>Ga0209989_100197_pt1 | contig 11577 bp, 9 predicted proteins | sample Antgeofumaro1A2B_FD_188083 | JGI IMG/M metagenome (GOLD analysis project Ga0209989, IMG submission 188083) | Geothermal fumarole subsurface microbial communities from Mt. Erebus, Antarctica - 1A2B (SPAdes) (version 2) | ecosystem: Environmental > Terrestrial > Volcanic > Fumaroles | place: Mt....
GAGGGCATGGTGAGTCGCCTGATCCTGCCCGACTGTTGTGAGGACTGGATTCTCCAGTATGGCAAGTTCTATGGGACCGGCGCCCTCTTTCGCTGCCTGGAGTGCGGCACCGAGTGGCGCAAAGAGGGGCCAGGCACCTTTGTCGAAACGGCCTCGGGCACGCGCTTTGTCGAGGTCGTCCGCCGCAGCTCCGAGGGGGCCGAGTTCGCCTACCTGGCCGCCGTCGGTCGTCCCAACCCGATCACCGAGCGCTGCTGCGAACTGATTCTGGTCCGCTACGGGCCGCAGTCGCCGCTCACCGACCTGACCTGCCCGATCTGCGGCACCACCTGGCGCAAAGAACAGCGGCTGCTGCGGGGCTTCAACGTCCTGTGCTTCACCCACAGTGTGACCGGCGAGGTCCGGGCGCTCCAGCAGGGACGGACCCGCCGGTACCTGGTGCCACTGGACGAGTACACTCCCCCGCTGGAATAACGCTTAAGAGGAGACGACGATGGCCGCGCCCACCGGTTTTCTGGTCTACGTCGGCACCTACACCCAGCCCATGCCCCACGTCCAGGCCCGGGCCGAGGGGATCTATGTCTACCATCTGGACCCGGCCACCGGCGCCTTAACCCACCGCCACACCTGCCCAGGCGTCGTTAACCCCTCGTTCCTGGCCCTGCACCCCACCCGCCCCTTCCTCTACGCCGTCAACGAGGTGACCGAACTGGATGGCCAGCCCGGCGGCGGGGTCAGCGCCTTCGCCCTCGACCCGGCCACCGGCACCCTGACCTTCCTCAACCGCCAGCCCTCCCACGGCACTGCCCCCTGCCATCTCACCACCGACCACAGCGGGCGCTTCGTCCTGGTCGCCAACTACGGCAGCGGCAGCCTGGCCGTCTTCCCCATTCAGGACGACGGCTCACTGGGGCCGGCCACCGCCGTCGTCCAGCATCAGGGCGCCAGTGTCCATCCGGTCCGCCAGCAGGGCCCGCACGCCCACGCCATCATCCTCGACCCGGCCAACCGCTTCGCCCTGGCCGCCGACCTGGGCCTCGACCAGGTGCTGGTCTATCGTTTCGACGCCGACCACGGACGCCTGGAGCCCAACGACCCACCCGGCCTGGCCTTTCCCCCCGGCGCGGGCCCGCGCCACCTGGCGTTTCACCCCACCGGCCAGTATCTCTACGTCATCAACGAACTCAACTCCACCCTGAGTGTCTGCCACTACGATCCCGAGCGCGGCCGGCTGCACCTCTTCCAGACCGTCTCGACCCTGCCGGCCGACTGGAGCGGCCGCAACTCCTGCGCCGACGTCCACGTCACTCCCGACGGACGCTTCGTCTACGGCTCCAACCGTGGCCACGACAGCCTCGCCGCTTTCCGGATCGACCCGGCGACCGGTCAGGTGAGCCCGCTGGGCCACACCTCCACCCAGGGCCGCACGCCGCGCAACTTCGGCATCGACCCGACCGGCACCTTCCTGCTCGTGGCCAATCAGGACAGCGGCACCGTGGTCACCTTTCGCATTGAGGCCGAGACCGGCCAGCTCCAGCCCACCGGCCAGGTGACCCCCATCCCAACGCCGGTCTGTCTGAAGTTCCGACCGCTGCCCCGCCACCGGCTAGGGAATCGGCCGTGGAGCGGCGAGGTATCCTCAAAGGGTGTGGAAATACGCTGAGGGCGGTGTATCCTGCTCCTGGTAGAAAAACCGGGCTTAAGGCCCAAGGAGGAGGCACACCGCCATGGACAAGCGTACCAAAGTGGAGGCCCGTTCGTCCTCTCCCACGTGGGAGACGTTGCGGCATTGGCTGAGGGGGAAGATCCGAGAGTTGTTTCAGGAACTGCTGGAGGAAGAGGTGACGGAATTTCTCGGCCGGGCCAGGTATGAGAGGCGGGCACCCGTCGATACGTCCGGCTACCGCAACGGATACGGCACGCCGCGGAAGATGACCACTCCGATGGGCACCAGCGAGGTGCGGCGGCCCCGGGTCCGGGGGGTGGAGGAGCGGTTCGAGAGCCGGATCCTCCCCCTCTTTGTCCGGCGTACCCAGGAGGTGTCCGACCTTCTGCCGGAGCTATACCTGCATGGGCTGGCGGAAGGGGACTTCGACCTGGCCCTGCGCGGCCTTCTGGGCGAGGAGGCGCCCCTTTCGGCCGCCACTGTGGCGCGCCTGAAGGCGAAGTGGCAGGCGGAGTGGGAGGCGTGGCGCAAGCAGCCCCTGGACGGGCTGGAGGCGGTCTATCTGTGGGTGGACGGCATCGATGTCAAGGCAGGGCTGGAGAAGGAGCGGGCCGTGCCGCTGGTGGCCATCGCTGCCCTGTCGGATGGCCGCAAGGTGGTGGTGGTGGTTCCGGGCTATCGGGAGTCGACGGAGAGCTGGGCTGCCCTCCTTAGAGACCTGCGCGACCGGGGGCTGCGCGCCCCTCGCCTGGGGATCGGGGATGGCAACCTGGGCATCTGGGGGGCGCTGAGGCAGGTCTGGCCGGCGGCGGACGAGCAGCGCTGCTGGAACCACAAGGTGATGAACGTCCTGGACCAGCTTCCGCGGGCTCAACGGGCCGTTGCCAAGGAGATGCTGGGCAAGGTGGTCTACGCCCGGAGCCGAGCGGAGGCGGAGCGCAGGCGGAGGGCGTTCGAGGAATGGTGCCGTGAGCGCGGGTATACGAAGGCCGCTGCGACCCTGGGGCACGACTGGGAGCGGATGCGGACCTTCTACCGCTACCCGAAGGAGCACTGGGTCCACATCCGGACCACCACCGTGGTGGAGTCGCCCTTCGCCGCGCTGCGGCTGCGGACGGACGCGGCCAAGCGGTTCAAGAAGGCCGACAGACAGTCCGGTGGACTGTTTGTCGGCCACGGCCGTGATCGGGAAGATGCTCATGGTGGCGCAGAAGCGGTTTCGGCGGCTGAACGCCCCCGAGCGACTGGCCAAGGTCTACGCCGGGGTGCGGGACGAGGACGGGGTCGAGGTGACCGGGGAGGAGGCCGCCGCCTGATGCGTGTTTACACACCTCTTGACAAGACCCCTGGAGCGGCCGGCGGACCGCCGGTCTGGCGCTGAGGTTTGCCCGTGGCCGACCGCACGGGCTATCATAAAAGTGGCGATGACAGAGCTCTACCGCGTTCCCGACCTGGAATCTCTCCAGACGCTGCCGACACTGACGGCCCGCGACCGCGCGGTGCTGGAGCGGCTGGTCCTCCTGACACCGGAGACCGCGCTGGCCACCGCCAGCGCCATCCTCCGGACGCATCAGGGCGACCTGCACGACCTTCTCTTCCCGCCCGGGCGCCCGGGCCAGCGACCCGGGCTGGGAGCCTTCGCCGCCGCTCTGGTCTACCTGGCTCTGGCGATGGCGGCCCCTGCTCAGGGGAAACTCCTGCCGCTTCTCTCGGCCCGTGACGTTCAGGCTGCCCGCCAGCTGGCCCAGCGGCGGCTGGCGGAGTTCGGCGCCGCCCCGCCTCCACAGGCCGACGAGGTGGCCGCCACTCTCATCCCCGATCCAGAACTGGTCCAGGTGCTGGAGGCCCTGATCGCCCGGGCCAGCGCTCGCCCGGACCGCGACCCACGCTGGATTCGAGCGGTGGTCTACGCTGAGGCCAGCGCCTTCTACACCGTTCTGGCCCAGGTCTGCGCCGAGCAGTTCCGCGCCAGCGGCGACGTGGCTCAGGCCACCCAGCGCCTGGCCTGGGCGGCGCGGGTGCGGGACCTGCTGAATGAGGCTCTGGCCCCCACCGACGAGGGGCCGCGTTCGTTCGACCCTGCCAAGCAGGCCGCTCGCATCGCCCGTCTGCGGGAGTTCGGCTGGCAGGAGTTCACCGCCAGCCAGGGGCGGACCCTTCGGGAGATCGCCGCCGAGGCGGCGGCGGTGGGGCTGCGGGCCTTCACCGGCTTCGCTCTGAGCGCCGAGTGGGAGACCCACGGCGCCAGCCAGCCCACCCGGGGCGGCCGCTATTTCATCCGGCCGGCGCTGCTGCCGGATTCGACCGGCCTGCCTCTCTGGGCCCAGGAGGAACGGCTGGCGCCGCTCCAGAAGATCCTGGCCGGCGACCCGGCCGAGACCGGCCTGCGCCTGGGCCTGGGCTCGGTCGAACTCTTCCTGGAGTTCGTCGTCCGCACCGGCCAGCGCGACTTCCTGGTGGGCTGCTGGACCCGGACCAGCAACCGCTTCGACGGTCTGGCCACCCGCTTCGGTCTGGTCGCCCCCGATAGCTACGCCATCACCCTCTTCCCCGGCTCGCGGGCCGACGAGGCCGTCGGGCTCTGCCCGGTGATCGAGGTCGTCCAGTCAGCCTGATCGGCTGCGACCCGGTCGCAGGGCAAGGGAAAAATCGAGGCCCCGGGTCACTCATGACCCGGGGCCTCGGACGGGGTGGAGGTGGAGGGAGTCGAACCCTCGTCCAACGGATTGGACCAGCGAGCGGCTACAGGCTTAGTCGGTGAGTGATGTCTTGCCCGCTACGCCCGCACCGACACAGGCCTCGCGCGCCAGCCGACGTGTCTTCGGCGCCCCCTATCGGCGTCAGGAGCGCTGCACCCCGGTCATCCTCACGCCCGCTCCTGGTCCGCCGGGGAAGGACCAGGGCAGGCGCGCTGCCTTTACTTAGGCAGCGAGAGCGAGTTCGCGCTCGCCAGTTGCTTTTTTGCCGCCTGTTTAACGAGGCTGACGGCACCTCGGCCTGCTCTCTCTGGTCTGCCTCCGCTGTCGAAACCACGCACCCCCAGAGGGTCAGCGCCACGAGGCCTCGCGCTCGAGCGCGCGCTGGGCCTCGCGCTCGGCGATGGCGGCCCGTTTGTCGTAGAGCTTCTTGCCCCGGGCCAGGGCCAGTTCGACCTTGGCCCGGCCGTTCTTCAGGTAGACCCGCAGCGGGATCAGCGTCAGCCCCCGCTCCTGGGTCTTGCCGATCAGCCGCCGGATCTCGTCGCGGTGCAGCAGCAGCTTCCGCGGCCGGCGCGGGTCCACATTATAATGCCCCCCACGGTCGTACGGGGCGATGTAAACGTTCTCCAACCAGACCTCGCCACCCTGGACGCGGGCGAAGCCTTCCTGGAGACTGATCTTGCCCTGCCGCACCGATTTGATCTCCGGTCCGCGCAGGGCGATGCCCGCTTCCAGCGTCTCCAGGATATGGTAGTCGTGATAGGCCCGCCGGTTGGTGGCGACGACCTTAATCGGCTCCTTCTCGCCTGGCATACTTAATTATACGCCCGGATCGCTCTCCCCCGCAAGCGATTCCGACCACGTCCGGCGGCGACCCGGGCTGGCCCTACCCCTGGGCCCCGTCCGCGGTCCCGCCCGCCCCGGTCTCCGGTCCGAGCACCGCCTCCGGGGTCAGGAAGAGCCGGCCGGTGGCCACGGCCAGGCGGTCGCCGGCCAGCGTCCGCACCTCCGCCGTCCCCTCCAGCAGTCGCCGCCGGCGGGCGTGAATGCGCCCGGTCACCACGAGCGGAGTCTCGACCGGACAGGGCGCCCGCAGCCGCACCGTCAACTCGGCCGTCACCGCCGGCCCGACCGCGTAGACCGCCGCGTAAGCCAGGGCCTCGTCCAGAAGCGTCGCCACAATCCCTCCGTGGACGATCCCCTGCCAGCCCTGCAGCTCGCGCGGGACGCTCACCACCGCCCGCACCCCGTCAGGGGTGGGCTCAAAGCGCAGCCGCAGCCCCAGCGGGTTCGCCGGGCCGCAGACGAAGCAGTAGCCATCGTTGACCGGTCGGCGCAGCGAGGGCGTCGTCATTCGGCCTGTCCTTCTCCGCGCAGATAGGTGAGAGCCCACTCCAGCTGGGGATCACGGCCCCCGGCCAGGTCGCTCGCCGTCAGCGGCACCACCACGTCCGGGAGCAGCCCGCTCCGACCGATGTCCCGACGACCCGGCGTCAACCAGCGGGCGAACGTCACCCGCAGGCTGGACTGGTCGCTCAGCCGGTGCACGCTCTGGACCGAGCCCTTGCCGAACGTGCGCTCGCCCACCAGCAACGCCCGTCGGTGGTCCTGCAGCGCCCCGGCGACGATCTCAGCCGCCGAGGCCGTCCCCCGGTTGACGAGCACGACCATCGGCAGGTCCACCGGGACCACGGCGCGACGGACCGTGAGCGGCAGCGGCTCCCCCTGGCGGCGCTGCTCGTAGAGCACCACCCCATCGCGCAGAAAGAACCCGGTCACCTCAATCGCGCTCGCGAGCAATCCGCCCGGATTGTCCCGCAGGTCCAGCACCAGGCCCCGAGGGCGCTGGGCCAGCAGGGTCCGCAGCGCCACCCGCAGGTCGTTCGGAACCTGGCGGTGGAAGCTGCTGAGACGCACATAGGCGACCTGGCCGGGCAGCAGCCGGGTCCGCACCGCCGCGATCCGGAGCCGGGCCCGGACCACGGTCACCGCGAACGGCGGCTGGCCCCCGCGCTGGATCGTCAGCTGGACCGTCGTCCCGGCCGGGCCCCGCAGCCGGGTCACCGCGTCGGTCAGGCTCCAGGTGGCCGTCTCCTCGCCATCCACCCGCAGGATCACATCACCCGGCCGCAGGCCGGCCTGCTGCGCGGGCGATCCCTCCAGAGGGGCCACCACCACCAGTTGCGCCCCCCGTTTCTCGACGCTCACCCCGATCCCCTCGAAGACCCCACGGATGTCCTCCTCCAGAAGACGGGCCTGAGGTGGCGGGGCGAAGATGGTGTAGGGGTCTTGCAGGGTCTCGAGCATGCCCCGGACCGCGCCGTAGGCCATCTGCTGGTAGTCGAGGGCCGTCGGATCGTAGAACTCCCGCTCCAGAAGGTCGAGCACCTCCCAGAGGATCTGGAAGTGGACCCGCCCCGCCGGGCTCGGTGAACCAGCCGGCGAGGGCTCGACCGCCAGCACACTGGCTACCGGCCACAGATCCAGCCGCTCCTGGCGGGCCAGCAGGTACCCGGCCAGGAACGAGCCCGCCATCAGTCCCAGGACCAGCACGCCGAGCGCGCCGATCCGCCAGCCTCTGCGCATCGCTGCCCCCGTTGGTCGCATCATACCCGGCCGGTCCTCCGGCCGTCAACATTGCCTCCGGCTCCCCGGACGGGGTATAATACTCTCCAGCGGGGGCGTAGCTCAGTGGGAGAGCACTGCGTTCGCATCGCAGGGGCCAGGGGTTCGAATCCCCTCGCCTCCACCACCTGCCCCCTCGCCGGGAGCCCGACGGCGAGGGGATTTTCCTCTCTAGGGGTCGCCACCGGCAGAATAAGGGCTCTCGCCTAGGGCACCGGGTATGCTTCCCACCGCCGGCCATGGTATAGTGGAACAGGCACCATCAGCGGGCCGTGTCGCCCTGCCCTCAGGTTGGGGAACTGCCTATGAACTATCCTCCGAACCCCCCGGCGTCCACCGGGCCGGCGCCAGCAGTGGGCCCTCCAGGCCCGGCAGCCCCGGGCGCCCCGGAGGCTGACCTCCTGGCCCTGGCCATCGCCCTCAGTCATCGCCTTCCGCTCACCCCTCTCCCCCCGCACCTGCTGACCCTCACCGCCCGCCTGGTCCAGGCCGAGGCCGTCGCCCTCTGGCTGGCCCAGACCGAGCAACGCTGCCTCGACCTTCTGGGCAGCCTCGGCCTGGCCAGCCAGCCCCTCACCGCGCTCCGGCGCCCCGCCTACGCGGACCCGGTCCTGGTCAGCCGCACCGCCCACCGGGCCACCCCCCACCAGGTGCCCGACCTGGACCAGGCGGCCGATCTGGCTGATCCGGACCGGGCCATGGCTTGGTCCCGTGGTCTGTCCAGTCTTCTGGCCGTTCCGCTTCTGACACCCGGCGAGGTCGTGGGAGTTCTCCTGTGGGGCGCCCGCCGCCCCTGGCACTTCGGCCCGGCGGTCTTCCGTCGCGCCCAGGCGGTGGCGGCCCTCTGGGCGGGCACGCTGGCGCGGGAGGTGCTGCGGCGTCAGGGGCAGCAACAGGCCCGCCACCTGCGCCTGTTAAGCGAGGTGGCCGAACTGCTGACCGCCACCGCCGACAGCGAACAACTGGTGGCCCGGGTCTGCGACCGGGTCGCCGCCGTCCTGGGCGAGCTCTGCGGTCTTGGACTGTGCGAGCCGGGCACCGACCGGCTCCGGCTGCTGGGCCTCAGCGCCCGCTCGCCGGATCTGGCCGCCCGGGCGCGGGCGGCCCTGGCCGCCCAACCACCTCGCCTGGGTGTTGGCCTCCTCGGACAGGTGGCCGCGACCGGCCACCCCCTGCTCATCGCCGACCTCCGGCGGGAGCCCCTGCCGCTGGCGCTGCGTTCCTCTCTCGAGAGCCTGGGCCTCACCTCCACCCTGGCCGTCCCCCTGCGCGTTCAGGGAAAGGTCATCGGCGTCCTGAGCATCGGCACCGTCAGCCCGGACCGCCGGCTGACCCCCGCCGACCTGGCCACCGCCCAGACCCTGGCCGTCCTGAGCGCCCAGGCGCTGGAGAGCGCCCGTCTTTACGCGGCCGTGACCCGCGAGCGTCAGCGCCTCACGGTGGTCCTGGACCGGGCCCCCTTCGGCGTGGTGATCGCCGCCGCCCCCGATGGACGGATCGTCCTGGTCAACCGCCCGGTTGTCGCCCTCGTCGGTCGCCCCCCGCAACCCGACGAGCGAGTCACAGACCACCTTTCCGCCTGTGCGATCTTCACCCCTCACCGCCGGCCTCTTCCGCCCGCCGCGTGGCCTCTCTACCGGGTGCTGGCGGGCCGACCCGAGGCCCGGGCCGAACTGGTGGTCCGCTGCCCCGACGGCGAGGAGCGCGTCCTGCGCGACCAGACGATCGCCCTGCCGGGCTCGGCGGATAGCGAGCGGCTGGCCGTCACCTTCCTCACCGATATCACCGCAGTCCGACGGGCCGAACGTCTGCGGGAGGAGTTCATTGCGATCATCGCCCACGACCTGCGAGCCCCGGTCACGGTCATCCAGGGGTACGCCAGCCTGCTGCGCACCTGGGTCGAACGCCTGCAGGCTCCGGAGACGGTCCGCCGGGCGGTGGAGCACGTCCATACCAGCGCCCAGCGGCTCGGGCGGATGATCAGCGATCTGCTGGACGCCTCGCGGATCGAGGCCCGGCGGCTGCGGCTGGAGCTGCAACGCTTCGACCTGGTGCCCTATCTCCGGGAGCTGCTGGCCCGTCTCCGGCCGGCGCTCGAGCCCCATCCGGTCCGGCTGGAGATCCGGGCGCCCAGCCTGCCGGTCCTCGCCGACCCGCTGCGGGTGGAACAGGTCCTGACCAACCTTTTGAGCAACGCGGCCAAATACTCCCCACCGACCGCCGAGATCACCGTCGAGGCCCGCCAGGAGGACATGATGGCCTATGTCGCCGTGACCGACCGGGGCCCCGGCATCCCGCCGGAGGAACTCCCCTACATCTTCGAACGCTTCGTCCGGGGCCGGCGCCGACCGGCCGAGGGGCTGGGACTGGGCCTCTACATCGCTCGTGGGCTGGTCGAGGCCATGGGTGGGCGGATCGGCGCCGACTCGCGCCCCGGCCAGGGGACGACGATCTTCTTCACGCCCCCCCTGGCCGGGTGGGGTCCTTAGAAGACATAGGGGGCCGTCACCGGGTTCTGCCGCAGCGCCTCCCACTCGGCCTCACTCAAGGGCTGGGGCCGGTCCCGCGCGGCGTCCACCGGGCAGAGAAAGCCAAAGGGCTCCTCGCCCTCGTTCAGCCAGCGGTGCGGCGTGTTGGGCGGGACGTAGAGGAGATCGAAGGGGACCAGGTCAAAGACCTGGTGGCCGACCACCGCCCGGCCCCGGCCGCGCAGCACCACGATGAAGTGGACGTGGGCGTGCTTCTCGAAACTCGAGTACCCCCCCCGGCGCCAGTTCGAAGTAGCGCAACTCGAAGCTGGCCGGGAGAGCCGGGGGGCCGGCCAGGGTGAAGCGGGTCACTCCCCGCCAGCCCATGCCCCGGGCATCGCCCAGACTGAACTTGTAGACCTGTCCCGGGACCTCTGGCCAGCGCTGGGCCACCGGGTCGTAGGCGATCTTCAGGCCGGTCAGCGGCGTCGCCGGCGCTGTCCCCTGCTCCATCGCTCACATCGCATTGCCCGAGGCGCGGGCGTGCAGGTCGGAGATGTGTCGGGCGACGGCCTCGGGGAAGCCGCTGCCCATGAGCCGACGCACGCGGTTCTCGTGTAACTCCCGCTGGAACTCCTGGACCTGCTGGAGCCCACGGGCGAAGGCCAGCCCACGCTCCCCGCCGCCCGCCAGGACCACCAGCGCCTCCTGGACCGCCGGCGGGATGCCCGAGACCTCCTGGGCGAAGCTGATCCGTTCCTCCAGCGCCTCAACAAAGCGGTCGATGGCCCGCGGATCGTGCTGCAGCTGCACCCGCAGCCGACCGGTGCCGTAGGCCACGTGTCGGGCCTCATCCTCGTGCGACCGGATGAAGAGCGCCCGACTGGCCTCGTCCGGCGCGATCCGGCGCAGAAAGGCGAAGAGGTCGAGGAACGTCCCCTCGCCCAGAACATGCAGCAGGAACGAGGCCTTATCGAAGGCCTCCTGCTGGAGGAGACCGCGGAGCGAGGATTCGGTGGCCGGGTAGGTGCCGACGAAGCCGACGCCGTTGAGGAAGAGACGCTTGGTGAAGGCCTCAACGTGCCGCGCCTCGTCCAGCACCTGGGTCGACAGGAAGAGGGCCGGCTCCAGGTAGGACGGGTGGATGCGGGGCAGGAACTTGGCCGGCACATACCAGGCGGCGAACTCCTGCTGGACCATCCAGGTGAGGACGGTGCAGAGCGCCCGTTCCAGTGGCTCCGGCACGCCGCGCCCCAGGTCCCAGGGGATATCCACGCTGGCGTTCCACTGCCGCTCCTTGGCCTGTTCGTAAAGGCGCTCGACCCCCTCGGCCCAGACGAGGGCCCGCTCCAGGACCTGGAAATCGTGCGGCACGCCCTCGCCCTCGGGGTAGAGCCCGCGCGGGGCCAGGCCGCGCGGCGCCACCTGCGCGGGGGGTGCGCCCAGCAGCCGGCTCAGGGCCAGATCACCAAAGGTCTGCGACGGCGCCACGCCTCTCTCCGTGAGACAAGGCGGCCGGCGGTCCGGCCGCCATCGCCTGCTCCAGATTATAGCCGGGCGGCGGCCGCCCCGGCAAGGACACTAGCACGGCACCGCCACTTGCGGTACAATAGGAGGCTAGTATAGCGAGAGCCCGTTCGGACGGGCCACCCGACTCACGCGCACCCGGTCGCCAGCCCGGTCCTGACACCACCGCCGATGCCGCCTGTCCGGCTGGCCCGTCGGACACGTGAAGGAGGACTGGATGCAGTATGAGAGCTTTGGCGAGGGTGGTGTTCTCTCCTCGCCACCGCACCTGCCGACGGCCGAAGCGCCGCCGCTGCTCAGCCGCTACCCGCGGGAGGAACTGCTCCGGATGTACCGCCTGATGCTCCTCATCCGGGAGTTTGAGGAGAAGGCGGCCGAGATGTACACCCGCGCCAAGATCGGCGGCTACCTGCATCTCAACGTCGGCGAAGAGGCCGCCGTCGTCGGCATGGTCACCGCCCTCCCCCCACAGGATTATCTCATCACCGCCTACCGCGACCACGGCTACGCCCTGGCCCGCGGCACCGACCCCGGCGTGGTCATGGCCGAACTCTTCGGCAAGGTGACCGGCTGCGCCCGGGGGCGGGGCGGC
>Ga0209989_100198_pt1 | contig 11534 bp, 12 predicted proteins | sample Antgeofumaro1A2B_FD_188083 | JGI IMG/M metagenome (GOLD analysis project Ga0209989, IMG submission 188083) | Geothermal fumarole subsurface microbial communities from Mt. Erebus, Antarctica - 1A2B (SPAdes) (version 2) | ecosystem: Environmental > Terrestrial > Volcanic > Fumaroles | place: Mt....
CTTCGACATCACCTTCCTGGCCCGGCGGACCCAGCCGACGTAAGCCGGCGGAAACATCCCCGCCGGGTACTCCACCGCCTCAATGACCAGAAGCCCGGCCAGGCCCGAAAGGTCGACCTCCCGGGTGCCGCCCGGCATGGTGAGGTCGGTCTGCTGCTCCCGGGGCATCCCCACGCTCAGGTCGGAGAGGGCCCGGTCCAGGTGGGGATCAAGCTCGGCATCGGACCAGCGCTGGGCGGCCGGGTCCTCGTCCTTAAGCTCTCGCCGCAGCCGGGCCCGCAGTTCGGTTCGGGTACTCATCGCCGGCTCCGAAGGCTATTCCGGTCCGGGCAGGGGGAGGCCCAGGTCGACGAGCCGGTGCCGCCGGTCGACTTGCTGAAACTCCCGCAAGAGGCTTTCGGCCGGGCCGGCCTCGCACCAGGCCCGGTAGCGGATAGCCCCGGCCTCGGGGCAGGTCTTTAAAACCTCAATGAGCCGGCGGTAAACCCGCTCAAGGACTTCCGGCCGGTGGGCATGAACGATGACCACGCCTTTAAACATTTCATCCCCCTACGGCCGGACGCCGTACAGCCTGGCCACTTTCAGGTTGGAAAAGAGGGCCAGGCCGCAGTACCACTTGACCCGATTCCGGGTGGCATCCCGGGCCTCCAGGGAGCCGACCCGCTCCACCTGAATCCAGCCGTTGGTCAGGCCCACTAGGCCGTCTTCGCCGAAGGCGACGGCGTAAATCGACGAGCAGTCGGTCGAGGTGCCCACCGTCTCGTTGTCGGGCACGAAATCGGAGACGGCAATGGGGATGCCGTTGTAAAGCTCGACCCAGCGACCGAACTCGTTAACGACCCCCTCGATCTGGGAGCTGGCCGCCCGGCGTAGTTCGTTGAGCTTTCGGCGCGACCGTCGGGACATGATGATAAGCTCGGGCTTCCCGGGCCGGATAAGGTCCAGCATCTCGTCGAGCTTGGCCAGGGTGAGGGGTGCGCCGTTGGTGCCCATGGTGACGGCCTGAGACCCGGTACCGATAATAGCGCGCAGGCCGTCAAAGGCGTTTGGGTCGACGGTTGAATCGCCGGTGATGGCTGTCTCCTCAAACTTGTGGGCGACGGCCTTGGCCTTAAGCTCCAGGACGACCGCCTCGATATCCTGGATGTTGGCGCGGGTCTGCCGCAGGTAGTTGTCCACGTCGGCGTCGCCGCCCAGAATCTTAAGGGAGGTGGTCACCTGGGTGAAGGTCGGGGTATCCTCGGCCCAGGTGGCGCCGACGGCGTAGAAGGCGGCCGTTCCGGGGCTGGCCTCACGGTTGTAGGTTAAGGCGTTGCCCGAAATCTCGATAAAGGGCATCCGTTCGAGCAGGGGTGAGGCCTTCACCACCGTCTCAAAGACACCCTTAACCAGCAGGTCGTTGGAGAGCTTGGCAGCTTCGGCAAGGGTAAGGGCCATCTATCTCCTCCTTAAAGTCAGCGGCCTTGGAGGCCGAGCCGGATCTTTTCAACGGCCGGCAGCGAGTCGAAGTCGGGCTGGACCCGGCCCGGCGGGACTGGCGGAACCTGCCGGACGGCCTCCCGGCGGGCCGCTTCGGCCGCCTGATTTCGGACTCGCTCGACCAGGGTTCGGGCCTGCTCGAAGGCCCGGTCCAGGTCCTCGACCGAGTCGCCGCTTATAAGCTCGGCGGCTTCCGGAAGCAGACCCTGCAAGCGGACCCGGTAAGCCGCAACGGCCGCTCGGTACTGCCGGTCCAGGGCCTCAAGCCGGGCGTCCAGTTCAGCGTCCGACCCGGCGGCCTCGGTTATCGGCTTATCGTCTTCGGTCACCGGTAAAGCACCTCCTTTGGCAGTCTCACCCGATAGTATTCGCCTATACCCCTAAAAACTGCACAAATGTTCTATTGTCGATGCCTGGCTGGTGGTGCTGTGTTTCATTACTATTTGGGGGCTTTTTGTTCCTTGACAAATAACCTGGGTGGGGCTATAATTTGCCGGTTTCCAATTGGCTTCCAGATGGCTTTCTGCAGGTTAAGGAGGAGGTAATATGGCGGTTGCAATTTCAAGGCGCAGCTTTCTCAAGCTGGGCGTGGCCGGGGCGGCGGCGACGGCCTTTGGCTTTGACCTGAAGCCGGTTGTTGCCCGTACGCGCGGCCTTAAGATCGACCGGACCACGGAGACCCGCAGCATCTGCCCGTACTGTTCTGTAAGCTGCGGCGTCATTATCCACACCCTGGGGGACAAGGCAGCCAACGTAACCGGCACCACCGTGGTCCACGTCGAGGGCGACCCCGACAGCCCCATCAACCGGGGGACCCTCTGCCCAAAGGGCGCAACCTTAAAGCACAACATCGTCAACGAGCTGCGGCTTACCAAGGTCCTTTACCGGGCCCCGGGCAGCGACCGCTGGGAGGAGAAGTCCTGGGACTGGGCCATCGACCGCATCGCCCGGCTCATCAAGGAGACCCGAGACGCCAAGCTTATTGAGCGGGACCACCGGGGCCGGGTCGTCAATGCCCTTACGGCCATTGCCGTTATCGGCGGTTGCACCGACTCCAACGAGAACAACTACCTTATCCAGAAGGCCTTCCGGGCAGGCTTAAGCATCATCCCCGTCGAACAACAATCCCGGATATGACACGGCCCCACGGTGGCCAGTTTGGCCGCCACGTTCGGTCGGGGCGCCATGACCAACGGCTGGACCGACATCGCCAACGCCGATGTAATCCTGGCGATGGGTGGGAACCCGGCTGAGAATCACCCCTGCGGTTTCAAATTCGTAATGGAGGCCAAGCGCAAGCGGAACGCCAAGCTGGTGGCGGTGGACATCCGTTTCCAGCGAACGGCGGCCGTTGCCGACCACTTCGTTCAGATCCGGGCCGGGACGGACATCGCCTTCCTGGGGGGCCTTATCAACTATGCCCTGACCAACAACCGCTATCACGAGGTGTACATTCTGCTCCACACCAATGCCCCCTTTATCGTCCGCGAGGACTTCAAGTTCGACGAGGAAAACGGCGTCTTTTCGGGCTGGGATGAGGCCAGGCAGCAGTACGACCCCACCAGCTGGGACTACGAGTACGACGAGAACGGCTACGCCAAGTTCGACCCAACGATGCAGCATCCGCGGTCAGTCTTCCAGCTCCTTAAAAAGTTCTACTCCCGCTACACCCCGGAGCGGGTGGCCCAGATCTGCGGCTGCAGCGTCGACGACTTCCTCAAGGCGGCCGACATCATAACCTCGACCTATGCCCCTGATAAGGCCGGAACCATCATGTACGCCCTGGGTTGGACCCACCACAGCTTCTCGGTCCAGCTCATTAAGGCGGCGGCCACCCTCCAGCTCATTTTGGGCAACGTGGGTCGGCCGGGCGGGGGTGTAAACGCCCTCCGGGGCCACGCCAATATCCAGGGCGGGACTGACATGGGCGTGGCCTACCATAACACTCCGGGCTATATCCCCATCCCGAAGGCGCCCCACCAAAGCCTCCAGCAGTTCCTGGAGGCCGTTACTCCTAAGGCCCTGCGGCCCAACTCCGTCAACTACTGGCAGAACATGCCCAAGTTCGTTGTAAGCCAGCTTAAGGCCTTCTACGGCGACGCCGCCACCAAGGAGAACGACTTCGCTTACCACCTGCACCCCAAGCTGCCCGAGGACCCGGCCACCGGCCGCCTGGAGAACTGGAGCTGGGCCTTCATTTTTGACCACATGGCCCAGGGCCGGGTGGACGGCCTCATCAGCTTCGGAATGAATCCGGTCAACAACGGCCCCCACACCCGCAAAGTTGTCTACGCCCTCTCCCAGCTCAAGTGGCTGGTGGTGGCCGAGAACTTCATGACCGAGACGGCTTACTTCTGGCGGCCCGATATCTTGGCCACCATTGGCAAGAAGCCCGAGGATGTGAAAACCGAGGTCTTCCTCCTGCCGGCCGCCAACTTTGCCGAAAAGTCCGGCTCCTTTACTAACTCGGCCCGCTGGGCCCAGTGGAAGTGGAAGGCCATCGACCCACCGGGGGAGGCCAAGGCCGACCAGGAGATTGTGGGCCGGATCTTTATGAAGGTTCGGGAGCTTTACCGGAAGGAAGGAGGCCGCTTCCCCGACCCGGTCCTCAAGCTGGACTGGCCCTACACCAACCCCTACGCGCCCGCCGAAGAGGAGGTCGCCCGGGAGATCAATGGCCGAGACCTGACCACCGGTAAGCAGTTGCCGTTGTTTACGGCCCTTAAGGATGACGGTACCACCTCCTGCGGCAACTGGCTCTACTGCGGCTCCTGGACCGAAGAGGGCAACCTGATGGCCCGGCGCAGCCTAGACGACCCCACCGGCCTGGGCTTCTTCCACAACTGGGCCTTCAACTGGCCGGCCAACCGCCGCATCCTCTACAACCGGGCCTCGGCCGACGCCAAGGGCCGACCCTGGGACCCGTCCCGGCCGGGAATCTTCTGGGATGGCAAGCGCTGGGTCGGGGATGTGCCCGACTATCCCGCCACGGCCCCGCCGGAGCAGGGTTGGGGTGCCTTTATCATGATTCCCGAGGGCGTTGCCCGCCTCTTTGCCCCGAAAGGCGCCCTCGTCGACGGCCCCTTCGCCGAGTTCTATGAGCCCCTCGAGTCGCCGGTGCCCAACCTTCTGCACCCAAAGCGTAGCCAGAACCCGGTGGCGGTGGTCTTTAAGACTACCGAGTGGGACCGGCTCGGGCGGGCCGAAGAGTTCCCCGTGGTCGCCACAACCTACCGTCTGACCGAGATGTTCCACTACTGGACCAAGAACAACCCCTACCTGGTCCAGCTCCAGCCGGAGTTCTTCATCGAGATGCCCCCGGAGCTGGCGGCCGAAAAGGGCATCAAAAACGGCGACATGGTGCGGGTCATCTCGGCCCGGGGTGAGGTTAGGGGCCGGGCCCTCATCACCAACCGGATCCGGCCAATGCGGGTGGGTGAGCGGACGGTTTACCCCATCGGCATGCCCATCCACTGGGGCTTCATCGGCCTCGGACGGCAAGAGGGCGGGGCCGCCAACATCCTGACGCCGACGGTGCTAGACCCCAACTCCTTCTGCCCCGAATACAAGGGCTTCCTGGTCAGGGTCGAAAAGGCGTAAGGAGGCTGCCATGGCGTTCGAACCTACGGCGATAAAGGCGGTTTCGGCGTCGGTTACCCCGGCGCCGGGCGTTAAAAAACTCCCGGAGGTGGTCAAGCTTATCGACGTCTCGTCATGCATCGGGTGCAAGGCCTGCGAGGTGGCCTGCCAGGAGTGGAACGACCTGCCGGCCAACGTCAACCGCCCCTTCTTCGGCTCCTACCAGACCCTACCAGACCTCGACTGGAACTTCTGGCAGCTCATCAAGTTCAACGAGGTCCAGCGGGACGGCCGGTTCATCTGGACCCTAACCAAGTACCAGTGCATGCACTGCGGCGACCCGGGGTGCCTGCGGGCCTGCCCGGCCCCCGGGGCCATCGTGCAGTATGCCAACGGCATCGTCGACTTCGTCCAAGAGAATTGCATCGGCTGCGGCTTTTGCATAACCGGCTGCCCCTTCGACGTGCCCCGGCTTAGCCCGTCCACCGGCAAGGTCTACAAGTGTACCCTCTGTTCCGACCGGGTAGGTGCCGGGCTTGAGCCGGCCTGCGTCAAAGCCTGCCCGACTAAGTGCCTAAGCTTCGGCGCTAAGGACCAGATGCTGGCCCAGGCCAACTACCGGGTGGAGCAGCTTCGGGCCATCGGCTACGACAAGGCCGCGGTTTATAACCCGTCGGGGGTGGGCGGGACCCACGCCGTCTACGTCCTGCCCTACGGGGATTCGCCCGAAATTTACGGCCTGCCCAAGAATCCGACCGTCTCCTTCGTGGACGTCTGGAAGGGTGGTCTCAGGTGGCTCGGCAACCTGGTAATCTTCGGGGGCATCCTCGGGGCCATCCTCCATTATCTGCGCTTCGGACCCCGCCGGGTGCCCAGTGAAGAGCCGGTCTCGGCTACCCCGCGGCTGACCGAGCCGGTTTCGGGCGACAACGGCTAAAACCTTCGTGCGGGAGGTCAGACGATGGCTGTCCAGGAGCGCCGGCGGGTGCTGGTGAGGCGTTACAGCCTCTTTGAGCGGATTATCCACTGGGTCGTGGCGGTCACCTTCGTTTACCTGATGCTCAGCGGCCTTGCCCTCTTCTGGCCGCCCTTCTTCTGGCTGGCCCAGGTCCTCGGCGGCCCGACTTTAGTCCGGATGATGCATCCCATCGTCGGCATCGCATTTATCGTGGCCCTGCTGGTGATGCTGGCCATGTGGGCAAAGGATATGGTCCTGGACCGGCTCGACATCGAGTGGCTAAAGGCCGCCCCGAAATACGCCACCGGCCAAGAGGAAGGGGTCCCCGAGTCGGGTCGCTTTAACGCCGGCCAGAAGCTCCTCTTTTACCTGCAGATTATCGCCGGCGTTTTGCTTCTGCTTTCGGGCGTCATCCTCTGGTTTCCGATGCAGTTTTCAGCCGGCCTTCGGCAGGCAAGTTTTATCGTCCACGACTTGTTTGCCATCATCGCCATTGGGGCTCTTATCCTCCACGTTTACATGGGCCTTTTCTACATCCGGGGCAGCCTCCAGGGCATGGTTGAGGGGGTGGTTTCCCGGGCCTGGGCCCGAGCCCACCACGGCCGCTGGTACCGGCAGGTGGAGGGCACTTCGGCGATAATTACCGAAGAGGCCCATGATTAACCGGACCGTCCGGACGGCGGCCTTCACCTTCGAACGCCGGGTCGAGCGGGCAACGGAGCTGGCCGCGAAGCTGGACTATGCCCGGGAGGTGCTCAGTTTTTACCGGGAGGTGGCCGGGTTCCAGCTCCGCCTCTACGAAGGCCTCAAATCCAAGCTGGAGCCTGCCGCTATTCCCTGGGGTGAGAACCGGCCCATTCACCCTGGGCTGCTGGGCCGGCACCTAACGGTTCTCCTCCCCGAGTTTCCCGGGCTATTGGTTTTAGTCCGGCGGGTTGGGTCCGAGCTTTTGGCCCGGGCGGCCGATGAGCTCCTAACGGAGTTCAGCCCCGACGACTGGATGGCCCTCCTTGAGGACTACTGGCAGGCGGCCACCGACTCGGGCCGGGACGAGGAGGCCGGGCCGGACGTGACGGGCTTTTTCCCCAAGGCCTTCTTACAGCCCTACGCCGAATTTCTGGTGGCCCACTGTCCCCGGCTGCCCCCGGACGACGAGGCCGACTGGCGGGTGGCGGCCGGGCGGGCCAGCTGTCCGGTGTGCGGGGCCCGGCCGCAGGTCTCGGTGCTCCGGCCTGAATCCCACGGGGCCCGCCGGTTCCTGCTCTGCTCCCTTTGCGGTTTCGAATGGCGGTACAAGCGGGTCTGCTGTCCCGCCTGCGGCGAGGAGGAGTTTAAAAAGCTTGCCTACCATAAGCCGCCGGACTTCGAGCTGCCCCACGTCCGGGTGGAGGTGTGCGAAACCTGTAGGGGATATATTAAAGGTGTGGACCTGACCGAATACGGCCTCGCCGTGCCCATAGTCGATGAGCTGGCAGCTTTGCCCCTGGATGTCTGGGCAGTGGAGCAGGGCTACCGTAAGGTCGAGTTAAACCTGGCCGGAATTTGAGGAGGTTTTGGGGATGCCGACGGATGGGCGGCCCGGCCGCACCGTCTCGACTCGAATCATCTGCGCCCGCAACGGTTCGGCCTACAGTCGGGTCGACGAGCTGGCTACCGAAGAGCCCCTGGAAGTTCGGGTCGCCTACTTACAGGGCGGGGTAGAGGTCCGCCGGGGCATCGCCGTCACCATGCGAACCCCTGGCAACGACTTCGAGCTGGCGGCCGGCTTTCTCTACAGCGAAGGGGTAATTACCGGGCCCGAATCGATAGACCACATCGCCTACTGTACCGACCTCGAAGGTCCCCAGATGTACAATGTCGTGACCGTCCATCTGCGGCCGGGGGTTCCCTTCGACCCCGAGCGGTTCAGCCGCAACGTTTACACCACCTCAAGCTGCGGCGTCTGCGGCAAGGCCTCCCTAGAGCTGGTCCGAACCGTCTGCCCCGGCCGGCCGGTAGGCAACCTTAAACTTCGGCCGGATCTGATCCTCAGCCTGCCGAAGGCCCTGGTCAGGGCCCAGTTGGTCTTTGCCCGGACGGGCGGACTTCACGCCTCGGCCCTCTTCGACGCCGCTGGGAACCTCCTGCTAATCCGGGAGGATGTGGGCCGCCACAACGCCATGGACAAGCTTATCGGGGCCCTATTGCTGGCCGGGAAGCTTCCAGCCTCAAACACCATTGTCCTGGTGAGCGGCCGGGCCAGTTTCGAGCTGGTCCAGAAGGCCGTCATGGGCGGGATTCCGGTGCTGGCGGCGGTTGGGGCGCCCAGCAGCCTTGCCGTCGAGCTGGCCCGGGAGTTCGGCCTGACCCTACTGGGCTTTCTGCGGGGGGACCAGTTTAACGTCTACGCCGGGGCCGAGCGGGTGGAGGGGCTGGGGGCGGTTGCCGGGACCCGGTAAAATAATCATTGGAGGGGTGGCCGAGCTGGTTTAAGGCGGCCGTCTTGAAAACGGCTATGGGGTGCTGAGCCCCATCGTGGGTTCGAATCCCACCCCCTCCGCCCCTTGCCAGAACCTGCATCCCACCCGGACCGGGCAGATGCTGCACCAGGGTTCCTTACGGCAGGCGGCCTTACCGTGGGCGACGATCAGGGCGTGGAATTCCCCTAGGGCCGCCGGGTCCGGGCCGAGGGCGCCCTCTACCAGCCGCCGAATCCCTTCATACGGCCAAGACCCCGTCAAAATCCCGTATCGTAAAAACAGCCGCCGGGTGTACGCATCCACCGGGAAATAGGGGCGGCCGGCGGCATAAAGCAGGATGCTGTCGGCCGTCTCTGGCCCGATCCCCGGCACCGAAAGGAGCCAGGCCCGCAGGCGTTCCGGGTCAGCCCTGAGAAACCCCTTAAGGGAGCCGAAATCCACCTTAAGGGCCGTAACGAAGGCTTTCAGCCGGCCGGCTTTCACCCTGGGATATCCGGCCGGGCGGACGAGGTCGGCCAACCGGGCCGGGTCCACCTCGGCCAGCCTCTCGGGGTCTAAAAGCCCGGCCCATTTAAGCCGGGCGATGGCCTTCTCAACGTTTACCCAGGCCGTCCCCTGGGTTAGGATCGCCCCGACGATGACCTCGAAGGGGGTTTCGGCCGGCCACCAGTGCTGGGGGCCGTAATGGGCCAGTAGGTCGGCAAAGAGCCGGCGGACCTTCGGCCCTACCGCTTCCGAATCGACTGGCTCAGCACCGACGCGCGGTTTACCAGCCAGCGTCCGTCCACTTTCTTGGCCTGAAGAACCCCCTTGTGAATAAGATACCTGACCTGGACCCGGGTCAGGCCGAGAAGTCGGGCTGCCGTCGCGGTGGTTATCCATTCCTGCTCCTGGTCCATCGCCCCGTGAGCCTCCGCCGACGTCTTTAAGCCGCGGGCCTGCCGGCTGAGATAGCCAGAATTTTAATTTGCGGGCGTCTGCCGACCGGTTGGGCTCTCGCCCCTGGCCTGGGGCAACTTCAGACCGATGAGGGCCGCCAACGCCACCATACCGGCGAAGACGGCGGCGATAACGCCAGCGGTGGCGACCAAAAGCAGGATCAGCGCCAGCGGCCAGTCCAGGACAACGGGCTGGGTTGCCACCATCGGCTAATAGGCCCTGGCAAAGAGCACCCGCCGCTCCGAGGGCTTGCCGCACCAGATGCACTGCCCGGGTGCCGCCGGCACGACCGCCGGCTGGTCAAAGGGTATAACCCGGATGGTCGCGCCGGTCCGGTCCTTAATGGCCGCCTCGCAAGCGGCCGAGCCACACCAGTGGGCGTAGACAAACCCCCGCTGCCCGGCGAAAACCGCCTCGAAATCTTCCAGCCGGTCGATATTATAACTGTTTGCCCGCTGGAAGTCCAGGGCCCTTCGGAAGAGGGCCTGCTGGATCTCGTCGAGCAGGCCCTTGACGTTTTCGACCAGGTTCTCGAAGGGCACCGTTCGCCGCTCCCGGGTGTCCCGCCGGACCAGGACGGCCTGCCGGTTCTCCACATCCCGGGGCCCGATTTCGACCCGGACGGGCACCCCCCGCAGGTCCCATTCGCTGAACTTCCAGCCGGGGGTGTACTCATCCCGGAGGTCGGATACTACCCGAACGTCATGGCTTCTTAGGCTGGCCTCAGCCTCCCGGACGACGGCCGTTACCCGTTCCTGTTCGGCCTCCGAGCGCCAGATGGGCACGATAACGGCCTGGTAGGGGGCCACTTTAGGGGGCAGAATGAGGCCGTCGGCGTCCCCGTGGACCATGATGATAGCTCCTACAAGCCTGGTTGAGGATCCCCAGCTCGTTTGCCAAACATATTTCCGCTGGCCGTCCCGGTCCAGGAAGGTGATGTCGAAGGCCCTGGCGAAGTGCTGGCCCAAGTTGTGGGAGGTGGCCGCCTGGAGGGCCCGCCGGTCGGCCATCATCGCCTCGATGGCGTAGGTTCGGAGGGCACCGGCAAACTTCTCCGATTCCGTCTTCCGTCCGGCCACTACCGGTATCGCCAAGTCATTCTCGACGAAGTCCTTATAGATGCCCAGGATCCTCAAAGCCTCCGCTTCGGCCTCCTCTTCAGTGGCGTGGGCGGTGTGGCCCTCCTGCCAGAGGAACTCGGTGGTTCGCAAAAAGAGGGTGGTGCGCTTCTCCCACCGAACCACGTTGCACCACTGGTTGATAAGCACCGGCAGGTCCCGGTAAGACTGAATCCATTTGGCGTACATGGCGCCAATGATAGCCTCGGAGGTGGGCCTTACCGCAAGCCGCTCGCCCAGGGGCTCATCCCCCCCTTGGGTAACCCAGGCTACCTGGGGGGCAAAGCCTTCGACATGTTCGGCCTCCTTTTTAAGAAAGCCCTCCGGGATGAAGAGGGGGAAGTAGGCGTTAACGTGGCCGGCCTCTTTAAAGCGACGATCCAGACGGGCCTGCATATTTTCCCAAAGGGCATAGCCGTAGGGCCGGATGACCATACAGCCCCGGACGGGGGCGTAGTCGGCCAGCTCCGCCCGCAGGATCACCTCGGTGTACCAGCCCGAAAAATCCGTCTCCCGGTCGGGCAACGTGGTTACGAAACGCTTCACGGCCTCGGTCATTGCCTTTCCCCTTCGCCTTAACTCCGGTTCTAAGTCTAACACACCGCTTCCGCCGTTGCGTCCAGATGGATGCGGTACTTATAATAGGTCAAGATTTATTCCAGAGGGGAGGCAAGCTGTGCAGAAGGTTACCCGGAGGGAATTTCTCAAGCTGGCCGGAACCGCGGCGGGCATCATCGGACTTGAGTCGGCCGCGGTCGGGTGCCAGGTTGCCGGTCAGGTTGGGGGGGCGGGGCCTCAGCCGGCCCCGGAGATCCCCATGCTGGGCATCTGGCCATTTACCGGGGCCTTCGCCGACGTGGGCCCGGTTCTGGACCGGGGAATGAGCCTGGCCCTGGAGGAGTGGAGCTATAAAGTTATTGGCCGCCCCATCAAATATGTCAAGCGGGACGACGAAACCAAGGCGGATACTGCAACCCGCCGGGTCGAAGAGGCGATTGAGAC
>Ga0209989_100200_pt1 | contig 11498 bp, 5 predicted proteins | sample Antgeofumaro1A2B_FD_188083 | JGI IMG/M metagenome (GOLD analysis project Ga0209989, IMG submission 188083) | Geothermal fumarole subsurface microbial communities from Mt. Erebus, Antarctica - 1A2B (SPAdes) (version 2) | ecosystem: Environmental > Terrestrial > Volcanic > Fumaroles | place: Mt....
CCAGGCGTTGGAAAAAATCGCCCAGCTCGGCGTGCACACGCCTCGATCGTGGATCGCTCTCTATCTGCAAAACTCCTTGCGTTCCCAGCAGTTGGTGCAAGCTTTGGCAGCCGAGCGAAACCTATGGGACGCCCTAATCGTCGGACCGTATTTGTCGGGGCTTACCTACGACATCGCTCGCGAATTCGGCGAGCGTGTCCTGATCGTGCCCTGCTTCCACGACGAGCCGCTCGCTTATCTCCCTGTGTGGCTCGAAGCCTATGCCTGCGTAGGCGGATTCCTGTTTCACAGTCGCACGGAAAAAGACTTCGCGACTGAGCGTTTGGGACTCAATCATCCCAACACGGCCGTGGTGGGCACCTGCATAGCGACGATCCCGGGGGACGGCGCAGCCGGCTGTCGGCGTATCGGGTCGCGCTATGTTCTCTACTGCGGTCGCATCAGTGCCGAGAAAGGGTGCGACCGGCTCCTGGATTGGGTCCGAGACTATCGTCGGGAACATGCCGAAGGATACCATTTTGTCTTCATAGGCGACCGCCCGTCTTGCCTCGTCTCTAGTGGGCACGACCAGGGGCTGCATTTTCTCGGCTTTGTACCCGAAAAGGACAAGCGCGATCTGCTGGCGGGGGCCGAGGCCCTGGTGCAGTTGTCGCGCTATGAGTCGCTGTCGCTGGCGACTCTCGAGGCCCTGGCCCAGGGTGTGCCGGTGATAGCCGATGCAGAGTGCGCGGTGATGCGCGAACACGCCGCGGGCGGCGCCGGTGTCCAACTGCTCTCGACACGGCAGCAATTCGTGGCTACCTTGCACAGACTGTGGCACGACGCAGCCTGGCGCCGGAACTTGGGCCGGCAAGGAATGGACTACGTGGGCAAGCACTTCGCCGATCGTGAGTCGTTCGGTGCGCACGTGTTGGGGCCGATCTTGGCACTGCGCCATACCTGGTCGGAGCTTATGAGCGCCAAAGGAAAAGAGCGTGCGTTACAGTTCCGCGCGGATGAAGTGCAGCGACGCTGGGTGGAACTGGCCCAGACGCAACCCAACTTGCCACAGAAAGCCATCGTCCTGCGGCTCAGTCCGGTCGTTGCGCAACTCGCCGCTGTGCCAGGCGAGCCTATCGTCTGCATGCTCAGGCTGGAAAACACCGGCCAGGTTGCCTGCCCGGATCGGGGGCCTGCCCGAGCTGTCGTGAACTGGGCACTGTCGTGTTCGGCCACGGGCAGTCGCGTGGCGAGTGGGCAAGTTCTTCTGCCCCGACTTTTGGCGCCGCACGACTCGCTGACCGTGGCCGTCCCCCTTCCGAACCTAAAAGACCCGGGGCCGTATCGTCTGACTGCGGACGTTTCGGTACCCGAACCGCTCGTTGTCGAGTGCCAGCCCACCTCCGTGGATATCGAGATTCGTGCACACGATGGCCCCGCGCACATGTGCCCGAGTCTGGCGGACAATCACTGGCTGGACGCAGCCCGACGGCATCTGGCCGAGGCGGCTGCACGCGCCTGTTTGCCGGACGAGTATCGCGACGTCACCCTCGGCCGCTTGGCCCCCCTCAAACGATGGATCAAGTACAAGCTACTGAACAATTTCAAACGCGCCTATGTGGACGTCCTGGCCCATCAGCAATCGGCTTTCAATCGCAATCTGGTGGAGTGCATGCAGAAAGCGCTAGAAGCCATCGGTCTGATGGATCATTTGCTCCATCGGCTGAGTGCACTGGAAAAACGTTGTCGCCGGCAGCACAGGCACCTGCACAAGCTAAGACAAGCTTTGAAGTGTGCACAGCAAGCTAGGACGATCGGCTCGCACACCGACCGAGCCGCTGACGCGTCCGACCTTGGGCATGAGAGGTAAGCGCCATGGGTGGCTGGCCGTGGATATGCTTCAGCCGCCGGCGCTCCGGCACACACGAGCCCGACCGCTGCCGGTGCGCTTCGAACGCGGTCACGAGCCGTACGACCGGTCCGGCGCGCCGACCATGTTCGGCGTCGGTGCCGGCACTCGTCGGCGCTGCGGTAGCCATCAGCGCACTGACCGGTTGCGGTCCTTCGTTGTACCAGCGGGTCTATCAGCTCAACCACGACGGGGTGGCATTGCTGCACCGCGGCCAGCCTGGGCTGGCGCAGGAACAATTTCGACTGGCCTTGGCACTCGATGCGGAGCAAGCAGTCAGCTGGTACAACTACGCGACGGCGGCACATTATTTGGGAGATCTGCCCACCGCCGAGCATGCGTACAGGCAGGCTCTGGAGAAAGTGCCCGATCTGACGCCTGCGCGTCATGGCCTGGCGATCTTGCTGTGGAGCCAGGGACGCAGCGACGAAGCCGAGCAGTTGATCGTTTCCTGGGTACGCGCCCATCCCGACTCGGCCGACGCCCAGGCACAGTACGGCTGGCTCCTCCGTCAGCGCGGAGATTTGCCAGCAGCCCAGGCAGTGCTCCAACATGCGCTCCAACTCGACCCGGGCAACGTGCGCGCCCTTATCGAGCTAGGCATCCTGTACGAACGTTACCGTTATCCGGACCGGGCGCGGCAACTCTACGAGCGCGCCCTGGCACGCGATCCGACGCAGATGGAAGCGGCAATGCGTTTGGCGCGACTGCCTCCGCGCGCTCGGTAGACGATCTCCACCGTGTCGCAGCGCTGGGTCAACGACAGCCTGCCACAAGTCCGACCGCGCACCGCCGCACTTCGTCATTCTCGAAGGGCAAGACTTCAGCGCTGGCCAGGGGCAGCCGGCGCGGGCGGCACCAACTCGCGCACCGTCAGGTTTCGCTCCGGATCTCCCAGACGCGCGCGCAGCCAGGACGGGCCGTAAATATTGTGCACTTTGAACAACAGCCGGTTGGTCCCTGCCTGGAGGGACACGGTAATACGTGCCGGCTCGAACGCATGGGGTCGCCGATGGACAAGCTGGCCGTTGAGCCACACTTTGACATCTTCGTCCGCGGCTACCTCCAGAAGCGTACTGAGCGCGCGCGGGGCATCCACTTCGTAATAAACATACGCCGTGCTATCGGTAGGGGGAGCCAGCACGCCCAGTCGCTCCATATCCACTGTACCGATGACTCCCAGGCGGAAAGGCTTCCACACGACGCCGGGCACGCGCAAAGGATCGGCAGCCTGCTCTACGGGCGCCGTCGAGTCCAAAGCCATTTTGAAGGGACCGGCAACTAGGCCGCGCGTCAAATAAGGCTCTTCGAGCAGGTAAGCGATTAGGTCGCGAAACTGGCCCTCGGTCATGTTCTGCGGCAAGCCTTCTGGCATCAGGGATCTTTGCTCGATGCGCATGTCCTCGATCTCTTCGCGGGAAATGGAGGTGAGGTGGGCGTTTTCTCCCTTGAGAACAACCCGGCGCTCGTTTTGTTCGACTACCAGCCCGGTCGCGACCCGTCCGGATTTGTCCACCACGACCGCCGTAAAATAGTCGCGGCCGACCACGCGGTTGGGGTCGAGGATGTTGGTGAGCAAATATTCTGGATCGCGACGGTTGGCGCCGGTCAAATCGGGACCTACCTCATGCCCGTTGCCGAAGAGCTTATGGCAGACGGCGCAATGCTTTTCGAACACGGCACGACCCGCTTGCCGGTCTCCGGGCAATTCGGCCAGTAGCTGCCTGAGCCGCGCCAATTGCTCGGCGACCTTTTGCGGTGTTTGTTCGCGCAGTGCACCCCAGACTTCGGTCGCCAGCCGGGTCAACGAGTCGTCGCGCAAGGCAAGGATCCGACGCACATCGTTTTCGGTGAGTTCTGTGCGGTCCACGCTGCCCGAGCGTACCGCCTCGAGAAGCTCCTGGGACCAGGCGCGACGGGTAGTCAGGACCTGGATCGCATCTTTGCGCAACGCCGGTTCCAGCCGGCTCCACTGAGCCAAGATATCGGCGAAAAGTCCTGGCTCTTCGTAAGTCCCCAGTGTGCGTACGGCACGCTGTTTTAGGGCCAACGGAGTTGACGGCTGCAAGACGAGCCGACGCAGTATGTCAACCCCTTCTCGAGGACGTGCCAGGCCGATCGCGTCCAGCGCTTCCAGGCGCGCACCCAGCGGCGTACGCGCGTCGGCCACGAGATGCAGCATGGTCTCGATGGCTTCGGCATCGCCGAAATGCACACCTAGCCGCACAGCCAGTGCACGGTCGGGTCCCGTCGAGCTAGCCAAGACGCGCCGGGCCTCGGCCCACTGGGCCGGGGGATCTACGCGCCGGCCACGCAATCCCTGCAACATGCCTTCCAGTGCCTGGGCACGCACGTGGGCATCGGGCAAGCGACCGGCCAGCATCACACTTTCGCTGAGCAGTGCTCGGTCCTGGCTTTCGACAAGCCGGCGAGCCACCCGCCACACGAGATGCCGTCGAACCAATGCGTTGTGCCCCGCAGCACTTACGAGCCAGGTGCACACCGCTTGTGGCTTTTGCACCACGTGCGGCTCCAAGGCGAGCCAAATCATCAACGGGATCACCGGGTCTTCGCTATCTTCCTGCCGTGTAGCCAGGGTCTCGACAAGGGGCAAGCAAAAGGAGTAGGCGCGCCATTTCTGGGCAGCGCAAGCCAATTGTAGGCGTACGTCTGCCGAACGGTCGGAGCGCGCCAAGTGCACAAGCCGATCCACAGTGGTGTGCGGCGGCGGGTCGGCGCGATCTGCCAGCAGACGCACCGCCCAGGCACGCACCCAGGGCGCCGGCGCATCCAAGGCCTTGTCCCATGTCGGCTTATCCAACGCTCCCGTGTTATGCAGCGCCCACAGTGCCCGCAGGGCAACTTTTTCGTCTGCGCCGTCGAAGAGCAAACGTCGCAGCTCAGGGGCCACCGACCGGTCCTGCCGCTCTTGCAAAATGAGCAGTGCCTTGCGCCACCACCACGCATTGTCGTGCTCGAGCAGCTTGACCAGTTGCGCCGACGGGATACGGCTCAGATCCCCTACACGCACCCTCGGGGTCTGCCCGTACTCGACTTTGTACACCCTGCCATGTTGCCGATCCCAGATAGTCGGATCGGTATTGTGGCAGATCTGCGGGTCGTACCAGTCGGTCATAAAAACCGACCCGTCCGGACCGGTACGCAATTGGATGACGCGAAAATTCGGATCGTTGGCGACCAGAAAATCCTCGCCATGCCTGCCTACGAACGTGGAGCCGCGGCGTTCCAGGATGTCGGTATTGATGCGACTGCCGTGGATGTTGCTCATGAAGACCCGGCCGTGCCACTTTTGCGGGAAGGCGTTTCCCTGGTAAATCAAGCACGCGGCGTGGGCATGGCCGCCGCCCAAATCGAGACTGCGCGGATCTTTGTTGCCGCCGTGAGGCGTCGGACCGAAGTAGTGTACGTGATCGCAAATCCAAGAGATTTCCCCGTATGCATAAGGATTGCGGTTTTGTCCAGCCTGGCGCACGTATAAACCGCCTGGGATCATATGGTACAGATGCGGGATCACGCATGCGGTCAGAAAGGCCGACCCATAAGCGTCGTAGTCCCAGCCCCAAGGGTTGCTGGTCCCCTCGGCGAAAACTTCGAAGTGCCTGGTCAACGGGTGATAGCGCCAGAGGGCCGCACTGAAAGCGACCCGCTTATGATCCGGGGTGCCGGGAGGCCCCACACGCGAGTGCGTAAACACTCCGTGGCACCCGTAAAGCCACCCGTCCGGGCCCCATTGGAAACTGTTGAGCGTTTCGTGGGTATCGTGGTAGCCCCAACCGTCGAGCAAGACCGTACGTTTGTCGGCACGGTCGTCGCCATCCGTGTCCTGTAAAAACACCAGCTCGGGCGCCTCCCCGACAAAAACGCCTCCGAAACCTACTGCAATCCCCGTCGCCAGGTTGAGGCCTTCGGCAAAAGTGGTCACCTTGTCGGCTATCCCGTCACCGTCTGTGTCCTCGAAGATACGAATGCGATCCCGCCCGCGACCAGACGGCAACTTTTGCGGATAACTCAGACACTCCAAGACATACACCCGACCCCGATGATCGAAGTCTATCCCTAGCGGGTTGATAACCTCGGGCTCGCTGGCGAAACACTTGACCCGAAATCCCGGCGGCACCGTCATACGGGCTGCGGCTTCGCTGCTGGTCAGAAAACGCCTGGCGGTCTCGTCCCGAGCCTGAACCGACAGAGCAACCAGTAGCGTCGCCGCCGCCGGCCACAAGGCGCGTAAACCTCTCATAGTGCTACGTGTCCTTTTTCGTGCGTCCTCGAAACACTACGCCGGTACCCGGCGCCGGCAAAGGCCTAAGGCAGGGTACGAACACGAATATCCTTGAAATCCACACGATAGTTGTAGCTTTGCAACCCGATGTGGCCCCGAGCGCGTGCCAGGCCTGGATGGCCACGCTTTTTGTTGGCGGGACCGTCGTGCACGCGGTCCTTGTATCGCTCCAGGTCGGCATGAACGACGAGCTGTCCGTTGATTTCGACCTGAATGTTCCGGCCCTTGGCGAGGATGCGCACGTGGTTCCACTGACCAGCCGGACGGATCGCACCACGCTTGGCCGGCACCACGTCGTAAATGGAACCGCAGTATTGCTCCGGTCGCAGCCCTGGCCAGTTGTCGTCGTCCAGCAGCTGGATTTCCATACCTGCGTAGGCTGGATCCCCTTCGAGGGGCGCACGCAACGCGATGCCGCTGTTTCCCATGCGCGGCATACGGTAGTCCAGCCAAAGCTCGAAATCAGCGAACTCCTCCTCGCTCATGAGCCAGCCGCCGCCCGAACCGGAACAATAAAGAAGTCCCTGATCTACGCCCCACACCTTGCTGTCTCCCCGATAAACCTTCCAGCCGCTCAGGTCACGACCGTTGAAAAGAGCCCGCGGCGTACTGGGACGTTGTTCCGAGAGCGCCGTGCTTACCAAGAAAAGCCCCACTGCTAAAAGCCCAAGGGCGTGCCTACTGACTGTCCCGTTAATGCCAGGTCGTAGATATGCTCGGCTTGTGCATATGCTCGGCGTCACAGCGCTACCTCCTGACTCGATCGTCAACTGCTGCAATGTTTGCACCTGCACTTGCTGCTCCAGCGGTGTCGTAACGTGTCCGCCTGGCTTGTGGCGCCCCGATCCTGTGCGCCCCAGTGCCACGGCACTTGCAATTGGCATCGGGCAGGCACGTACTTTTGTCAGGCGGGACTCGATTATTGTGTCAACAAGCTCGAAAGATGCAAGACCCTACGGATTCGGCACGAGCCCCTGTGCGCACATGGCATGCGCAGTGGACGCATACACGCGTGCAGGTAGCAGAACGGAGCGAACAGCGTAAGGCCAGAGACTTGTATAGCTTGGCAGCGAAGCTTGCGGCGCACAGGCGCATGCCTAAACCGGATGGGCTGGACCGCTGGAAATACCCTCGCCGGGACCTATGCTTGACTATAGGAGTCACGGACGGCGCCAATGCGCGTGGGCACAGATCGCTCAAATAACTGGTGTCCGAGCGAGCAGCGGACGGGCCTGGATACGGGGAACGAATTGCTAGGAGCATGGCCAAAGCATCGGTAATCTTTGCCGACCGAGAAGAAACGCTCCGGGTACTGGGCACGCGGGACCAGCATCTCAAAGCCGTGCGCGAGGCTCTGGGCGTGCGCGCCATGCCGAGGGACCACGTCGTCCACATCGAAGGCTCAGACCAGCAAGTGCAATACGCCGAGCGCGTCTTTGAGCAGCTCAAACAAATGGCGCGGCAGGGACCCTTGACGGCACGCGACGTGCAAACGGTGCTCGACTTGGTCCAGCGTGGCGTCGGTCTGGAAAGGCACGAGCCTGTGCTGGGCGGTCCAGGACGTGCTGTGCTGCCCCGGACCGACGGCCAGGCGCGCTATCTACGTGCCATGACCGAAAACGATGTCACCCTTTGTGTGGGACCGGCAGGCACCGGCAAGACGTATCTGGCAGTCGCTTATGCCGTCAGCACCTTGCGTCAGGGACTGAGCAAGCGTATTGTCCTGTGCCGCCCAGCGGTCGAAGCTGGGGAAAAACTCGGCTACCTCCCGGGCGATATCGCCGCCAAGGTCAATCCCTATTTGCGCCCCCTCCTGGACGCGCTCGAAGATATGATGCCGCCAGAACAAGTTAAGCGCTATATGGAAAATGACTTGATCGAAATATGCCCCCTGGCGTACATGCGGGGCCGCACTCTCAATCAGGCCGTGATCATCCTCGACGAAGGCCAGAACACCACCGTCCCGCAGATGCGAATGTTCTTGACACGTTTGGGCATGGGATCAAAAATAATCGTAACTGGCGACATTACCCAGGTTGACCTCCCCAAACAGGTGCGCAGCGGTTTGACCGATGCTATTCACCGCTTGCGCAATCTAGAACATATTGCCATTGTGCACCTGAGCGAAAAAGATATCGTGCGCCATCCGCTGGTTCAGCAAATTGTCAAGGCGTACGAAGACGAGACAGCGAGCAAAAAGCACTAGACCGTCCATGTTGCTACGCACCGTCGCCGGCGAATATTGTAACTGACCAAGGAACGACACCGACTAGAGGCGCCGGTTCCCGAAAAATGGTCAAAATAGCCGGAATGGATAAAAACTTCGCATCGCCGGCCCTCGGCGTGTGGCTTTTAATACAGGCAAAACATTATGTCAGGCCCTGCTAGCAGGCGAAGTTGGGTTGAAGGTTGGCAGCAAAAGCAACGCCGCGGGCGTCTAGCAAAGGCCGAGGCCGGCTCAGCGTGGACGGCACTTTTACTGGACTACCGACTGGCGGTAGGCCTGGTCTCACTAGTTCTTACAAGCCTTTTCGCTTATGCCTCTTGTGGATATTGGGGGCCACCTTTTGCCTACCGGAAGGGACAACGGTTTGACCGCGAAATACGCGCCAAGGTGGATTTTACTACGTTAGACGAGCAGGCGACCCAGCAAAGGAGCGAGCGAGCGGCTGCGGCAGTATATCCGATCCTGCGTCATAATCCCTCTTCGCTTCAGGAGTTGCGTGACAGGCTCACTCAGCTTTTCCGAGCTGCCCGCAGCGGCACCCCCGGTCCTCTCGATCCGGCAACCGTACGCTATTGGGCGCTGAGCGAGCAGGAATTGCGTGATCTAGGCAGCTTGTTCGCGCCTACTGCTCAGGAAGTCGTCTCCTGGCTGACTGTGCAGCCAGTGCCTCTTTCTGTCGGCACTGCTGCCAGCGCGACCGCAGTCCTTTCCTCCATCGAGACACAATACCCGATCAAAAGTGACGATGACCTGCGTCTGCGAATAGAAAATGCCTTCGCAGATCTCCTAGACATCGGCGTGCTGGACGACGACAAGGAGCTACCCGAAGCAGTGCGCCAGACCTCTCGCGTCACTGTGTTGCTTCCCGACGGAACCGAAAAAACGGTGCTGCTGGAACAAGTCGCCCGCTCCCGGCTGGTGGGCAAATCAGCCTCCGAAAAAGGCCCGTTGTATCTGCAATTTGCCCGCGCTTTCAAACAAGAACGCTGGACGCAGGTGGCTTATCGTCTTGTTCTAGGCGATGGCAAGAACTGGCCCAGCCGGCTGGTGGGCACACTGACATACGACGAGGAACGCACCAATCAAGCCAGAGAAAAAGCCAGGAACTCGGTACTGCCCGAAAAAAAGGTGTTCCGCAAGGGTACGCCACTCGTAGAGCAAGGCAAGCCACTGGACGAAAAGGACCTGGCGCTTTTGCGCGAAGAGCATCAGCATTACTTGGACACATTGACGCCTCTGGACCACATCAAGCGTTACGCGGCGATGACCATTCTTTTTGTCTTGTTAGGTAGTTTCCTGGCGCTTTTTCTGTGGCGCTTTTATCCGCGGGTCATGGAAAACCCACAGCGGCTCATCGGCCTGGCGTCATTGATAGTGATCAGTCTGTGCCTGGCATTGGTGGTCCATCGTGAGCCGCTCTATGCGGCCATTGGTCCCCTGACGGTAGGCGCTTTACTGATCGCCATCGTTTACGATCAGCCCTTGGCCATGGTCTGCTCCTACCTGATGGCGCCGGCCACTGCCGTATCGCTGGGCACCGACACCGGATCGCAATTCTTGATCATCATAGCCGGTCTGACAGTGACCATTTTGATGGCGCGCAACATCCGCACGCGATCGCGTCTCGTGCACGTGGGCCTTTATGCTGGACTGGCCTATGCCTTGGCCACTGCCGCCGTGGGAATGCTGCAAGAACAAACATGGTCCTTTGTGGGGTACGATGCGCTGCGCCGCTTTTTGCTGGGAATGCTGTCCAGTCTGTTCGTGTTCGCGCTGCTTCCCCTGCTGGAGCGCGCCTTTGGCATAGTCACCGATATGACTCTGCTGGAGTTGTCGGATGTGAATCATCCGCTTCTGCGCGAGCTGGTGCGGCGGGCCCAGGGAACTTACGCACACAGTATGACAGTAGCCACTTTGGCCGAATCTGCCGCCGAGGCTATCGGCGCCAACAGCTTGCTGGCCCGCGTAGGCGCTTGCTTCCATGACGTCGGCAAGATGCTCAAACCTCAATACTTCGTCGAAAATCAACAAGGTGAGAATCCCCACGAAGGACTGGCGCCTGCCATGAGCACGCTCATCCTTATCGGCCACGTCAAAGACGGCGTAGAGCTAGCCAGACAATATCGGCTGCCTCAAGCGGTCATTGACTTCATCCAGCAACATCACGGCACAAGTTTGGTGGAATTTTTCTATCGCGAAGCGATCAAGAACTTGGAAAACGGCAACTCAGCGACCGAATTGGAGGCGTCTTTCCGCTATCCTGGTCCCAAGCCGCAAACCAAAGAAATAGCCGTGGTGATGTTAGCCGACGCTGTCGAAAGTGCAGCGCGCAGCTTACCCGATCGGTCGCCTAGCAGCCTGCGCCGCTTGGTCCATGACCTTTTACAAAAACGACTGCTCGACGGTCAGTTCGACGAAAGCAACCTCACCTTGAACGAGCTGCGTACAGTAGAAGAGAGCTTGTGCAAAAGTTTGGTGGCCATGTATCACACGCGAGTACGCTATTCCGAGGCCGGGCGGACCCAGGACGTTGCCACCACGGGAGCGCAGCCATGAGATTCTGGATCGCTGTATCGGTGTGCATCATAATCCTCAGTGCCGCACTCACTTATGTCAGCCTCTACATCGAGCCGGGCGCTTCGCAAACTTTGGAGCCTAAAAATCCGGCGCCGAATTCTACCGGGGCCACCAAACGTTTTGCCCCCGCCGGCAATGCCATCATGACGGTCACGCCCGTGCCGCGTATTCGCTTTTTCGATTACGCGCTCGCAGGCAATGCCATTATCAAAGACGCCGGCGATAGCGAAGTCGAACGCGACCACTCCGTGGAATTTCATTTCATCAACGATGGCGACCACCCTCTGGAAATTGGCCTGACCGAGACCAGCTGCGGCTGTATGCACGAAGTAACCCTCGATGGCACACCTCTTTTGCCGCGGCAAAAAGCACTCATGAAGGCGCCTAAAGAAGAGGGTATCCTCCGTCTCACCTGGAAGCCCAGACAAGAGCAGCTGGGAAACCATCCTTTCCGGGAACTGCGTTTCGTGGCTACCTTCTCCGTCAACGATGAGCGTTTTCCC
>Ga0209989_100201_pt1 | contig 11417 bp, 11 predicted proteins | sample Antgeofumaro1A2B_FD_188083 | JGI IMG/M metagenome (GOLD analysis project Ga0209989, IMG submission 188083) | Geothermal fumarole subsurface microbial communities from Mt. Erebus, Antarctica - 1A2B (SPAdes) (version 2) | ecosystem: Environmental > Terrestrial > Volcanic > Fumaroles | place: Mt....
GTGCTGGGTGAACTGTTGCGCGAGTTGGAGGAGGATGTGGAACGGGATAGCCTTTCGTGAAAGTGTTTTGCATGTTCGTTTGATGGCAAGAGTATACCCCAAAACCCGTTCTTTACCGAACACCCTCACATCGTCAGAACACGAATGGGGTAGGCTTTTGGTGCCGACAGGGTGTATCATAACAGGCGGAGCGAAATCGCTAATGAGGTAAGCCAAGTATGAACGAAGACATCGACAGCCCGTCGTTGGAGCAGATATGTTTGCACCTGGGCGAGGAGCCCGAGCGGTATATGGGCTCGGTGGTGCCCCCCATTTTCCAGAACAGCCTGTTCACCGCGCCCAACGTGGAGGCGCGTTCGCGCCGGGGCGAGCGATACATCTACACCCGCGAGTCTAACCCCACCACGGACATCCTGAACACCAAGCTTGCCGCGATGGAGGGAGCAGAGGCAGCACGGTGCTTCGCGTCGGGTATGGCGGCGATCAGCGCCGCGCTGATGTCGCAATTGCGCAGTAGCGACCACGTGGTATGTGTTCAGAACGTCTACTACCCGGTGCGCGTGCTGTTACAAGACTACTTGAACCGTTTCGGGGTGGAGGTGAGCTTCGTGCGGGGCACCCAGGTGGAGCACTTCGAGCAAGCCAAAAACGCCCAAGACCCCCACAAAGCCCAGAACCCCTCATCCTCGCCCTGCTCATCGCCCAACAACAACGCAACGCCTCCCTGCGCTCTCCATCGGCACGCTCAGCGGATACTTCTATGCTTCCAGCAAAGCGGTACGTAAGACGGTCTCCGCCTTGTGGGAGTACCGCGGGCTGGACGTAGCACAGGCGTTTCCGGGACAATCCTCGGTCACCGTGCTACTGCTCGGCTCGGACGAGAACCGCGACAACAAGAAGCGCATCTACACCAAGCGCACCCGCAGTGACACCATCATGCTGGCGCACTTCGATTTCGTAAACCGGCGCATTAGCGTGCTCTCTATCCCCCGCGATACGCGCGTGCCGATCCCCGAACATGGCCACCATAAGATCAACTCTGCCATGGCGCTAGGTGGACCCGAGCTGACCGCCGAGACCATTCAGCAGTGGCTGGGCGTGCCCGTGGACCATTATGTGGTCATCTACTACAGCGTCTTTCGCCAGGCGGTGGACCTGTTGGGCGGGGTGAACATCTACGTAGACAAACCCCTGCATTACGATGACAACTGGGGCGACCTGCATGTGCACCTCGAACCGGGCTGGCACCATCTGAACGGCGAGCAGGCACTGGGTTACGTCCGTATCCGGAGCGTGGACAGCGACCTCGGACGCATCGAACGCCAGCAGAAGTTCCTCGCCGCCTTGAAAGAGCACTTCCGTCACCCCAATACCTATCTGAAGCTGCCGCAACTGCTGGACGCTGTGGACGAGAACCTGAAGAGCACCCTCAGCTACGGGCAGATGCTTGCGCTGGCATGGTTCGCCAAGTCGGTGCCTTCGCGCCATATCGAGATGGCAACCCTTCCCTGTCGCCCCGGGCGCAGTTACGTGTACGCCGACGAGGAGTCTGCCCGTGCGCTGGTAGAGCGGCTGTTCCGCGATTCCCCTGTCCGCTCCGTGTCCCCACCTCTGCCAGTCAGCACCATTCAGTAGCCCGTACCGTAAAAATCGGCTCGCTCCTGCCGATAATACCAGTGTAGCCCCTTCAGGACGCCGGATGCGTCCTGAACACCTGAGCTAAATCAGAGGGAGCGACAGGGATGTCCAAGCGATACAACGATCAGGATATACAACAGCTCGTTATTGAGTACCATCGAACAGGCGATCTACACATCCGCGAGCGCATCGTGGAGCATTTTCCGCATCTTGTGGAGAGCATTGCCCGCCGTTTCATCAACACCGGAGAGCCCCTGGAAGACCTGATTCAGGAAGGCTACCTCGGCTTGCTCAACGCAATCGACCTCTACAAGCCCGATAAGGGCACCAAGTTCTCGACCTACGCCACCCACTTCATCATCGGGCAGATCAAACACTACTTGCGCGATAGAGGCAAGATCATCAAAGTACCTGCCTGGATCCAGGAGCTTCAGCAGAAGCTGACCCGCGTGATGGACTCGCTGACGCAACAACTAGGCAGGCAACCCACCCCCGCCGAGATCGGCGCAGTGATGAACATGGACGAAAAGCAGGTGGAGTACCTGCTTTCTACCAGCGACCTGTTCCGGGTAACCTCGCTAGACAACAGCGACGGCGAGGAGGACGAGACCTTCCCCGGCGCAGACATGGAGAAGCTAGAGCACCCCGATAGCATGACCATGCAGATCGCCACTGAGGAACGAGTGGTGCTAGAGCACGCGATGGAACGACTCAAGGAGATCGAGCGCAAGGTGCTCTACGCCTTCTTCTATGAAGAGCTTTCCCAAACCGAAATCGCCCAGCGGCTGGGCATCTCGTGTAACTACGTCTCACATATTCTGCGCAACTCTACCAAGAAACTGCGCAAGATACTGGTGACGGAAGAGCTTAAAGACGCGCAGGCGCAGATGCTTCGCCTCCAGCAGAGAATGGGCGCCATGCAAACGAACCTGCTTCAGCCCTCCATCGTCGACCCGATTACCGGCTGTTATAATCACCGCTATTTTCAGAGCCGTTTGGATGAGGAGATCAACCGCGCCAGCCGCTATGGCTACACCCTAGGGCTGGTGATTATTCGGGTAGGCGGCTCGCACACGTTTATCCGCCAGAACGGGCTGAACCTGTTTGAGGGTGTGATGGCACGTCTGGCACCGCGCCTGCGTGCCAAAATCCGCAAAGCAGATATTCCCGCACGTATCGATGTCTCGGACCTGGCGGTAATCCTTCCTTATACTGGAGAACAGGCGGAGATCGTGCGCCAGCGATTAAGCCAGGAAGCGCTGGAGATGTTCAGGGAAGAAGGTCTGCTGGATTCGGGGCTGTGGATCGAAAGCGCGTGCAGCTACACAGAAGGCTGGGTCAACCTACACGAGTTCGTACACCAGACTCAATGTAACCTGCAGGCCTTCTGGGCAAGCGCCCAACAGGATGCAGCAGCATGATTCCTTCCTTGCCGGAGGGGAACCCGGGTGCATCCACCGGGTTCTTCTCTCTCTCCTTTCCTCGCTGTTAGTCCTACCGTTTTTCTCCGAAATCCCGTAAAAATACCGATGCTCTACTACCCCTTTTGGTCTGCCACTTGCGGTCTAACGATAGTGGATAGCAATACCGAAGGGGTGAGTGCACATGAACCCTCGCTTGATGACTGGGTTTGCCATGTTTCTTTTGATTTGCAGTGCCTCTGGTTGGAGCGCCCGCATGCCGCGCGGTGCCTTTCTGGTTCAGCCCGTGGGCAGTGTGTGGCAGTTGAAGACGCAGATACAAAGCGTGCCGGTGGTCGCCGCCCGCTATGAGAAGCACTTTGGCGTGCCTGCGCCACAATTTGCGCGTTATGTGCAGAGCCAGCTGGGACTGCGCCACCTGAAAAGCACCGGCAGCTACAGGGTGTTTCATGTGAAGAAGGACGGAACCATCGGAAGCCAGATACGCCGATTGAAGAAGGGCACAGTCGTCTTCATGCACCTGAAAAGCGGTGAACCCGTACTGCTAGCGGAGTGCGGTAACCCCATGAGCACGAAACTGCCCGGTTACACCGTTCCTACGGGTCAAACTGCACCTCCGACCCGTGGCACGGCTTCAACCCCTGTCGCACCAGAAGCGCCGGGGGAGGAAATGTTGCCGCCTCCGACCGCTACGCTGGAGCCGGAGTTGCTGGAAGACCCTGCGATGGCGCAATCGCTGAGCGCGGACCTGCCTCCCTGGGAGGCGGATCCCGCCCTGTCGATGCCTGAACTGCCTATCACACACACCGCTTTACTGGCATATGCGTCGCCTGCTTCGCTGACGCCGCTGTTCGCGGTGGGCGCAGGCGGGATAGTGTTTTCGCTCGGCGGAGGCTCGCCAAGTGCACGAGGCAGAAGCAATCCTCCGCCCGCCGTGCCCGAACCGGCCTCTGTTTTGCTCTGGACGTGCGCGGGCGCGGGGCTGTTGCTAAAGCGGGTTCTCGGTCGCCCGCGTAACAACGCAAATCGCCAATAGTTTGCTTGCCGCCAGGCGGTGCGCGGTGATATACTTGTGGTAGCAGGGAGGGTAGAAGTGAAGGCAAGAATCCCACTAAGCCCTACACTGGTGTGGATAGCGATTGCTCTGCTGGGGATACCTGCCTGGAGCCAGCAGATGCCGCGAGGCTCTTTTTTGGTGAAACCCGCTCACAGCGCAACCCAGCTAGTTGCCCAGATAAAGAGCAACCCGGCAGTGGCGGGGCGTTTTTCGCGACACTTCAAAGTTCCTGCCGAACAGTTTGCGCAATACGTGCAGAACCATCTGGGATTGCGTCGGCTTACTCGCAACGGCACCTACCGTGTCTTTTTCATCAGGTCGGATGGCGGTATCGGTTCCCAGAAACGCTATCTACGGCGGGGAACCTCTGTGTTCGTGCATCTGCGGTCGGGCAAACCGATTCTGCTGGGAGAGTGTGGTAACCCGCTGACATCTACGTTGCCCGGTCTAGTGCCGTCGGCACGTGCGCCCATTCCGCCTCGGGTGACGTTACCGCCTGTGGCACCGCCCTCACCGCCAGCGACACTGCCCGCACCAGTAGCCACCGTAGCTTGGGACGCGTTCGAGCCACCTCTGCCTCTTGCGCCTCAACCGGAGGCGATCGTCCCCTGGCAGGCAGACCCTATCCTGTCGGTGAGTGCGCCCGCGTTACCAGAGATGCCTTTTGCTTCGCGTCGTAGCCCGAATCGCTTTCCCCTCTGGCTGGCTGGTATTCTCGCGCTCATTCAACACAGCGCACAGCCAGCAGTGCCGCCTTCGCCTCCAGTCATACCCGAACCCAGTTCAGTAGGGGCACTGATAACGGCTTTGGCACTGCTGGCAGGCAGACAAGCGTACCGACGCTGGCGTCACTAAGACGGGCAAGGAGCTTCGGCAGACGCCTTCGCAGGGCTCGCTTCACGCTCGATGGGCGCGCCCACCAGGTTGCCCCACTCGGTCCAGCTGCCGTCGTAGTTGCGCACGTCGGGATAACCCAGCAAATAGCGCAGGACAAACCAGGTGTGCGACGACCGCTCGCCGATGCGGCAGTAGGCGATCACGTGCTTGTCCGGGGTTACCCCGCGCGACTCGTACAGCGCGCGCAGCTCCTCAACGCTCTTGAAAGTGCCGTCCTCGTTCACCGCCTGTGACCAGGGGATGTTCACTGCGCCCGGGATATGTCCACCGCGCTGAGCCGTCTCCGTCATGCCAGGCGGAGCAATGACCTCTCCGGTGAACTCTGCCGGGGAACGGACGTCGACTAGCGCATACTGCGGGTTGTTCAGGTTCGGCAGGATCTGTGCGCTGAAGGCACGGATGCTCAGATTCGGCTCTTTGGCGCGGTACTGCGTGCGGGGATAGCTGGGACGCTCGGTGGTCAGCGGGCGGTTTTCTGCCAGCCACTTCTTGCGCCCACCGTCCATCAGGTACAGCTTCTCGTGTCCGTAGATGGTGAACAGCCAGAAGGCGTACGCCGCAAACCAGTTGTTGTTATCGCCGTACAGCACCACCGTGTGCTCGTTGCCGATGCCGTTCTCGCTGAGCAGTTGTTCGAACTCCTCGCGCGTGATGATGTCTCGCCGAACCTGATGCTGGAGCTGCGTCTGCCAGTTAAAGCCGATCGCGCCCGGGATATGCCCCGAATCGTAGGCTGTGGTGTCCACATCTACCTCCACGAGCCGAATATTGGGGTCGTGCAGATGTTCCTGCACCCATTCGGTGCTGACCAGCACATCACGAGGTGAATGCACTGTGCTCATGATGCACCTCCTTGAAAAGTTTATCTTGACTAATATTATACACTTACTCAACATTTAGAGTCAACATCGCCAGAGGGTGTTCGAGAAAAAAATTCTTGAACTGCCCACCAGTGACCCATGCCCATCCCTAGCACTTACCATACACACAAAAAACACACCACCATACCCACATTCCACAACAACAACTGAACCCATACACAACAACGTGCCATCCGCTCACTCCGACAACCCAATACCCCACCACCTACCCCCTTCACGCTCCCAATCAAAGACTCCACTAAATAACGCCGACTATATACCTCACAAAAACGCTCATACATCTCCTGCGCCCACAACCGTAACCCCCAACAAACCCCACGCCGCAAACGCGCCTCCACACGCACCACCCCAAACCAACCCAAAGACCGCACACGCCCCAAAACCGCCCCGCTCCTCCCAGACAACTTGTCCCCCACAAAATAAATCCCACCACCCGACGCCCACGCTTCGGGCAAGGGCAACCACGCCAACACGAAACGCCGCTCATCCGCAAACGCATCCCCCAAACTAGCCCACAACAACACCCGCTTGGCCCCCGCCAGCCCAACGACCACTACCCCCTTCCCATGCGAGCGACAACGCCGTATCTGCCTCCCCCGACACCAGCGCAACTCCATCGGCAGGTGATAGCCCCATCCCGTGCCATCAACCAGCACTATCTCCACCTGCTCGGTGCCGATCACCTGTTGGGCTAACCACTGGTTGAAGGCTTGCAAGCGGCTCTCGTCGATGGGCACGAAGCGGTAGTGGAGCGTAGCCAGGGTTGGGGTGTCCCCCCGCCAGTCGTCGCGTGCCCAAGCGAGGAGGGTGCGCAGGGAGGCGTTGCGTTGTTGTTGGGCGATGAGCAGGGCGAGGATGAGGGGTTCTGGGCTTTGTGGGGGTCTTGGGCGTTTTTGGGTGGGCGGTGGGTTGTGCTGGGTGAACTGTTGCGCGAGTTGGAGGAGGATGTGGAACGGGATAGCCTTTCGTGAAAGTGTTTTGCATGTTCGTTTGATGGCAAGAGTATACCCCAAAACCCGTTCTTTACCGAACACCCTCTACAAATCGCTTGACAAGGGCAAGCTTTCGCTTTATAGTGTATATAGATGCTTCTTCCCCGCATAGCACCTGTGCCGAGAGGGGATTATTGCATCTTGTATAGATTGGCAGTCGCACGTCAACCCGCCCCACAGGGGCAGAACGCAAGGAGGGTGTTGGGATGGTCACCATAGACCAGCTAATGGACCTGGCGTACGAGAAGGACGCCTCCGATATCCACCTGATCGCCGGCGAGCGACCCGTACTGCGCATCTACGGACGGCGTGAGCTGGACCAAGCGGACCTCGGAGAAGCCTCTCCGTGGCGTCACCTACGGCAACGGCATCTTTGTGGCGGTGGGGTATGACATCATCCTCACCTCTACGGACGGCGTGACCTGGACCAAGCAGACCTCGGGGACGTCGAAAGAGCTCCGTGGCGTCACCTTTGGCAACAACACCTTCGTGGCGGTGGGATTGAACGGCACCATCCTGACCTCCCCCTAAGATGGGAGCCGATGCGAAGGCGTGGGCTGCTTTGGGGTTGACGACGGGAATGCGACGTGACAAAGTCTGGGTTGCCCAACGCTCGGGCAAAATGGAGGGCGTAGGAGGTGGGCTTGATGGTCAGAAACAAACTGTCGTGGCTAGGAGCCTTTTTGCTCCTTGCGGTCCTGTTATCGGTAAGCGCCTGTTCTCGCCCCAGCGGGAATGGGACAGGCGGGACCGAGGCGGGAGCGACCTGGACCAAGCGGACCTCGGGGACGGAGAAGAATCTCTATGGCGTCACCTACGGCAACGGCACCTTCGTGGCGGTGGGGTATGACATCATCCTCACCTCTACGGACGGCGTGAACTGGACCCAGCGGGACTTGGGAACGGAGAACCATCTCCATGGCGTCACCTACGGCAACGGCATCTTTGTGGCGGTGGGGCTTGACGGCACCATCCTGACCTCCCGGGACGGCGCGAGCTGGACCCCGCGCTCGGGGACGAAGAGTGATCTCCTTGGCGTCACCTACGGCAACGGCATCTTCGTGGCGGTGGGAAGGTACGGCACCATCCTGACCTCCCGGGACGGCGTGACCTGGACCCCGCGGACCTCGGGGACGACGAACCCTCTCCGTGGCGTCACCTACGGCAACGGCACCTTCGTGGCGGTTGGGGGTGTCGTCACCGGCCGGGACTCCCCGCCGAACGGCATCATCCTGACCTCCCGGGACGGCGTGAAATGGACCCAGCGGACCTCGGGGACGTTGGCATGGCTCGTTGGCGTCACCTACGGCAACGGCACCTTCGTGGCGGTTGGGGGTGTCGTCACCGGCCGGGACTCCCCGCCCAGTAACGGCATCATCCTGACCTCCCGGGACGGCGTGAAATGGACCAAGCGGACCTCGGAGAAGCCTCTCGGTGGCGTCACCTACGGCAACGGCCTCTTCGTGGCGGTGGGGAGCCGCGGCACCCTCCTGACCTCCCGGGACGGCGTGAAATGGACCAAGCGGGTCTCGGGGATGGAGAACCATCTCTATGGCGTCACCTACGGCAACGGCCTCTTCGTGGCGGTGGGAAGGTACGGCACCATCCTGACCTCGCCCTAAGATGGGAGCCGATGCGAAGGCGTGGGCTGCTTTGGGGTTGACGACGGGAATGCGACGTGACAAATGACGGTACTCAGGAGGGTGGTAGACATGCGGATCGCAGCGCTGGTGCTGGGCATCATAGGCGGGCTCGCGGGCCTGGCCGGCGCCGTGTTCGCGCTGTTCGTCGGCGGCCTGGGGTCGGCCTTCGGGGCGCAGGGAGCGGAAACCGTGATCGGCTTGGGATTCGCGGCAATACCCCTGGCCGTGCTGGGTCTTGTCGGCGCCGCGCTAGCGCCGTCCAGACCGAAGGCTGCTGCCTGGTGCATGGGCATCTCCGCCGTGGGCGGCCTCATCGCGATCTCTGCGGCCTACATCGTGGCAGCCCTCTGCCTTGGCGTCGCGACCGTCATGGCCATCGCCGGGCGCAAGGAGCAGCCCGACGCATCCCCCGGGCCCGGGGGAAACAACCCTATCACGGCTACCCTCTTGGAGGGCTCCTTCCGCGTCGATGCGGTGGGTGAGTCCCACTACCAGGACGCCCTCGAGGCCATCGCCGGCGGCCGGACCGAAGAGGGGGCCGACTCGGTTCGGAGATATAATCCCAGGGGGAGCCCAGATGATCCGGCTTAAGCGGATTTATGAGCCCCCGGAGCCCTTGAACGGGCGCCGGTTCCTGGTCGAGCGGCTCTGGCCGCGGGGACTCAAAAAGGATGAGCTTAAGCTTGACGGCTGGCTAAAGGAGGCCGCCCCCAGCGATGGCCTGAGGCGCTGGTTCGGCCACGACCCAGCCAGGTGGGAGGAGTTTAAGGCCCGCTACTTTGCCGAGCTCGACTCGAGGCCCGAGGCCTTAAAGCCCCTCCTTGAGGCCGCCCGGGCGGGGGATATAACCTTGCTCTTCAGCGCCAGGGACCTAGAGCACAACAACGCGGTGGCCCTTAAAGAGTACCTGGAAGCCAGGCTGACCGGAGGGTGAGCTTGAGACCGTCGCCCTCCTCGTGCCCGAGCCTTCGAACCGGTACGACCCCAACGCCGTCCAGGTGATGATCGAGGGCAAGGTGGTGGGGTACCTCAGCCGCCGGAACGCCGCGATCCTCCTGATGATCGTGGCATCGGTACGATCGGCATGATCACGGGCTCCGTGGCCACCTATTTTGTGTCGAACAAGCCGATCAGGGTCAATCGCCACGTGGCGTACCTCCGGGAACAGCTCGGGCGGTGGGACGAGCTGACGCCGTTCCTCCGGCGTCAGCTGGCCGCTATGGTGGCAGCTTTGGCGGACGGCTCCGAGCCCGCAGCGACGCGAACGGGGGTACCCTCGAAGGGCGTGTAAACGGCAAAGGCGGTCTACCCTCCTCCTAGACCAACAGCAGGACGTGGAAGCCGGGAGGAGGAGAGCCACCGCCATGGACCAGCGGACCACGTCGGGGAACCTGACGTCACGCCCCACCTGGGAAGGGCTGCACGAGAGGCTGCGCCACGCGATCCAGACGCTCAGCCAGGAGGCGCTGGCGGCCGAGGTGACGGCGCTTCCGGGTTGGGTCCGCTCCCCGCGGCGCGCCGCCTCCCGTTGCCCCTTGACAAATGCCCTCTCGATGTGCTATGTAGGAATGGAGGTGATCTTTATGAAAAACAAACTGTCGTGGCTAGGAGCCTTTTTGCTCCTTGCGGCACTGTTGAGCGCTTGTGGTGGTGGATCCGGCGGTGAGGGACCGATCGAGAATGGCTTCACCCTCTCCCTGAGCCCCACCAGCCTGACCATCAACCAGGGGAGTAGCGGGACCACCACCCTGACCCTCCCCCCCCGGAACGGCTGCACCGGCGCGGTCAGCCTCAGCGCGGTGAACCTGCCTGATGGCCTCACCGTTCGCTTCAACCCCAGCTCCCTGAACGTCCCGGGCCAGACCCGGTCCACCGTCACCGTGGAAGTTGGCTCTAACGTAAGTCCCGGGGTCTACAACATCACCCTGGTAGCAACATCGGACAATATCCAGAAAACTGCTGAACTTACAGTCACTGTCCGATCAGAGACCCAGCCGGACTTCACCATCTCCCTGAGCCCCACCACCCTGACCATCAACCAGGGGAGTAGCGGGACCACCACCCTGACCCTCACCCCCCAGAACGGCTTCACCGGCACGGTCAGCCTCAGCTTAGAGAAGCAGGACGGGAGCCCGGCCCCCAGCGGCATCACCCTCTCGCCTACGAGTGTCTCGGTCAGCGGGACGGACCCGGTCACCCAGACCCTCACCCTGGGGGTGGACGCCAGCGTGGCGGCGGGGAGCTACCCCTTGCGGGTCAAGGCCACCAGCGGCGGCCTGACCCAGACCGCCAACCTCAGCCTCACCGTCCAGTCAAGCCCGGGGGCGAGCTGGACCGCGCGGACCTCGGGGACGGTGCACCATCTCTCGGGCGTCACCTACGGCAACGGCGCCTTCGTGGCGGTGGGATGGAACGGCACCATCCTCACCTCCCCGGACGGCGTGACCTGGACCGCGCGGACCTCGGGGACGACGAACTATCTCCTTGGCGTCACCTACGGCAACGGCCTCTTCGTGGCGGTGGGGAGCCGTGGCACCCTCCTGACCTCCCGGGACGGCGTGACCTGGACCCCGCGGACCTCGGGGACGACGAACGATCTCTTTGGCGTCACCTACGCCAACAGCACCTTCGTGGCGGTGGGATGGAACGGCACCATCCTCACCTCCCCGGACGGCGCGACCTGGACCGCGCGGACCTTGGGGACGGAGAGCTATCTCTGGGGCGTCACCTACGGCAACGGCACCTTCGTGGCGGTGGGGAGTGGCGGCACCCTCCTGACCTCCCCGGACGGCGCGACCTGGACCGCGCGGACCTCGGGGACGACGAACGATCTCCGTGGCGTCACCTACGCCAACGGCACCTTCGTGGCGGTGGGGGGGGGGGGGTTT
>Ga0209989_100202_pt1 | contig 11411 bp, 8 predicted proteins | sample Antgeofumaro1A2B_FD_188083 | JGI IMG/M metagenome (GOLD analysis project Ga0209989, IMG submission 188083) | Geothermal fumarole subsurface microbial communities from Mt. Erebus, Antarctica - 1A2B (SPAdes) (version 2) | ecosystem: Environmental > Terrestrial > Volcanic > Fumaroles | place: Mt....
CCGATGTCATGGAGCAGCCCGCCCATGCGGGCGATGCGGACATCCGCCCCCAGTTCGGCGGCGATCATCCCGGCCAGCCAGGCCACCTCCACCGCGTGCTGCAACTGGTTCTGGCCGTAACTGGTGCGGAACTTCAGCCGCCCCAGCAAGCGGATCAACTCGGGGTGCAAGCCGGTGACCCCGGCGGCGGCGGCGGCCTGTTGCCCCTCCTCCCAGAGGATCTTCTCCACCTCCTCCCGGGCCTCGGCCACCACCTTCTCGATGCGGGCCGGGTGGATGCGCCCGTCCTGGATCAGTTTGGTCAAGGCGATGCGGGCGATCTCCCGGCGGACCGGATCGTGGGAGGAGAGGGTGATGGCCTCCGGGGTGTCGTCTACGATGATCTCCACCCCGGTGACCTTCTCCAGGGCCCGGATGTTGCGGCCGTTCCGCCCGATGATGCGCCCCTTCATCTCGTCGTTGGGCAGGGGCACCACCGAGACGGTCAGTTCAGCGACCTGCTCGCTGGCGATGCGCTGGATGGCCGTGGCGATGATCTCGCGGGCCTTCTCCTCCGCCTGGAGCCGGGCCTCCGCCTCGATCTGGCGGTAGAGGCGCGCCATGTCCTCCCGCGCCTCCTTCTCCACCATCTCCAGGAGGACCTGGCGGGCCTGCTCGGCAGACATGCCGGCGGCCTGCTCCAGGGCCGCCCGGCGCTCCTCCTCCAGGCGGGCCATGGCCGCCTGCAACTGGGCCGCCTGCCGCTCCAGCTCGGCCTGCCGCTCGGTCAGGCGGCGTTCTTGCTTCTCCAGGCGTTCGGCCCGGCGGTCCAGTTCTTCCCGCCGGTGGCGCAGCCGCTCCTCCTCCTTGCGGAGGTCCGACCGCCACTTGCGCAGCTCGGCCTCGGTGGCCTCCCGCAGGCGGAGGGCCTCGTCCTTGGCCTGGAGCAGGAGGGCCGCCGCCTGCTGACGGGCTTCCTCCACCAGCCGCTGGGCCTCCTGTTGGGCCGCCTCGATCTCCCCGCGCAGTTGCTCCCGAAGCCGACGCTGGATCTGTCGCCTGCCGAAAAGCCATCCCAGCGCACCGCCGCCGATCAACCCGACGACGGACAGAGCGATCACCATCCCGAGTTCCATGGCGAGTCCCAATGTGCAAGATCCGCGGTCCGGCGGGCCTCCCGCCCGCCGCCCGCGCTGCCCCACCGAACAGCGATCCGACTTTTTAAAATGTTAACACAAAACGATGCCCCTGTCCCCAGGGGGCTGCGCTCAAAGACCCCCCTCCAAGCCCCTTTCGGCCGCGAGGGCCCGGAGGACCTCCCCCACCAACTCGGGGTCGAACCCGCGGCGGCTGAGGTAACCGGCCAGCCGCCGCCGGAACGTTTGGGGGTCCACCCCCTGCAGCCGGCGGGCCCGCTCGCGGGCCAGACGCAGGGCCATGGCCCGCTCGTCGCCGGAGACTTCCTGGAGGACTTCCTGGATGATGGCGGGAGGGATCCCTTTACGACGGAGCTCCACCTGGAGCGCCCTCCGGCTGCGGGGCCGGAAGGCCATGCGGTTCTCCACCCAGAAACGGGCGAAGGCCCGGTCATCCACCAGGCCGGCGCGGCGCAGCCGCTCGATCTCCGCCGCCACGAGGTCGGGCTCGAACCCCTTCCGCCGCAGGTAATCGGCGACCTCGCGCTCGCTCCGGGGACGATAGCCGAGGAACCGCAGCGCGGCCTCGTGGGCCTGCTCCAGCCGGTCCCGCTGGCAGAGCCGGTCGATCTCCTCATCGGAGAGGATCTGGCCCGGCCGCAACCGCGCCGCCTCGAGGGCGGTGAGCACCAAAGCCCGTCGCCCATCCAGGTAGACGGCAACCCGGCCGCTCCGCAACGCCCGCAGGCGGGTGATCCGGCCACCCATCGATGGCCCCCATGGGATGAAGATGGCCGCGTGGGCCCGGAGCCCGATCCCCGGCCTCACTCCGGCTCGGGCGCCAGCCCGATCTCCTCGGGGGCCTCCGCGCTGACGCCGAGCCGCTTCAGGGATGCCGCCCGGGCGGCGTTCTCCCGGATCTGCCGCTCCAGTTCCTCCAGCAGGTCCGGATGGGCCTTCAGGAACTCCTTAGCGTTCTCCCGCCCCTGGCCCAGTTTGGTGTCGCCGTAGAGGAAGAAGGTCCCCCGCTTCGTGACCAGGCCCAGTTCCGTCGCCAGGTCCAGGATGTCCCCCGCTTTGCTGATCCCCTCGTTGTAGAGGATGTCGAACTCGGCCTCGCGGAAAGGCGGCGCGACCTTGTTCTTGGTGACGCGGACCCGGACGCGGCTGCCGATGACCTCCCCGCCGGCCTTCAGGTTCTGCAGACGGCGGATCTCCAGGCGCACCGAGGCGTAGAACTTGAGGGCCATGCCGCCAGTGGTGGTCTCGGGGTTGCCGAACATGGTCCCAATCTTCATCCGCAACTGGTTGGTGAAGAGCATGGCGGTGTTGGATTGGCGGATAGCCCCGGCGAGTTTGCGCAAGGCCTGGCTCATCAGGCGCGCCTGGAGGCCGACGTGGGCATCCCCCATCTCCCCCTCGATCTCGGCCCGGGGGACCAGGGCCGCCACCGAGTCGACGACCACCACATCCACCGCGCCGCTGCGGATGAGGGTCTCGGCGATCTCTAGGGCCTGTTCCCCGGTATCGGGCTGGGCGATGTAGAGGTTATCGACGTCCACGCCGCACCGCTGGGCGTAATGGGGGTCCAGGGCATGTTCCATATCGATGAAGGCGGCGATCCCACCCCGCTTTTGGGCCTCGGCGATCACGTGGAGACACAGGGTGGTCTTCCCGGAGGCCTCCGGACCGTAGATCTCCGTGATCCGCCCCCGGGGGATCCCCCCCACGCCCAGGGCGAGGTCCAGGGCCAGGGAGCCGGTGGGGATGACCTCCACCGGCTGCTGGGCGGCCTCCCCCAGACGCATGATCGTCCCCTCCCCGAACCGCTTGGTCAGCGTCAACACCGCCGTCTCCAGGGCCTTCCGTCGCGCGTCGTTCCCCATCGCTCACCTCTCTTCGAAATGGCCGCGCCATCCCGGCCAAGCCTCGACGGCCAGCGGCCGGGAAGACGGGTTCCCCTGTATGGATAGTTTACGTGCGGGGGGCGGGCCCGGCAAGCCAGGGAGGGGTTGACAGGGGCCCATCGGTCCAGTGAGGCCAAAAACCGCTCACGGGCCGCCCGGCTGGTTGGGACGGCCGCAGCGCACCCACAGGGCCCACGCCAGGAAGCCGGCCAGGCTGGCCATGGCCGCCCCCGTGCGCACCACGCCGGTCTGGGGATCGATGGATTCGCAGGCCAGCCCCTCGTCCAGCGGCGCCTCCCGGACCTGGTCCAGCACCCCCGGGTCGGAATCCGTCAGCAGGCGGTAGCACAGGTCGAAGACGCCGGGGAATGGGAAATGGGGGGAGCCGGCCCCGCCGAAGGGCCCGGGGAAGAAATACGGATTGTGGGCCGACGTGATCCAGCGGACCGTGTTCTGGTAGACCGGGTCCTCGGGCGGGCAGAAGCCGTAGGCCGCCAGCAGCCGCAGGCTCCCCGGGGGCTCCTCCCGCAACTCGAACCGCCCCGCTCGATCCCGCGCCCAGGCCCACATGGGCCCCCATGGCCCTTCCACGATCCCCCACCGCCGGATGGCCGCCGCCAGTTCCGCGGCCGCCTGCTCCCACCGCTCCGCCCGCTCCGCCTCGCCCATGCGCCGGTAGAGATCGGCCCCGGTGCGGAGGGCCGCCCACACCAGCACGTTGTTCGAGATCACCAGCGGGAAATCCGTGGGGTCGTCGGTGGGGAGCAAGAAGGTCTCATAGAGGCCGGTCCCCGGATCCCGATGGGCCTCCAGGACCTTCCCCAGGGTCTCCAGGGCCTCCCGCAGGGCGGGCGCGTGCAGCACCTCGATATCCCCAGTGGTGGCGACATACTGCCCCAGGGCCAGGAGGGGGGCCGCCGCCTGGTCCAGTTCGAAGCCGGGATACAGCTGGACGCCGTTGAGATAGAGGGCGTGATCGGCGATGTGCGGGAGATAGCGGGGGAGACAGCGCAGCAACAACAGCCGGGCCCGCTCCGGATCGGCCAGCAGGATGGCCGGAAACGACCAGAGGAACGCGTCGCGGCTCCAGAAGGCGCCGCTCACATAATAAAACGGGCTCCGGGAGGTCACCATCACCGGCGCCCCGGTGTCCAGGCAGTCCCCTTGGCTGAAGAAGTAAGCGAAGAAGAGGTTCTCGTTGAGCCGCGCCGTGAGCAGGGGGTCCTCCAGCCGGCGGGACCGCGCCTCCAGCCAGGCGTGGGTCTCCGCCCACAGGGCAGCCCATCCCCGGCGACGGAGATGCAGCGCCCCCGTCCGCGCCCCGTCTCCATCCGGCGCCACGGCCATGTAAAGGGCCACCGTGATCCGCTCCCCGGGCGCCAGCGTCGTGGATAGGGCTCCCCGATAGGCGAAGGGGGGCTCCACCATCGCCAGGGTCAGCGGCGGGTCGGCCTGGAGGCCGAGGGCGAGGATGGGCATCCCCGCCCGGAACTCCGCGAACAGGCTGCGGGTCCAGGGGTCGAAGCCCCCTGTCATGGCCCCCTCCAGCAGCCGCGAGCCGAAGCGGGAGAGGGCGGTCTCCGCCCAATGGCCCTCGAAACCCACCTCCACCGTCCGGGCCGGCCCCGCCTCCACCGCCACCGTGAGGGTGTAGACCATGCCGACCTCCGCCACCGGCGCCCAGATCCGCCCTTCCGCCGACACCCCTTCCCCCACCCCGCGCCAGACCGGCAGCCAGAAGGCCTCGCGGGACCAGTGAAGGGATCCTGCGAAAGAGAGCGGGCGGCCGTCCAACCGGATCACCGGGCGCGCCAGCGGCGCCCCCACAGCCTCCACCAGGCCGTTGAGGTGTTCGTGGAGGACCCCCACCCGGTAAACCCCGCCATCGCGCCGGTCGATCTGTGGGAGGGAGACCCAGAGGTTCCCCGTCGGGAGATACGGGAGGGGGCCCTCGAGGACCGGCGGCTTGGTCATCAAGGGGTGGGCGCTCATCCCTTCATCCCGGTCAGGGCGATGCCCTCGATGATCTGGCGCTGCAGCAAGAAGAAAACCGCCAGCATGGGCAGGGCGGCGATCAGCGCCCCCGCCATCTGCCAATGGATGTTGGTGCCATATTGCTCTGAGAAGAACTGCAGCCCCACGGGGATGGTCCGGCTGGCGTCCGAACTGGTGATGATCAGCGGCCAGAGGAACTCCTCCCACGCCCCCAGGAAAGTGAAGATGGCCAGGGCCGCCAGAGCCGGGCGCACCAAGGGCAGCATGATCGTCCAGAAGATCCGCGCCTCTGAGGCCCCGTCGATCCGCGCCGCGTCGATGAGGTCAGAGGGGATGGTCAGCATGAACTGGCGCATCAAGAAGATCCCGAAGGCGTCGACCAGCCACGGGAACATCACCCCGAGCAACGTGTCCTGCAAGCGCAGCGAGATGGCCACCTGGTAGAGGGCGATCATACGTGTCTGGAAGGGGATCATGAGGCTCGAGAGGATCAGCAGGAAGAGAAAATTCCTGCCTGGGAAGTCGAACTTGGCCAGGGCGTATCCGGCCATGGCGCTGGTGAGCACCACGCTCAAAGTGATCCCTGTCGCCGTGATCAGGCTGTTCAGGAAGTAGCGGCCGAAGGGGAATTGGGCGAAAACCGCCCGGAAGTTCTCCAGGGTCGGCTCCTGGGGGATCCAGGTCGGGGGGATGCGCATCACTTCGTAGAGCGGCTTGAAGGCGGCGGAGGTCATCCAGGCCAGGGGCAGGAGCATGACCACCGAGCCCGCCACCAGGGCCCCGTAAACCAACGCGCGTCCCGCCCAACGCATCCATCGTCCCATCGACCCCTCCTCAATACTCGAACGGGCGCTGCAGGATCCGCAACTGGATGAGGGTGACTGTCATGACCATCAAAAGCAACACCATGGCGTTGGCGGCGCCGTATCCGAAGTCGAACTGCTTCCATGCCAGGTCGTAGATATGCAGGACGAAGACGCGGGTGCTGTTCAGGGGCCCGCCTGGTGTCAGATACGTAAAGCCTCCCGAGGTCATCACGTAGGGGATGCTGAAGACCCGGAAGGCGTTGATGACCAGGATCACGGCGACGAAGACCACGGTGGGGTTCAGCAGCGGCAGGGTCACATGGCGGAAGGCCTGCCACGGTCCCGCCCCGTCGATCTCCGCCGCCTCCCGGAGCTCCCGGGGGATGGTCTGCAGACCGGCCAGGAAGAGGACCATAGCGTAGCCGATCTGTTTCCAGATCCCCGCGATCATCAGGGCGGGCAGGGCCCACGTCGTGCTGGCCAGCCAACCCGGCGGGTCCGAAACCTCCAACTGGCGCAGCATCCAGTTGACCACGCCGAAGGTCGGTTCGAAGAGCCAGCGCCACGCGAAGGCCGAGGCCACGATGGAGGTCATCACCGGGACAAAATAGATGGTCCGGAAGATCCCCCGCCCCAGCAGCCACGGCTGGTTAAGGGCGATGGCCGTCGCCAGGCCCAGGACCATCACGCAGGGCACCACGCCGACGGTCCAGATCAGGGTCACCCGCAGCGACGTCCAGAACAGGGGGTCGTGCACCATCCGCTGGTAGTTGGCCAGCCCCACGAACCGCTTCGGGGCGAACACGCTCCATTGGTAGAGGCTGAGACGGAAGGCCTCCAGAGAGGGATAGAGGACGATGAGCCCGAACAACACCAGGGCCGGGGCCATGAACCCATAGGCCCACACCCAGGCCCGCAGACGACGGCTCCAGCGGATCCCCCGAACACCCTGCACCGGAAGCACCACCCAACGTGCCATCCCCCCGCCCTCCTCCGAAAGGGTCCGGCGGCGGGCCAGCCGCCCGCCGCCGGACGGGCCTTCGAAAGCCGGTTACGGGCAGCCGAGGATCTTCTTGACCACCTGCTCCTCCTTGGCCGCCGCCTCCCGCACCGCCGTCTCCACACCCGCGCCCTGGATCACGATCTTCTCCCACAGTTCGGACTGGATGTTGTCAACCTCGGTCTGGCCGACCTGCTCCACCGGGCGCGAGTAGGTCATGGACTCCAGGGCGATCCGGTATTTCTCATCGGTCACGAGGGAGGGATCGGAGAGCAGCTCCTTCAGCGAAGGCAGATCCCCCGCCTTCCGGAACCACTGGATCTGGGCCTCCTTGCTGGTCAGGAACTGCACCCACCGCCAGGCCCATTCGGGATTCTTGGCGTCCTTGTTGACCACGTAGGCCCAGACGTGAAGCGGCGTCACCGGCTTCTTGCCGGCGGGGACGGGGGGCGGGGCGACGATCCAGTTGATGTTCTTGGCCTCCCGCTCCAGACGGCCCCGGGTGACCGGGTGGTTGATGTAGAAGACCGCCTTCCCCTGCTCGAACTTGCGCTGCCCGGTCAGGAACTTGGGGGAGTCCACCGCCTCAGGGCCGGTCATCAGCTCCGCCACCAGTTTCCAGGCGGCGATCCCCTGTGGGCTGGCGTAGTTGACCTTGCAGGCCGCTGCGTCGACCACCGGGCCGTCGATGAAACTATACATCGCTTGGGTGAAGACCGCCCACCGGTAGCGGGTGTCCAGGCCCGCCTGGACGATGTTCCCCTGGGCGTCGCGCTTGGTGCAGCGGCGGGCCTGCTCCTTCAATTCCTCCCAGGTCGCCGGCGGCTTGTTCGGATCCCCCCCGCATTCCTTCAGCAGATCCACATTGATGAACAGGATGAGGGTCTGCACGTCAGTGGGCAGGCCGTAGTATTTCCCATCCGCCTTGAAGCGCTGCACTGCGGCCGGGATGAAGGCGGCCTCGATCTGCTGCGGTGTCATCACGTTCTCCGGCACGGGGGCCAGGGCGCCCGCGCGGATGAGCTGCTCGGCCATCTCCATGGGGATCTGGAAGACGTCCGGCCCCGTCTTGCTGGCCAAGGCGGTCAACAACTTGTCGAAGTATTGCTCGTAGGGGATGGACTCGAACTTGATGGTGACGTTGGGATGTTTCGCCTGGAACTTCTGGATCAACTCGTCGACGACGGGCTTGCGCGCCTCGTGGTGATGCTGCCAGTGGACGATGGTGATCTGGGGCGGGGCGGTCGGGGTGGCCGGCGCCGCCGGCGCGCACTGCGCCAGGGCCACCATCATCACCGCCAAGACAGGCAGAAGTTTCCACCGCATGGCCCACCTCCTGGATCAGATTTGTGAAGAGGATCCCCCCTCCAGGCCGAGCAGCCGGGCTGCGTTGTCGGCGAAGATCTTCTGAATGTCCTCCTCCCGCAGCCCGATCTCATAGCAGATGCGCAACTGGTCCTCCAGATACCGCACGGCGAAGCCCCGAGGGAACCACTCGGAGTCGCTGCCGAAAAGGATGCGCTCCGGGCCGATGGTTTCCACAAACCTCCGGAAGAGGTCTTTCAGGGTCAGTTCGTAGGGCATCCACCGCACCCACTCGTTGTTCCCCGAGGTGTCCACATAGACGTTGCGGCACGCCCAACACAGATGGAGCAGCTCGCGGGGGTAGCCGCAGCCGAAATGCGGGATGATGAAGGGGACGTCGGGGAAGCCCTTGGCCACATCGTGGAGGACCAGCGGGTTGATGTTCTCATGGTAAGCGATGCCGCCCCCGCCCCCCAGCACCCCGAAGTGGATCAGCACCGGGATGCCCAGGGCCTCACAGGCCTGCCAGACCGGATCCAGGGCCGGGTCGTTGATCGGCCCCCGCAAAGCCGGGGCTAGGATCTTGTAGCCGCGCAGCCCCAGTTCCCGCACCGCCCGGTAGAGCTCCTGCGCGGCATCCGGGCGGAACGGATCGTGGTGGGCGAACCCGATGAAGCGATCGGGATAGCGGCGGACGATGGTCGCCAGCATGTCGTTCCCACCGCCGGTCAGGAACACCACCCGCTCCAGGCCGTATCGGTCCACCTCGGCGGCCCAGCGCGCCGCCTGAACCTCCGGCGGCGCCGGGGGCTCCTCCGGGAAGGGGAAGGCATAGGCCCGCCACCAGCGCTCCTGATACCAGCGGGCATCCCGGCGCAGGCGCTCCAGTTTGTGGGCCCCGAAGCGGGCGGCGTAGCGCGCCTCCCAGTCGGCCAGATAGGGGTCCGGGACCGGGAAATGGGCGTGGAAATCGATCACCCGAAGGCCCCACCGGCTGATGCGGCCCATCACAGCCCCCTACGGATCTGGGCCATGCCCTCGGTCTCGAAAATGGCGTAGGCGACGGCCCCGAGCACGGCGGCCCGGTCGCCCAGCGCCGAGAGGCCGATCTCCGGCATGGCCGGGACCACCGGCTCTAGGCGCCGGCGCAGCCCCTCCACCAGCGGCCCACCGGCCCGGGCCACCCCGCCCCCCAACAGGATCCGCTCTGGATCCACCACCGCGATGATGGCCGCGAGCATGATGGCCAGATAATCCAAAGTCTCCTCCACCACCTGCTGCGCGAGGGGATCTCCTTCCGTCGCCGCCTGAAACACATCGGTGGCCTCCAGGGGCTTCGCGGCGGCGAGGGCATGCAGCCGGCTCTCCGGGAAGGCGGACAGCCGCTCCTGCACCCGGCGCACGATGGCCGGGCCCGCCGCCAGGAGCTCTAAACAGCCGAACATATCGTAGCGCTGATGCAACAACGCCCGCTCCGGGATCACATATCCCACCTCGCCGGCGGAGTAGTGATGGCCCCGGTAGAGCTCCCCGTTCAGGATGAGGCCCGCGCCGATCCCTGTCCCGATGAACACACAAACCAGATGGCGGACGTCCCGGCCGGCCCCGAACCATTTCTCGCCGAAGGCCGCCAGGTTCACATCGTTCTCCACAAACGTCGGGACACCGAACTGGCTTTCCACCAACGCCTTCAGGGGAAGATTCCGCCAGCGGAAGGCCGGCGCCCAGACCACCCGGCCGGCCACCGGATCCGTCACCCCAGGGGCCCCGATGCCGATCCCCCGCACGGTGTAGCCCGCCGCCCGGGCCCGCCGAAGCAGTTCCTCCAGGGCCTCCATCAATTGGGGCAGCGCCTCCTCCGCCTCCCCGTTGGGGCGCGAGGGCCGGCGGATCTCTTCCAGAATGTCTCCCTCCAGATTGGCGATGACGCCCACCAGATGGGTTCCCCCCAGATCCACGCCGATAAGGTGATAGGCCTCCCGGTTCAAATACAGGGCCATCGGGCGGCGCCCCGAGGGCCGCGGGGAAGGGTCTGGGCGCTCGACCACCAGCCCTTCCTCCTTCAAACGGGCCACCAGACGGGTCACCGTGGCCGGGCTGAGCCGAAGCCGCCGCCCCAGTTCCGCCCGGGAGATCCCCGGCTGGGCCCGCAACGCCTGCAAGATCGCCGAACGGTTGATCCGCTCCAGCACCTCCGGCCGCCCGGGTTCCACGAACCGCTCCACCTCGTGTTTTTAATTTCATTTTAAAAGAAATAAAAAGACTTGTCAAGGCTGTTTCGGAACCGTGCGGCGGGTTCTGGCCGAAGGGGCCCTTCAGGGGCGCGCGAAGGCTTCCAACAGATGCTGGAAGACGCGGGCCGCCTGGAGGATCTCCGCTAAGGCGATATGCTCGGCCGGGGTGTGGGCGAGGGACAGATCCCCCGGACCGAAGACCACCGCCTGGGCCCCGAAGCGGGCGAAAGGCTCCGCATCGGTCCAACTCGGCATCCCGCTCTGGATCGCCGGAAGCCCGACCGTCTCCAGGGCCCGGGCCATCGCCTGCACAAGGGGGGCCTCCTCCGGGGTCTCAAAGGGGGCCGAGAGGTCAACGATCTCCCAGGCGACCGGATACCGGGCCAACACGCCCGCGATTTCCTGAAGGAAACGGTCCCGAGGGATCCCCGGGAGCCATCGGAGATCCAGGTGCAGCAGGCAGCGCTCTGGGATCACCAGCGCCCGTTCCCCCCCCTGGATGAACAGGGGGGTCACCGCCCCCTGTCCGATCCGGGGATGCTCCGCCCGCATCACCGGAAGGGCCTCCAGGTCCCGCAGGAGCCCCAAAGCCTCCCGGATGGCGTTGCGGCCGCCTTCCACCACGGAGCCATGGGCGGCCCGCCCCCGGACCTCCAGGGCCAGTTCCAGGGTCCCAGCCTCGGCGACCCCAATGGTGAGCCCAGTGGGCTCCACCGCCACCACCATCTCCGGCCGGCACCCCCGGGCGAGGGCCTCCGCCCCTCGGCCCCGGTTTTCCTCGTCCACGGTCAGCGCCAGCGTGATGGGGGAGTCTGCCAGCTGCCCGGCCCCCAGCGCTTCCACGGCCAGGAGCACCGCCACCAGCCCACCCTTGGCGTCGGCGCTCCCCAGCCCATACAGCATGCCGTCCCGCTCGACCGGCCCGACGGGCCCGGCACCCCCCTGGGGGGGCACCGTGTCCACATGGACGTCGATCAGAAGCCGGGGACGGGGCTGGGGGTTGACCATCAGGTTCGGCCAGGGATGGCCGGGGACCGGGAAGGCCGCCA
>Ga0209989_100203_pt1 | contig 11402 bp, 14 predicted proteins | sample Antgeofumaro1A2B_FD_188083 | JGI IMG/M metagenome (GOLD analysis project Ga0209989, IMG submission 188083) | Geothermal fumarole subsurface microbial communities from Mt. Erebus, Antarctica - 1A2B (SPAdes) (version 2) | ecosystem: Environmental > Terrestrial > Volcanic > Fumaroles | place: Mt....
CGTGGAGGGGCGATCAGATCGTCGGCTTCCGGCCGGCATGTGGCAGAACTTCGCTAAGTTTCAATCCTTGTTGTTGTGGAGGGGCGATCAGATCGCGAAACTATTTTGGACGCGACCGCGAGGGATACGATCGCGTTTCAATCCTTGTTGTTGTGGAGGGGCGATCAGATCTCGGATGGGACGGTCTGGGTCCTGCCTGGGGCCTGGCCTCGTTTCAATCCTTGTTGTTGTGGAGGGGCGATCAGATCACAGAAATGGACGTGCTCGGCGAATTCATCGCTGAAGTTTCAATCCTTGTTGTTGTGGAGGGGCGATCAGATCTCGACGATGTTTTTAGCCATCGCGCGGAGACCTATTTCGTTTCAATCCTTGTTGTTGTGGAGGGGCGATCAGATCGGCAGAACTTGCATTGGACACACACAAGACACTGCGTTTCAATCCTTGTTGTTGTGGAGGGGCGATCAGATCAAAACGAAGAAGCCGTCGAGCATGAACGGGTAACTCGAGTTTCAATCCTTGTTGTTGTGGAGGGGCGATCAGATCGTGGCGATCCCCTGGCCCACCCGTCACGGGGACCCAGAGTTTCAATCCTTGTTGTTGTGGAGGGGCGATCAGATCCGCGGCGTACACGGCATGGTGCGAGGCGCAGCGTGAAGTTTCAATCCTTGTTGTTGTGGAGGGGCGATCAGATCACGACTGCGCTAAAGCGACACCAGACATGTCCGTCGAAGTTTCAATCCTTGTTGTTGTGGAGGGGCGATCAGATCCCCGGAGAGGAAAGCGAGTACTGGTGATCTATGACCGTTTCAATCCTTGTTGTTGTGGAGGGGCGATCAGATCCACATCCGGAGTCCTGGGATCAGTCGGCCCTCTGGCACGTTTCAATCCTTGTTGTTGTGGAGGGGCGATCAGATCTGCTTCCTGGCTCTCATGGACCGCGTACTGATCGGAGTTTCAATCCTTGTTGTTGTGGAGGGGCGATCAGATCTGCTTCCTGGCTCTCATGGACCGCGTACTGATCGGAGTTTCAATCCTTGTTGTTGTGGAGGGGCGATCAGATCCTTCCTGCTGGCCATCTTCGGCTTCCGGCTGGCTGGCGGTTTCAATCCTTGTTGTTGTGGAGGGGCGATCAGATCCTTGGAGCCGACGACCGGACATCGGCAAGGATCGGTTTCAATCCTTGTTGTTGTGGAGGGGCGATCAGATCATTCCCGCCGCCATCTTCGGGTGTGCCATCGGGAATGTTTCAATCCTTGTTGTTGTGGAGGGGCGATCAGATCCTCGAAGATGGCAGGGTCTATCGCTGGGCGCCGGGGTACGTTTCAATCCTTGTTGTTGTGGAGGGGCGATCAGATCCTGTCAAAGATCAGGCCGTGTTTGTCCCATGCGATCGTTTCAATCCTTGTTGTTGTGGAGGGGCGATCAGATCTGCTTCCTGGCTCTCATGGACCGCGTACTGATCGGAGTTTCAATCCTTGTTGTTGTGGAGGGGCGATCAGATCTCCACGATGCGCACTGTCGGCGCCGGGTGTAGCTGAAGTTTCAATCCTTGTTGTTGTGGAGGGGCGATCAGATCGCCTCCGCGGTGGCTAAGATGGTCGTGGATGATATACGTTTCAATCCTTGTTGTTGTGGAGGGGCGATCAGATCCGGTGCACCGATGGTGATGTCGACGCAGTCAGGGTCCACGTTGTTTCAATCCTTGTTGTTGTGGAGGGGCGATCAGATCCTGCCTGGCGATTTTGCGCGCGCGACTGCCCCGCGAAGTTTCAATCCTTGTTGTTGTGGAGGGGCGATCAGATCAAAAAGGCATCGATGGCGCGGTGCAGTGCGTCACCGTTTCAATCCTTGTTGTTGTGGAGGGGCGATCAGATCGCAGCTGCACGATACGCACCGTCGGCGCCGGTCGTAGGCGGTTTCAATCCTTGTTGTTGTGGAGGGGCGATCAGATCATGCGTCGCCAAGATCCAGGTAGATACTGCCGTTATGTTTCAATCCTTGTTGTTGTGGAGGGGCGATCAGATCGGGAACCGTGTGAGCGTTTCCCGCATTCCGTCCCACGTGTTTCAATCCTTGTTGTTGTGGAGGGGCGATCAGATCGACACGGCGGCGTTTGGTGCTCTTCTCGCGGTCATGTTTCAATCCTTGTTGTTGTGGAGGGGCGATCAGATCAAGTCTTGGGTTGCCAGCCCGCATGATCTTCGCTTTTTCAGTTTCAATCCTTGTTGTTGTGGAGGGGCGATCAGATCGAGGCGCTCATGTTGCAACCAAAAAATGGTGTCGCATGTTTCAATCCTTGTTGTTGTGGAGGGGCGATCAGATCCTGTTTGGATTCCGCCATCACGAGTCCGAGTTCCTTCATTGTTTCAATCCTTGTTGTTGTGGAGGGGCGATCAGATCAAGGCTACTCGCCGAAGGCATCACTCGCCAAGAACGCGCAGTTTCAATCCTTGTTGTTGTGGAGGGGCGATCAGATCTTGCGTGCGCAATTCAGAAAGCGCGCCGATGACCTGATGTTTCAATCCTTGTTGTTGTGGAGGGGCGATCAGATCGACGATAAGGACGCGGAAATCATAACCAGTCAAGCCTAGAGTTTCAATCCTTGTTGTTGTGGAGGGGCGATCAGATCATCGTTCCCGTCGCAGTTTCCAGCGCCGAAACTTATGTTTCAATCCTTGTTGTTGTGGAGGGGCGATCAGATCAGCAAATCCGATGGTTTGCCGACGAAATGGTCAAGGGGTTTCAATCCTTGTTGTTGTGGAGGGGCGATCAGATCGTCATGTTCCAGCTGGTGAAGAAAGCTGACCGTCTGCGGAGGTTTCAATCCTTGTTGTTGTGGAGGGGCGATCAGATCCAACATTACTGCACCCCCACTTGTTTCGTGTGAATGCGGGGTTTCAATCCTTGTTGTTGTGGAGGGGCGATCAGATCCGCGTGATATACTCGAGTTCGCAGCGCATCCCGGTACCTGTTTCAATCCTTGTTGTTGTGGAGGGGCGATCAGATCGTGAACCTTTGCGTTTGAAATCTCATAGCCCACCATGTCGTTTCAATCCTTGTTGTTGTGGAGGGGCGATCAGATCAGCGGCTAGTGGCCGCACACGGCCAGGATCTGCGTTACTGCTGTTTCAATCCTTGTTGTTGTGGAGGGGCGATCAGATCCTTCTTCCATTCGACTGCGTTGTAGACCGTCGCTAAGTTTCAATCCTTGTTGTTGTGGAGGGGCGATCAGATCCAAGGGTGTCGCCTGAGAGGGCCTCCCAGCCCTCGATGAGTTTCAATCCTTGTTGTTGTGGAGGGGCGATCAGATCTATCTCCTTGGCCCGCATGATGGCCAACATGCTCATCATGTTTCAATCCTTGTTGTTGTGGAGGGGCGATCAGATCCAGCCAGCAGCACAGTTGCTTTCTTTCCTTCTGCCGTTTCAATCCTTGTTGTTGTGGAGGGGCGATCAGATCCACACCGGCGCAAAGCACCGAACACGCGGGCAACTTGTTTCAATCCTTGTTGTTGTGGAGGGGCGATCAGATCGCGCCGTGGCTATGTACGCAGTTATACGCACAACTTTAGGTTTCAATCCTTGTTGTTGTGGAGGGGCGATCAGATCAAGAAGAACTTATTCGTGCTATGCGCCACGCGATTCATGGTTTCAATCCTTGTTGTTGTGGAGGGGCGATCAGATCCTGGTTCCGTATCTGCCCAGCGATAGGAGAACGCTTCCTCTGGTTTCAATCCTTGTTGTTGTGGAGGGGCGATCAGATCGGGCCTCTTGAATCGCCCTTTTCCACGCTCGTGGCTTGTTTCAATCCTTGTTGTTGTGGAGGGGCGATCAGATCCCGGAAGGCCAGCCGGAAGGTCCGATGGCCAGCCGGAGCCGGGTTTCAATCCTTGTTGTTGTGGAGGGGCGATCAGATCAGGCATATTGGCTCGCGGCCCCGGACCGAACACTCAGTGTTTCAATCCTTGTTGTTGTGGAGGGGCGATCAGATCGAGAAAACCAATGATGGCGGCTAGTGCACTAATAGCGTTTCAATCCTTGTTGTTGTGGAGGGGCGATCAGATCCTCCCACAACAGGTCCCCGCGAAAGCTCGCCAAGCATTGGGTTTCAATCCTTGTTGTTGTGGAGGGGCGATCAGATCCTGCCTGGCCTGGCCTCCAGCCTGCCTGCCGTGCGAAGTTTCAATCCTTGTTGTTGTGGAGGGGCGATCAGATCGAGAACCCGTAGCGGCCTCAACGATGGTTCGGCCCATCGTTTCAATCCTTGTTGTTGTGGAGGGGCGATCAGATCTCGACGCGAATGCTCCGCGAGATCCACGGGAGCTTGTCGTTTCAATCCTTGTTGTTGTGGAGGGGCGATCAGATCCCGTCCGCTTCCAGTCGCATAGGCCGTTCATCGTAGCCGACGTTTCAATCCTTGTTGTTGTGGAGGGGCGATCAGATCTACAAGAACTCAGGCCTGTGGAAATGGGAGTCCTAAATGTTTCAATCCTTGTTGTTGTGGAGGGGCGATCAGATCTCACTGATGCTTATTGGCTAGCTGCGCCGAACCGAAGTTTCAATCCTTGTTGTTGTGGAGGGGCGATCAGATCCCGTACGGAGATGGACGTGCTCGGTGAATTCATCGCCGAACAGTTTCAATCCTTGTTGTTGTGGAGGGGCGATCAGATCCATTGGACAGATCCGATGGTTCGCCGATGAGATGGTGTTTCAATCCTTGTTGTTGTGGAGGGGCGATCAGATCTTGCCGACGAATTGGCAGCTGGCTGTGTCGGTGGCAGTATGTTTCAATCCTTGTTGTTGTGGAGGGGCGATCAGATCTCGGCGCCCCGGACACTTGGCCGATGATTGCAAACGAGTTTCAATCCTTGTTGTTGTGGAGGGGCGATCAGATCTTCTGGTATTCGGCGAAAAACGCTGCCTCGTCCTGGTTTCAATCCTTGTTGTTGTGGAGGGGCGATCAGATCCCCAGGATTTTCTACGAAATACTTGGTCCGAAAATGTGTTTCAATCCTTGTTGTTGTGGAGGGGCGATCAGATCGGCCTCGTTCATGTCTTCGCGGAAACTCGCCAAGACGGTTTCAATCCTTGTTGTTGTGGAGGGGCGATCAGATCAGTGGGCACAGACTGATGAACACCTGGCCAAAGTAGGTTTCAATCCTTGTTGTTGTGGAGGGGCGATCAGATCCACGCAGTAGGGTGAGCTGATCCACGACCTCACGCCAGTGTTTCAATCCTTGTTGTTGTGGAGGGGCGATCAGATCATTGTCAGCCCGAGGCGTTGTGCTTCGCGGCGCAGTTCTTGTTTCAATCCTTGTTGTTGTGGAGGGGCGATCAGATCCCGCGGACACGCCTTCGGGGAATGGAATGCCGGGTAATGTTTCAATCCTTGTTGTTGTGGAGGGGCGATCAGATCCATCCCAGCCGGTGGCCATGGATTCAACGACCATCCAGTTTCAATCCTTGTTGTTGTGGAGGGGCGATCAGATCCAGAAATGCCGCCAGCACGTCCTGCTCCTCGCGGTAAGTTTCAATCCTTGTTGTTGTGGAGGGGCGATCAGATCGACGGGGGCACCCAGCCGGAGCGTGATTTGGAACGGGAGTTTCAATCCTTGTTGTTGTGGAGGGGCGATCAGATCGGGACAAGCCGCCGGTCCTGATCTGAGTAATGGAGGAGTTTCAATCCTTGTTGTTGTGGAGGGGCGATCAGATCGCCGATCCATCACCAGCCGGAGGCCATAGACGGCCAGCCAGGTTTCAATCCTTGTTGTTGTGGAGGGGCGATCAGATCTAGTCTTTCGTCAATGCCTCCAAACCCGCGTAGATTGGTTTCAATCCTTGTTGTTGTGGAGGGGCGATCAGATCAACACTTTCAAAGCGCGGTACTTGGCCTTCCTATTCACGTTGTTTCAATCCTTGTTGTTGTGGAGGGGCGATCAGATCCGCGAAGCAGGGTCATCGCCAAAGCTGGCTTACCTGCATGTTTCAATCCTTGTTGTTGTGGAGGGGCGATCAGATCGACCAAGAACCAAGAGCGCCGCGCCGACACCGACGATGTTTCAATCCTTGTTGTTGTGGAGGGGCGATCAGATCACCCGGAAACGTGGGACCAGACGGTCATCTGGCACTCTGGTTTCAATCCTTGTTGTTGTGGAGGGGCGATCAGATCTTGGTTCCGCCCAGTTTTCGAAGCAAACGGTGACAGTGTTTCAATCCTTGTTGTTGTGGAGGGGCGATCAGATCACTGAATTGGAAGTCCTGCGAGCTACTCGTCCGCGGACCAGTTTCAATCCTTGTTGTTGTGGAGGGGCGATCAGATCAGGAGGCTGACCGTCTGCGGAGGATCGCGTTGCAAGTGGTTTCAATCCTTGTTGTTGTGGAGGGGCGATCAGATCCGGGCTTAGGTGAGGAATACCGGACCCGGAGAGGAAAGTTTCAATCCTTGTTGTTGTGGAGGGGCGATCAGATCCGTGCCCATCCTCTTTGATCGCGATAAGGCCGCATTGGTTTCAATCCTTGTTGTTGTGGAGGGGCGATCAGATCGCAAACTTGCGAATTATTTTGGCCTCCAGTCACTACCGTTTCAATCCTTGTTGTTGTGGAGGGGCGATCAGATCACGTCCCAGAGATATTTCCCTTCGGTGGGACGCCTCGACGTTTCAATCCTTGTTGTTGTGGAGGGGCGATCAGATCGCTGCATCAACTACGAGGGCGACATTGTGGCCACGGGTTTCAATCCTTGTTGTTGTGGAGGGGCGATCAGATCACGAGGTTTTACCACCGGTACGTGCTCATGATGCCGGATGGTTTCAATCCTTGTTGTTGTGGAGGGGCGATCAGATCTCCGTTCCATTTCCCAGAGCACCCCAGGACATACACACGTTTCAATCCTTGTTGTTGTGGAGGGGCGATCAGATCTCGCAAGGCTCGTCAGCTCGTCCGCTGGCCTGGATTCAGCCAGGTTTCAATCCTTGTTGTTGTGGAGGGGCGATCAGATCCTTTGTTCTCGAGCAGAGCTCGCAGCAATTGGGCGTCCGACCGTTTCAATCCTTGTTGTTGTGGAGGGGCGATCAGATCCGTCGTCGTGAAGAAAGAGCATGGCTGGAATCAGGTGTTTCAATCCTTGTTGTTGTGGAGGGGCGATCAGATCCCGAATAAAGCTTGGAAATGCTCGACTTCCAAACTGGCGTTTCAATCCTTGTTGTTGTGGAGGGGCGATCAGATCAGTTCGGTGCAACCCTACCAGGCGCAGCGTACCAGCGCAGTTTCAATCCTTGTTGTTGTGGAGGGGCGATCAGATCCCTTGTCAGTCTCCCACCCACACACCACACACGTCCCAGTTTCAATCCTTGTTGTTGTGGAGGGGCGATCAGATCTGGCAGAGGCGCTTGTGAAGCAATTGACAGGCGGGGACCGCATGTTTCAATCCTTGTTGTTGTGGAGGGGCGATCAGATCCGCAACGCAATAAATGTCCTGGGCCGAGAGTGTCTGGAGTTTCAATCCTTGTTGTTGTGGAGGGGCGATCAGATCAGCGAAGACCACCCGCGCTGGCAACCCAGGATTTTCTACGTTTCAATCCTTGTTGTTGTGGAGGGGCGATCAGATCTGGGGTCGAACCTGGGTAGGCTTTGCAACCACCCTAGGTTTCAATCCTTGTTGTTGTGGAGGGGCGATCAGATCGGAGGAAGCGCAAGATCAATCCAGCTATTTCAGAACATGTTTCAATCCTTGTTGTTGTGGAGGGGCGATCAGATCCCGCGCGGTCCAGCCGATGTGCGTACGCTTCCCCTTGTAGTTTCAATCCTTGTTGTTGTGGAGGGGCGATCAGATCAAGTGTCGGATCAAGTGGATGCCGACCCAAGCGCTCGGGTTTCAATCCTTGTTGTTGTGGAGGGGCGATCAGATCAGTTCCGCCAGCAAGGACACGATGATGTCCTTCTTTTCGTTTCAATCCTTGTTGTTGTGGAGGGGCGATCAGATCAGTCCGCGCAACGTGAGCCTGTGCGTTCCTCCAGGCGCGTTTCAATCCTTGTTGTTGTGGAGGGGCGATCAGATCCACGGTGAGGACCTGCGCTATTGCGATGTCTGGGGCGTTTCAATCCTTGTTGTTGTGGAGGGGCGATCAGATCAGTGACCATCCCGGATGACGAACAAGACGCCGAGCTTCCAGTTTCAATCCTTGTTGTTGTGGAGGGGCGATCAGATCCAGTCGCCGCCTCGTCCGCGGTTTTGCGGAAACTGTCAAAGTTTCAATCCTTGTTGTTGTGGAGGGGCGATCAGATCTCCCATAGCCCACTCCCCTTGTGCGAGATCGTGTAGCTCTGAGTTTCAATCCTTGTTGTTGTGGAGGGGCGATCAGATCCATGGGCTGGACACTCACGGATATAGCCATACTCGCGTTTCAATCCTTGTTGTTGTGGAGGGGCGATCAGATCTTCGATCGAGACGGGCATGACCGGCAGGGATATGACCGCGTTTCAATCCTTGTTGTTGTGGAGGGGCGATCAGATCGCCAAGCGAATACTTCGACGGGCATTAGCAGAGGCAGGGTTTCAATCCTTGTTGTTGTGGAGGGGCGATCAGATCGATCGCCAGTCAGCCGGAAGCCAGCCGGAAGGCGCGTTTCAATCCTTGTTGTTGTGGAGGGGCGATCAGATCCCGTGTTGGTTTTGGGGTTGTTCGGGACTTTACCTTCGTTTCAATCCTTGTTGTTGTGGAGGGGCGATCAGATCCTGCCTGGCGATTTTGCGCGCGCGGTGCCCCGGCGAAGTTTCAATCCTTGTTGTTGTGGAGGGGCGATCAGATCAACCAGGACTGAGAAGTTGCGAGGATACCAGCTGGTGAGTTTCAATCCTTGTTGTTGTGGAGGGGCGATCAGATCAAGGAAGCCGGAAGGAAGGAAGCCGGAAGGCCTCCGGGTTTCAATCCTTGTTGTTGTGGAGGGGCGATCAGATCTCCAGCACAAGCACACGTTCCGGGGGCAGTAATCCCGTTTCAATCCTTGTTGTTGTGGAGGGGCGATCAGATCCAGAAAACAACCGTGGAGGAAGCCAGACATCAACAAGTTTCAATCCTTGTTGTTGTGGAGGGGCGATCAGATCCTGGTGCCGTGCTCGAAGCCGCGTGCCTTGTAAGCGCGGTTTCAATCCTTGTTGTTGTGGAGGGGCGATCAGATCGCGCAGTCAATGGCGTCTTGCCGCCAGGGACACATGGGGTTTCAATCCTTGTTGTTGTGGAGGGGCGATCAGATCTTTCGAGGAATTGCCCGGATAATTCGCATTGTTAAGGGTTTCAATCCTTGTTGTTGTGGAGGGGCGATCAGATCTTCTCCACGCAATCGCTTCAAAACAGGGTGATCGGGTGTTTCAATCCTTGTTGTTGTGGAGGGGCGATCAGATCCGGTGGGCACGAATATCGGCTTGGGCGTTTGCGACCCGTGTGTTTCAATCCTTGTTGTTGTGGAGGGGCGATCAGATCAACTTTTCGGCAATTCTGGCGCTGGTCGGATGCGAGTTTCAATCCTTGTTGTTGTGGAGGGGCGATCAGATCCTAGCGCCGTCGCCCTGCTCCGTTCGGCTGCGCAAGTTTCAATCCTTGTTGTTGTGGAGGGGCGATCAGATCAAACCGACCGATCGCCAGCCAGTCAGCCAGCCAGCCGGGTTTCAATCCTTGTTGTTGTGGAGGGGCGATCAGATCAAGTGGCATTTTTGAACGGCCAAGAAGCTCCGACTATCGTTTCAATCCTTGTTGTTGTGGAGGGGCGATCAGATCTCTAGCTGTACTGGCGTGGGCAACTTCGGATTGTTTGTGTTTCAATCCTTGTTGTTGTGGAGGGGCGATCAGATCGAGGACGGCGTGGGACGAGACGGTCCCGAGCCATTGAGTTTCAATCCTTGTTGTTGTGGAGGGGCGATCAGATCATGGCCAGCCGGAAGGAAGCCGGAAGGAAGGAAGGGTTTCAATCCTTGTTGTTGTGGAGGGGCGATCAGATCCATGCCGTGTACCGTAATCCGGCCCGGTGATATGGCAGAGTTTCAATCCTTGTTGTTGTGGAGGGGCGATCAGATCACGGATTCTGCCTGATTCAGAGGTTCGCCGGTATGTTGTTTCAATCCTTGTTGTTGTGGAGGGGCGATCAGATCAGTGGGGACGGGAAAGTCCAGCTTGAGTACAAGAATGTTTCAATCCTTGTTGTTGTGGAGGGGCGATCAGATCCAGGAGCCGTACTGAGGTAATCGGAACTGAGGAAATCGGTTTCAATCCTTGTTGTTGTGGAGGGGCGATCAGATCTCCTCCTAATTTTCGACGCCCACGTCCCGCGGAACCCGGGTTTCAATCCTTGTTGTTGTGGAGGGGCGATCAGATCTCTTCATGACGGGTTGCGTCCAAAAAAGTTCTTGAGGTTTCAATCCTTGTTGTTGTGGAGGGGCGATCAGATCTTCCTTCGGCCAGCCGGAAGCCAGAAGCCGGAAGGAGTTTCAATCCTTGTTGTTGTGGAGGGGCGATCAGATCATGGTCACGTGACCACTTGAAAGTGATTGCGAAGATCGTTTCAATCCTTGTTGTTGTGGAGGGGCGATCAGATCGGCACTGCGAAGCCAAGCACTGCTTATTTGGCTGGTGTGTTTCAATCCTTGTTGTTGTGGAGGGGCGATCAGATCAAGCCGACCGATCGCCAGTCAGCCGGGGGAGCCAGCCGGGTTTCAATCCTTGTTGTTGTGGAGGGGCGATCAGATCTGCCATCGCGCGTTTCACGAATCACATCACCGCGTTCTGGGTTTCAATCCTTGTTGTTGTGGAGGGGCGATCAGATCTTGGTCCGGACACATCGGACCAATGAAAAACCAGAAAGTTTCAATCCTTGTTGTTGTGGAGGGGCGATCAGATCTGTATGTCTCCTTATCGCACCGAGTCGCGCCACAACGCCGGGTTTCAATCCTTGTTGTTGTGGAGGGGCGATCAGATCTTCCCTGTCCCATAATGGGACATGTTCCCTGTCCCAAGTTTCAATCCTTGTTGTTGTGGAGGGGCGATCAGATCCCGGATGAACTGCAAAAAAGCTGCTTCGGCCGGGTACTCGTTTCAATCCTTGTTGTTGTGGAGGGGCGATCAGATCAGTATCGCGGGAGACGATACCAGTGGCGACGAGTTGTCGTTTCAATCCTTGTTGTTGTGGAGGGGCGATCAGATCCCTTCCGTGACGTGTTGCCGATTCTGAAAGTAATCGTGCAGTTTCAATCCTTGTTGTTGTGGAGGGGCGATCAGATCGGAAACCAGCCCGGAGTATGAGCGCCTTGGGCGCAACGCGTTTCAATCCTTGTTGTTGTGGAGGGGCGATCAGATCACCGTGCATCGCGCACGGTATCCCAGATCTCGTAGAGCAGTTTCAATCCTTGTTGTTG
>Ga0209989_100204_pt1 | contig 11397 bp, 11 predicted proteins | sample Antgeofumaro1A2B_FD_188083 | JGI IMG/M metagenome (GOLD analysis project Ga0209989, IMG submission 188083) | Geothermal fumarole subsurface microbial communities from Mt. Erebus, Antarctica - 1A2B (SPAdes) (version 2) | ecosystem: Environmental > Terrestrial > Volcanic > Fumaroles | place: Mt....
GGTGAGTAAGGTCAAGGAGTGGGAGGCGGCCTTCTTAAAGTGGGTCGATGAGGCCCACCCGGAGGTCGGCCGCACCATCGCCGAGACCAAGGACCTGCCCGACGAGACCGTCGAACAGCTTAAGGCGGCCATCGTCGAGTTCAAGCAGACACACACCTTCTAAGATGGCAACCCTTCGGGAAATCAGGCGCCGAATCCGGAGCGTTCAGGGCGTCGCCAAGATCACCAAGGCGATGGAGCTGGTGGCGGCCGCCAAGATGCGTCGGGCCCAGGAGCGACTGCTCGCCAGCCGGCCCTACGCCGAGAAGATGCGGGAGGTCTTGGCGGACCTGGCCGCCCGCCGTCGAGATGAAGAGACTATCCACCCCCTCATGGCGGTGCGGCCCACGGTGAACCGAGTGGGCATTATCCATATCACGGCCGACCGGGGGCTCTGCGGGGCCTTCAACGCCAACGTGAACCGCCGGACTTCCCAGTTCATCCTGGAACAGCCGGTGCCCGTGAGCCTGGTAGTCGTCGGCCGCAAGGGCCGCGATTTTATGGTCCGGACTGGGCAGCCCATCCGGGCAGAATTTACCCAGCTCGGGGATTACCCTGGCCTGGTGGATATCCGCCCCATCGCCCGGGTGGTTATGGACGACTACACCTCGGGCTACGTGGATAAGGTGGTCATTATCTTCAACCAGTTCGTCAGCACCATGGTCCAGCGGCCGGTGGTCCGGCAGCTTCTGCCCCTGGAGCCGCCCCCCGCTGACGCTTACCCCCGCCATCCGGAGTATATCTACGAGCCCGACCCGGAAACGGTCCTGCGGGAGCTCCTGCCCCGCTACGTGGAGATCCAGATTTACCAGGCGATCTTAGAGTCCATCGGGGGCGAGTATTCGGCCCGGATGGTGGCCATGCGCAACGCCACCGATAACGCCCTCGATATGGTAAACAGCCTTATCCTGATTCGCAACAAACTGCGGCAGGAGCTCATCACCAAAGAGCTCCTGGAAATTGTAGCCGGAGCCGCCGCCCTGGGCGGCTAGGGAAAAGTCTAAGGGGTGAAAGAGAATGACGCAGAAGGTCGAAGGTCGGATCCGTCAGATCATCGGCACGGTAGTGGATATTGAATTTCCGCCGGGACAGGTTCCGGAAATCTTCAACGCCATCGAGATCCCCATTCCGGAAGAGGACCGGGTGCTGGTGGTGGAGGTAGAGCAGCACCTCGGGAACAACTGGGTACGCTGTCTGGCGATGGGTAGCACCGACGGCCTGCGCCGGGGAATGCCGGCCTATGACACCGGGGCACCCATCAGCGTCCCGGTGGGCCCGGAGACCCTGGGCCGGCTCTTCAATGTCTTAGGGGAGCCCATCGATAACGCCGGCCCAGTCAACGCCCAGAAGCGCTACCCCATCCACCGGCCGGCCCCCCCCTTCGTCGAGCAGGAAACCACCCGCCAGATCCTGGAGACGGGAATTAAGGTTTTCGACCTGATCTGCCCCTTCACCCGGGGCGGCAAAGTCGGGGCCCTGGGTGGGGCCGGGGTGGGCAAGACGGTCATCATTCAGGAGCTCATCCGCAACATCGCCGCCGAGCACGGCGGCATCTCCGTCTTCGCCGGCGTCGGGGAGCGAACCCGGGAGGGGAATGACCTTTGGCTGGAGATGCGCCACTCGGGGGTCATAAACAAGACCGTCCTGGTCTTCGGGCAGATGAACGAGCCCCCCGGCGTACGCCAGCGGGTCGCCCTGACCGGCCTAACCATGGCCGAGTACTTCCGGGATGAGCAGGGCCAGGATGTTCTGCTCTTCATCGACAACATCTACCGCTACACCCTGGCCGGAATGGAGGTTTCCGCCCTGCTAGGCCGGATGCCTTCGGCCGTCGGCTACCAGCCGACCCTGGCCACAGAGATGGGGGAGCTTCAGGAGCGGATCACGTCCACCCAGCGGGGCTCCATCACCTCCTTCCAGGCCATCTACGTCCCGGCCGACGACTTCGCCGACCCGGGCGTGGCCACCACCTTCGCCCACCTGGATGCCGTGGTCATCCTAGACCGAGCCCTCACCGAGCAGGGCCTTTACCCGGCGGTGGACCCCCTGGCCTCGACTTCCCGGGCCCTGGACCCCCGGGTCGTGGGCCAGGAGCACTACGCGGTGGCCCGGGAGGTGCAGCGGGTCCTGCAACGCTACAAGGAGCTTCAGGACATCATCGCCATCCTCGGGATTGAGGAGTTAAGTGAGGAAGATAAGCTGGTGGTCCACCGGGCCCGGCGGCTTCAGCGCTTTCTTACCCAGCCCTTCTTCGTGGCCGAGGTCTTCACCGGCACCCCAGGCCGCTATGTCCCGGTGCGGGAGACGGTCCGGGGCTTCAAGGAGATCCTGGAGGGTAAGTGGGACCACCTGCCTGAAGCCGCCTTTTACATGGTGGGAACCATCGAGGAGGCGGCCGAGAAGGGTGAGCGGCTGCTGGCGGCCGCCCGTTAGGGAGGTCTCGGCAGAATGGCCGACCTGGTCAGGTTCGAAATCATAACCGGGGAGCGGGTAGTTTACGCCGCTGACGTCGAATCGGTCACCCTGCCCGGGGTCGAGGGAGAGCTTACGGTTTTGCCCCGACACGCCCCACTTCTGACCATGCTCAAGCCCGGGGAGCTGGTCGTGCGCCGGGGTGGGGAGGAGGTGACCATGGCCGTAAGCGGCGGATTCCTGGAAGTGATGCCCGATAAGGTAGTAGTCCTGGCCGACACAGCCGAGCGGGCCGAAGAGATCGACATCGCCCGGGCCGAGGCGGCGCGCCGGCGAGCCGAGGAGAGCCTGCGCCGGGCCGTCACCGAGGAGGACCTGGCCCGGGCCAGGGCTGCCCTCCAGCGGGCGCTGGTCAGGCTGCGGGTGGCCGAGCGCCGCCGGCGCCGGGAGCGGCCGTTGCGAAGCGCCGGTGAGCCCGGCGCCTAGGGTGTGACGACGGAAAAAGGCGACGCCCTACTGATTACCGGCGGGGCCTGCCTTGGGGGAAGGGTCCGAATAAGCGGGGCCAAAAACGCCGCCCTGCCCCTGATGGCTGCGGCCCTCCTCACCCCGGAAGACGTTTACTTGGAAAACGTCCCCCACATTGACGACGTGGAAGTCCAGGCGGCCGTCCTGCGCGCCCTAGGGGCCGAGGTCGGCTGGGTCGATGAGCACACCCTCCGCATCCGGGCCGCCAATTTGACCGGTTACGTCGCCCCAACCCAGCTGGTCCAGCGGCTGCGAGGAAGCTTTTTGGTGGTGGGGGCTCTGCTGGGTCGGCTTGGGCGGGCCGCCTCCTGCGCCCCCGGGGGGGACGTCATCGGCCAGCGGCCCATCGACGTCCACCTGGCCGGCTTTAACGCCCTGGGCGCCCAGGTCACGTTCCAGGACAGTATCTACCAGTGCGAGGCCGACCGTCTTGAGGGGGCACCCGTCTTCATGGACTACCCCAGCGTCTCGGGCACCGAAAACTTGCTGATGGCCGCCGTCCGGGCCCGGGGCGAGACCCTCATCGTGAATGCCGCCCAGGAGCCCGAGGTGGTGGAATTGGCGGCCATGCTGAATGCCATGGGGGCGGAGATAAGGGGGGCCGGAACCAGCGTCATCAGGGTCCGGGGGGTTGACCGGCTCCAAGGTACCCGCTGGCGCCTCATCCCTGACCGGATCGAGGCCGGGACTTTCGCCATTGCCGCCGCCCTGGCGGGGGAGGAGGTGGTGATTGAAGACTGCATCCCGGAGCACCTGTTCGCCCTCGTCTGGAAGCTGCGGGAGGTCGGGGCCGAGGTGATAACTCGGGAGGACCACATCCTGGTCCGGGGCCGGCGGCCCCTGCGGGCGGTGAACGTCCAGGCGGTGCCGTATCCGGGGTTCGCCACCGACCTCCAGTCGGTGATGGGGGTACTCCTCACCCAGGCGGAAGGAATAAGCGTGGTCCACGAACGGGTCTATGACAACCGACTGCTTTACGTTTACGAGCTCCGGAAAATGGGGGCAGATATCGAGGTGAGCGGACAGACGGCCCTGATCCGGGGACCCATACCCCTCTTCGGGGCCGAGGTAAGCGCCTTGGACATCCGCTCGGGGGCCGCCCTGGTGTTGGCCGGGCTGGTGGCCCGGGGCTCAACCCTCATCCGAAACGTTTACCACCTGGACCGGGGCTACGAAAATTTTGATATAAAACTAAGGCAACTCGGGGCAGCTATTGAAAGGATGGGTTAGCGAAGATGTTTACCCGGCGAATCGGCATCGACCTCGGCACGGTCAACGTCCTAGTCTACGTCAAGGGTAAGGGCGTGGTCATCAACGAGCCCTCGGTGGTGGCCGTCTCCATCCACGACAACCGGATCCTGGCCGTGGGCAATGAAGCCAAACAGATGCTGGGGCGCACCCCGGCCACCATCCAGGTGATTCGGCCCCTTCGGGACGGGGTGATCGCCGACTACTTGGTAACGGAGGCGATGCTTCGCTACTTCATAGGTAAGGTCACCGGCGGGCTGCGACTTTTCAAGCCCGAGGTGATGGTCTGCGTTCCGGCCGGGGTTACCTCCGTGGAATACCGGGCCGTCCGGGACGCCGCCGAACAGGCCGGTGCCCGGCGGCCGGCCTACGTGATACCGGAGCCCTTGGCGGCAGCCATCGGGGCCGGAATCCCGGTGGGGGAGCCCACCGGCAATATGGTGGTGGACATCGGCGGGGGCACCACCGACGCGGCCGTGATCTCCCTATACGGGATCGTGGTCGCCCGTTCGGTCCGGGTTGGGGGCAACCACCTGGACGAGGCCATCGCCACGTATATCAAGCGGCGTTACGGCCTGGTGATTGGGGAACGGACGGCCGAGGAGATCAAAATAAAGATTGGGTCGGCCCTGCCCTCGGAGGAGCAGCTGGCTATGGAGGTACGGGGGCGCGACCAGGTTACGGGGATGCCCCAGACCATCAGGATAACGTCCAACGAGGTGGCCCAGGCCATCGTCGAGCCCCTCCAGCAGATCGTGACCACAGTCAAGGCCGTCCTGGAGGCCACCCCGCCCGAGCTGGCCTCGGACGTGGTGGACCGGGGCATCGTTCTGACCGGGGGCGGTAGCCTACTGCGTAACATCGACCGGCTCATCGCCCTAGAGACAGGGGTGCCCTGCTACGTGGCCGACGACCCCCTGAGCTGTGTGGCAGTGGGAGCCGGACTGGCCCTGGAACACCTCGAGCTGATCAAACGGGCCATGCCCCTGGATGACTACAGCGCCATCGCTGCCGCCAGCGGCGGTTAGGGCCGTGGGGGGTGGAACCGCCCCAGCCGGAGGGAGTTGCCCACCACTGACACGGAGCTGAAGGCCATCGCCAGGGCGGCCAGCATCGGGTTGAGATCCGGCCCCCCGAAGGGAACCAGTACCCCGGCGGCCACCGGGATCAGGATGACGTTATAAATAAAGGCCCAGAAGAGATTCTGACGAATGGTGCGCACCGTTGCCCGGGAGAGGGCGATGGCCGCCGCCACCAGTCGCAGGTCGCCTCCCACCAGGATTATATCTGCCGTCTCCATCGCGATGTCGGTGCCGGTGCCGATAGCAATGCCCACGTCGGCCGCGGCCAGGGCCGGGGCGTCGTTTATCCCGTCCCCCACGAAGGCCACCCGGTGGCCCTCGGCCTGGAGCTGCCGGACGACCCGGGCCTTCTCCTCGGGCAGAACCTCGGCAAAGACCCGGTCGATGCCCACTTGGGCGTCAACGGCCTCGGCCGTCCGCCGGTTATCCCCGGTGACCATCACCACTTTAAGACCCATCCGGTGGAAGGCTGCCACAGCCTCCCGGGCGCCCGGCTTAAGGGTATCTGCCAGGAGCAGAACCCCGGCCGGGTGGCCGTCCACGGCCACGAAAACGACCGTCTGACCCCGGGCCTGGGCCGCCGCGAACTCGGGGCCCAGCCCGTCGGGAAGGGCGTTCCCCAGGAGCCGGTCGCTCCCCACCTGAACCCGCCGGCCGTCCACCACCGCCTCCACCCCCCAGCCGGGGCGGGCCTGGAATGAGGCCGGCTCGGGCAGATCTAGCCCCTCGGCCTCGGCCCGGCGCCGGATGGCCTGGGCCAGGGGGTGCTCGCTCCGGCGCTCGGCGGCCGCCGCCAGCCGCAAAAGTTCGGCTTCGGTCAGGCCGTCGGTGGGCCGAACGGCTACCACCTCGGGCCGGCCCACCGTCAGGGTTCCGGTCTTATCCAGGACGACGGTGGTGAGCCGGTGGGCCCGCTCCAGGGCCTCGGCATTGCGGATGAGGATGCCCAGCTCGGCCCCTTTCCCCGTCCCGACCATAACGGCCGTGGGAGTGGCCAGGCCCAGGGCGCAGGGGCAGGCGATGATAAGCACGGCAATGGCCCGCAGCAGGGCCGGGGTAAAGGCCGGCTGGGGCCCGAAGCTGAGCCAAAGGACGAAGGTCAGGGTCGCAACCCCGATGACGGCCGGCACAAACACCGCGGCCACCTGGTCCACCAGCCGCTGGATGGGGGCCTTGCTTCCCTGGGCTTCCCGCACCAGCCGGATGATGTGGGCCAGCACGGTGCCCTCGCCCACAGCGGTGGCGCGGATTACCAGGGCCCCAGCCTGGTTCACGGTGCCCCCGATGACCCGGGCGCCAGGCTCTTTTTCGACGGGCATGCTTTCGCCCGTCACCATCGACTCGTCCACCGCCGACGCGCCGTCAACGACCACCCCATCCACGGGTATTCGCTCGCCAGGCCGCACCAGGAGGAGGTCGCCCACCCGGACGGCCTCGACGGGTATCTCCTCTTCAAGGCCGTCCCGAAGGCGCCGGGCGGTCGGGGGCTGGAGGCTCATGAGCTTGCGAATGGCCGCTGACGTCTCCACCCTGGCCCGGAGCTCCAGGTATCGGCCGAGGAGGATTAGGGCGATGATGGTGGCGGAGGTGTCAAAGTAAACGTCCGGGACAAAGCCGCCGGCGGTAAACCAGCCCGGGAAGAAGGTGGCCAGGACGCTGTAAAGATAGGCGGCGCTGGTCCCCACAGCGATAAGGGTGTTCATGTCGGCCGTGCGGTGCCGCAGGGCCCCCCACGCCCCCCGGTAGAACCGCCAGCCGGCCCAGAACTGAACTGGGGTCGCCAGCACCAGCAAAAGGAGGTTAAGGACCAGGGGATTGGACCCGAAAAGGAGACCCACCGGGTAGGCGAGGGCCTCGACCACCCGGTCGACGGGGCCGATGCCCGTCACCAGGTGGTGGCGGGTGTGGGCGGCCAGCAAGCTCAGGCTGAGCGTGACCAGGGACACCGCCCCCGAGAAGACAAACCGGCGGAAAAGGTCCCGAAGTTCCGACGCCTGCTCCCGGCCCAACTCCTCGGCCCCGGTCTGGCCGAGCTCCTCAGCCCCGTAGCCGGCGGCCGCCACCGCGCCCTTAAGATCGGCTACAGTTGCGGCCCCGGGCAGGTAGTCGACGACGGCCGTCCCAGCCGCCAGGTTGACCCGGGCATCGAGGACCCCGGGTACTCGTTTTAGGGCCCGCTCGACCCGGGCCACACAGGAGGCGCAGGTCATGCCGGTCACCCGGAGGGTGACCTGGGCCGGAGCAACCTCGTAGCCGGCGTCCTCCACCGCCGCCTTGAGGCGGAGCAGGTCGAGGCCCGGCCCGACCTCGACGGTGGCCCTTTCGGTGGCCAGGTTTACGGCGGCCGACCTGACCCCTTCGACCCGCTTTAAGGCCCGCTCGACCCGGGCCACACAGGAGGCGCAGGTCATGCCCCGGATGGTAAGCTCGATAATCTGGGTCGTTTGGGACGTATCAGCCCTCGTCACCGTTTCCCCTCCGGACATTCAAGGCGAAGATTTCGATAAGCTCCGAGGTGATCCGGTCAGAATCGCCGGCCCGGATGCCCTCGACGACGCATTTACGGAGGTGGCCGGCGAGGATGAGGCCCTCAAGGCGCTCGATAGCCCGACGGACGGCTAGGGTCTGCCGGAGGATGTCGACGCAATATTTATCCTCCTCGACCATCCGGCGAATGCCGGCGATGTGACCCTCGATGTAATTCAGACGCTTAATGGCCTCGGCCCGAACCTGCGGGTCCACCCCGTCCTCCTTTTAACCCTACCCCCGGGGGTAGGGTTTACTCAATTGGATTTTACAACGTCGCCTTCCTTCGGTCAAGTGGATGTGTAGATTCGACACATCTGGGACAAGGGGCGTCCTTTCCGGGTGCTCGGCTTTAAGATAGTCAAGGGGGGCGGCCGCCAAAGGCGGCCCGGCGGGGCCGAACGGTGCTCTGGGTTACCTCTGTCAAGTTTCCGGAAGGATGCCCCTTGGTATTTTTTAAGTCAAGGTCTCGGCTGCCGGCCCGGCCGCGGTCTCAAATGTTTCTGAACTTACATGCGGCATCCACTGACATCTCCCACCTAATTTGACAATCGGGGCAGTCTGGTTATAATAAATTACAATAAAGCGGGCGTTCTACCGATGCCCATCTTACTGGCTGGAGAAAGGGGGTGAGAATCCGCCGAATAACCTGCCCCTGGCTTCCAGGGTCTAAACACCGCAAGAAAAACGGGTTAAGGGGGTGTTTTTATGGGTTTCCGCAGACTCCTTGTGGCAGTCAGTGTGGTCTTACTCCTGTCGGGCGGCATCTTCCAGGCCGGTCCGGCCGAAGCCCTCCGGCAGGAGCCTGCCGGACCGGCCCCGGTCGCTGTGAGTGACCAGCCTGAGCCGTGGCCGCCTGTGGTCGTCCAGATGCGGGGTACTCGGGTGGGCGACATGGCCACCTTCGTGATGCTGGTGATGAACCGCAGTCCCCGCACCTACAGCTACGAGGTCAAGGCCCGGCTCCCCGAAAATTCCACCTTAGTCTTCTGCCAATACGGTACCCACCGGACCGACTGGCGCCAATGCGGCCTGGATGGACAGGGCAACATTGGCTGGAACAACCGTGTTGGGATCGCCGGCGGCCGTATCGTGGGGCCGTACACTTTCACTGTGCGGGTCACGGGCGACGGCCCGGTCACCAGCTACGCCTGGATACACTTCTACAATAACTCCCCGGCCGGCTTCTGGACGGGCCCCGTTGTGTGGGCCGGGGGCGTGACCTTGACGGCCAGCCTGACGGGTGCCGCCGAACGGCCGGGTCCGGGCGACCCCCGGGGCTCCGGCTCGGCCGTCATCAGCATTAACCCCGACCAGGGCCGGGTCTGCTTTGACCTGACGGTCCAGGGCATTGACCCGCCCATCGCCAGCCACATTCACCGGGGCGGGCCGGATGTTGCCGGACCCGTCGTGGTACCCTTGCCGGACCCGACCACCGGCAGGTCGGTGGGTTGCGTGGACGGCATCAGTACCGAACTGCTGACCGACATCGCCACCAACCCCGGCAACTACTACGTAAACATCCACACCCGGCCCTACCCCGATGGGGCGGTACGGGGTCAGCTTACCATGGCCCGCTGACCTTAAGGGCCCGAGCCGGGGCGGCCCCAGGGGACTAACCCCTGGGGCCGCCCTTTCTTTGGTATCATTTAGTGAAACCTCAAAACGGGACGACCAAGATGACCTTAGAACGCACCCGAACCGGCCAGCTCCGGTCCCGGTCGACGGCTAAGGACCCCTACGGTTCGATCCTGCCGCCCACAGGTTATTCAACGGGCAGCCGGCCCGTTTACTTCCCCAACGTTCCGAATCGGGTGGACGACCGGCTCTACAATCACCCATACCTGACCGGCGGCGGCCTGCTTGGGCTTTTGGTCCTCGGGCTCGTGGTTGCCGCCACCGTTTACCTTATTTTTTATGCCCTGTTAAGTTTAGTTTTGCCCAGCTGCCCCGACCTTCAGGCGGCAAACCGCTACTTCTGGGAGCCGTGCGTCTGGCCCCTGCGCTGAGGGGGTCCCCGACTCGGTGCGCCTCCTGGTTGACGGCCGCTACGTTCAGGACCATTTCCCAGGGGTCGGCCGCTACGTTTACGGGCTGGTCCGGGCCCTGGCCCAACTGGGCGGTCCGGACCTGGAGATCTGGCTGGTCGTTGACCCAGCGGCCCGAAACACCCGCTTCGACCTAAAGGAACTTTTTGCCGGGGGGCGGTTAAAACCGGTGGAGGGGCCACCGGTTTTCCACCCCGCCGCCCCGGCCGCCCTCGCCCGACTGGAACGGCGGCTTCGGCCCGACGTGGCCCACTACACCCACTATTTTCGCCCCTGGGTCCGGGGCGCCCTGTCGGTGGTGACCATCTACGACCTGATTCCCCTTAGCCTCCCCGAAAGCATGCCAGCCCGAACCTGGCGGCTGGTATACCGGATGCTGGTCTGGCTGGCCGTTCGCCTCTCCGACGCTGTAATCGTCCCGTCGGCGGCCACGGCTGCCGCCCTGGCCAGGCACTTTCCGGGTCTGAAGCCGGTGGTGGTGCCTGGGGGCGTCGGGCCGGAGTTTCGGCCCCTGCCGGCCGGGGAGGTGGAGAATCTCCGGCAGCAGCAGGCTCTGCCGAGCAGGTTCTGCCTTTACCACGGGAGCAACAAGCCCCACAAAAATCTGGCCGGCCTGCTGGCCGCCTTTAGCCTGGTGGCCGACCCGTCGGTGAGCCTGGTGATAAGCGGCCACGTTGACCCGCGCCTGCCCCGGCCGAACCCCTCGGGGCCCGGGGTCGACCGAGTTCGGTGGCTGGGTCCGGTTTCGGATGCCGAACTGGTGGGGCTTTTAAACGCCGCCGAGGTCTTCGTTTACCCGACCCTGGCGGAAGGCTTCGGCCTGCCGGTGCTGGAGGCGATGGCCTGCGGCCGGCCGGTGGTAACCTCGGCGGGCACGGCCGCGGCCGAAGTTGCCGGGGAGGCCGCTATCCTGGTAAACCCCCGGGACCCCGCCGAGGTGGCCCAGGCCATTTCCAGGGTGCTGGCCGACCGGAACCTGGCAAAGCGGCTAGGCCGGAAGGCCCTGGCCCGGGCGGCGGAATTCAGCTGGGAGCGGACGGCCGCCCTGACCCTGGGGGTGTACCTGGGCGCGGCGGAACGGGCCTCCCTTAAGCGGGATTGAGGGCTTCGGGGCGGGGCAGCCACTTTTCGCCGAACTCGGCCAAGGCGTCAATTACCTTCAGGGCCGCCGACCCCATCGGAGTGAGGGCATATTCCACCCGGGGCGGAATCTCCGGGTAGAGCTTGCGGCTGACTAGGCCGGCCTCCTGAAGCCTGCGCAGCCGCTCCGAAAGGACCCGGGGGCTGATCTTAATGACCGACTGAAGTTCCCCAAAGCGGCGGGGGCCGGCCTGAAGCAGGTGGACCAGAAGCAGAGTCCACGTATCCCCCAGCAGGGCGGCCGCCCGGGCCACCGGACAGCCTGACTCGCGCCCCCGCCGCCCCCGGTGGGTCACCCTACAGGCCGGACAGATGGGCACGGGGTTTTCGGCCACAGGACTTTCACCTCCCAGGGCTTTTTAGTTTGTATGGGC
>Ga0209989_100205_pt1 | contig 11383 bp, 11 predicted proteins | sample Antgeofumaro1A2B_FD_188083 | JGI IMG/M metagenome (GOLD analysis project Ga0209989, IMG submission 188083) | Geothermal fumarole subsurface microbial communities from Mt. Erebus, Antarctica - 1A2B (SPAdes) (version 2) | ecosystem: Environmental > Terrestrial > Volcanic > Fumaroles | place: Mt....
ACATGAATAATGCCCCCGCAGGCCAGGCCCACCTCCCAAAGCATATCCTGGGTTATCCCGTAGCTTACCAGCTTCGGGCGGCCGGTCTTTAAAACCTCCAGGGCCTCGTCAATGACGGCAAGCTCGACGCAGCCGCCGCTTACCGAGCCGGCAAAGTCGGCGGTCTCGGCCACCGCCATCTTCGCCCCGGCCGGCCGGGGGGCCGAACCGTAGGCCTTGACCACCGTGGCGAGGGCTACCTTGAGGCCCTGCCGGCGCCATTTTTCGACTTCGGCCATCACTTCCTGCATTCCCGTCTCCCTCCTTGCTTCAGCCTACGGTAACCGGCAGGCTTACCTGCTGGCGGCGGGTAGGTCGTTGTTGGTCCAGGTTTGACAGTAGCTTACCCAGCCCCTCCAAGCTTTCGATGTTGTGAGCCGGCAGGAAGTCGTCCACGAAGGGCAGGGCCGCCTGAAGCCCCCGGGCCAGGGGCTCGAATCCCCGCATCCCGGCGAGGGGGTTGAGCCAGATGAGCCGGTGGCAGCTGCGCTGGAGCCGGGCCATCTCCCGAGCCAACAAGGAGACGTCCCCCCGGTCCCACCCGTCGCTGATGATGAGGACCACCGCCCCCTGGCCCAGGACCCGCCGGGCCCACTTGTAGTTAAAGGCCTTGATGGCATCCCCGATCCGGGTTCCCCCCGACCAGTCGTCCACCACCCGCACCACCTCGGCCAGGGCCTCATCGATGTCCTTGCGGCGCAGCTGCCGGGTGATCCGGGTGAGGCGGGTGCCGAAGACGAAGGCCTCCACCCGGTCCAGGCCGTTGGTGAGGGTATGGACGAAGTGGAGAAGCATCCGGCTGTAGCGCTCCATGGAGCCGCTGATATCGCACAGGACCACCAGCGGCCGCGGTTTGAACTTGGGCTCCCGAAAGGCAAGCTCAACCAGCTCGCCCCCGTGCCGCAGGTTCCGGCGCAGGAGCCGCCGGAAGTCCGGGTGGCGCCGGTCCCGGCCCGGCCGATACCGGCGGGTGCGGCGGGGGCTGATGCGCCAGACAAGGGTCTTCAGCAGGGCCTTGGCCTGCTGAACCTCCTCCCAGGTGAAGGCCTCAAAATTCTTCTTGCGCAGGACCTCCACCGGGCTGTACGTGAGCTGTTTTTCGAGGACCACCAGCTCATCCCGCCTCCGTTCGGGCGACTTCTCGTCGGCCGGCCGGAACATCTCCGCCGGGGGCATCCGGAGCTGACGGCGGACCAGCTCGGGGTTTACTTCCACCGGGATGAGGAGGGGATTTTGTCGGGGCCGCCAGAAGTATTCAAAGGCCAGGTCGAAAATGGGCAGGTCTTCGCGCCGGCTCACCAGGATGGCCCGGAGGTTTTAAAGACCGGCCGCCCGAAGCTGGTAAGCTACGGGATAACCCAGGATATGCTTTGGGAGGTGGGCCTGGCCTGCGGGGGCATTATTCATGTCTTTATCGAGCCCCTGGATGCGGCCCCGGAAGTTTACGAGGCCCTCAAGGGCCGCCTCGAGGCCCAGGCTCCGGCGGCAGCGGCCACGGTGGTCCGTTCGGAAAGGTTGCTCGGGCGTAAGGCCCTCATCCTCGACGACGGCTCGGTTGTGGGCTCCCTAGGCGACCCGGAACTTGACCGGCAGGTGGCGGCCGATGCCCTGAAGGCCCTGGAGATGGAGCGGCCGGAGCTTAAAGCTTACCGGCTGGGAACCGAAGAAGTGGAGGTGTTCTTCGACCCCTACCCGGTGCCCCCAAAGCTGGTTATCCTTGGCGGTGTCCACACCGCCATTCCCCTGGCTAGGATGGCCAAGGAGGTCGGTTTCCGGGTGGTGGTAGCCGACCCTCGAGCGAAGTTCGCCAACCGGGAGCGGTTCCCCACGGCCGACGAGGTCCTGGTCGCCTGGCCCGATGAGGCTCTGGCCCAGGTTGGGGTCGACCGCTCGACCTACATTGTAATCCTCACCCACGACCCGAAGATCGACGAGCCGGCCCTTAAGGCCGCCCTCAACTCCCCGGCCCGGTATATCGGGGCCATCGGCGCCCGAAAAACCCACGCCGAACGGGTCGAAAAGCTGCGGTCGTGGGGTTTTACCGACGAGCAGATAAGCCGCATTTATGCCCCCATCGGCCTTAACATCGGGGCCGTTCTCCCCGAGGAGATCGCCGTAAGTATCCTGGCCGAGGTCATCGCCGTCCGGCGGCAGGCCGAGCTGGGGCGTCGTCCCCAGCCTACGGCAGCGGAGGCGAAGGGGGCGTGATCGTCGGGGCGGTTCTGGCGGCGGGAGTGGGGAGCCGGCTGGGCCGACCGAAGGCCCTCCTCGACTGGCACGGCCGGCCGCTGGTCCGTCACCTGGTCGAGGTGGCCCTCCGGTCGGGCCTCGACCGGGTTATCGTGGTGGTGGGGCCTCAGGCCGAGGAGGTGCGTCGGGCGCTTCAGGGTTTGCCCGTCGACCTGGTTTACAACTACTACTTCGGGCTGGGTCAGAGCACCTCAGTTCAGGCCGCCCTGGGCGCCCTTCCACCCGGTACGGAGGCGGTGGTCTTTCTGCTGGTCGACCAGCCATTCATATCCCCGGAGCTGGTCCGTTCGGTGGTGGAGGCCTACCGCCGGACGAGACGGCCCATCGTCCTGCCCCAGGCCCCTGGCCGGCCAGGAAATCCCGTCCTTTTCAGCCGGACCCTTTTCGTGGAGCTGCTGGGCCTGCGGGGGGACCGGGGCGGCCGGGTGCTGGTTCAGCGCTACGCCGACCGGGTGGCCGCCGTGCCCGTGGCGTCCGACGAGGTCTTCCTGGACATCGACACCTGGGAGGACTACCAGGCCGCCCTCCAGCGGACCGATTGGGTCCTTTAGCTTCCCCTGAAAACGTACAGGATAACGAGGGAGCTCAGGAGCCAAAGGGCCACCGCAGCCAGGAGGGGCCGGTCGGAGAGGAGGGCCTCTTCGGGGCTGCCCCCCAGGTTCCGCTGGTGGATTAAGTAAAAATACCGGAGCAACCCGTAAAGGACCAGCGGGATGGTGAGCATCATCGCCTTGTTCCGGGGCAGCGTCTCGGCCGTGAAGGTGTAAAGGGAGTAGGCCACCACGGTGGCGGTGGCCACCACCACGAGGATCTGGTCGAGGAGGGGTACACTGTACTCATCTAGGCTGGGCCGGTGCCTCCCGGCATTGTTTTCGAGCAGGAGAAGCTCATGGCGGCGTTTTCCGAAGCCCAAAAATAGGGCCCCTAAAACCACACACAGATAGAGCCAGGGGGAGACGGGGACGCCGATCACCACCGCCCCGGCCACCGCCCGGAGGACAAACCCAGCGGCGATGGCGAAAACGTCTAAAAGCACCTGGTGTTTAAGAACCAAGGTGTAAAGCACCATAAGGACCAGGTAGGTAGCCTCCAGCAGGGCGAAGAGGGGGTTTAAAAGCAGGCCGCCCCCGATGGCGAAGAGGGCCAGGCCCGCGGCGGCCCCGGCCGCCACCCTTGGGTTTAAGCGCCCGGCCGCCAGGGGCCGCTTGGTCTTGAGGGGGTGGAGCCGGTCGCTCGGCAGGTCCACCAGGTCGTTGAAGAGATACTGGGCGGCGGTTAGGGCGGAGAAGAGGCCAACGGCCAGCAGCACGGTGGTCACCATCCGGAGCAGTTCCGGCCAGTTGGCGGGATGCCAGTAGAGGTTAACCGAGAAGACCAGGGGCAGGATAAGCACCCCGTTCTTGAGCCACTGCTTCGGCCGGGCCGAAACCACCAGGTCGGCCAGCCAGCTGGGTCCTGCCCGCATTTCACACGATATTACATCAACGGTCGGCGGCCGAACAACGGCCGGAAGACCCGACCGGAACCGGGGGACGGAGCCTGCGCCCCAAAGTTAAACCGGAGCAATGACGAGGATGCGGCCGCAGGTGCCGCACCGCACCAGACCCTGGCCGCTTTTAACCTTCTGAAAATCGGTCACCGGCAGGACCACCCGGCAGCCGCTGCACGCCCCCCGCTCCACCACGGCCACGGCCCGGCCGCCGCGGGTCTGGCGGAGCTGCTCGTAGACGGCCAGGTCCAGCCGGTCGACCCGGGCCGCGACCTGCGCCCGCTCCCGACTCAGAACCTCGATGCGGGCCCGCAGGGCCTCTAGCTCCTGCCCCAGCTGGGCCTGCTCCTCCCGCCAGCGGGCCTCCACCTCGGCCAGATGCCGGCGGGCTTCGGCGAGCTCGCCGGTGGTCCCCTCGAGGGCGAGCATCACCTCCAGCATCTGGTCTTCCAGTTGCCGCTGCCGAGCCTTGAGATGGAGCTGCTCATGGTAGTAGCCGTCCAGCTCCTTCGGGTTGGTTACCTTGCCCGAGTAGAGCTTGTCCTCAAGCTCCTTGATCTTGGCGGCCAGGTCCTCGATCTCATCTTCCAGATCCCGCTGGCGCCGGTGAAGTTCCCGCAGCCGCCGCTCCCTTTCGTCCACCTCTACCCGAGCCTGCTTGAGGGCCGGGGTCTCGGTGAGGCGGGCCTCGACTTCGGCCAGCCGGGCCCGAAGCTCGTCCAGCTGACTGTCTAGCTGTTGGAGCTGATAGAGGACCAGCGCCCGGCTCATCTTCACCTCGTTTCCAGGGTTAGTTGAAAGGCGGCCGGCTGGGTGGCATCGGGGGTCAGGCCGGCAACGACCACCACCACCCGGTTGAAGTCGCGTCCAAGCCCCTCAATAAGATACTCGCCCCAATTGGCCCCATCCAAGGGGACCGATTCGACGGTTACCTCCCGTCCGAACTTGACAACCCGAACCCCAAACCGCTGGGGCAGACGGTTATCTATCCGCACAAAGCCCCGGGCCTCCCAACCCCCGTCGCCTTCGGCGTCGTCGAAAAAGCCGATTTCCGGAATGCTGATGTCATCAAGGGCGAAGCCATCTAGGTTTATGGCGTCGTCGTTCACCTGCTCGAATCGGATAAGCACCTTTCGGCCGGCAAAGGGGCTCAGGTCCACCGACTCCTCGACCCATTCCGGGGCCGGACCCCCGCCACTGCGGCCGGTGTAGCCGGGGCCGAAGCTGTGGCCGAAGGGGTCATTGGTCTGGGAAAACCGGCCCGAAAGCACCTGCCAGCTCCGGCCGCCGTCAACCGAAGCCTCCACGTAGGCGTAATCCCACCCCGACTCCAGGGCCCACCAGGCCCGGAACCGGAGGGTCGCCCGGTCAACCCCCGAAAGGTCGAACTCCCGGGTCAGGGTCGAGTCGATGTTGTCGCCCCGGTTGCCCCACCAGAAGTGGGAGCCGCTGGGGGCCCGGGTCGGGATTACCGGCGTCTCCACGGCCCCGTTGAAAACCAGCCGGTAGTTGCCCGGCGACGAGATCTCAAAGTACCTCGCGCCCAGCTGACTTACCCGCCCCTTGTATGTATCACCCGGTGCGAGGCGGGTTAAGGTTCGGACCCCGGCGTCGTAATCCGGGTAGCCGTACCGGTCGTTCCGGCGGCCCAGAAGGTTGGCCACGGTCCAGTCCAGGAAGACCCCCTCGAACTCTGCGCCAAAGGGCCGGAGGTAGGCGTTGATTCCGCCGATTCCTCGCCCCCCCTGGCGCATATAGTCGATAATGCGCTCAAAGCCGCCGTAATGGCCGAACAAGTAGCGGAAGAAAAGATAGGCGGCCCCGTAGTTGCGGCCGGCAGCCGCCGGCTGTTCCGGCCATTGGTTCAGCTGGACATCGGGGTCGGCCAGGAAGGCGTCGGCGGAGCGGGGCTGAAAACCCGCCAGGAAGGAGCCGAGCTCCGCCAGCCCCTCCTGGATCCAGCCGTCCTCCGCCCAGTGTTCATGGAACTGGACGGCGTGGGTGAACTCGTGGGCCAGCACGCTTAGATAAGCCTGTGTCCCCGGCCGTAAGGCGTCGACATTGACGTAAACCATCGTCCGTTCGTTGCTGTAGCGGTTAATAAATTTGGGGTAGCCGTCGGCGGCGCTGAAGTAGCCAGCAACCCCCGGGATCCGGGCGTGGAGGATGGTGAGGCGGGGGTCCCCATCGAGGCCGCGGGGAGGCTCGCGCCCGAAATACCGGCGGATGACCGGGTAGACCCGCTCCTCAAAGTCGCGCGCCGCCTGCTCCACAACCCCCTGGTCGATGGGGACCGATTCGTCGAAGTAAAAGAGGGTGTGGGCCCCGGCGTAGCGGAGGACGGCCGTCACGGTGAACGGGGTGTAGGTGTCCAGGTTCATTGCCCAGAAGACTTGCCGGTCGCCCACCTGATGGGCGGCCGGGGCCGGACTGCCGCCCCCGATGGGCGGCAACCCCCCGGAGCGGAGGCGTTGGGTGAGGTCGTAAAGGTCCCGGTTGGGCGGTGTGGGTATAGGTTGGTAAGCCGAGGGAGGCGCCGGCCCCGGGGTGGCGGTCGGCTGGACCGGGGGGCTGGTGACAGGTCGGCCGGCGGGCCGGAGGGCCAGCAGAACCAGAAAGGCGATAATGAGGACGAGGCCAGCCCCGCCAAGGACCGCCGCCAGGAAGGGAAGCCGACGGCCCTGGCCGTTCATTGGAGCCGGCTGATTACCCGGCGCACCAGCGCCTTAAGGCGGGGGAGGATGGCAGCGCCGGCGAGCAAAACCTCGGTGTGGGTCGGGCCGGTGGCGGCTTCGTCCCAGACGTTGGTGATGCAGGCGACGCCTAGCACCTCCAGCCCCATCTGTCGGGCGGCCACTACTTCCAGGGCGGTACTCATCCCAACCGCATCCGCCCCCAGGGCCCGAAGCATTCGAATCTCCGCCGGAGTCTCGTAGGAGGGGCCGCTGACCATAGCGTATACCCCTTCCCGAACCGGAAATCCGGCCTCGGCGGCGGTCTGCCGGGCCAGGGCCCGGAGTCGGGGCGAGTATGCATCCACCATCCCCGGAAACCTCGGCCCCCACTCCGGCACGTCGGGTCCCCGCAGGGGGTTGAAGCCGGCCAGGCCTGGCAGGTTGATGTGGTCGGTGATGAGCATCAGGTCCCCGACCCGGAACTCCGGGTTCAGGCCCCCGGCGGCGTTGGTCACGATGAGCACCCGCACCCCCAGCAGGCCGTAGACCCGGATGTTGAAGGCAACCTGGGCCGGGGAATACCCTTCGTAAAGGTGGACCCGGCCGGTCTGAACGGCAACGACTTGCCCGCTGATGCGGCCGACCCGGAGCTCCCGGCCGTGGCCCTCGACGGTGGGAACCGGCCAGCCGGGGACCTGGGTGAGCTCAATCTGGACCGGCGACTCGACCTCGGCGGCCAGCTCGGTGAGACCACTCCCGGCGATGACGGCGACCCGGGGCGGTTCGACCAACCGGCCCCGCAAAAACTCAGCCGCCTCGGCTACCTCTTCAGGCCGGATTTCCCTCGGCATCGCTGCCCTGGGTCTGGAGCTGGCGCAGCCGCTCGTAGACCTGGGTGGTCGCGATGGAGACGTGGCCCAGCATCTTCTGGACGGATTCAATGTCGGCGCCACTCAGGAGGGTGTGGGCGGCGAAGGTGTGCCGGAACGTGTGGGGCGTGATGGGACGGGTGATTTTGGCCTCCCGGGCGTAGGCCTTCACGATGAGCCAGAACCCCTGGCGGGTGAGGCGCTCCCCCCGACGGCTGACAAAAAGGGCCCTTTCGGCCAGGTCCCGCACGAGCAGCGGCCGGGCGTTGTGGATGTACTCTTCCAGGGCCTCGAAGGCCCGCTTGGGGAGGGGGAAGACCCGCTCCCGCCGGTTACGGCCCACGCACCGGACCGACTCATCCATCAGGTTAACGTCGTCGATGTTCAGGGCGATGAGCTCGCTCACCCGCATGCCGGTGGCATAAAGAAGCTCCAGCATGGCCCGGTCCCGCTTGGCCTCTGGGGTTCGGCGACGGGTCGGGGCAGCCAGCAGGGCCTCCACCTCGCTCGGGGTCAAGGTCTGGGGAAGGTTGCGGGCAACCTTAAGGCCGTCCACTTCGTCAGTGGGGTCGGCAGTCACGATGCCCCGGCGCCGCAGGTATCTGAAGAAGGACCGGACCGCGGCCAGCTTGCGGGCCAGGGTAGCGGGGGCGTAGTTGTGCTCTTTGAGGTGCAGGATAAAGTCGACGATGGCCGATTTGGTTACCACCGGCCAGAGCTCCGCCGGCTCGCCCTGCTGGGGTAGACGGGTGCTTAGGTAGTCGGCCAATTGCATCAGGTCGTTGCGGTAGGCGGTAATGGTGTTTTGGGCGTAGCCTTTTTCATCGCTTAAATACTGCATGAATTCCTCAATGCGGGCATCCACGGCTGCCTCCAGGCTGACGATTCGGGTATCACCTTTGCTGCGCCTTGAATTCTAACATATGTCGAGTAGCCCGCGCACCTGGCCGGGGAACGCGTACACCCGACGGCCCGGACCTCCCAACCGGGGACGGGGAGGTGAGCCGGTTCTCTATCAGGGAAATTCTTGGTCGACTTGGCTTTGTTTTTAGGAATACAGCGGTCATAAGACGCCATAAATTTTTATTAACAAACTAAAGCATCCTCTTGACAGAATTAGGTCCGGCGGTTATACTCGGCCAGAGCCCTGAAAAAAGGAGGAGGTCAAAGATGGGCTTCGAACGGACCACAACCCCAAACGCCGTTCCCCTGGGTGTCAGCCGCCCGCCCCTGGAAGTCCAAGACTTGCCCACCCCCGAAGAGGTCTTCCGCCTGCCAAAGATCGGTCTTAAAGAGACGGTCTTCTACGTTATCGGCCCGAGCCTCATCGCCTTGGGCATCTCCATCGGCAGCGGCGAATGGCTACTTGGTCCCCTTAATGTCGGCACTTACGGCTTTTATGGCACCGGCTTTGTAATCCTAATCTCCATCATCCTCCAGGCCTTCTATAACATGGAGATCGGCCGCTGGGTCATCGCCACCGGCGAGGTCCCCAGCCTGGGCTGGGCCAGGGTGCCCCCCGGTTGGCAGCTTTGGGTCCCGCTTTCCCTTATCATCGTTTACTTCGCCTTCCTGTGGGGCGGCTGGGCAGCCTAGGCCGGCCAGAGCCTCTTTGCCCTGCTCACGGGCCGGATTCCCCAGGCTGCTGACCTACCCACCGTTCGGCTCCTGGCCGTTGCCCTGATGGGCACCGTGTTCGTCATCACCCTCTTCGGCGCGAAGATCGGCCGGACGCTGGAGCTGGTCAACTGGTTCCTGGTCGGTTTCATCTTAATTACCCTGTTCATCGTCTGCCTGCTGGTTGTGCCCTTTAGCAAGTGGGTTGAGGGCCTGGGCGGAATCTTTACGCCGGCCCTCCCGCCCCCGGGAACCGACGCCACCCTAATCGGGGCCATGGCCGGGTTTGCGGCCATGGCCTCCGGCCTCAACTGGTGGTTCATGAACTACTACCGGGATAAGGGGTACGGGATGGGCCACCGGGTCGGCTACATCGCGGCCCTGGTCGGGGGCCGTCAGGAGCCCGTCGCTCCCGTGGGCAAAATCTTCCCCGAGGACGAAAAAAACGCCCGGCTCTGGCGCCGCTGGTGGCGCTTCCTGGCCCTGGAGATGTGGGTGGTGTTCGCCCCGGGGGCATTCCTCGGTATGTTCCTGCCCACTATCCTGGTATCCCACCTGGCCTCCTTGCCGGGGGTTGAAAAGCCCACGGCCGCCACGATGCCCACCTACGCCGCAGATATTCTTGGGCGATTTTACAACCCCATCTTTTCAGTCTGGGCCCTTGTCGTCGGCTTCTTCATCCTGTACAGCACCCAGCTGGGGGTTTTTGAACTGCTGGTCCGGAACGTGGTGGATGCCCTCAACGGCGTCAGCCCGGGCTTTCGCCGGCTAATTCACGAGGACCCCCGCCGGTTCTATTACCCATATATGCTCGTACTGGCTATTGTCATCTCGGTCCTGCTTCACCTGGCCCTGCCGACCGGTCTCATCCTCATTTCAGCCAACATGTCCAACCTGGGCGCACTAATCTACCCGTTCCTTCTGATGTACCTTAACAGCAAGCTGCCCAGGCCGGCCCGGATGGCTTGGTGGTCCTACGTGGTGTTAATCCTCAACTTCTTGTTCTTCGGGTTCTTCTTCATTAACTTCGCCGTCCAGCAGCTGACCGGAACCGCCCTGGTCCGGTTCTAACCGGCGAGGAAGTTGAAAGTGCGGGGCCGGGAAACCTCCCGGCCCCGTAACCCCTTTCAGGGCAGGTAAAGCCTGGGAACCTCGGTCGGTTCGGCCATTTCGGCTGTCATGAAGATATAATTGGTGTTCGGCCGGTTGCTCGCCCCGATGTGGTTGCCGTGCCGGTCGATGGCGATAAGGCCGAAGGGTCCGGCGTAGGGGTCGGGAAGGGCGGCCACCTCCGCCATAACCTCCTTGACGGCGGCCTCAAGGCTTAGGCCCATCTTCAGGTAAAGCACCAGCGACCGGGCCACCCCTAACCGGATGGCCGTTTCCCCCCGGCCGGTGCAGGCGCACGCCCCGTAGCGGTTGTCGGCGTAGTTGCCGGCCCCAATTACAGGCGAATCTCCCAACCGCCCCGGGTACTTCAGGGCCCAGCCGCTGGTGGAGACTCCGCAGGCGATGTTGCCGGCCCGGTCCAAGGCGATAAAGTTCACCGTCTCGTTCGGCTCCTCGGGGTTGACGACCCCCCGGACCAGCTGCCGCATCCGGGCAATATAGCGCTGCCACCCCGGGTCGGGCGGAACTCCAATCCCCCGCAGCCGCTCCTCCCAGAGCCGCCGGGCCTCGGGCGTGAGGAGCTGCCGGCGGGCAAACCCCAGCTCCTCGGCGAACCGCTCCGCCCCGGCCCCGACCAGAAAAACGTGGGGCAGGGTCTCCATCACCTTCCGGGCGATGGATATCGGGTTGGGGAAGCCCCTGACCGCCCCCACGGCCCCGGCCGCCAGGGTCCGGCCATCCATGATGCTGGCGTCAAGCTCAACTTCCCCCAACAGGTTGGGCAGGCCGCCGGTTCCCACGGTGTGGTCGTCGGGGTTGTCCTCCGCCAGCCGACAGCCTACCTCCACCGCATCCAGGGCCGAGCCTCCGGCCCGAAGCACCCCCATCGCCGCCTTGATTCCCACCCGGCCGTTGGAGCTGGCCACGACGAGCATCTGGCGGGTTCCCCTCAGATTTCCAGGGTAAGGCCCCGTTCGGCCACGGTGACCTCTACCCCTAACCGGGCCGCCACCTGGGCCAGCTCTGCCCGGATCGCCTTCTCCTGAGCCGGGTCCAGGTGAACGGCCAGCACCGGTGGGACCTGGCCCTGGACCGCCCGCAGGGCTGAAAGCTCGGCCTCCAGCAGCTCGGGCGTCAGGTGTTTGGCCCGTTCGGCCGCCTCTCGCTGGGCGCTGGCAAAGCTCACCTCCAGGATGAGCAGGTCGGCCCGGACGGTTCGCCAGGCCTCAGCCAGGCCCCCGGGGCCGCAGTCGGCCCCGTAAAAGAAGCTTCGGCCGTCCCGGCTGACATGAAACCCCACCGTTGGGGGGCCGTGGTCCACCGGCACGGCCGTG
>Ga0209989_100206_pt1 | contig 11346 bp, 9 predicted proteins | sample Antgeofumaro1A2B_FD_188083 | JGI IMG/M metagenome (GOLD analysis project Ga0209989, IMG submission 188083) | Geothermal fumarole subsurface microbial communities from Mt. Erebus, Antarctica - 1A2B (SPAdes) (version 2) | ecosystem: Environmental > Terrestrial > Volcanic > Fumaroles | place: Mt....
GTGCGCACTTTAGTTAACAACCGCCGTATTCCTGCTTCTTCGCAACGGGATGGCAAATGGTTGCTCCTTCATTTCCCTTTCCCCCTCGCTTTGGGTTCTGGCAGTTTGGTGAAGGTAGAGGTAGGCGACAAACAGTAGCCTTTGGGGCGAAGGGAGGTTTACAACCTTTGTCAAGCGTGCAAAAATGGGGATGGCTCCAGGCGGGCTTTCCCTCCGGTGGGGCGTTGCTGTGTCCAGCGTTTTTGCATGAGGGAGGTGAGAGCCGATGGCGCGCCGAATGCCCCGTTCCACGACAACGGAAGAAGACATCATTGCCGCTGACGCCACTGGCGAAGCAGCGACGGAAGTGGAAGAAGTGGTGCGCGAAGAGCGTGAAGAAGTGAAACCTGTCGTGGAAAGTTTGTCTCTGCTTCGGGAGGCAGGCAAGCGCGCCCCACGTCTGTTTGGCATCCCTTCAGGAGTGGAGGGGTTGGATGACCTCTTTGGGCTTGACGCCCCAAACGGTTCAAAACATCCTGCGAGCGAAACCCGAATTCGCCAAGAGGCGGCTCAAAGCACTTCTTTCGGGGGAATTGGAGAGCGCCGACGAAGAAACCCGCACCCATATGGCAGGCGCACTGGCAAAGTTGGCTTATGAGGAAATGCGAGCCCAAATGGCAACAGAAGAGACCATAACGGCTTAAGCCTTCGGGTGTGCTGTCACTCCAGCAACTCGTAAAGGGTATTGCGTTTTTTGGGGATGAAGCCGGCTTCGCGAATAGCGCGGAGCATTTCGTCAATGGTCGCCCAATAGCGCGCCCCTGCAAGGCGAGTGACATTTTCCTCAATCACGGTGTCGCCGAAATCGTTCGCCCCGAAGAAGAGGGCCATTTGCGCCACTTTCAACCCTTGCGTCACCCACGAGGCTTGAATGTTCGGGAAATTGTCCAGAGCCAATCGCGCAATAGCGGTCAGTTTCAAGTAAGGATGTCCGCCCGCCTGATGTCCCTTCACCCGCCTGCCCAAAGGAGTGTTTCCCGGTTGGAAGCACCAATGGATGAACGCGGTAAAACCGCCCGTTTCGTCTTGCAATTGGCGGATGGCGAGAAAATGTTCGGCGATGTCTTCCGGCTCTTCAATGTGCCCGAACATCATGGTCGCTGAAGAGCGAATGCCCAACTCGTGAGCAGTGCGCATGACCATTAGCCATTCATCCTTGCTGCACTTGAGGCGGCTGATGATGTAACGGACACGGTCACTCAAAATCTCAGCACCCCCGACGGGAATAGAGCCTAACCCTGCTTCCCGCAGTTTTATCAGCACCTCCTGAACACTCATCCGCTCCAGTTCGGCAATGTAGAGGATTTCGGCGGGCGAAAGGCAGTGGAGCCAAATTTGTGGGAAGCGTTCTTTAATGGCAGCGAAGGTGGTGCAATACCAATCCAGCCGCAAATCGGGGTTCAACCCGCCCTGCATCAAGATTTGCGTGGCGCCCAATTCAACGGCTTCCTGCACCTTTTGCAGGATGACTTCCAACGGCAGCACATAGCCCTCCTTATGCCCCGGCGGTCGGTAGAAGGCGCAGAAACTGCAATAGTCCACGCAGACATTCGTGTAGTTGATGTTGCGAGAAACGACATAGGTGACGATAGGTTCTGGGTGCAAGCGGAAGCGGATTTCGTTGGCTGCCATGCCCATTGACAGAAGGTCTGGGCTCTTTAGCAACGCTACGATGTCATCAAAGGGGAGCCGTTCGCCCTCTAACGCTTTGCGCAAGATGGGCAGTATCGTCGCATCGCGCTCCGTTCTCTCCGCCAGCAGGAACGCCGTTAGTGTTTGCACGGTTCGTTCCTCCTTTCTCAAAAGTTGCCGCCGCACAGTTTAACGCACTCACCGACCGCAGGCACTCTTGACTAACAAGACTTTTGCAGGCAACATAAAAAGCGGTGACCAGTATGCGTGGATGGTGGCAATGGGTCGTCGGCTTCCTATTAGGTGCAATGGCAGTGGGGGCTCTCGGAAAACAGCAAAGGCAACTGTGGGACTTAACAGAGCCTGCGGCTATTGTCAACGGCGCGCCCATCACGAAAGGGGAACTTTTAAGCCGTTTGCTGGCAGACTTCGGGGAAGAAACCTTGAAGCAACTCATCACCCTTCGGTTGCTGGAACAGGAAGCCGAGAAAGAAGGCATCGTCATTACCGAGGCGGAAGTGCAAAAGCGGTTTGAAGAGTTGCGGGAAAAACGAGAGGACTTGAGCAAGCAGTTGGGGCGTGGAAAGTTGAGCGATTTGACTTTGCGCGACGAAGCGAAGCGATTGCTGCTGTTAGAGCGGTTGGTCAGCAAGCGAGTGGAGGTGACAGAGAAAGAGTTGCGGGACTTTTACACTCGCCACTTTCTCCGCTACAATCGCCCCGAACGGGTTCAGATCCGCGAAATCATCGTCCCCACCTTTGCGGAAGCGCAGGAGATTTACCGCCAATTGCTTCGGACGCCAGCATCTCGCTTAGCCGATGAGTTTGAACGGTTGGCGAAAGAGCGTTCCGTCATTCCGGGTGCGATGGGCGAGTTCACCTATCTGGAACTTCCCGAAGAGATGCGCCTTCCTTTGCAACGGGCGAAACCCAACGAAATCCTACCGCCATTGACGGTGAAACTGGCAGGACAAATGACCTATCGCATCGTTTGGGTGCTGGACAAGACGCCGGGCGAGCGCAACCCCTTTGAGAAAATTCGCGACCGAGTGCGTCAAGATTATTTGGTGGAGCGAATGGTCGTGTTGGCACCCGAGTTGATGGAGCAGTTGTGGAAGCGGGCGGAAGTGAAATACACCGTGTCGTTTAAGGACGGCACGGAGAAATGAGGAGGTGGCAGTCATGGCACAACGAGAGGTCGGTGTCGGCTTGGTGGGTTATGCCTTCATGGGCAAAGCCCACAGCAATGCGTGGCGGCAAGTCAAACATTTCTTTGACCCACCATTGATTCCCAAGATGGTCGCCATCTGCGGGCGCAGTGAGGAAAAAGTCAAGGCGGCTGCCGAAAAGTTTGGGTGGCAAACTTACGAGACGGACTGGCGCAAGTTAGTCCGTCGGGAAGATATCCAAATCGTGGATGTTTCCACCGCCAACGACACTCACGCCCCTATCAGCATTGAGGCTGCCAGGCAAAGCAAGCATGTTTTCTGCGAGAAGCCGTTGGCACGAAACCTGCGGGAAGCCGAACGGATGCTGGAAGCCGTCGTTAAAGCAGGGGTTACCCACGGTGTTTGCTTCAACTACCGACGCGCCCCCGCTGTGCAACTGGCAAAACAATTGCTTGCCAGCGGGCGGATGGGCAAGGTCTTTCACTTTCGCGGCACTTACTTGCAGGACTGGATTGTTGACCCTCACTTCCCGCTGGTTTGGCGGCTCCGAAAAGAGATAGCGGGTTCTGGCGCCTTGGGCGACTTGGCAGCCCATGTCATTGATTTAGCGCGGTTTCTCGTGGGCGAAATTGTGGAAGTGGTCGGTTACCTGCATACCTTCATCAAGCAGCGCCCCTTACCCGCAGAGGAAGTCGGCGGCTTGGCAGGTAAAGCCGGACAGAAAATGGGCGAAGTGGATGTGGACGATGCTTCCTTAGCCATCATCGTCTTTGATAACGGCGCCCTTGGCTACATTGAAGCAACCCGTTTCGCCCCCGGACGCAAAAACTACAACCGCTTTGAAATCAACTGCGAAAAGGGCAGTATCGTCTTTAACTTGGAGCGAATGAACGAACTGGAAGTCTACTTCCGAGACGAGCCGCAGGAAGTGCAAGGCTTCCATCAAGTCATGGTCACCGAACCAGACGCCCACAAATACATCGCCGCCTGGTGGCCCCCGGGACACATCATTGGCTACGAACACACCTTCGTCCACACCGTTTACGACTTCTTGCGCGGGGTCGCAGGGGAGGAATACTTTGAGCCTGACTTCTACGACGGCGTGCAATGCCAGCGGGTTCTGGATGCCATAGAGCGGTCGGCTCAAAAACGCAAGTGGGTGACGGTGGAAGTATTGCCGGAAATCCAAGAGCGAAGGAAAGCCCAAGCCCCGCAAGGGGTGAAAGGGAAAAAGAAGTGAGTGGCGCTGGGGAACGGTTGCCTCTTTTGCCATCATGTCACGCACAACAAATTGGTGCACTTTGGAGGTGCGTGTTATGGGTCGGGGTTTGGGTGTCGGTTTTGTCGGCAGTGGGTTCGTGGCACGCTTTCATGCTCAAGCCTTCGCATGGGTTCGCGACGCCGACATTGTGGCAATTTGTAGCCCCAACGAAGCCCGAGCAGGAGAAGTAGCGGCTCTCTGCAAAGAACTGGGGGTCGGTGAACCCAAGATTTACAAGGATGTCCGCGAAATGGTTCGTGACCCTAATGTGGAAGCCATTTGGCTTCTTGCTCCCAACTATGTCCGCGTGGAGTTGGCAGAAGCGATGGCTGACGAGGTGAAAAGCGGACGAGCGCAACTGAAAGGCTTCGCAGTGGAAAAACCCCTTGCCCGAAACTTGGCAGAGGCGAAACGCATTTACCAAGTCGTCACCGAAGCAGGCATCCCGCACGGCTACTTGGAGAACCAAGTTTACGCCCCCGCTGTCTCACGCGGCAAGGAGTTAATTTGGCGTCGTGGTGCTGCCATTGCCGGTGAACCCTACCTTGCCCGTTGCGCTGAAGAGCACAGCGGTCCGCATCGGGCTTGGTTCTGGCGGGGCGACTTGCAAGGTGGCGGTGTGCTCAATGACATGCTCTGCCACAGTGCTTTGGCAGGTTGGTATCTCTTGACTCCCCTTGGGCAACGCATGTCTGTGCTCAAGCCCAAGACCGTTTACGCCCAAATCGCTTCCCTCAAGTGGACACGCCCTTATTATGCTGCCAAACTCAGGGAGATGTGGAAGGACGAATTGGAAGTGGACTACACCAAGCACCCCGCCGAAGACTATGCGGCTGCCCGCATCGTCTTTGAAACTAAAAGCGGCAATCTGGTTATCGTGGAAGCGACAACTTCATGGAGTTTCGTGGGGGCAGGTCTGCGCTTGACCTTTGAAGTGCTTGGTCCCGAATACATGATGCAGGTGAACACCCTCGTCAGTGATGGTCAAGTCTTCTTCAGCCGCAACATCGTCGGCGAAGCAGGCGAAGACCTCGTGGAAAAGCAAAATGCAGAGCAAGGGCTCATGCCTTATATCGCCAATGAAGCCTTCGCCTACGGTTATGTTGCCGAAGATCGCCACATGGTCGTCAGTTTCCTGAAGGGCGAAACGCCCTATACGACTTTAGAGGACGGCTTGTGGACGACAGCGCTCCTTATGGCGGCTTACAAGAGCGCTGAAGAGAAGAAAGTCGTCGGCGTTGACATGGCGGAACTTGAAGGCTTTGTGCCTGCCGTCGCAAAGGGCACTTGGAATCCACGAACAATCGCTGAGCCGTGAAGGAAAAGGCAAAAAACTTGCAAGGAGGTGTGAAGCGATGGCGCGCCCTATCACGCTATGCACAGCGCAGTGGGCGGACATGAGCATTGAGGAAATTGCCCGAAAGGCGAAAAAATGGGGCTACGATGGATTGGAGTTGGCATGTTGGGGCAAGCACATTGATGTGGAAAAGGCAGCGAAGGACAAAAACTACTGCAAGAAAATCCGCGACACCCTCCAAAAGCACGGTTTGGGCATGTGGGCAATGGCGGCTCACTTGGTCGGACAAGCAGTGGGCGATAACATTGATGAGCGCCACAAAGCCATCTTGCCTGACCGTGTATGGGGAGACGGTGACCCTGAAGGGGTGCGCCAACGGGCAGCAGAAGAGATGAAGCGGACCGCCGAAGCCGCCAAAAACTTGGGCGTGACAGTTGTTAATGGCTTCACGGGTTCATCCGTTTGGCACCTCATTTACGACTTCCCTCCCACACCCCGTGACTGGATTGAGAAGGGCTTTCAAGATTTCGCCGACCGATGGAAACCCATCCTGGACCACTTCCACCGCCTCGGCGTCAAGTTCGCATTAGAAGTTCACCCAACCGAAATCGCTTTTGACTTTTGGACTGCCAAGAAAGCCTTAGAAGCCATTGACTATCACCCCTCCTTCGGTTTCAACCTTGACCCCAGCCACTTGGTCTGGCAAGGGGTTGATCCCGTCCAATTCGTCTACGAATTCGGTGACCGCATTTTCCATGTGCACCTGAAAGATTGCAAAGTCCGCCGTGACGGGCGCGCTGGCATTCTGGGTTCCATGTTGTCCTGGGGTGACCCCCGGCGCGGTTGGGACTTCCGCTCCTTAGGACACGGCGATGTCAACTTCCCTGAACTCATCCGTGCCCTCAACGCTGTCGGTTATCAAGGTCCTCTGTCCGTTGAGTGGGAGGACATGGGCATGGACCGAGAGTATGGGGCAGCCGAAGCCTGCCGCCGCGCCAAAGAATGGGAGTTTGAAGCCTCCAAAGTTCGCTTTGACGAAGCCTTCGCTAAAAAGTGAGCCCTTGACCGTTGCTATCGCAGCCAACGGCGGTGGGAATTTCTGTCCCACCGCCGTTTTTTTTCTTTGGCACTGGCACCTTCCCCTCGGCTCTGGCAAAATTTTCATGCCACACAACAGAGCAACTCCAAGTGAGGCGAGCAAGTATGGTCAGCCAACAATTGGTTCAGGAATTGCAAGCCATCGTCGGTCCCAAAGGGGTGCTTGCTGACCCCAATGAATTGGTCGTTTACGAGACGGATGGTCTTTCCGTGTTCAAGCATACCCCCGACTTGGTGGCGTTCCCTCGGAGCGCCGAAGAGGTTGTTGCAGTTGTCAAGACCTTGCGCCGCTACAAAGTGCCCATCGTCCCGCGCGGGGCTGGCACAGGCTTGTCAGGAGGTGCCTTGGCAGAACAAGGCGGTGTCCTTGTGGCAACCACCCGCATGAATCGCATCCTTGAAATTGACATTCGCAACCGATGCGCTTTGGTGGAAGCAGGGGTCGTCAACATCCACATCACCGAAGCAGTGAGACAATGGCGCTACCACTTCGCTCCTGACCCCTCCAGCCAAGTGGTGTCCACCATTGGAGGCAACATTGCTGAGAATGCGGGCGGTCCGCACACCCTCAAATACGGCGTCACCACCAATCACATCCTCGGCGTGGAAGTCGTCTTGCCTGATGGCGAATTGGTCTGGTTAGGAGGGAGGACAGAAGAAAGCGTCGGCTATGATTTGCGGGGCGTTTTTATTGGCTCGGAAGGGACTTTCGGCATTGTGACCAAAGCCTGGGTGCGGCTGACCCGCAACCCTCAAAGTTACCGAACCATGCGCGTGTCTTTCGCCAGCGTGGACGATGCCGCTCAAACCGTTTCCGACATCATTGCGGCAGGTATTCTGCCCGCGGCTGCCGAATTCGTAGACCATGTAGCCCTTAGAGCCCTTAAGGAAGCCTTCGGGCTTCAACTGCCAGAGGGCACACAGGCTTTGTTGGTCATTGAGTTGGACGGACTGGAAGTGGCGTTAGACCGCCAAGCAGAGCAGGTGATGGAAATTTGCCGAAAAAACAACGCCATTGAAATCCTTCTTGCCCGAACGGAGCAGGAACGAACCCAACTTTGGTTTGCCCGCAAACGCGCTTTCGGTGCTTTAGGGCGCTTGACGCCAAGTTACATCACTCAAGACGGCATGGTTCCCCGAAGCAAATTACCCGAAATGATGCGCTTTATCTACGCCGTCGGTGAAAAGTATGGGCTACGGATTGCCAACATCTTCCACGCGGGGGATGGCAACCTGCACCCGTGCATCTTGTTTGATGAGCGCAAGCCCGAAGAAGTGGAGCGGGCGTTACAAGTGAGTGCCGAAATTTTGAAACGCTGTGTGGAAGTGGGTGGCTCGGTGACGGGGGAGCATGGGATCGGCTTGGAGAAGCGCGCCTTCTTGCCCTTTATGTTCACCCCTGAGGAACTGGCAGTCATGCGCAAAATCAAATCCGTCTTTGACCCCGACAATATTGTCAACCCCGGAAAGATTTTCCCCGACGAAACCGAAACTGCCGAACCCACTGTCATCGGCAAACGCCGCCCCGCCGCAATGTGACAAAAGAGGGTAGGTGGTGAATGTTCGCGAGCAAGGGATGGCTCCTGGGAAGCATAGTCTTTGCTTTTTTGGTCTTGTTGCGATTTTACGGTGACGCATGGTTAGTTCCCTGGCACGACGAAGTGGTGTTGGTTCGGTTGGGACAGAACATTGCGGAAGGGCGCGGGTTTCGCAACGACTTGGTGGACGATATCCTGACCGGCGCAGGTGAGCGAACCTACTGGCAAATGCCTGTCTACCCTTTTGCCGTGAGCCTTTGGGGAAAATTGTTCGGTTTTGAATTGAACTCGGTGCGTTGGTTCAGCCGCCTTATAGGTCTCGTCTCGCTGCTGCTTCTCTTCGCCCTTGCGCTTCGTTCGCAATTGCCAACGTGGGCGAGCCTTCTCGCCATATTGTGGACAGCCAGCGATTTGGGATTTCAATTTGCCAACAATTTCGCTCGTCCCGATGCCTTGACGGGTTGTTTGCTTCTTTCCATTGCCCTCTTCTTAGCCTGCTTGCCCCAGTCCAGTTGGGCTAACAGTTTTGCTCTTGGAACCCTTGCAGCCATCGCTGTCTTCACCCATCCCGTCGCGTTACCGTGTTGGGTGGCAAGTTCAGCTATCGTCGCTTGGCGGGCTGGGTGGCGGAAGACTTTAGCATTTGCGTTGCCCTTCCTCGTAGGCGTTGCTTCTTGGCTCTTCTATGCGGCACAGGCTTGGGAAATATTTTGCGCTCAAATGAGCGCTCACATTGCCCACAAGCGGGTTTCCCTTCCCGACTACCTCGGTTTGCTGCTTGGCAGCACTTTTTGGGGGGTGACTTTTTACTTGGGCATCCCCACCAACTCTATGGCTTGGAGCATTCCCCTTCTTGCATGCTTCTGGATTGGTTGGCGGGAGAAGTGGGTTCTGCCGCGTTGGTTGACACTTTTTCTCGCCGCCCTTTATTTCGCCGTCACGACAGGGGCAGAAGCATGGTATCCTTCCGTCTTCGTGCCTTTCGGTTACCTGCTGCTTTCAGCCTTGCTCACCTTCTTTGTCCACAAGGCATCGCAAAAATCGTTGCGATATGCGTTCCTTGCTTTTGCCCTCGGTTGGTGGGGATGGCAGGTGAGTGTCGTCGCTCGCCATGTGAAGGCGGTGCCACTCATTCGGCAGGAAGTGACGGCTTTTGCGAACGAACTGGTCAAAATTTTGCCTAAAGGCTCGGTCATCTTAGTGGGTTCTTTTTCGCCTGACCCAACTTTTTCGTTGTTGCGCCAGCGACCTGATGTGCGGGTTTACCAGTTGATGCCAGCCCGCATGGTAAACCGCTCTGCTTTGCGCCAATTGCGTTCCCAATGGACCCACCTGCTTGTGCTCCAAGAAGCCCTCAAAGACCCTCTCCTGTGGGGAAAGGAAGTGAAACGATGGCATTTTGCCTTCGGAGGTCTCTTTGGGCCGCCCCGCAAAGGCATCACCGTCCTTTTGCTGGCGTCCCAGTAGCGCTCGTTTGCCCCATAATTCAGTTTGCCTGACTTGACATGAGACGATGCGGGAAACGGAGGGATAATCGGATGCTCAAAGTGGTGGTGACGGAGACAGAGTTGTGGGAACGGCTCAATCGGTTGCCTCGCGTGCGATTGGGAACCCTGCCGACACCTTTAGAGCCGCTTCCACGCCTCTCTGACCTTTTGGGCGTTTCGCTTTTCATCAAGCGGGACGACTTGACAGGGTTGGCTTTCGGTGGAAACAAAGTGCGGCACTTGGAATTTGGGTTGGGGCAAGCCTTGCAAGAAGGGTGCGATGTGGTCATCAACGGTGCTGCCGTCCAATCCAACTATTGCCGCCAAACAGCAGCGGCTTGTGCCAAGTTGGGACTCAAGTGTGCTCTTGTGTTGCGCTGCGACCCTCAAGTGGAGCCCTTCAAAGTGGAGCCGCAGGGGAATTTGCTGTTGGATTACCTTTTCGGCGCCGAGGTGCGCTTCATCGGTCCCAACGACGATTTGGAAGCCGTTAAGGAAGCGGTGGCGGAAGAGTATCGGGCTAAAGGGCATAAGCCCTTCATCATCCGCCACCCTGACCTTTCAGGCGGCTTCGGCTATTTAGGATGCGTGTTGGAGTTAGTCGCTCAGTGTCGCGAGTTGGGCATTCAACCAACTCACATCGTCCACAGTTCGTCTACCCCAACGCAGGTTGGGTTTGTCGTTGGAGTGAAAGCGTTAGGATTGAATTGGCAGGTCATTGGTGTTTCGCCGTCCCTGCGCAACGATGCCCCTCTCCGCATTGCAGAACTGTGTAACATGGTTGCTGAGCGCTTAGGTTTGCCCCTTCTCGTCACTCCTGACGAAGTGACCTTCACGACAGAGTTTGTGGGCGAAAGTTACGGCATCCCAACTTCAGAAGGGATGGAAGCCTTGGTGATGATGGCACGCTATGAAGGCATCGTCCTTGATCCCGTTTACACTGCTAAAGCCTTCGCTGCTATCTTAGTGATGGTGCGTCGGGGCGAACTTACGCGGGAGCACACTGTCATCTTCGTCCACACTGGCGGAACTCCTGCCCTCTTCGCTTACCAACCAACAGTGGCGAAAAAGTTGGGGTTGACGGCAGATTAAGGGTTGCTGTCTTCAGCGAACAAGCGACGGAGCATCTGAGCGTTGACAAACCCTTTACCTTGCCAGTGGTTGTTGAAGATGGCGTAGGTTTTCTCCGTTTGTCGGACAAGGGTGCGAAGTTTAGGCAACCACTCACGAAGTTCATCTTCGCTGTAAAGGTAGTCGTAGCGTTCCCACGCCTGTTCGTGGTGGTGCCACTTTTGGGCATTGCGACCATGAAAGCGGACATAACCGATAGGGGCTGTCGCCACTGCGACGGGTGGCATCAAACCGGGCAAGGGTGGTTCGTCCACGCAAACGAAGCCAACCCCTAATTCCCGAAGGAAGTCAAAAGAACTCTCGCTCGCCCAACTTTGATGGCGAAACTCCGCCACCAACGGAAACTCACGCAACCAATCCACCACGCGCCGTAAGTGGTCGCGGTTTTCGGGCGTATTGTGGAAGCGTTGTGGAAACTGGATGAGCACACACCCCAACTTCCCTGCCTCCCAAAGGGGGTGCAGTGATTCCTTGAAAGGCTCCAAAACCTCCCCCACCTTCTCCGGCTCGTGGGTAAAGGCTTTGTGTGCCTTGACAATAAACTCAAACCCCTCGGGCGTCTTTCGCACCATTGTCTTGTAGGTATAGGGCGAGAGCAGGCTGTAGAAACTGGCGTTGATTTCCACGCAGTCCACAAATTGGGCAAGGTAGGGCAGAAAGTCGCGCTCCCGCAAGTTAGGCGGATAGACCCGCC
>Ga0209989_100207_pt1 | contig 11324 bp, 10 predicted proteins | sample Antgeofumaro1A2B_FD_188083 | JGI IMG/M metagenome (GOLD analysis project Ga0209989, IMG submission 188083) | Geothermal fumarole subsurface microbial communities from Mt. Erebus, Antarctica - 1A2B (SPAdes) (version 2) | ecosystem: Environmental > Terrestrial > Volcanic > Fumaroles | place: Mt....
GTGAGAAAAAACTTTTTTCCTGGCCAATAAGATCATTTGACATTCTCTTTTTCAGCACCTGCAATCAGGTGCTTGCGAAGTATATGTCCTATGCCCAAGGGCTGGCTTCTCGCAAGCTCCTGGCCCAAATATACATCAAAAAACGAGCTATAGATACCACCAGGGTCATATCCAAAAAGTCCGTTTTGGATAGTCCCTTCTCTAATATGTCTCACGATCAGCGACATAAACAGCGCTTCAAACTCTCTTATGACATCTTCAGGTGATCCTTGTCCTGCCAACTGGTGATATCCCAGTCCAGTTGCCTGCATCACTGGATTGTGGATTACTGCCTTTTCCACATTTTGTACAATGTCAACCATTGCCAGTGTACCGATCTAACATTACATGATTACGAGTTCTGCGTGCAATGCACCGGCCTCCTTCAACGCCTGGAAAATCGAAATCAAATCGCGCGGCGTTACCCCCAAGGCGTTGAGGGCACGGGCCAGCTCACCTACTGTGACAGCCTTCGGCACCACATGCAGATTTCCGCTCTGTTCAGCTACACCAACACTACTTCGTGGCACAACCGTTGTCTCCCCGCGACTAAGCGGCGGTGGCTGGGATACCAGCGGTTCTTCAGATACAGTGATGGCCAGATTTCCGTGAGCGATCGCCACCGTAGAGATCTTCACATGCTCGCCCGCAACCACTGTCCCCGTTCTCTCATTGATCACTACTTTAGCTGGGGCGTCTGGCCAGACCTCCAGGCTGCCGATGTCTGCTAGCAACTCGACGATTTTGTGATCTTCGCTGGCCCCGGTCCTCACAGCAACCGTTCCACCATCCACAGCCATAGCTATTGGCCCATACCTTTCATTGATCACACGTTCTATTTCCTTTGCCGTCCTAAAATCCGGCTGGCTCAGCACAAAATGCACAACGCTCCTTTTCCCTAGGCTACTTCTCGCCTCCTTCTCGACAATGCCTCCGCCCGCGATCCTTCCCACCGTCGGATGATTCTTCTGCGCACTCGCAGCCCGCCCGCTGAATGTAAATCCCCCTACAGATACCGGACCCTGCGCAACTACATATACCTCCCCGTCAACACCACGCAACGGCGTCAACAGAAGTGTCCCCCCTTGAATACTGGTCGAATCGTCTAGTACTGACACCGTCACATCTACTCTACTTCCCTCCCTCTGGAACGGACCCAATTCAGCCGTAACCATCACTGCCGCGATATTGCCCGATTTAAACACATTGTCGCTCTTAATATCAGCAACAACTTTTGAACTAACTTGTAGCTTTTGAAGCATATCAACCGCAACTTGTTGTGTAAATAAACTCTTGCTCCCAGTACCATCCAACCCTACCACGAGTCCAAATCCATAAAGGAGATTTGGCCTTACTCCATCAACAAATGTGATGTCTTTTACGCGAACGCCCGCGTAGCCAGGCACAACGGACCAAATCACTAATGAGCAGGCCAGTACCCAACGCATATAACTGCCGCACATCTAAGTACTTGTCTAAAACGGCCAAAGAAAGTTTACAAACCGACCCATCCATCCTTGGCCGGTAAAGCTACTCTCGTTTCCATATCCTTCATAGGTCAATTGCAAATTGGCAATAAACTGCGACTGCACAATATTATTTGCACCGATGTCCTGGGGCCGCACCATTCCCGTAACCCTTAGAGTCCTCTCCTCTCCGCTAATTATTCGCCGACGATATCCTTCGATTACCAAATTTCCATTAGGCAACACATCCACCACCACCACGGTCATCCTATCGAGCATTTTCCTATCGCTGGAAAACTCAGATTTTCCTTCGAACTTCCGATCCGACGTCTGCAACACATCGAGATTCGCATCAACTTTCCTCGACGCTACGTTTCCACTGCTCTTGCCTTTCAAATTGAAAACTGCCCCGGTTTTCGTCTTCTTCTCCATATCCCGTTCTTCTCTTTGATCGATTCCCGTTGTCTCACTTACCACGATCGTGAGAACGTCCCCCACCGACCGAGCCCGGGTATCAGTGAAAAGAAACGCAGCCTGAGGCGTCCGCTTTTTCCACAATGATTCCCCTTCAGCCCTACCGCTGCTCCCCAACATCACACACATTGTCCCTACGAAAAGTATGCTCCCTTGCATTCTCCCAATCATATCAGAATAAAACCTCCACCAGTCCTTCCCGAACAATTTTGCCCACCAGTATCTTTTGACTGATCGGATTTCTCACTCGGATCATCTGGCCAACCCGACCACTGTCTAGTGCCTCTCCGACCAGACTGACATTCAAACTATTTGACCGCGCCACAATCATCACTCGGTCCCTTGGTTTAATGACAATAGGCTTTTCGTCATCTGAGTTCCTTATAGTCGTTGTTACGATTGCTTTCCCCTTTCTGACTGACCTTTCAATGTCGCTTGTCCCAACATGTATTTTCTCCCTATGGTGCAAGTATACCTGGCATTCTGCTATCTCAGCTCTTCCAGTCTCCCACAATAATAACAGCCGCACCAGGTAAATCCGCAACTCGTCCAACGGTTTCCATCCAATTACATACACAAACAGTCTTTCGCCACCAGAAATCTGTATATCCCTGATTCTTGTTAGCATTCGCGAACCGCTGACTTCTAGTTGTTGATTGCGCTGCAACGCCTCTTTAATGGCTCTTTCTGCTACCTGGTTGCAACGCTCGACAATTGCTGAAGCAGTTGCAGGGCCTACAATTATGTCGGAAATGGTCTCCCCGCGATCAATAAATGATCGCTCCTTTTGCTCCCCATCCAGGCCCTTCTCATAAAGGGCCACGGCTTCTGGTTCGGCCAGGTTTATTCCACCCCGATCCTCGTACGAGCTTGTCCCATCGTCGCCCGCCTGTTCGGCCTTCCCGTCGTTTTTAGGAACTGCACAAAGGCCCATTTGTGATAAGGATCTAGCATTGCACCAACAAGCTCCCCCAGCCACGCTATTCCTGTTCTCGTTTATAGCGTGCTTTAAGTAGCCATCACGGATCGTCCCCTCACTTACCTTTGGCAATCTTTCATCACACCTGCCTATGCCCATGGAGGCAATTAAGAACATAGCCGATGTCAAATATCTGTTGTACATACCCACCCAATCATAGAGCTGAACAACTAGCTTAGCGACTGAGGCTATTGGTACTCGCTAACATCTCATCTGCCACTTTGATTGCCTTGGTATTGAATTCATAAGCTCTTTGGGCTAAGATCAAATTCACAAGTTCCCTCACTACCTCTACGTTCGACCGCTCTAGGAACCCCTGCCTCAGAAGGCCAGTGCCGTTCTGGCCTGGCGTGGAGAGTGTAGGCGTTCCGGAGGCTGCCGTTTCGCTGAACAGATTTCGTCCCTCGCTTAACAGCCCGGCTGGATTAGGAAATCTGGCAATCTGAATCGTTCCCACAACAGTCGGACTTCCTCCGGCCGAGGTCACAACCGACACAGTCCCATCCGACCCAATACTGATATTAACAGCGTCCTGAGGAATTACAATCGGCGGCTCTAGGAGAAAGCCATCAGACGTCACAAGGTTCCCTGCCGCATTCAATCGAAATGCCCCATCCCTTGTATATCTTATCTGTCCATTCGGTAGTGTAATCTGAAAGAATCCTTCTCCCTCGATTGCGATGTCCAACGGGTTCTCAGTATGATCGAGCGTTCCCGCGGAGAAAATTTTCGTAGTTCCTGCGATCCGCACTCCACTCCCGATTTGCATGCCCGTCGGTAATTCGAATCCCTGGGCCCCTTCCGTACCCGGTTGTCGATGCGTAACATAAATCAGGTCCTGAAAGTCCACCTGGCTTCTTTTGAACCCAGTTGTATTTACGTTAGCCAGATTATTTGCGGTGTTGTCTATCACGGTCTGCATGGCATTCATACCGGTCGCGCTCGTAAAGAATGCCTTAATCATATCCTCACTCCCGTTTACGTTCTCAGTCTCTCAACCAGCACATCCTCGATGACCTGCGTAGTTTTTACCGCTGCTTCATAAAACCTCAAAGCCGACATCAAGGTTACAAGCTCCTCAACTACGTTTACGTTCGAGCCTTCCAGATACCCGGATGCCACTGCGTTTGCATCTAGCTCCCTAGCCTCTTCCGCACTACTTTTAAACAAGGTGACTCCAACTCTCTCAATTTCGCTTATATCATTGACCGACACCGTGCTCACTACACCCGCCCTTGTTCCATCGACGATCACCGCCCCTCCACCGTTGATTACTATTTCCTTGAAGCTCGCTGGTACATTGATACCAGGAGCGACCCTAAATCCGTCCCGAGTGATGATCTGACCGTCTGAATCTACGGTCAGCGCTCCCTTTTTCGTCAAGTACCTTTGCCCGTCATGTTCAACTACGAGAAATCTGTTATCTTTCAATGCAACATCCCACGGGTTGCCTGTATGATACAAGCTACCCGGTGACAAATCCACCCTTGTCCGGATTCCTCCAATCATGGCCTCCTTTTGACTGCTTACGTAGTCTAAACTATGCTGCTGTGCCTCCATTCCAACGACAATCCTTTTAAACCCAGGAACCCCTGCATGTGCCAGATTAAAACTGCTTATTTCCTGCAGTGCCCATGCAGTATTTAAGGCACCAGATGTTGAATATAACGCGCCCAACATGTCTTACTCCTAAATAACATCGGCGCACCATCACAGCTATAGCAAAACTCATACCACATCGCTTCTCCAGGCTTCTTAATAACCTCTGCACACTCACCAACATGCGTACATACACAACACACTATCAAGAATCGGCACTATGGCACTCAATACTTTTTTTCAACTACTGTGATGTTCTTTTCCAATTAAATCATCTCAAGGCGTAGCTTCTCACACCCTTGTCCTCTGACAGAACTCTATAAGCGATCTAGCAGGTGCGAGGCCCACACATTCACTCGATGAAGGCGCCCAGCAAGAGCTATTCCTTCACTATTTATCACGTGCCTAGTTGCTTGACGGGACTCAGGAGGTTGGCAAGCAAGAAGTCGGAGCCGTTCTTCAGGCGAGCTATGACACTTTCCATGTGAGCGAATTTCTTCAGTAGCACCTCTTTTTTCAATTCCATCTCCTTCTCGATCTCGGTTGCTGATCTCTCCAAATCCTTCAACTGTTCTTCAAAATTTCCATTGAGGTGTACAAGATTACCCTTTTCCCCATCCAACCAATCCCAGAGTGCTTTTTCCACGCTAGCCGCAATTCCTCTCTGGAACTTTACGGTCGCGTCCAACGGAGTTGCCGCGCCTGCCGCTATTTTTACCTGCAATCCACTGGTAAAAATATTTCCACTCGCTCCGCTCAAAACTTGTCCGAACCCTGCTGCTTCCTCTCTCATGCCATCAACCATGTAATACCCTACGACATCCTGCCCAACATCCTTCTGCCCAGCGTTAAAGCCAAGAAGCCCCAAGGCACTACCAGAAACCGTTTCCACCGACGACACAGAACCGTATCTTTCAGACTCGATTGTAAGTCGTCCATTATCCACAAATACCTTCACGTCAGCCCCACGGGCTCTAAGGTTTTCGTTGATGACATACTGGATATGATTGGCTAATTCCCCTAATGTGTACGTGCCTGGAACTAACTGAAGGTCTTCAGAAAGGACACCATCCACCCGTACCGTAATTCGATTGTTGTCTGTACCCACAGTTACAGGATCGCCCAACGCAAACGCTGAGCCGATCCTAGCTCTGTCGGCATTCGCTATTACCCTAACTCCAACGCCATCCTGCCTTTCCACAGCCAGCCGACTTGCAGCAATAAACGCGACTCCAGGATGGTCACTGCTCCCGTTTACCGAAAAGAACTTCGCCAGAGCCCGTCTATCCTGATTGGTATTCAACCTGCTCAACAACGTTCTAAGGTTCGATTCATCAAATACGATTGACCCGTTGTCTCCAAATTGGAGGCCAATTTCCCGACCCCTAAAGGTAACTCCATTTTCACTTTTTACACTTTTCTGGAGCGCGTTGATTATTTCGTTATAAAGCCTGTTAATAGCCTCGATCCCAAACAATTTTCCCACTATCCCGTTCTCAGGTTCAAAAGCAGTCTGTTCCACAATGAATGTTGAGGCGTCGTTGACAGCAAGGACGAAGTTTCTTACATTTTTCACAACGCTCTCGTCATCGTAGGATACGTCGAGTCCTACACTTCGACCGTTCGAGGTATTTTTGACCTCGAGCGTCAAGCCTGGAAGTACATTGACAAAGCGGTTTACCTCGCTTTCAACAGCCAGCCCATTCTCGCCGCCCACTTTAATCCGAGCATTTCTCGCAGCTTGCACCTCCGGGTCGTAAACCGCCACATAGAACGAGTCTCCAGTGACGAGACTGCCCGTTCCAAATTTTACTTTGAGGCCCTCCGCGACGTCAATAAACTGATCAACATCCGATGCGTTGACGGTGATCTGCCCCGACTGGGTTCCAGTGTCATCTCTGAATGCGATCACGATCCCATTATCAAAACCCACAACCCCACCAGACGTTACTGTGAACAGATACGTCTTGCTACCTGTTCCAAAGTAACCACCTGGTCCCTCGTTCGAACCAATTGCCGCGGTCCCCTGAAATCCTACCTCCTTTCTGGGCTTGCCAATAATTTTATCCGAGAAATTAGGTTTGACTTCTCCAGGTCCTGCCTCTCCAAGATTGTTTGTAACAATGATCTTAGCTCGAGCTCCGGTTTTCTTACCATAGAGAACCAGTCTGTACTCGACAGAAGAATCTCTGTCCCTGCTTCTTATGACTGCAGCGGTAACACCGGCATCTGCACTGTTAATTTCCTCCGCAAGACCTGTCAATGTATTGTTTGTTGCATCAATTGCAATGACTTTTTCTGGACCCGACCCTACCTTAATCTTAATAACCCCTGTGGGAATACGGGCGTCTGCACTGTCGAAGCCCTGCGACGCTACAATATGGGCGGCTGCTAGTCCTTCGACCAGCACGTCTATATGACCGATTGGAGATTCCTTCGATGCTGTTCCAGTCACAATTTCCTCTTGGGACGACCTTACGATTTTTGATTCGAAAACCTCTCCTCCCTTAGCAACAAGAGCTGAGGCACTTGCCAGCATATTCCATAGTTTTCCCTCTAAGGTCTTCACGGCGCCCTGGACGCTTTGAATTTCCTTCCCACGCTGGCGAACGGCATCAATCCGCTTCTGCTCGACTTCTGCTAGCTTTTGAATTATTTTTTCCGTGTCAATCCCACTCATAACTCCAGAAAATCTTACGGCCTGGTTCAGTCCCAGAATTGGCACACCGCCCATGATGACCTAGCCCTCCCTGTTTTATTTCGACTGACTCCTCTAAAAAGCACTGGGGAAATGGCCAGTTACTGCTACCGCCCATTTCCCCAGGTCTCCTCGGTGCTCGAATTCCCTTTGTGTCAAGTCACCGACTAATGACAACTCCCATCGTCTCAGCCTAGCTCCCATGCTGCCACGGTCCACAGCCCTAGCCGTTACCTCCCGAGAAGGGCTAGTACCAACTGGGGTATTTGATTCGCATTCGCGAGCACTGAAATACCGGTCTGCAACAACACCTGGTATTTCGTGAAATTCGCCACTTCTTCTGCAAAATCTGTGTCCCTAATTACGGACTCCGCGTTTACAGTGTTCTCTAGCGTTGTCCTCAGGTTATTAGCAGTTGCTTCTAGGGTATTCTGTTGAAACGCTCCCAACAGACCTCGCAAATTGGTAATGTCATCAATTGCTTGATCTATCACTTTTATCGCATCGTTAGCACCAGATGTAGTCCTAATGTCAATATCGCTGAGGTTGGCAAACTGGCTACCAGCAACTCCCAGGCCTAAGGCTGAGGTGCTCACACGAGATATCGCAACTTTTGCCGTCTGATTGGAGTTGGGACCAATTTGAAACTGCAGTGAATTATCTGTAACCACCACGTTACCCTGGGCGCCAGTGACAGTTTTCACGTTGAACGTAGTGCTGTCCACTCCAATGGCAATCGAAAGGCCCTTTGCAGCACCCGAGGTAGCCGTGAGCACGTTTCCCTGTCCTGAGGCGGCTACCCCTCCAATCGTTCCAGCGACATTCACGCCGGTATCCGTCTGCACAGCTGTCCCGAAGCCGCTGCTGTCATTAGCTGCGGCACGGTTAGATTGAACCGTGATGCTGGCGGCCGAGCCAAAAGCAACGGTCCGCAGGACAGTTTTGTTAGTGACTGAATCATCCTCCGCAACCACCCCTGTTTGACCGCTATATTCATTTATTCTCGCCTGAACCTGAGCCCTTGTCATTCCGGCGTTCAATACAATATTCACTCCATTGATCGTCAAAGTCTCGTCGTTTGCCAAGACACTTGTCTGCGCCGTACCGGCAGTTATCGTAGCCCTTTCTCCCTGTGTCGTAATCACAACTGCATAAGTACCGGAAGCAGTGTCACTTGTTGCCCGCAAAAAGGTAACATCAGTGTCGTCTGGTGTGCCAAGCACTCCAGCTGAGCCATCGAGAATTTTTTTCGTCCCAAATTGTGTGTTCTTCGCAATGCGATCAATTGTCTCCAGTATGTTCTTAATTTCTGCCTGATTGGCAGCCAAAGCATCGCTATCGTTCACCCCAGCATTAGCACTATCCAAAGCAAGACTTCGCGCTTTCAGCAAAAGTCTATTTATCTCATTCAAAGCGCCCTCAGCAGTCTGCACCAGCGACACAGCCTTGCCAGCGTTTTCGATCGCCTGTTGCAGGCCAGCAATTTGCGCTCGCTGCTGCTCAGATATTACCAGAGCGGCAGGCCCATCGGCGCCACGGTTAATTTTCAATCCACTAGACAGTCGTTCCAACGACTTCGCCAGAGCGCCCGACGTCCTCGTCAAGTTATGCTGACCAGTCAACGAGGGTACATTGTTCGTGATCACCAAACCCATGTTGTCTCTCCCTTAACCTAGTGCCCCTAAATCTCGAGAACACTTCCCACTTCGACTACAACTCACCTAAAGTCTTATCGAACGGATTTTCGGATTTTTGCCCCATCAACGACCGATTACCCATTTTCATCCACACCTCAATCCATTCACATTTATCATTTAGCTACTCATCAACACAAGGGCTACAGCTGTCAAACTCGATTACCTCGATTACCTACGCGAAAATATGTTTCCTCAAATACATTACACTTATGCGATTTATCTGGCATTTTCGGATTCTAGCATAATGGCCCTTGCGACCTTTTCAGCTGAATTGAGGGTAAGATAGGCCCCACTTGCGACTTGCCTCGCTACACGCTCCAAAACCTCCGCCCTCATCTCTGGCGCTTGCATTGCAAGGGCAATGAGCACAAGGACTTCCGGAGGCCCGTACTCTTCCAAGCGCTCAGCACCAACACTCTGAGTGTTCTCTCCAGTAGGCCTTAGCTCCTCTGAGGACCCTAATGGCACCTGAGCAACCACTGGTTGTGGTAGCCCGTCTATCCGCATGGTATTCTCTCCGCTCTCCTTCATGTCTTATATCGTGACTTGGCGTCAGAACTTGCGTGAATACTGACGGTTATCGAATTGCCCAGCAATTCTCAGCCCAGCCCTGAGAATCTGCCTCCCAGGTACACAAGCACCATCTCAACCTCAGCAACTGAGCTTGACAACACCAGGTCAAGATATTACCCTTTACCAATGGGACCCATACCTATCAGCCGTGATCCGAGCATCAAATGCTTACCATTGCACCACACCGACTGATTCTTCCAATCTTGGTTACTGTAAACGCCTGCATAACTTTTGCACTAATCACCCAATTGTCTCACATTCGCACATTGGAACTGAAAGGCCAGACTGATACGTTATCACATGCCTCTCTTCAATTTTGTCCAAAAACCGAACCAAACTCTGCTGACGTCGCTAAGAGCCTAGAGCTTGCTGACCTACTCCTTTTCTCAGATCCCGATCATGCTCTCCGAATATATTCCGATCTAAATCGCAACACACAAGGTCCGTCTCTCACGTTGAGGTTAGCGATGTGCCATGAACTTCTGAATAACACCGATCAGGCTGTTGATCTTTACCAACACGTCATCAAAACTAGTCCCGATCCTCTCCAGCTTGAAATTGCCCATTTCCGTTGCGGACTTATCCTATTAAAAGCCAACCAAATAGCTTCTTTGCATTACTTCTCCTTTCTCCTGGAACAGCCTAACTCCCCTTTTTACTCCATAGCCTTACTTCTTGCCTGTTACACCCTAGCGCACATTACGGAACAGCACGACGGACAGGTGGTTGTCACCCCCACGCCAACAGAAGAAGATGCTTCACGACGTGCTTTCCTCGATCAGTTCACTGTGCCAACCATCTCATCACCTATAATACTGAGCCGCCCCTTGACCGCTTCAATTTTTTGTTTGCCAGACACAGTCAATTTCCTAGAGCCATTTTCCTTTCTTCCCTCCCACCTCTCCGAGCACCGCATCTGGAATCACCCTCCTTCCTCAACAGTCACAGGCAGCCCTTTTACTCGTCAACAGCAATGCAACCCATTCCTTCAACTTGCTTTGCCACAGCCGTCTCACACTGTTCTACCTTCAAATCGCCAGCATTACCTGGGGCGGCACTTGTCCCGAGACAGAACTACCCAGCTCCTCCTACATTTTCTTTCACTAGGCCATCAGAAACCCCTCGCTTCTCTGGCTTACCTTCTCCTCGGCAACTTGCATCATAGCAACCTGCCTCACGCAATATACTGGTACGAGCGAGCTGCCTCGTCAGGCTCTCCCCTTTCCCTTCGTATTCCCGCCACCTACAATCTCGCCCAATGTCATTATCTTCGTGGCCATCCCCAATTGGCATACCGTTTCTACCTTGCCACAGCGGAGAGCCCCCCCTGTACTCCCCTCGCGCCTATTGCTTATCTCAACGCAGCATTGATTGCTGATCAATTAGGCGATTACCAAACTGCCATTCTTTTAGCTCACCGTTGTCGCTCAATGAAGCCAACTGCAACGCTTCGCGATCTATCAACCGTTCTACTCCTGTCAGCCACCTTAGCCCACTACCAACACATACCTGAATCACTGAAAACCAGGGTTCTATCTGACTCTCCCATGGAATGCGACTTATCCGGGTTCGTTAATTTCCTACTGGTATGGAGCAAACATCTTACGTCGAAGTCGCGATCCACAACTGAAAAAACTTTACAAGACCTACTTAAAGCCCTCACAGCACTTCCTAAACAATTCCCTCCCGGCATTCCAAACTCCTACATCAGCCACATCGGGACAGCCAAGGCGCATATCGGCCTAGTTAGTGACTAATAATATGCAATCTATCGACTTCCCTTCGGTGCAAAGATTCCG
>Ga0209989_100208_pt1 | contig 11317 bp, 15 predicted proteins | sample Antgeofumaro1A2B_FD_188083 | JGI IMG/M metagenome (GOLD analysis project Ga0209989, IMG submission 188083) | Geothermal fumarole subsurface microbial communities from Mt. Erebus, Antarctica - 1A2B (SPAdes) (version 2) | ecosystem: Environmental > Terrestrial > Volcanic > Fumaroles | place: Mt....
AGGCCGAGCGGATTCGCACCGTGCGGGATGCGGTAGAATTTATAAAAGAACACGGCGTCGAAGACGATGAGGAGTGAAGGTGACCCAGGTCGCCGATGAGAAACGGATGACCATTTTTGAGCACCTGGCCGAGCTGCGGATGCGGCTCATCCGCAGCTTTGTGGCCCTGGCTGTGGCAACCTTATTTTCCCTCCTTTTCACCCGGCCGATTTTTGAGATTTTAAAGGCGCCGGCCTACCCCATCGACCTCATCTTCATCGACCCCACTGAGGGGATGGGGTCGTATTTCCGGGTGGCCCTGCTGGCCGGCGTCATCCTGGCGATGCCGGCCATCGTCTACCAGGCGGCTATGTTTGTAATGCCGGGCCTTACGCCCGCGGAAAAGCGGTACCTCTTCTGGCTGCTACCTGGAGCGACCCTAAGCTTCGTCATTGGGGTGGTCTTCGCCTATGCGGTCCTGATGCCCCCGGCCATTACGTTCCTTCTGGGCTGGCCGGGGGAAGATATCGCCCGGCCGCAGATCAGGCTCTCCAGTTACATAGACTTCGTAACCCGTTTTCTCTTCTGGGTTGGGGTGGTCTTCGAGACGCCCCTTATTATTTACTTCCTGGCCAAGGTGCGGGTTGTAAGCCCCCAGCGGCTAGCCAGCTTGCGAAAATACGCCATCGTTGGGGCCTTTGCCCTGGGGGCCATCATTACGCCGACCTTCGACCCGGTCAACCAGACCCTGGTTGCCGTCCCGCTGATCCTGCTGTATGAGGTGGGCATCTTCCTGGCCAAGCTTGCCTACCGCTAGCCGCCGCCCTTGGGCCGAGCGGGGCGCGAGCTCCTAATCACCCTCATCGCCTACTGGCGAAACCTGAATGCCTGGTGGAGACGGCAGACGGCCTGGGGTCGGCGGCTTTATGCTACCCTGGCCCTGATCTACCTGGTAGGTGCCCTCTGCTACTGCCTGGGGGTGGCTAGCCTGGTCCTTATACCCTTACCTACGGCCACCACCGGACCCACTGCCGAGGGCCGGGGGGTGCCGACTGTAAGCCCTACGGCCGAACCGGCGGACGAGGCATCGCCCACCCCACTGCCTTTATCCACCGCCGTTTCGGCCGTTACCCCTGTGCCAACCCCAAATTCCGCCCCCACCCGTGTTCCAAGCCGGACGCCCACGGCCCAGCCCCCTCGGAGTCCGACCCCAACGCCTTCCCCAAGCCCGACCCGGACCCTCCAACCGGCTCCAACCTGGACCCCTGGCCGCACCGTTACCCCGGCTCCCACCGCTTTGGCCAGCCCCCAGCCAACCCCGACAGCTATCCGCTAGGCTTCCCCAGCCAGGGCCGCCAGCTGGGCCTTAAGGAGCTGGCGGATACCCACCTCGGCCAGATCGAGAAGCTGATGCAGCTGTTTCCGGCTGAAGGGTTCGGCCTCGGCGGTACCCTGAATCTCCACCAGCCGGCCGTCGGCGGCCATCACCACGTTGAGGTCAACTTGGGCCTGGGAATCTTCGGCGTACTCTAGGTCTAGCACAGGTACCCCGCCGACGATGCCCACACTCACGGCGGCGACTGCCTGCTTGATAGGGTCAGTTGCCAGGAGCCCCTCAGCCCTTAGTCGACCCACCGCCCGGACCAGAGCAACCCAGGCCCCGGTGATAGCTGCCGTCCGGGTTCCGCCGTCGGCCTGGAGCACATCGCAATCGACAATGAGGGTGCGTTCGCCCAACTTGTCCAGGTCGACCACGGCCCGCAGGGCCCGGCCGATGAGACGCTGAATCTCCTGCGTCCGGCCGGATGGGCGGCCCTGGACGGCCTCCCGGGGCGAGCGGGTTGGGGTGGCCCGGGGCAACATCCCATACTCGGCGGTCACCCACCCCCGGCCAGTACCAGCCAAAAAGGGCGGCACCCGCTCCTCCACCGTCACGGTGCACAGCACCCGGGTTCGGCCCTGCTCGATTAGGGCCGAGCCCTCGGGAAATTCCAGGGGGTCTAGGCTGATTCGAACCGGCCGGAGCTGATCGGGCGCCCGACCGCCCGGCCGGTCGGAAACCCCGACCATTGGCGGCCCCTCTACCTACCGAGCAGGTCGGCGATGTTATACGCCAGCAGCACCGGGATGAAGATCGCCAGCAAAAGCAGGTGAATTAAAAAGCCCACTACGAAGCCCTGCCGGTCGCCGTTGCGGTAAAGCCACTCCCAGCTGGCTCGCATCACGGCGGCCGGGGCAATGAGTCCCACCCCGTAGAGGGCCAGGTATCGGACGGCCACCCCCACCTTCCAGGGCAGGAAATGGACGGCCGAATGGACCAGGATAACGGCCCAGGTGACGAACTGGACCAGAACCCAGCCTGTCAGGCCGGTGGCCAGGATGGCCGCCACCCAAACCCCGGTGCGCCGGTAGTCCACGGTCACCGTTAGCCCTCAAAACTGGCCTCAGGTGCGGGCCGGGGCCGGACCCCGCTGGTCGATGGGGATATATTCGAGGTCCATCGGGCCCACATACTCCAGGAGCGGGCGGATGAGGACGGCGTCCCGGTACTGCTCGATGCACTGCAGGACCCAGCCCGGTACCCGGCCGATGGCGAAGATGGGCACGAAGAGGTCTTCAGGGATGCCCAGCAGGTAATAGACGACCCCGGCGTAGAAGTCCACGTTTACGTAGATGCCCCGCTCCTGGTAGGGCCGCATTACCTCTTCGACCTTCTGCAGGATCTGGAACCAGTGGGGTTGGTTCCGCCGCTCGGCTACCTCCTTGGCCAAGGGCCTTAGCAACTTCGCCCGGGGGTCCTCCACCTTGTAGACCCGGTGGCCGAAGCCCATCACCCGGTCACCCCGGGCCAGCCGCTCCCGGACGTAGGCTTCGGCCCGGTCGGGTGACCCGATCTCCTCGGCCATGCGCATCACCGCCTCGGCCGCCCCACCGTGCCACGGACCTTTAAGGGCGCCGATGGCCCCCACGATGGCCGAGTGCAAGTCGGACATGGTGCTGACGATCACCCGGCCGGTGAAGGCCGAGGCGTTGGCCCCGTGCTCAGCATGCAGGATGAAGTCCACGTCCAGCGTCCGGGCGTCTTCCGGGTGGGGTTCCTCCCCAAACAGCATCCAGAGGAAGTTGGCGGCGTGGCCCAGGTTGGGGTTGGGGGGCACCGGCTCCAGCCCCTGTCGGATCCGGTGGTGGTAGGCAACGATGGTAGGAACCTGGGCTGTAAGTCGGATACCCTTGCGCAGGGTGGCCGCCTCGGAGTTGTCGTTTACCTCGGGGTCGAAGGCGGCCAGGACCGAAACACCGGTGCGGAGTACGTCCATGGGGTGGGCGTGCTTAATCAGCCGGATAACCTGGACCACCTCGTCCGGAATCTGCCGGCTGACTCGCAGGGCCGCGTCGAACTCCTCCAGCTCGGTCCGGGTGGGGAGATGGCCGTACAGCAAAAGATAGGCCACCTCTTCGAAGGTGGACTTGGTCGCGAGGTCCTCAATCCGGTAGCCCCGGTAAAGGAGTATGCCTTTCTCCCCGTCGATGTAGCTTGATTGGGTTTCGGCAAGCACCACACCTTTAAGGCCGGTATTTTTGGTCGGCATTGGGTCCTCCTTTTTCTGGTCTGCTTCGGTCGGGGAAGGACCAAACCTGGCCTGCCCCCGTTGCCTTTAGCCTTCTTCCTTAAGCCACCGGGCCACATCCTTAGCGTGGTAGGTTATGATAAGGTCGGCCCCGGCCCGCTTGATACCGTAGAGAATCTCCAGGGCGGCCCGCCGCTCGTCCAGCCAGCCGTTCCGGGCGGCGGCCTTTACCATGGCGTACTCGCCGCTCACGTTGTAGGCCGCCAGGGGATGGTCGAAGCGCTGGCGGACCACCCGGATAACGTCCAGGTAGGCCAGGGCCGGTTTGACCATTATAATGTCGGCCCCCTCGGCGATGTCCAACTCGACCTCCCGCAGGGCCTCCCGGACGTTGGGCGGGTCCATCTGATAGGCCCGGCGGTCCCCAAACTGGGGGGCCGAGCCGGCCGCCTCCCGGAAGGGGCCGTAGAAGGCCGAGGCGTACTTGGCGCTGTAAGCCATGATGGTCACCTGCCCGAAGCCCGCCTCGTCGAGGGCCCGGCGGATGGCCCCAACCCGGCCGTCCATCATATCCGAGGGCGCCACGATGTCCGCGCCGGCCGCGGCCTGGGAGACGGCAGTTCGGGCCAACAGTTCTAAGGTTTCGTCGTTTTGAACGTAGCCATCCCGGACGACCCCGCAGTGGCCGTGACTGGTATATTCGCACAGGCAGACGTCGCAGATAACTGTAAGGTCGGGCACAAGGCCCTTAATCAACTTCACGGCCCGCTGGATAATGCCGTCCTCGGCCCACGCCCCCGACCCCACCTCATCCTTGTGCGCCGGGATGCCAAAAAGTAAAACCGCCCGGATGCCAAGCCGGGCGATGGCCTCCACCTCGGCAGGCAGAAGGTCTAGGGACCAGCGGTACTGACCAGGCATGCTTTCGATCTCCTGGCGTGTGCCGCGGCCTTCGATAATAAAAAGGGGGTAGATAAGGTCCTTGACGGAAAGGCGGGTTTCTTGAACCAGTTCCCGAAGCGCCGTGGTTCGCCGCAGGCGGCGGAGACGGACTGCCGGAAAACCACCGGTAAGAGAGCCGCGGAGACTCGTCGCCTCAAGCATCGGCCCGACCTCCCGAGTATGATAGCATTGGACCTGACAAAGGGCCCCCGTCGTCGCCCCGTAATTTTTAATGGGACCGATAGGTTCCGTCTATTACTGAGGGCTTCATCCCAACGGGGGACGTTACCCCTCTGAGTATATATCATATAACGCTGGCAGCTAACCCAACGCGGAGGCGACAATGGCGGAGTTATATCATCCCCGGCTTATAGCCTACCTGGAGGACCTCGTCCCACCCCGCCACCCGGTTCTGCAGGAGATGGAGGAGCGGGCCCGCCGGACGGGCTTCCCCATCATTGGACCGGTGGTCGGTCAGCTCTTTTACCTGCTCGGCCGGATAAGCGGCGCCCGGCGGGTGTTCGAACTCGGCTCCGGTTTCGGCTACTCCACCGCCTGGCTGGCCTTGGCCGTCCGGGACAACGGGGGTGGTGAAGTTTACCACGTGGTTTGGGACGCGGAGCTTTCCCGCCAGGCTCAAGATTACCTGGGCCGGTTGGGACTGGCCGACTTGGTTCGGTTCCGGGTTGCTGAGGCCGTTGCCGAGCTCGACCGTACCCCCGGCGAGTTCGACTTAGTCTTCAACGACATCGAGAAGCCGGACTACCCCCGGTCGCTGCCCGTCATTAAAAGGCATTTGCGGCGGGGCGCGCTGATGCTGGTGGATAACATCCTCTGGTCGGGCCGGGTTTGGGATGAGCAGGCCAACGACCCCGCAACCCGGGGCGTCCGGGAATTCACCCGCCTCGTCTTTGCCGACCCAGACCTCGTCGCCAGCATTATCCCGGTCCGGGATGGGGTGCTGGTTGCCTGGCGGAAATAGGACCCCGGTCGGCCCCCATGGGCTATAATGGGAGAAGCTAAAGTCTAAAGACGAGGGTCCGCATGGTCGACGTTATGGGAATTTTCGCCCACCCAGACGACCCCGAGTTTGGGGCCGGCGGAACTTTTGCCCGCTGGGCCCGGGAAGGGCGCGAGGTGATGTACGTCATCATCACCGATGGCAGTAAGGGAACGGAGGACATGGAGCTGGCGGGCGAACGGCTCGCCCGCCTCCGGGTTGAAGAGCAGCGGGAGGCGGCCCGCATCCTCGGCGTTAAAGAGGTCCTTTTCCTGGGCTATGAAGATGGGACCCTTCAGCCTACCATCGAGCTTCGGCGGGAACTGGTTAAGCTTATCCGCCTTTACCGGCCCCAGTGGGTGGTTTGCCCCGACCCGACCGCCCGCTACCTGGCCGACCGCTATATTAACCACCCAGACCACGTCGCCACCGGGGAGGCTGTCCTGGCGGCGGTCTTTCCGGCTGCCCGCAACCGCCCCAGCTTTCCCGAGCTCTTGAAGCAGGGCCTTGACGTTCACACCGTTGAGGAAGTCTACCTTTCGGGGCCCCGGGAGCCCAACTTTTTTGTGGACATCTCGGAGACCCTGGAGCTTAAGATTCGGGCCCTACGGGCCCACCGCAGCCAGATCGGAGAGCGCCCGATCCACGAGTTCGTCACCCGCTGGGCGGAAGAGGTGGGCAAGGTTGCGGGAGTAACTTACGCCGAGGCCTTCCGCCGTCTCCGACTGGTCTAGCGAGACCTGGGCTTACCCCCTGGAAACCAAAAGAGGGCAATAAGCAGGCCAATGGCCAGTAAGGTGCCAAGGTCCAACGGCATAACCGCATCCCCTAGTTCATATCGGCCGTGGGAACCCGGCCCCACAGGGAGGACAGATGACCGAGGCGGAACGACTGCTTAGGGCGGCCCGCCGCCCGGACGGCACCCTTGCCCTGGCTGAACTTAAACGGCTAGTTCTTTCCCGCCGGCGGCGCCGGGCAACCCTGCTTGCCCTGGAGGAATTACTCGCCAGGGAGGGATTGCTTTACGCCTGGCTCCACATTATGGGTGGGGCCAAGGCCCAGACTTCTACCGGGAGGTCAAAAGGTGAGCGGCAGTAGCGACCTGGCCGGGGTGCTTCCCATCTTGGTCACTCCCTTCGACGCTGACGGCCGATTGGACGAGGAAAGCCTGCGTGGCCTGGTGGAGTTCTTCATCGAAAGGGGTTGCCACGGCCTGACGGTCTTAGGAATCGCTGGGGAGGTCCACAAGCTCTCCGATGCGGAGCGGCAGCGGGTGGTCGAGGTGGTGGTCCACCAGGCCCGGGGGCGGGTGCCGGTGGTTGTTGGCACGGGCCATTCGGGGTTTGAGGTTGCGGTGGAATTAAGCCGGGCGGCCGAAGCTGCCGGGGCCGATGCCCTGCTGGTTATGCCTCCGTACGTTATCCGGCCCGATGCTGAGGGCATTTATGAATATTACCGGGCCATTGCCGAGGCGGTAAACATTCCCATCGTGGTCCAGGATGAGCCCACGACCACCGGGGTGAACATGCCCGCGGCCCTCATCGCCCGGTTGGCCGAGGTCCCGGGCGTGGCCTACGCCAAGGTGGAGGCTCAGCCCACTCCGCCTAAGTTCACCGCCATCCGGAAACTTTCGGCCGACCGGCTCGGCCTTTTCGGCGGCCTCGGGGGCCTTTATTTTTACGAAGAGCTGTGCCGGGGCGCTCGGGGAATAATGACGGGATTCGGGTTTCCGGAGGTCCTGCTCGAGATTTATAACCGCTTCCGGGGGGGAGATCGGGACGGGGCGGAAGCCGTATTTTATAAATATCTTCCCCTGATCAAATTTGAGGCCCAGCCTGGCATCGGCCTGGCCATCCGCAAGGAAATTCTCCGGCGGCGGGGGGTGATAAGGTCGGCCCGCCTCCGCCGACCGGCCCAGCTTCCCGACCCGGAAACGTGGGCCGAACTGGATCGGCTGATGGAACGACTTGGCCTCGCCTACTGAAAGGAGGAGGGCCGATGAACGGGTCCTTTGAGGTGGTTGTCGTTGGGCTCGGGATAATGGGGAGCGCCACCGCCTACCACCTGGGCCGGCGGGGCGTAAGGGTGCTCGGTCTCGACTGGCTCAGGCCGCCCCACTGGGTAGGCTCCTCCCACGGCCGCTCCCGGATCATCCGGGAGGCCTACTACGAGCACCCGGTTTACGTCCCCCTGGTTCGCCGGGCCTACGAGCTCTGGGCCGAACTGGAGGCCGAATCGGGCCGCCGGCTCTTTTTACAAACTGGCGGCCTTAATTTAGGCCCGCCGACCGGGGAGCTGGTTTCGGGCAGTCTCTTAAGCGCCCGCACCCACGGCCTGGCCCATGAAATCCTTTCGGCCGAGGAAGTCCGGACCCGCTTCCCCGCCCTACGTCCAGACCCGGAAATGGTGGGGGTTTGGGAGCCCCGGGCCGGGGTGCTCTTCCCGGAGGCCGCCGTCGACACCCTGCTGGGCCTCGCCCGGCGGCACGGGGCCCGGCTGAGGTTCGGCGAAAGGGTTATCGACTGGCAGGTCGACGGCTCCGGGGTGCGGGTCCGGTCGGACGCGGCCGAGTACCGGGCCGGGCGGCTGGTGATTGCCGCCGGGCCCTGGGCCCCCAAGCTCTTGCCCAACCTGCCCCTCCAGGTCGAGCGCCAGGTGATGTTCTGGTTTGGGCCCCGGGCAAACCCGGAACAGTTCCTGCCGGGAAGGCTGCCCGTATTTATTGTCGAATACGCCCCCGGGGCCCACTTTTACGGGATTCCCGACCTGGGTGAGGGGGTTAAAAGCGCCCGCCACCACGGGGGTGAGGTCGTCGACCCCGATTCGGTCGACCGGGAGGTCAAAGAACCCGAGGTCGAGGCCGTCCGGGAACTGCTTCGGCGTTACCTGCCCGATGCCGACGGCCCCCTCCAGCTGGCGGCCGTTTGCCTTTATACCAACACCCCCGACCGCCACTTTCTAATCGATTTCCACCCGGCCTACCCGCAGGTGCTCATCCTAAGCCCCTGCTCGGGCCACGGGTTTAAGTTCGGGCCGGTCATTGGGGAGGTTGCCGCCGACCTGGTTACCGCGGGCCGGAGCCCCCACGACGTCGGCTTTTTCGGCCTCAGTCGGCTGGGCCGGGTTCCCGGGTAGCTTCAGCGGGAAGCGAGGCCGCCGAAACGCCGCTCTCGGCGGGCATAGGCTTCCAGGGCCCGGGCGACTTCGGCCTCGTCGAAGTCTGGCCAGAGGACGGGGGTAAAGTAATACTCGGCGTAGGCGGCCTGCCAGATGAGGAAGTTGCTGAGCCGCTGTTCTCCTGCCGTCCGGATGATCAGGTCGGGGTCGGGCAGGCCGGCCGTGTGAAGGTAGCTGGCGAAGAGCTCTTCGGTTACCTCTTCGGGCCTCACCCCGGCAGCGATAATCCGGCGGACGGCATCCAGGATTTCGGCCCGGCCGCCGTAGTTAAAGGCCACGGCCACGGTAATCCGGTCGTTATGCTTCGTCAAGTCGATGGCCCGGCGGACGGCCGCCTGGAGGTCCGGGTCTAAAACCTCCAGATTACCGATGTGCAGGAGCCGGGCCCCCTGCCGGTGGAGGTTCTCTAACTCCCGGTCCAGGACCTCTTTTAAGATCTCCATCAGACCCCGGACCTCCTCCTCCGGCCGGGCCCAGTTCTCCGTGGAGAAGGCATAGAGGGTAAGATACTTCACCCCGTGGCAAGCGAAACACTCGATGACCCGGCGGATGTTTTCGGTTCCCGCCCGGTGCCCCGCCAGCCGGGGCAGGCCCCGCCGCAGGGCCCACCGGCCGTTGCCATCCATGATGATGGCCACGTGGCACGGGATGCGCGCCGGTACCGGCCGCTCCAGGGCCTGGGTGCGCACCTGCCGTCCGATCATTCTTCGAGAATCTCTTTCTCTTTTTCCTTCTCCAGGGTATCGAGGAGGCCGATGTATTTATCCGTGAGCTTCTGGAGGCGCTCCTGGGCCCGTCGGTGGTCGTCTTGGGAGATGAGCTTCTCTTTCTCCAGCTCCCTTAGGTCCTCGAGGGCCTCCCGCCGGACGTTCCGGATGGCGACCCGGAACTCCTCAACCTTGCGGTGGACCAGCCTGACCAGTTCCCGCCGCCGCTCCTCCGTGAGCTGGGGCAGCACGATCCGGATCACCCGGCCGTCATTGCTGGGGTTAAGGCCCAGCTCCGACTTCATTATGGCCTTCTCGATCATGGGGATCGCGTTCGGGTCGAAGGGCTGGATCACCAGCAGTCGGGGTTCCGGGGCGGTAATGGTCGAAAGCTGCATCAGGGGCGTGGGCTGCCCGTAGTAGTCCACGGGCAGACGCTCCACCAGGGCGGGTGATGCCCGGCCGGTCCGGATGCTCACCAGCTCCCGGCGAGCCGCCTCGATGACCTTCTGCATTTTGACCTCAGCCTCTTTTAAGACGTCCTCAATCAACGCCGAACACCCCCGGCTAGGAAACCAGCGTCCCGATGGGTTCCCCCATAATGACCCGTTCGATGTTCCCCGGCTGCTGAAGGTTAAAGACCACAATGGGCAGCCGGTTCTCCATGCAGAGGGAGAGGGCAGTGCTGTCCATAACTTGAAGGCGCAGGTTAAGGGCGTCGATGTAAGAAAGATAGTCAAACTTGCGGGCGGCGGGGTTGCGGCGAGGGTCGTCTTCGTAGACGCCATCAACCCGGTTCTTGGCCATGAGCAGTACTTCGGCCCCAATCTCCAGGGCCCGCAGGGCGGCGGCCGTGTCGGTAGTCATGAAGGGATTGCCGGTTCCGGCCGCAAAGATGACGACCCGGCCCTTTTCCAGGTGCCGGATCGCCCGCCGCCGAATGTACGGTTCGGCCACCTTGTGGATATCTAGGGCACTTTGAACCCGGGTGTAAACCCCGTCCTTTTCCAGGGCATCCTGCAACACTAAGGCGTTGATGATGGTCGCCAGCATCCCGGCGTAGTCGGCGGTAGCCTGGTCCATCCCGAGTAGTCGGCTGGCGTCGGAGCCCCGCCAGAAGTTTCCACCCCCGACGACGATGGCCACCTCGACCCCGAGCTCGTGTACCCGCTTGAGCTGGGCGGTGATGGACCGGATGGTTTCCGGGTCGACCCCAAAGGGCAGGTCGCCCATCAGGGCCTCCCCACTCAGCTTGAGGAGAATCCGCCGGTATTTGGGCTGTAAACCGGTGGCCGCCGAGGATTTCCGGGCGGCCTGGGCCTTTTCAGACTCCCCCAAGCTCATAGCGGCAAAACCGCCTAACCTTGATATTCTCACCGGTCTTGGCGATTAGCTCGGTAACCAGGTCCCTCACCTTCCGGGAAGGGTCCCGGATGTAGGGCTGTTCCAGCAGGCAGACCTCTTCGGGGGCCTCATTGCTGTCGGGGGGCAGCTCCTCAGCCGAGACGTACTTGGGCCCCATGGCAGCCACCTGCATGGCCACCTCCCGGACCAGGGCCTTAAATTCGTCCAGTCGGGCCACGAAGTCCGTCTCGCAGTTGACCTCAACCCATCGCCCCGATCCGGCCGCCGGCGTGGATATATGCGTCGATGAGGCCCTGGCTGGCGACGCGGGCGGCCTTCTTTTCGGCGATCTGAACCCCCCGCTCCCGCAGGATCTCGATGGCCCGGTCTATGTCCCCGTCGGCCCGGATAAGGGCCTCCCGGCACTCCATAACGCCGGCACCGGTCCGCTCCCGCAGCTCCTTTAGCTTATTTATGTCAACCTTCACGTTGGCAGATTCCATTATCCTTCCCCTTCTTCGGTCGGCTCGGCGGTGTAGGTCATCGGCTGGTCGAACCCAACCTCAAACTCGGCCTCCTCGGAGGCCACCTGGGCCTCG
>Ga0209989_100209_pt1 | contig 11291 bp, 7 predicted proteins | sample Antgeofumaro1A2B_FD_188083 | JGI IMG/M metagenome (GOLD analysis project Ga0209989, IMG submission 188083) | Geothermal fumarole subsurface microbial communities from Mt. Erebus, Antarctica - 1A2B (SPAdes) (version 2) | ecosystem: Environmental > Terrestrial > Volcanic > Fumaroles | place: Mt....
TGCCCGCCTGGACCGAAATGACGCTCTAAACTTGTGTGATGACAGGTATTGCCAGACCTGTGTCTGTGTGCCACAAGCAGCACCCGGCGGGTCGGCCACCCTAGTGGCCTGGGCTTGTGTCGTCTGTGGCTAGGGGAGGAAACATGCAAAACGAGCCCAATCCCAGTTCCTTGCCTTTTGGCATTGATGTGGCGGAGCGAGTCAAAAGGCTGCCGCCGTACTTGTTCGGGCGCATCAATGCACTCAAATACGAATTGCGTCGTCAGGGGCGCGACATCATAGACCTGGGTATGGGCAACCCGACCGATGTCCCGGATCCGGAGATCATCGAAAAACTCTGCGAAGCCGCTCGCGATCCCCGCAATCACCGCTATTCGGTGAGCAACGGCCTCTTCAACTTGCGCAAAGAAGTGACGCTGCGCTATGCCCGGCACTACAGTGTCGAGCTGGATCCGGACAGCGAAGTGATCGCCTGCCTGGGATCGAAAGATGCTTTCAGCCACATGTGTCTGGCTCTGCTGGGACCTGGCGACACGGCCATCGTCCCAGCACCGAGCTTTCCGGTACATCTCTACGCTGTGGCCTTGGCTTCGGCCAATGTCTTGAGTGTGGATTGCACTGTGCCCGACCGTTTCCTGTCGCGCATCGCAGACCTGTGCCAGACCTTGTTCCCCCGGCCCAAAGTGGTGGTCGTCAACTATCCACACAATCCCACGGCCACGGTCGTGGAACAAGATTTTTTCGTCGAGCTGGTGCGCCTGGCGCGTCGCTATGAATTCATGGTCATCCACGACTTCGCGTACGGGGATATTTGCTTCGATGGCTATCGAGCGCCGAGTTTTTTGAGTGCCCCCGGTGCCAAACAGGTGGGTGTGGAAACAAGCACCATGAGCAAAGGGTACAATATGGCCGGCTGGCGCATCGGCTTCTGCGCGGGCAACAGAGAAATGATTCGCGCTCTGGCTACCATCAAAGCCTACTACGACTATGGCATTTTCCAACCCATACAAATCGCCGCCATCATTGCGCTACGCCATTGCCAAGACCTCGTGGAGCGGCAAGCGGCTACGTACCAAAGACGACGGGATGTGCTCGTCCAGGGACTGAGACGCTTGGGCTGGCAGGTGAGCACGCCACGCGCCGGCATGTTCGTATGGGCGCCCTACCCGAGCCCGTGGCGCGAACAGATGGGCAGCATTGACTTCGCCATGAAGCTTCTCGATGAAGCTGAAGTCGCCGTCAGCCCAGGACGTGGGTTCGGCGAGCTGGGAGAGGGGTATGTCCGACTGGCACTGGTCGAAAACGAGCATCGGCTGCGTCAGGCGGTTCGCCAGATAGGACGGGCACTGCGGCTGCCCGATCTGCAAGCTCAGCCGGCCCCGTCGCACCTGCGGAGCATCTGCGATCTGACCACCGAAGAAGCTTACCGGCTGGCCAGTCGGGTTTCTCCAACTCCTTTGCCCCCATTGGCAGCTGTGGAAAACGAAGACTGGGGCCGGGATTATCTGCTCCAGATCTTGCAGCAACTCCCGCCGGATCAGCTTGTCCAACTGGGTCTGACCTTGGGGGAAAGCGACGGTTCTGGAGCTGCAGGCTAGGCAGGCAAACTGGTCGGCGTTTCGCGTGCTCGCCGCTCGCGATCTTTCTGCGCCATTTCGTCGAGTATCACAGGATGCCAGTCGCGTCGGCGCGCTTCTTCGGGCACATAATTCTCGCGGGCCCAGCGCCTCAAGCGGAGTTCCTCGATAATATCCAGTTCTCCCAGCTTCTGTTCTAACATGCCTCACCTACCTCTATGCGCACCCTTATGGCAACTTAGGCCAATTGTTGGCGCTTTTTAGCTCCGACTGTAGCTTTGCCCTATCACTCCACGGGGCCGTTCTCCGAACTTCGCCGAACCTTATGCACTTCGGCACCTCGTTGTGCAGCTTTGGCTTTTCCTTGCCAGCATGGGCTGTGCCGTGGAGATTGAATTGATATCGTCTCAGCCAGGCACTTTCAAGTAAAAAATCGTGCTGCCTTGCGAAAACCACGCCCCAGCAGTTCGGTCAAATCCCTCGCAGCCGAGCCCCTCTACTTCCAAGGTCGGCGATTGCACGGGCCTATGACGGTGTGATGCAGCCGCCGCGAGTATCGTTTCGGGGCTTATGCAAGGATACCACGTGAGTAAAAAGGGGCAAGCAGTGAGCACCGAATGGGTGCTGTACGATGTCCAAACAGGCCTGTACAAAGCCCAAAAACGATTGCAGAGCCCGCACGCTTCTTGAGATGACAACGCGCCGGGGCGCCTTCTTTTTGCTGTACGCTCGGCACACTGCCGAGCTTGCTGATTTTTCCACGAAAGACAGAAAGAGCGCCTTTTTACACGCGTTCGCCATTGTTTTGGCTGATCTGCAGATACCATTGGACCGTTCTGCGTATGCCCTCCTCATAGGTGACGACCGGCCGCCAGCCCAATTGGCTTTCTGCCTTGGTCGTGCTGTAACACGTGTTGCGACCCAAGAGCCACACAGCATAGCGTGTCACAAAGGGCGGGTACGAAGCTCGCACCATACGATACGCTGCTTCGAGGACGAACGCCGCCGTAAATGCCAAGGGATAGGGTACGGTCATGCGCGGCGGGTCGCACCCCAGCTCCCGCGCGAATAACTCAAAAAACTGTCGCTGTGTGATCTCGCCGTCGTTGGTCACGTTATAAGCCTGACCGCATGCCCGTGGGTTGCGACTGGCAAGTATACAAGCTCGTGCCACACTGCCCGCATAAACGCAGTTCAGCCGATTGTTGCCGTCGCCGACTAGCATAGCGCTACCGGAGCGAAGCGAACGCACCAGGCGGAAAATGCTGGTACGATCTCGCGGACCATAAAGCCAGCTCGGACGGATTACCGTTATCGGCAGGCCCGTTTTGTGGTAGAAATCCCATACTAATTGCTCCGTGAGCACCTTGGCGCGCGTGTAATAGTCCCACACCCAAAACTGCCTACCCAATGGGTGATCTTCGGTAATCGGTTCGTCTTTCTCTGGATGTCCATAGGCACTGGTGGAGCTGATATAGATCAGGCGAGCAACGCCAGCACGATGCGCTGCACGTAGGAGATTGTGGGTTGCCCGAATGCAATCGCGCTCGAAGTCGTGCCAGTCGCCCCAGTCCCCTACCCGGGCGGCGGCATGATAGACCACCTCCACGCCACGCAACGCCCGGTGCAAGGCGTCAGCGCCGGTCAAGTCGCCGACCACCAATTTGACCCCTAGACGACGGAGCCAGTCGGTCCGGCTAGTAGGCCGGACCAGACAGGTTACCGGCTGGTTCGCCTCCAAAAGCTGTTCCACAATGTGGCTGCCCAGCAAACCCGTTGCGCCCGTTACCAGGTTCATGATGCCTGTTGCCCTTCGTGTTGAAGCATGCGCTGGCAGGTGGTAGAATCTTTATGTAGGTAGCGTATTTTTGCTATTCCGAAAAACTCCCCCGCCTGACGTTGGAGGCTTTTTGCGGAAAAAAGAGACTACAGGCAAGAGCTAGCAGTCAGGGCTGTAAAGCTTTACTTGGCCGTGGTCATCCGGGGCAAAGGGGCGGCATGAGTTCCAATCCCTCCGTCCATTCGCGTCTGATCGAGCAAACGCGCAAAGAGATCAATCGGCTGGTCGAAGAAATCGTGCAGCTGACGGAAAGTACACTGGCACCGGCCGAATTCTACCAGGAATTCGCACGCCGGGTGCAGGCAGCTATGGCTGCTCCCGCTGTAGCTGTCTGGTCACGCGCGCCAGATGGCAGACTGACTTTAGCGTATCAGATCGGCCTGCACCGAGCTGGACTGGACCAGCAAGGTCCGGCCAAGGAATCCCACGAGCGGTTGCTTCATGCCGCGGCGCAACAGTCGCGGCCTTTCCTGATTCCGCCCCATAGCGGAGGTGCAACTCAGGACGCCGGCGCTCCTGCTAACCTCACCGATTTTATAGTCCTGGTAGCCCCCGTCCTGCTGGAAAACCAGGTCCTCGGGCTGGTGGAAGTATTGCAGGAAGCCGATCGCAGTCCCGAGGCACAACGCGGATACCTCAAATTCCTCGTGCAAATGGCCGGGCACGTGACTACTTATTTGCGCAACCATCAGTTGCGGCAAATCACCGGCCAACAGCAACTCTGGCTGCAACTGGAAGCATACGCGCGGCTGATCCATAGTAGCCTCAAGACGCGACAGGTCGCCTATTACGTGGTCAACGAAGGCAAGAAACTGATCGAAGCCGATCGCGTAGCGGTGGGAAGCCGCTTGGGCAAGGCTGTGCGCGTGGATGCCGTCAGCGGCGTGGACGTCATAGAAAAGCGCAGCAGTCTGGTCGTCGCTATGCATCGGCTCATGGAGCAAGTCCTCGCTTGGGGCGAACGGCTTACTTATTCGGGCACCCGCGATGAGAGCGTCCCGCCTGCCGTGATAAATGCCTTGGATCAGTATTTGGCCGAAAGCGGCAGTAAAGTCTTGGTGGTCATGCCGCTGCCGGATGGTCGAGACGAAAAAGAGGCAGCCCCCAGACGACCTCGCACTGCCCTTTTGGCCGAGAGCTTCCAGCCCACCGCCTCGTTGGAATCCCTGCTGGCGCGTCTGGATGTGGTGGCGCGCCATGCAGGGCCAGCCATGTACAATGCCCTCGAATACGAGCGCATTCCGGCCCGCTGGATTTGGCTACCTCTGGCCAAGATCAAAGATGGACTACGCGGTAAAACGCTAGCCCAGGCGGGTGCGATCCTGGCAACTTGTGTCCTGCTTGCGCTCGCCTTGGTCTTTGTGCCTTATCCTCTCAAATTGTCGGCCAAAGGCCAACTGTTGCCGGAACAGCGGCAAATTGTTTATCCGCAGGTCGCGGGGCGTATCCTTCAGGTCAAAGTGACGCACGGCCAGCCTGTGCAGCGGGGCCAGGAGTTGCTGGTCTTGCATGATTTGGATCTAGAGCAAGAGATAGCCGGGCTCAATACGCGCATAGCCGGCCTGAAAAAGCAGTTGGATGTCTATGACGAACGCCTGGCCCAAGCAACGGCAGAGAGCGAAAGGCAACAACTGCGTGCCGAGCGCATCAAAATCGAACAGGAGCTGGAAATGGTGACCGTGCGTCGCGACCTCAAGCTCAAGCAAAGCGGGCGGGCCAGCGAAAGCCCGGTCCTAGCTCCCATTTCCGGCGTCGTGGTCACCTTCGATCTTTCCGAACTGGTCGGCAAAACGGTCAAGCCGGGCGAACGTCTCATGCAAGTGGCGCGCCTCGAAGGGCCCTGGTACGTCGAAATTCACATCCCAGAAAACCACGCCGGACAAGTGCGACGTGCCCTGGCCACTCTGGGCGAGCCCCTTCGTGTGGATTTTCTGCTCACCACCGATCCGGACCGCAAATACACCGGCTGGCTCTACCGCAACGGCTTGGCCGGGGAAGCCACTGTTCACGACAACGTTACCGTGGTCAAAGCGCGGGTGGAAATACCGGACGTCGGTCGTGATGTCCTCGACCGCACGCCGGTCGGCGCCGAATTGCGCGCCAAAATCCACTGTGGCCGGCACGCCCTCGGCTATGTCTGGTTTTACGAACTCTGGGAGTTCATTTACGAACGTCTCATCTTTTAGCCCCTGCGCCGACTTACTAAAGGAACTGGCGCACGGGGGCAGCGTCCTATTATCTGGCGGCAAGCAGCTATGTGGGTCACCTTGAGACACGTGCGAGGGTAACCTGATGTCACGCTGGGGGATGGTAGCGATCTTGGTATTGGGGGCGCTGGTAGCGTGGGCTTGGTATACAGATCGCTTGGCGTTTTCCGAGCCAGCGAGCCAGCCTACAGGCGCTTCGTCTCCCGCCGGCCGCACTGTCCAGGACAACCCCCAACTGCCACCTGCAGATATAGGCGCTCCGCTGCTATCGCCGTACGCGCCTATGCTACAAGCTCCTGCCAATCCGGCAGCTCGCCTGGCTTTGACCGATCCGGTCATCCTCCGGGGCTTTATGCTTTCTCCCGTCGAGGAACAAGAAGTTCCCAGTCGCGTTGATGGCGTTATCGAGGACATTCTCGTGGAGCTCAATCAACCAGTCACCAGGGATACGGTCCTGGCTCAGATTGACGACCGACAGGCGCGGTTGATGGAGAGCTATCAAAACCGCAAAGCCAACAGCACGATCGGTATCGAGCAGGCTGAAGCACAGGTACGGGTAGCTAAAGCTATCGTGGAGTCGGATATAGTGGCGGGTCAAGGCGCAGCCTATCTCGAAAGACGCGTGCGCGAATACCAGCATGAAAAGGCGCTCAAAGATCTGGCCAAAGCCAAAGAAGACAAAGAACTGGCTGCCCACGAATGGGAGAGAGCCAAGTTAGAACTCGAGTTGCACAAAGTCCGCAGCAGCGTGGACGGCATAGTAACTCGGATCTACAAGCGCAAAGGCGAGGCTGTGAGGCACTTGGAGCCGGTGTTCCGCGTGCAGAATTTAAGTCGTTTGCGCGCAGAAGGTTTCGCCGGCTTCGAAAAGGCCCACCTCTTGCGTCCGGGCTTGCATGTGCTGGTCGTCGCCGAGCGGGCTTTGGCACCCTCCCGCTTATTGCTCGGTCACCGCGGACCTGTACAGGTACTCTCCATACCCTCCGATGGGACTTTTCTCGCCTCGGCTGGTCAAGATGGCCGAGTCCTCCTCTGGGATTGGCGGCGTGGATACCAGGTGGCGGAATACGAAGTCGGTCCGGACGTATCGAGCCTGGCGATCCAGGTGCAGGCGACAGCAAACGGGGACCGGCAATATGTGCTAGCCGCCGGCAGCGCCATCTCCGACACTAAAGTGTGGGTGCTCAACAGACACGGCAAGTCCTTGCAAAATTTCGCTTTACAAGAACATGGCAGGCACACGGACGCTACTGCCCTGGCGCTCGCCCCTCAGGCAGACTACTTAGCCCTCGGCGATCAGCGCGGTCGTATCGGCATGTGGAAATTGACGCCTAAGCCTGTCCTGCTTTACCAGCTTCGAGGGTATGCGGGCGATACAGCCCACCGGGGCGAGGTTACCTGGCTTGCCTTTACTCCCGGTGGCCTTCTAGTTTCTGCGGGTCGTGATAATACCTTTTGCCTGTGGGAGTTGGGAACATCTCAGGGACGCTTGGTCTCGACACTGGGCCAGCGAAGCGGCTTGGTTTCCCAATTCTCTGTGCCCCATCGTAATCCCTGGCTCCTGCACGAGCGCAATGAACGGCTCGAAGTGGTGGCCATGGGTCGCGAGTGGCAGCCACTAGGCATCGTCCGCCGCGACGAAACGATGCCACCTTTCGAAGGGTTCGCGCTGCTGAGTCCCACAGGCCGGCTTCTGCTCACACGGTTGGGTGCGGGGCGTATCGTGTTGGCGACTACGCCTGCGACACCGCAAGAAGAGACCTTTTTGCGCGAGAGTTACGGACGCGGCTTCGATCGGCACAGCCCGCTGCTTCTTCTGCCCACCAGTCCATGGCTGGCAGGGGGCGGACTGACCACGTCACTGGTAACACCCGTGACCAGTGTCGGAGCGGCTCTCCACGTTCAGCCTCGTCTTTGGCCCCTGCATCCCGTTTCGGTGGGGCAACTGATTGTACCCGTAGGTGCTCAGTCAACCTGTGCCCTCTTTGCGCCTGACGAGTCCGTTGTCCTCATAGGTGCCTCGGACGGGTCCATTTGCTTGTGGCCGTTGCCGGCTTACAACTATGCAATGGCATTGCCCGAGGCAGTGATTACCTATGTTGGCCAAGGTTTCGAGAGCGGCACGGCAGGAGGACGTATCCAAGTACGCGCTGAGTTTTACAATCACGAGCCGCCTCAGTTCATGCCCGGTATGGGTGTCAGCCTTATTGTCTATCCCGAAGTGAAGTGATGCTCCGATGCAGAGGTTTGCACCCGGTAGTCAGCTGGCTGGACATAGCGTAACGACTCATGAGCATAGCAACCGATGTCCTGTCCGATCTCGAGCGGCGCAAGCGGGTGCGTATTGCGCTGCGTCCCGACTTGCATTACTCGAAACATGTATACGAAGGCCGCACGTACCATGTGGTCAAAGATCCGGTCAGTTTGCGCTACTATCGCTTCAAAGAGCAAGAGCGCTTTGTGTTGGACTTGATGGACGGCGAACATACGCTGGAAGAAATACAAAAGGCATATGAGCAGCGATTTCCGCCGGAGCGGCTGACCTTCGAAGAGTTGGAAAATTTTGTAATGCAACTGCTTATGGCCGGCTTGGCGGAGAATCAATCTCCTCGAGCAGGCCAGTTGCTTTACGAGCGTTACCGCAAACGCCGTCGCCAAACCATTCTCGGATCGCTCTTCAACATCCTCTATATTAAAATGCCGGTGTTCGACCCTGATCGTCTGTTAGATAAGCTGGTCAAGCCGCTGGGCTTTGTATTCACTGGCTGGTTCTTTGCCATTAGCGTGCTTTTTATGCTAGCCGCTCTGTTTTTGGTCGCCAGTCAGTGGCGTATCTTTCTGAGTAAATTGCCAGCCTATCATGCTTTCTTTTCCTTCACCACTCTGCTGTATCTGTGGGCTGCCCTTGGTCTTGTGAAGATCGTTCACGAGTTTGGACACGGCCTGAGTTGCAAGAAGTTCGGCGGCGAAGTTCACGAAATGGGCGTTTTGCTACTCGTCTTTTCTCCTTGTTTGTATTGCAACGTGACCGATGCGTGGACTCTGCCCAACAAGTGGCACCGCATAATAATCGGCGCCGCCGGTATTTATGTCGAGTTGATCATCGCTAGTCTAGCCACTTTTATTTGGTGGCACACCGACTCCGGCACCTTCGTCAATAATCTCTGTCTGAGCCTGATGTTCGTATGCAGTGTCAGCACGATAGTTTTCAATGCCAATCCTTTGATGCGCTTCGATGGATACTATGTGCTGGCGGACTGGCTGGAGATTCCGAATTTGCGCGAACGCGCCAATCGCTTTGTGCAGAATCTGTTCATGAAATATGGTCTGGGAATGGAATTGCCTCCCGAGCAGCCTATGCCTTTGTGGCGCAAAGGATTTTTCGTAACATACGCGGTCACCAGCTATATTTATCGGTGGTTCGTCACGTTCGCCATCCTCTACTTTATGTACACGTTTTTGCAACCTTACAAATTGGGTGTGCTCAGTTTTATGCTGGGCACGGCGGCGGTGGGAGTGATGGTAGGCTGGCCCGCTTATAAGCTGACTATCGCCTACCGCAAACGGGGGAGGCTACCCGATATGAAACGCTGGCGCGTTGCTGCCGTGAGTGCAGGTGTAGCAGCGCTTGTGGCCGCGGTCTTCGCGTTGCCGGTTCCAGTGAGGATTCGCTCGCTGGCGGTGGTGCAAGTCCTGCCAGAGGGGCAGAAAGCCATTGTCGTACCGCAGCTGGGTGGCTACTTGCAGGCACTGCATGTGCGCGATGGTCAAACCGTCAAAAGAGGAGACCTGATTGCCACGCTCGTCAATCCCGATTTGGACCTGCGTTGTCAAACCGGCCAGCGCGAACTAGCGTCGCGCGAAAGACAACTTGCTGCCCTCGATCAGCTGTTGCTGGGCGCCGGTCGCCTGGATGCGCGCATCCAGGCGGATATCCACAACGTGGTAACCGAAATGGATTTGGTCAAGCAAGAATTGGATGCCCTGCATACGTTGCGCGAGCAATTGATCTTGAGGGCACCTGAAGAAGGAGTCGTGTGCGGCATTCCTACGCCGGAAGAGGTGGGCAAGTGGTACGATCCGGGCACTGTCTTAGGACGTGTATGCCAGCTGTCAGCGCTGCGCGTCGTCTTTCCGGTCGAGTCACCCGATCGCAAATTACTCCGACCGGGTACTGGTGCCTCCATCCATATCCACGGCACAGGCTTTCGTCGCTATCGCGGGTTTATCCGCGACATATCGGCTATCGAAGCTCGGGAAATACCTCCGCAATTGTCCAATCGCAGCGGCGGGGAAGTGCCGACGCAGCCGGATCCCGAAAAGCCGCTAGTCAGCGAGAAGCCACAGCGCCAGTTGTTCTTGGTGTCCGTAGTGCTGAGCGATGCTGACGAAGCGGTCCATCCCGGTGTATTAGCGCGCGTCCGCGTGGATGTCGAACGGCACACCCTGTGGTGGCGACTGCAGCGTTATCTGGCTACCACGTTCAACTGGGGTTTATAACACCGCACTTCTTCCTCACTGTCCGGCAGCGGTCTGCTCATATCCGCCATGGCGCAGGAAATGCGCTGTACTGTACCTTGTCGTCAAGTGTGCTTTTCGAGTGCGCCAGTCGTTCGTTGTGGCTCATGCCGTCATGTCCGGCAAAAATGGTACAGCGAGCGCAATCGGCAAAGGGCTTTGGAATTAGCGGCGTTTTTCTTCTTTGGCGCTGGCATAACTATCCGTTTTGACCTAGGTTTTAAGCGAAAAGGCCATTCGCGCAAGGAAGCTACTCTAGCGGGTCAGCAAACATCAGGTCAGCCTCCCCACGGGCAGACAACTATGAGCATGGGCATGATTGACCACAACGTACAACCGCGGACGTCTGTCAAGACCCCGAGTGTGCCACTGAATACAGGGGCTAGCTTTTATCCGCAGCAAAGCTCTCTAGGGGAGCCGTGGTTCTGCCCCAACACCGTGCAGATCTTGATCATGGACGATGAGCCGGCGGTTTGTCAGCTGATCACGACTCTCCTGGCCCGTCCGCAGTTCGAACTGGACGTACTCGGCGATCCCGAGCACATGGACGAAAAGCTCAAAGAACGCTCTTATCACTTGATTGTGACGGATATTCCCTTCGGGTTATATCCCGCGCGAACCGTGTTGCAACGTCTGGCCAGCGAGCAGCCGGAAGCCAGTATCATTGCCATGAGCGATAAACCGACGGTCGAGAACCTGATCCTGGCAGTGAAGCACCGGGTGTGCGACTTTTTGACCAAGCCCTTCGACGCCTCGGAATTGCAAGAGGCAGTACGCAAGTGTCTGGAAGACAAGGGGTTGATCCGGCTGTCGGAAGAAGCACTGCGCGAAGCACTAGGTGCCACGATTCGCGAGCGTCGAAAGGCACTGGGGCTCACCCTGGCACAGGTCGCCGCACGGACCAATATTTCCCTGGGATACTTGTCGCAAATCGAGCTAGGCAAAAACTCAGCCTCGATCGAAACACTCTATCGCATTTGTTTGGGTTTGGGCATCAAAATGTCGGAGCTTTTCCAGCGCATCAGGTCCTAACAGCAGGGATGGGACTACTCGCAGCAAAGCCGGCGGCGGAACGCACCCTTCTCTGCCGCCGGCAATTTTTGTCTGTACAGCAGTAACTTGTTAGACTGCTCCGCAAATACCAGAAAT
>Ga0209989_100210_pt1 | contig 11258 bp, 9 predicted proteins | sample Antgeofumaro1A2B_FD_188083 | JGI IMG/M metagenome (GOLD analysis project Ga0209989, IMG submission 188083) | Geothermal fumarole subsurface microbial communities from Mt. Erebus, Antarctica - 1A2B (SPAdes) (version 2) | ecosystem: Environmental > Terrestrial > Volcanic > Fumaroles | place: Mt....
GGGTGGTCCGAAGACGTGGCAATGGCTGGCGCTAGCGGGCGCCGTTCTGCTGGCGGTGGGTGTGGGCATCTACTGGTGGCTCGGCCGCCGGGAAGCCGCGGCGAGTCGGTAAGCAGCGAAACCCAGCAGCGTAGGCAGAGAGCATTTGCCATGACGCGCGTACTGTCCATGGTAGGGTGGCTGTGCAGCAGCCTGGGTTTGGCCATGCTCGTCATTACACCGGTACTGCAGCTTTCGCCGTTGACGGGCGACATGATATCGGAAATTATCATTCCAGGCGGGTGTAGTGGAGATATGTGCGACAATCCGACCCTGCGCTGTATAATTAATGTGCAACCATGTGGATTTCAGGATGGCGATGTTCGCTGCAACCGTAGTACTCCAGGAAATGATTGTTCTCGTTGCTGGTGTGTGGACTCACTAGGAAGTAACAGATGTACATGTCGTTTAAGGTAATCTGCCGCGGTCACACTCTTTGTGCACCGCGCTAGCAGCAGTGGGAGTCTGACTGCAGTTGCAAATTGTGTCGCACCGGGAGACGAGCAAATGGCAATGCATAACAATTCCCTGCTTACATGCGCGCCAGAGTTCGCCCACCCCTGCTCCGATTTATCCACGACGGCTCTGCTCGGGGCCTTGATGATTCTGCTTGCTTTCGATCCATCGCTACAGTTCTGTTACGGCGGGGAAGGGAGCGCCGTACCACGGGAGATCAGAGAAGCCTGGGAACAGTATAAGAGCAAAAGCGAGCAAATGCAATTAGAAGTAAGCGATATGTTTTATGTGAACGGTAAACTGTATTCGCAGACAAGCATTTCATTCAAGCAAAGCGACGAAGGGAGGATTATGATCAGTCGGCTAAGGTATCCCGAGAAGCCGAATATGAAATATCGGCCGCCTGAAGGGATAGTGTTGTGCCGCTGTCGCAAATATAGCTATGTACTACAGGAGAAGGAACCAGGCCGTTGGCTGGTGGCGTGGCTGGATTCACGGGTATCGAAAACGCCCCAACTTAGTGAGCTCGACGAATTCGGAGAAAATCTGTGGCCATTGATTACACTTGGCTGGGGAAGCGGATGGGACTTGATCAAGCTTACGGCAGAAGATTCGGCTTGGCACTCTGTCAGTTTCACCCGCCGGGTAAGCGACAAACAAGGCAGTGGCATTCTTGAGCTGAGCAAAAAGAAGCAGGGCGTTGAACCGAGGGATAGATTGTCTTGGATTTTACGAGCGACCGTCGTACTGGACTCTGCGAACCTGTGGACTATTAGGGAATATAGACTGGAATGGGATAGCACGGGAGAAAAGGGAACAGAAACGGGTAAATACGTTCTGGGTGAGCCTAAAGCCGAGTGCCCTTGTCCGTCATACTTTGAATCTCAGTCCACGAAAATCCGGGAAGGCACTCAGCGATTCGATTGTGTGAGGAAGGTCAGTTTTAAATTTTACGGCGAGCCAAAGCCGTCCCCTCATGAATTTACACTGTCCGCGTTCGGTATCCCAGAACCAAGTATAAATGTTGCGGAGCATAAATCGTATAGTCTGCTTACGATTGTATTCATAGCTGCGATAGGCCTCTTCCTCGTAGGAATTGTCGTACTCCGGTGGTCATGGGCCCGGGCACACAAGTAGCCGGCTACCAGCATACAGGTGGATGGGCAAAGGTTGGAATAGGGGCTTGGAGAGAGTAGAGAGTATTGCTCGGAACTTGTTCAGTTGCTGCTGTCAGCCAATGGTCCTTACATTGACAGTTTTCTGAGTCTTTTGCCGTGTCCGGGCTATACGGTCCTGCCAGAACCGAGTTGACCGCCGGCTTCCGCCTGGTCTTTCAAAGCTCACAGGCGGCAGTTAGGTAGGATAGAATTGTACGAGCAGCACCGCAATCCGTAAGAAACTCACTCGGAGTGCGAGCTCCGGACGGAGACGATGCCATGGCTTATGCCCACCTAGTAGACTTGCACGCGCGCCAGGCGTTGCGTTTTGGTCCCCGAGCGGCTCTGCGGTGGAAGCAGCACGGACTATACCACGATTTGTCCTGGGAGAACTACCGGCGCTACGCTCTAGCTGGAGCCGCCAGCCTGGTGGCACGTGGTTTACCGCCCGGGGCGCATGTGGGCCTGTTATCGGAAAACCGACTGGAATGGTTGCTGGCAGACATGGCTATCTTGACCGCCGGGTGCGTCAACGTCCCTGCACACGCCCCCTTGTCCGCCCGACAAATCGGCTTCCAGTTCGCTCATGCCGAGGTTTCTTGGATCTTTGTCTCCACATCGAGCCAGCTGCAAAAAGTGCTGGCGGTTCGCGACCGGCTCCCCGCTGTGCGCCGAATCGTATTGTTCGACGAACCCAGCGCCCAATTGCCCGACGATGTGGAAACCTGGCCAAGCTTTCTGCGGCTCGGCTATGCTGCACTGGCCCAGCAGGCCATAGAATTGCACCGTCGCGCTACCCGCCTGCAACTGGACGACCTGGCAACTATCATGTACACATCCGGCACGACCGGCGAGCCCAAAGGGGTCATGTTGACGCATGGCAACCTGTTGTCCAATGCGCTCAGCATGTTAGAAGGTATCGGAGTAGACGACGAAAGTATCATCCTCAGTTGGCTGCCATACAGTCACATATATGGGCGTCTTGTAGATCACTATGTAAGCATTGCCGCTGGTGCCACTCTGTGCTTGGCCGAGTCGCAAGAAACACTGTTGGTCAATTTGCGCGAAATCCAGCCCACGCAGTTCTCGGCAGTTCCGCGTTTTTACGAAAAGGTTCTTTCGGCGGTGCATTGCGAAGATACTCAGGAAATGTACCGCCGCCTGCGACGTGTCTTCGGCACCCGTATTCGCTGGCTCAATTCCGGCGGCGCCCCCCTGCCGATCCACGTGGCACGAATATACCATGACGCCGGCCTCAAACTCCTCCAGGGTTACGGCCTCACGGAAACATCTCCGGTCATCAGTTTCAATCGTCCCGACAGCAACAAGATCGGCACTGTCGGACAAGCAGTTCCCGGCGTGGAAATCCGCATCGCCGAGGACGGGGAAATACTGACCCGGGGTCCTCACGTTATGAAAGGGTATTGGAAAAATCCCGCCGCCACCGCTGAGGCGCTCCGCGACGGTTGGCTCCATACAGGAGATCTCGGCTCGCTCGACCCAGATGGATACTTAACCATCACCGGTCGCAAGAAGGAAATCCTTGTCCTTTCCAATGGCAAAAAGGTCGTCCCGGCCGATATCGAGGGGCGCCTGACCGGAGATCCCCTGATCGAACAAGCTGCGGTTTTCGGCGAGGGCAAGAGTTACTTGACCGCACTCATCGTACCGCGCCTGGATCGTTTGCGGCAGGAAGCACAGTCACTCGACTTGCCTGCCAGCCTGCCCGACGCTGACTTACTGGAACATCCGCGCATCCATGACCTGTTTGCGCGCCGCATCGCTCAGGCACTTCAGGACCTTTCCCAGTGGGAACAGGTGCGCAAATTCCGCTTGCTCCCGCGCCCATTTACCCTGGAAGCAGACGAAATGACCGTGAGCTTGAAACTCCGCCGCCAGGTTATTTACGATCACTTTCGCGAAGATATCGAACGACTCTATACTTAAAAAGCCGAGCGCTACTTTCCTCTACACGTCACTTCGATAACGATTCTTGCCGCCGGCGAGTCCATCATCTATGCTGAGCGGCCCTGCGCCATAACCTAATATCAGTAACAAGCCGCCTAAGATGGCTAAGTTTTTCATGAACATGATCATCTGCGTCTGCCGTTCCATTCCTTCCACATTCCAAAAGTCGTGAAAAATAATCGTGGCTGGGATGATAAACACTATCAAAGTCAAGGCACCGAAACGCGCTTTGTAGCCGACGAGTATGCACAACCCGCCAATCGTTTCCAATGCAATTGCCCCCAATAAGAAGAACGGTACCCAGGGCATTCCCTTCGACGCCATGAAGTGAGCTGTTTGCTCCCAACTGAAGATCTTTCCGATACCGCTGAAAACGAAAATGAGGGTCAGGAGTGCTCGTCCCACAGGGATTGCATAACGTGTCGACCGGTTCATGAGCCTCGCCTCCAAATAAGAAATCCCCGATTGTGCATCCGATGATGCCTTCGTCATGAAAAAAGCAACGCCCGATTCCTGTTACGACTCAGCGAACGTCCTGGTTCGGCCCAATCTATGGTTCTCAGTCGCTCTCGATCTGGATACCACTATCGGGCAGCGAGCAGCAACTCACGATCTCTTCCGTCGGTCATGGGGCGCTCGGCCGAGTCGGTCCGTTTCAGGCGACGACCAGACTTGTGGATTTTTGTCTTGCGCGCTAGAATCCGTGCGTATTGACAGTAGACCGAGCCGAAAAACGCACTGCTTGGAGAAAAAGGCCATGCCCAAAGCGAAGTCTGTTTTGATTTGCACGGTAGGCACGAGCCTGTTTCATCCCAACTTAGACAACCTCGCCAAGGCGGCCCAGGAAGGAGCGGACACTCTGACACGAGAGCTGGGCCAGGCCTATTTGCAAAAGAACTGGGAAAGTGTAGCCCGTCTCCTGCGGCGTCTGGATCCAGGCGATCGCGGCTGCGGTGCGGAAATCAATTCGATTCACGACATGGTCGCCAAGGGCTACGTCAGCCCAGACTGTAAGCTCTATTTCGTCCACTCGGACACCCAAGAGGGTGCCGCCATCGCACACATTCTCCAGCACTATCATCGGAAGCGAGATCACCAACATGTCGAAACCATCCAGGTGGCGGGGCTCCAAGACAGCGATCCGGGGCTCTTCCGTACCAAAGGACTCAGAGAACTCGCCGCCAAACTATGCAGCATAATCCAGAAGTATCCACATGAGTACTGCGCCATCAATGCCACAGGGGGCTACAAGGCACAAATAGCGATCGCCGTCTTGCTCGGTCAGGCTATAGGTGTACCGGTGTACTACAAACACGAGCGGTTCTCTGAGATTATCGCATTCCCGCCCATGCCGGTCGCACTCGACTTTCACGTGTGGATGAGAATCAGTGGAATGTTGTTCGATCTCGCCACTAGCAAAGATCCAGTCCCTTTTGAAAACTATAGCGACTCGTGGGACGAGAAGTACGACAGCCTCGTAGAGCGAGTGCCAATAGATGATAAAGAATGCCTCGAATTGTCACCCACCGGGCAGATCTTTCACGATACGTTCCGGCTGCGGTTCCGCAGCACGCGCGACAAGCTCTTGCCGCCTCCTGCTTCTTCTAAAAAGCCGCCGCACTTGGAAAAAGCCGGCTGGCCTGGGAAACACCCGCAGGTCGCGCATGTGCTCGAGCGCTTGACCAATGAAATACCACAAGTCACCTTCTGCCAATCAACCTATTATAATCCAGACTTGCCTGAAAGAACACGGTTCGTCATCAGTCGCGGCGAAATCGTCGGTATTTATTCCAACGGCACCTGGACCGTGAAATTCACAGTTCACTCGACAGCAGAGACCGAAGATCAGAAGCAGGCCCTTGTAGCCTTTCTCAACGAATGGCTCCACGAGCAGAGGCTGGTCCCTAGCCGTTAGAATTCGCTCACGACTTCGCCGCCGCTACGTGTCGCCAATGCCGGTAAAACAGCGTCCGCAGCATAGCCCAGAAACCGAGTCGAACCATCCGCAAACAAGAAATGCGCCCCGTGCGGGTGGAAACTCCAGAAATGAAAAGCATCGCATATTTCTTCGAGCCGGCCTGGCCCGAAACTATAAGGTCCCCTGGGGCAGTGGTTAATAAATGGGCGGTCGCCAGCGTTTCGCTCGCGCGCTCCGAGCAACATGTCCACCGATCCGCTACCCCGTTGGCCAAAGCCCGTGTACCACCACCCGAACCAATGATCGCCGGTCGGCGGCCGCTCCCCCACCATAACTGTTTGACTCGTGCCATCACGAATGTCCTGCAGCCGAACACGCGAATTGATGTACAGAATACCGTCCGTCTGATCGTACGCAGTACCCAATACACCAACATAGTTTGTAAGGGCCGCAGTGATATTGAAGCGCGTCAGCTGCGGAAAATCAGCCCGCCCGTCCGAAGGACACGAATACACCCGGATGGGTAAAGCAAAACCTATATGTGGCGGATTCTGCGAGGCACGCTGTGTCGCTTCGTATGCCGCTATCGTATAGCGCCATAGCACATCCTGTTCAATGAATGGTAGTATACGCACCAAAAACGTCATCCCAGGATACCTTTGCCTACTTGTAAGCGCCGTAAATCCCGGGGGCAAAACGCGGTGCGCTGTATGGTATTGGTGCAATGCCAACCCGATCTGCCTCAGGTTATTGGCGCAGGTCGTTCGATGAGCCGCTTCCCGAACACGCTGGGTTGCAGAAAGAAGCAAACCCATCAATACCGCCACGATGCCTATGACCACGAGCAACTCGATGAGAGTAATAGCAGCTCTGTAGCTCCTGACGCCCCTTCTTCTCACGTTCATGATTATTGCTCCGCTACCGACTCGCCGCGGCTTGCCGGCGGCCGAGCCACCAGTAGATGCCCACACCCACCGCCAGCAGAACGGCGCCCGCTAGCGCCAGCCATTGCCACGTCTTCGGACCACCCGCTGGCCGCGCCGCTATAGCCGCGGGAATCCCGTAATACGTCAGCTCGAACTCCTCATCCGGCGGACTGTCGCGCACGAACCGGTACTCTCGAGTCACGACGCCCGTGATCTTGGAACCTGTGGCTTTGTCTATGGTTTCCCCAGTCAGGACGTACTTTGTCGGCAAGGACAAGCCATCCAGGTCGGTAGTTTGTAAATAAAACGATCTATGAGATTTGCTTTCCAGCGTTTCCTGCCCGATTTCCCCACGCAGAATAACCCAACCCCGGCTTGGGTCGAGTTCCAAAGAAGCCTGCAGATTGTAATCTGCCGGTTTCCTGGCCTCCCGTCCTGAAACAAGCGCGGCACGCGTCGAGCGTAACACAACAATGACTCTATCTGACTGATCCGGCCTAGGCGCGCACTGCTCAATTTTTATGTCCCCGTCAGCAATAATTTCCCCTATGGGGGTATTGCCAGCGGCGATTATCTCCACAGTGGGCACGACAATCCTCCACTCCGGACCAATTTCCAGCCACTTCCAGTAGCGTTCTGCTTGCTCGTGGACGTCCCAATGAAGTGTCCTAATAAGCCACGGGCCGTCCATCCTTCTTTTGTAGAGCTCGCATGCCCAATCTTTTCTCAGCAACTTCAAGGAGGCGTCTTGACCGTTTCGGTTACAGTCAGTGAGCATCTCGGTAATAAATTTGTCATGCATTTGGCTCCTTTTAAAACGGGTCACTATGCGGGTCTTCCGCCCGGTCGAGTTCGACATACTGTGCCGTACCTCGTATTGATTGAATTCCGAAACCTTTTTCGAGTATTCAGCCCACGCCGAGGGAGCCTCCTTCCTCAACCGGTTGAGCCACTCGCCTCCAAAACCGACGCCCTGCATGCATGAAAATACAAACAGACCGAAGACGACACTACACCGCTTCATTTTTCCGGCTGCCCTTCGTACATGCCTTCCCTTCGACCACTTCGCTGTAGGCATCCGCATCAAGTCGTACACACTTACAGATCGGACTCACGTATCGTACGACGGCTTAAGTTCCCTTCGTTTTACAATAACAACCGTCCATCTGACGCGTCGGCCAACACTTGCAGTACTCACAGTTTTTCCGGTTCGCATTGCATTTGCACATACTATTCCCATCGTCGCAGTTAATAAGCGGGTCTTTCCAGCAGTCTTTATTCTCCGCACATCCTGTGCTACACACGTTGCCTGGGCACTGGGGCTGGTCCAGTCCGATGCCCACCTCCTCCTCTGCCCATCCCCACACGCCAGGCGCCAGCAACGGAGCGCTCAGGAGCATGGCCAAACCCAGGCTGCTGCACAGCCACCCTACCATGGACAGTACGCGCGTCATGGCAAATGCTCTCTGCCTACGCTGCTGGGTTTCGCTGCTTACCGACTCGGCGCGGCTTGCCGGCGGCCGAGCCACCAGTAGATGCCCACACCCACCGCCAGCAGAACGGCGCCCGTTAGCGCCAGCCATTGCCACGTCTTCGGACCACCCGCTGGCCGCGCCGCTATAGCCGCGGGAATCCCGTAATACGTCAGCTCGAACTCCTCATCCGGCGGACTGTCGCGCACGAACTTGTACTCCCGCAATTCGTAATGAACTTCCTTCGTTTTTGTAGCCTTGGTCAGCCTCGTGTACTGCCTTTCGTATTTGCTGGGTAGAGTTATCCCACCTATCTCTCTTGTGTCTAAAAAAAACGAACCTTGCACTGTAGTCTCTACTGTGTCCTCCAGGGTTTCGCCTCTCAAGACGATCCAATGCCGTTGCGGATCCAATTCTAGCACCATCCGTCGCAGCCGGTGCCCTAGCTCCCGCGCTTCCTTGCCCGGCAGCAACTCGCTACGCGATGATTTGAGCACCAGATTCACTTTGCTCCTATCCCGGGCTGAAGGTTCGCATGTCTCGACCAGCAAACCATATTCGGCAATGAGTTCCCCTATCGTTTTGTAGTTGCCGGGGAGAATGTGAATGGTAGGCACATTTAGCTCCCACATCCCCCAAGTGCCACCCAGACCTAGCCAGTCCCAATATTCTTTCGGTTTCTTCTCAACATCCAGGTAAAGAGCCGTCACCAGCCATACATCGCTGCCGAGCTTTTTCGTCAATTCACAGGCATAGTCCCGGCGCAATAGCCAGAGAGACAGGTCCTTCCCTAACCTATCCGAATCAATAAACTGTTCTGCAAGGAACTTATCACGCTCCCGGTTTCTTTTCAGTGTAGTCCTGGCATGGAAGATGCGCCCGTCTGAGTTTCTAGAGTGAATAAGGAACTCGTGTTGATTGAATTCTGCAATCCTTTTCCAATAGTCAGCCCATGCCTTGGGGCCCTCCTTCGTCAGACGCTCGAGTAAATCCGGTGACCCAGCATCGCTGTGCACAGTAGGCAACAAGGCCAGGAGCCAAGTCAATACAAAGTAACGCGGCATCCCCCTGCTCCCAGCAAATAAAACACGATAGACCTCCTATTGAGACACCGCAAAGCCAATAGCAGCACCTTGTTCGCCTACTTGACCACAGCTCATGTACCCTTGGTTCTGCAATAGCAGGCGTCTCCCCTTTTATTGGGCCAGCATTTACACTTGTCGCAATTTGGCAACGTCGCATTGCATTTGCAATTTGCATTCGAATCGTCACAGTATGGTATACAATCCGCGTTTTCCACACATCCTGTGCTGCATTGATTGCCTGGGCACTGGGGCTGGTCCAGTCCGATGCCCACCATCTCTGCCCATCCCCACACGCCAGGCGCCAGCAACGGAGCGCTCAGGAGCATGGCCAAACCCAGGCTGCTGCACAGCCACCCTACCATGGACAGTACGCGCGTCATGGCACACTTTTCCTGCACACAGCCGTTTCTATCGCTGGGTCAAAGTCATTCAACTTCCCGGTTCCCTAAGTACTGTCTCGCGCACCGAGCCGGACACTACTCGTTGCCTCACCGAACGCTTTCCCTGGCCACTTCCAGCAACTGAACAAGTTCCGAGCAATACTCTCTACTCTCTCCAAGCCCCTATTCCAACCTTTGCCCATCCACCTGTATGCTGGTAGCCGGCTACTTGTGTGCCCGGGCCCATGACCACCGGAGTACGACAATTCCTACGAGGAAGAGGCCTATCGCAGCTATGAATACAATCGTAAGCAGACTATACGATTTATGCTCCGCAACATTTATACTTGGTTCTGGGATACCGAACGCGGACAGTGTAAATTCATGAGGGGACGGCTTTGGCTCGCCGTAAAATTTAAAACTGACCTTCCTCACACAATCGAATCGCTGAGTGCCTTCCCGGATTTTCGTGGACTGAGATTCAAAGTATGACGGACAAGGGCACTCGGCTTTAGGCTCACCCAGAACGTATTTACCCGTTTCTGTTCCCTTTTCTCCCGTGCTATCCCATTCCAGTCTATATTCCCTAATAGTCCACAGGTTCGCAGAGTCCAGTACGACGGTCGCTCGTAAAATCCAAGACAATCTATCCCTCGGTTCAACGCCCTGCTTCTTTTTGCTCAGCTCAAGAATGCCACTGCCTTGTTTGTCGCTTACCCGGCGGGTGAAACTGACAGAGTGCCAAGCCGAATCTTCTGCCGTAAGCTTGATCAAGTCCCATCCGCTTCCCCAGCCAAGTGTAATCAATGGCCACAGATTTTCTCCGAATTCGTCGAGCTCACTAAGTTGGGGCGTTTTCGATACCCGTGAATCCAGCCACGCCACCAGCCAACGGCCTGGTTCCTTCTCCTGTAGTACATAGCTATATTTGCGACAGCGGCACAACACTATCCCTTCAGGCGGCCGATATTTCATATTCGGCTTCTCGGGATACCTTAGCCGACTGATCATAATCCTCCCTTCGTCGCTTTGCTTGAATGAAATGCTTGTCTGCGAATACAGTTTACCGTTCACATAAAACATATCGCTTACTTCTAATTGCATTTGCTCGCTTTTGCTCTTATACTGTTCCCAGGCTTCTCTGATCTCCCGTGGTACGGCGCTCCCTTCCCCGCCGTAACAGAACTGTAGCGATGGATCGAAAGCAAGCAGAATCATCAAGGCCCCGAGCAGAGCCGTCGTGGATAAATCGGAGCAGGGGTGGGCGAACTCTGGCGCGCATGTAAGCAGGGAATTGTTATGCATTGCCATTTGCTCGTCTCCCGGTGCGACACAATTTGCAACTGCAGTCAGACTCCCACTGCTGCTAGCGCGGTGCACAAAGAGTGTGACCGCGGCAGATTACCTTAAACGACATGTACATCTGTTACTTCCTAGTGAGTCCACACACCAGCAACGAGAACAATCATTTCCTGGAGTACTACGGTTGCAGCGAACATCGCCATCCTGAAATCCACATGGTTGCACATTAATTATACAGCGCAGGGTCGGATTGTCGCACATATCTCCACTACACCCGCCTGGAATGATAATTTCCGATATCATGTCGCCCGTCAACGGCGAAAGCTGCAGTACCGGTGTAATGACGAGCATGGCCAAACCCAGGCTGCTGCACAGCCACCCTACCATGGACAGTACGCGCGTCATGGCAAATGCTCTCTGCCTACGCTGCTGGGTTTCGCTGCTTACCGACTCGCCGCGGCTTCCCGGCGGCCGAGCCACCAGTAGATGCCCACACCCACCGCCAGCAGAACGGCGCCCGCTAGCGCCAGCCATTGCCACGTCTTCGGACCACCC
>Ga0209989_100212_pt1 | contig 11210 bp, 7 predicted proteins | sample Antgeofumaro1A2B_FD_188083 | JGI IMG/M metagenome (GOLD analysis project Ga0209989, IMG submission 188083) | Geothermal fumarole subsurface microbial communities from Mt. Erebus, Antarctica - 1A2B (SPAdes) (version 2) | ecosystem: Environmental > Terrestrial > Volcanic > Fumaroles | place: Mt....
CGTGAAGAAGAAGCGGCCTCACTCTTGCCCGCGGTGGAAATCTCGTGCCACTCGCGCTCGCCCTCCGCGCGGTAGTACACGGTGTAACGCAGGGCGTCTTTGTCGGGGTCTTCCGCTTGCCATTGTACAGACACTTCCCCAGACAACACCGCACCCCCCTTCGGCGATTGCAGAGTCACCCGAGGCGGCTGGTTCTGCGTGCGATAGTAGAGCGACACCGACAGCAGGCGCGGGCTGACCTGCGGGTCACGCGTGCGCAATACTGCCCGATACTGCACATATCGCCCCGGCGGGCTGGTGATGCGTTCGCCGGGAGCGGCCAGCGCACTGCTCCAACTGCTCCAGCTGGCATCGGGCTCGGGCACGTTGCCACTGCGCGTGCTGATCTCCACCGAAGTCCCCTCTGGCGTTTCCGCTATCCAGTAGAGCGCGCCCCACTGCGCGGGGAAGCGGGCATCGTGTACCGGCGAGGTGTATACGCCTTCCCCACCGTCCAGTTTGGCGGTGTAGATCTCTCCCCCGTTCGCCGTGCCCAGCCACAGCGCGTTCTGCCACCATGCGCCAGCCGCGAAGTCCACATCCAGCCGGTTCTCCACCAGGTTCACCCGGTTATCGGGGAATATCTGATAGAGCACGCTACTGCCGCAGGCGAACACACTGCCATCGGGCGCAGGAATGAAGGCAAGCAGAGGGTTTACACTGCGCTCGATAAGCGTTCGGATACGCCCATCGGGATACAACCGCACCACCTGCGAGCGACCGTACAACGCAACCAGTAGCGAGCCGTCTGCACACACCGACAGCGCAGACACCGCTCCCTGCCCCAAATCACGCACCGCCTGAGCGGAACCGTCGGGCAAGATGCGCCACAACATGGCGTTGTCCCCAGTGCCTACGTACACGGTGCCGTCCGCAGAGGTCGCCAGGGCGGTAACGTGGTTCTGACCAGTCTGCAAAACAGTCTCTACCTGTTCACCGCGCAAGCGATACACCACGCCCGCGCTACCGCCCGTGCCGACCAGCACAGCGCCGCTTGAATCGCGCACCGCGCACACCGGATAGTTTTGTTCCAGCTGTGCCACCTGTTGAAACTTTCCGTCAGCAGAGATGCGATAGATGCGCCCGCGAGGGGATGTGCCAGCCAGCCAGCCATCGCCGTCGGGGATCAGCCAGTGCACTTCCATCTCCGGCAGTCGGCACCAGGTGGACAGTTTGCCGTCGGGGGTCAAGCGAAGAACCTCTCCCTCATGCCCCGTGCAGACGAGCAGAGAGCCATCCTTCGCCGGCGTGAGGCTCCACACAAACGGCTTGCCGGTATCTACCGCACGAGAAAGGGTCAGCGACAGACGCACATCACCCTCCGAGGTAGCGGTGGTGCGGTCGAAGAAGCCCTTGGCGAAATCGGCTTGCTCGGTCTGCGTCCACACCTGTGGCGCGCGGGCGACCGGTTTTTCTTCCTTCTCTGCGCTTTCGCGAGCCTGAGCGGGTGGCGTGGAAGGCTTGGCGTCGGACGGCGAGGGGCGAGTGGGTTGCGCTTTGGTCTGCACTGGGAGTATCGCCCTCGCGAAGGTGTGCGCCTCTGCCTCCCACATCTCGCCGTCCACCATCGCAGGCACTCCAGGGGGCACTCCCGGAGGCACCCCTTCGGGAGGCAAAGGCTCGCTAGGTGGCGTAGATGACTCGGCGGGGTGTGTTTCGGAGGAATCGCGTCGCTGAACGTTCAGCACCAAGGTTTGAGTGCCGCTTAACACCCACTCGGTTGGTATCACCAGCTTCACTTCATCGCGCTCTAGACGCAGGGCACTGCTCTTGCCCGAGCGCATCAACGCGCCCATCGTGGGAGGCATCTGGCTGAACCGCTCTCCGCCGATGTTCACCGTGGACGTGGGCAGAAGGAGGCGTACCACCAGTTCGTTGTTGCGCTCACGCTCTAGGAAGCGGTTGACCATCTGCTGAAGGCTGGTAGGAGGTGCTTGTTCGGGCGCACCGGTGCGAATGACCAGACCGGGCAGAATGGTCAAGGACGGCGCCAAGCCGCCGCGCACTTGCAGGGTGTACCGTCCACTACGCAGGCTCTGGGGCAGTACTAGGCTCACACTGCGCGTCACCGGTTGTCCCCGATAGGGTTTCAACACCACGCCCAGGTCTACGGTCTCACCCGGTTCGTAACTCCCCTTGCGCACGAACACCCGTTCGATGGTCGCCGTCTGCCGTTTGCTCTCGATGCGCACGCGCAGGCTGACACTCTTGATCGCCACTGGGTAGAAGGGGTTCGCCGTCAGGATATTCATCAGGTTGTCTAGGTCGGAAGTGGCACTGCTGGCGATGTCCACGTCGTCGAACACCATGTTTTCGCGGGTGATGGTTCCCACCTCGTCCGCCACGACGCTCGTCTGAACCCAGGCGAGGGAATCGCCCGGCGTGCCGCGTATCTGCGACAGCGTCTCATAAGCCACCAGCGACACCAGCTGACCGGTCAGCAGAGGATGCCGAACCACTTGAGCTTGAAACTTGCGCTTGCGGCCGGTCGTCCGGTCCTCCACATCGACGGTAACGGGCACCATTGTGGGGCGTTTGTTCAACTCTCCCGCCACTGAGAACAGCCTGTCCTGTGTGGCCGTGCCCACCACGCTGACTGGCGCAGCGATCTTCACCGAGCGCGAATAACTGGGCACCACATCGAACACATAAGCCGTGGTCAACGGAGCTTCGATCGCGCCGATGCCCATCAGCGGATGCCCAAAGATCAGCACCCGGTCGTCATCGCGATAGGTAACTGTGCCGATCGCGCTCACGTCTACGTCGCCGGCGACCAGCGCAACCCCTACCGCCGCGCCCGGCTGTAAGGGAGGCATCCGCTTCGCTAACCCTTCAGCACGACCAGGACCAGGCATGGCGTACAGGTTATACGGTTGTAAAAGGGCGTTCAGCCGCTGAACCCCGCGCGAAGATAGACCACTGACCATCACCGGCACGGGCGGGCGCGTGAACACTAGTTCGTTCTCGCCAGCGGGAGGCGCGCTGTCCGGCGCGATCACGATTCGTTTGCCGCCGAAGGTGACCGTCTGAGGCTCTGCCTGCGCGCGCATCATGCCCGCTGGCTCCTTGGGCAGGCGGGGGTCGAGGGCTTCCAGCATGTCCTCAATCGGTGTCACCAGACACTGCGGCTCTTTGGGGAACCCCCAGAAGGTCATGGACACCGCGCCAGCAAGCCTGCCGTTCAAATAGATGGGACTACCGCTCATTCCGGCGGCGATGTTCACGCCCCGTGAGTTGAGCGGACCACCGACCATCTTAATGAATATCAGGTCGTGTCCCACATTCGCTTTGGGCAGAACGCCGAGCACTTCCACCTCGAAGCGCTCGATCTGCGTGCCGCGAAAGACGGTCAGCCCATAGCCCTTCATGCCGGGCTTGATCTCGCGCACCCGGATGATCGCAGGAGAACACAACGCTGGCGCGGTCAGCAAGAAGATGACCAGAACGACGGCGAGTACATGGCGCAAGCCTCTTCGCATACGACGGGGTTCCTCCATGATGGGATAGGTGCGATACTGGTTCAGGAGCGTGCTCATGGCGACGGTGCGCTCACCTCAGCCGAGATTCCCACGCGGCGCGCCTGGTCCGCTAGTTTCTCTGCGCTGGACCTGTTGCGATACACCCCCAACTGCACACGAAACACCTTGCGTCCGCCAACGGTATCGGTCACTATCGCGCCGGGCAATCCCTTGTCGGTGACAGAGCGCAGGAGCACATCGGCTTGCTCGCGGCTGTGAAAGCTCTCCGGCAGACGCACCCGGTACAGCACATCGGGGCTGGACGCCGTGCCTGCGGTTTCCCCGTTCAAAGGCTCGGGCACCTGAACGCCCCCCTGCGGCGTGGAAGGCTCGTTGGTCGGGCGAGAAGGCGGCGGCTGTGGCGCCCACAGGTTGGTCGGAGGCGGAGGTGCGGACGGTTGCTCCTCCAGAGTGGTGGGCGGCTGAGGTTCCTCGGTCTGCGTATGCTCCTCAGGCGGCGCCGCTTCGCCGGACGGTATCACCCGAATCGTATCGGATAGGGTGCTGGGGTCGCGCTCACGGATCTGCACGCCAGCCAGCTTAGGGGTCACCGGCGAGAAGGGTGCTGGCGTCGCGGGAGGTGTGGTAGTAGCAACCGGCACAGGTGGCGCCGACGCCGCCGACTGTTCCCCTCTCCACCGGTGCAGCCAGGGACCGATCCAGTATGCCCCTGCCAGATAACACAGCACCACACAGCCTGCCCCTAACAGCACGTATAGCACGCGCTGCCAGAGGTCCGAATGCCCACCGTTTGTCGCGGAATAACGCATTGTTGCCCCTCCCACGGTGTCTATACGAGAAGGGGCAGGATGTCTGCCCCTTCCAGATGAGTAACCCCCAGAGCACTCATGCGATGCCCGGTTCCGTGCGGAACCGCTTGGTGACCGGGGCACGCGGTACCGCTTCCGACTGACCGGGCGTTTCTTCTGCCTCTTCGCCGCGCGCTTCAGGAGGTGAGCTGTCCCATGTGCTGATCGCTTCGGCAGGTTGTGCGCCCTCCATCAGGGCAAGGAACTCCTCGCGCTCGATGGTCTCCTTCTGCAGAAGCACCTGCACAATCTCCTTCATCTTGTCGCGGTTCGTGGAGAGAATATCCACGGCACGACGGAAGCACTCGTCGATAATCGCCCGCACTTCCTGGTCGATGGCGTAGGCCACCTCTTCGCTATAGTTGCGGTCCTCCATGATGTCGCGTCCCAGGAAGGGGTTCCCATGCCTTCTACCGAAGGTCAAGTTGCCCAGTTTCTCGCTCATGCCGTATTCGCAGACCATCGCGCGGGCGATCTCGGTAGCGCGTTCGAGGTCGTTGTTCGCGCCCGTGGTCGCCTCGTTATACACGAGTTTCTCTGCCGCGCGCCCTCCCAGCAAGGAAGTGATTTCATCCAGCAATTGCGCCCGCGTCAGCAGATAACGGTCGCGCTCGGGCAGCTGGAGCGTGTAGCCCAGCGCACGCCCACGCGGCAGAATGGTGACTTTCTGCACCGGGTCGGCATTGGGTAGTAGTTCACCCACGATGGCATGCCCGACCTCGTGGAATGCTACCATCTCGCGCTCTTTCTCGCTGATGAGCTTACTGCGCCGCTCGGGGCCGGCGATGACGCGCTCGATGGCGTCTTCGAAATCGGACATATCGATGCGCTGTTTGTCGCGCCGCGCCGCTAGCAGTGCCGCCTCGTTGACGAGGTTGGCGATGTCTGCGCCAGTGAAGCCCGGTGTGCGCCGCGCTAGCACCTCGGGGTCCACGTCCTCGGCGAGGGGCTTGCCCTTCAGGTGCACCTTGAAGATGTCGCGCCGCCCGTTGACGTCGGGGGTATCGACCACGATACGGCGGTCAAAACGCCCCGGACGCAACAGGGCGGGATCCAACACGTCGGGGCGGTTGGTGGCTGCCAGCAGGATCACGCCCGTGTTGGGGTCAAATCCGTCCATCTCCACCAGCAGCTGGTTCAGCGTCTGCTCGCGCTCATCGTGACCGCCGCCTAATCCCGCGCCGCGCTGACGCCCCACGGCATCGATCTCGTCGATAAACACCAGGCACGGGCGGTTGGCTTTGGCGGTGTCGAACAGGTCGCGCACGCGCGATGCTCCCACGCCCACGAACATCTCCACGAAGTCCGAGCCGCTGATGTGGAAGAAGGGTACGCCCGCCTCTCCCGCGATGGCGCGCGCCAGCAGGGTCTTGCCACAGCCGGGCGGTCCCAACAACAGGACGCCCTTGGGGATTTTCGCGCCTAATGCCTGGAACTTCTTCGGGTTCTTTAGGAACTCCACGATCTCCTGGAGCTCCTCTTTGGCTTCCTCGATGCCCGCCACGTCGTCAAAGGTCACTCTGGGCACGCTTTCGGAAGCCCGCTTGGCACGACTGCGCCCAAACGAAAGCGCCTGATTACTGCCCGCCTGCATCTGGCGTAGGATCAAGAACCAGAAGAACACCACCAGCACCAGCGGCAGAACCATGGGCAATAGTCCCTGCAGAGCGTCCGAGAAGACCGAACGGCGGAAGGTGAAGTTCACCCGCTTCTGCTCCAGCTTGCGATGCAGGTCGGTACGCGATTCGGGCGTATCGGGCAAGATGACGTAGTAGCGCGAACCGTCGTCGGTCTGGAACTGGAAGGTGTCCTTGTCGAACTCCCCCTGCAGGACGCGGTCCTCATCCAGCAGGTCCAGCAAACGCTTATACTTTACCTCTTGGGGCGAGTCGAACGCACGGAACGGCCCTCCGCGCACGACCAGATAGAAGGCTAAGCCCAGCAGGACCAGTACTAAGACATTACGCAGACTGCGGTTCAAGTCTTCCTCCTCCAGCGCATGTGCTGTATCGCGCCGCTAACGTTGGTATTATACCATATCGAAATCTGTGTATTGAATCCCTTACCACCCCCCACGAGGCTGTGCATGCAGGTGGAGGGTTTGCCGTGTTTGGGGCGTACAACGCACCCGCTCCGCTAGGCATACCCCTACCACCCACACGATACCCTCTTCATCGCACACAACAGGTATCTGCCGACGCCGATGGGCGGGTATCTTCCTGTCAATGAAAATATCGGAGAGTTTACGATGCCCCGATAGCCCCAGAGGCTGGATGCGGTCGCCGCGTCGCCAACCGCGCGCCACCAGCTTGCCCCCAATTCGGGATGCATCGCACCACACTTCCCAATTATCTTGACGCCACTGCGCAACCTCGGGTAACGTCGAATACTGCGCAAACAGGGTCACGCCAGCGGAAGGGATGGGTGTTTCACCAGGTACCTGCACCACTATTTCATACGAGAGCGTGAACGGCTCAGGTTTCAACCAGGCTCGGAGCGCACTTTGCCCTACCGCGACGTGCAGAGTGCCACCTTGCAAGGTAACTCCCGCCCGCTGACCGTGCTTCACAGCTTCGCGCAGGCGTTCTACCTGCTCGAACTCCATCTCTGCACCCTCCGGAGCTAGTCCCCTCACGACGTGGCGTATCACCCGCCTCTGGATGGCATCAGGCTGTCGGCTCAGCCATTCCAGCGACACCCGCCATTCGTTTTCCTGTCGGCTTAAGGTAAACTCAGGCTCCAGCGCGCGCAGATACTCGTGCCACCAACGCTCCTCGTCCCGCACCACCAGCGACAACCGCTCAATTGCCGAATCCACGCGCGGGTTAAGGTGGCGCAACTCGGGAAGCACCCGGTGGCGAACACGGTTGCGGCTGAAGCGCGGGTCTAGGTTGGAAACATCCTCCACATAGGTCAGTCCGTGCTGGGCGCAATACTGTTGGATCTGCTGGCGGCTGATCAGGAGCAAGGGGCGAATGAACCTGCCCCGGCGCACAGGCATCCCCGCCAGTCCCGCCGTGCCCGCGCCGCGCACCAGGTTCAGCAGAACGGTCTCCACTTGGTCGTCGCGGGTATGTCCCAGCGCAATGACGTCCGCCTCGATAGCCTCAGCGACCTCCTGCAAAAACGCATAGCGCGCCTCGCGTCCTGCCATCTCCAGGCTGATGCGCCGGCGTTGCGCCACTTGCAGAACCTCCACCCTGCGCGCGAAGAAGGGCACATGCCACTCGGCACACACCTGCCGACAATGCGCCTCATCGGCGTCGCTGTGCTCCCCACGCAGGGCGTGATTCAGGTGCGCCGCGTTGACCTCCAGCGACCACTTCTGGCGGATCGCGCAGAACAAGTGCAGGAGGGCGGTGGAGTCCGCTCCCCCAGAAAAAGCGACCAGCACTCTTTGCCCCGGTTCAACAAGGGCATCGGTGCGCAGGGCGTGTTCGAAGAGGGCAAGCAGTTCCATAACCGCTTCCGTTACCCCACACGATACCCCGACTCCACCAGCACCTGCAGGTGTTCGAGCTTATCGATATCCACGCCAATCTCGACGTATTCGGTCACGATCTCCTGCGCCGTCGCACCCATCAACTGCTGAACCCTGCGCTTGATGTGGGCAATGGAGAGTAACCGTGGAGAGACCAGCTTCGCCAGTAGCACACGCACGATGATGCCAGCACCCAATATCTTCGCCAACGCCCATACGGACTTGCGTGCCCTGAACGCTTGGCGCAGGAGGTCGGCTTGCCGGCGCACCACACCCGCACGCACGAGCAGGAGGTTGCCTCCAGTAAACGTGCCCTCTCGCAGGCTCAGTGCGGTGCGCGGCATGCTGGGAAACCTCTGTGCACACCGCTCCAGTGGAATGATCGGATAGCACATCTCCGCACCCGATTGCAGAGCACGGCTGACGAAATCCGCAACCGCCTGCGATGTGAGGAAAGGGGTGTCGGCGGTGGCATAGAGCAGATACTGCGCGTCTGGCACCGCGGCGGTCGCCTGCAGGACGTTCTCCACAAAGTCGCCCATGTCCGGCAGGGAGTGACAGCCATCCGGTGGAGGGATATCGCCGACCACATAGATGTCACTCACCCACGCGCTTTCCTGCAGGGCACGCACCACTCGCGCCAGCATGGTTTCGCCCTCTATCTGCAAGAGCGCGCGATGGGGCACACCCGTCGCCGCGAGCAGGTCGGGCTTACTCTTACCGCCTGCCAGCACCACAGCGGTCACCAGAGAGGAGTTCAAGGCACGAGACCTCAAGAAAAATGGAGCGGGAGACGGGACTCGAACCCGCGACCTTCTGCATGGCAAGCAGACGCTCTACCAACTGAGCTACTCCCGCTCGTTTCGCTTGCGGTAAGTGGTGGGCGAGAGGAGACTCGAACTCCTACGCCTTAACGGCACCAGATCCTAAGTCTGGCGTGTCTACCAATTTCACCACTCGCCCGCAGGACGTTTGCATTATTATTATACGGCATGTTTGCGCGTATGTCAAGCACCCCGCCTCGAAAAAACCTATGGAATGTGCACTGCCCTTGCGTGGCTTCCGCATCTGCGCTACAATAGGACACCCTGATCATGGAAAGGTTGTCTATGTGTGCACTGGCTCTACCGAGAATCCGAAACCGCATTGCGGTCATCGCCCATCGAGGCGGGGGCAGGTATCATGCCCGAGAACACCCTTGCCGCCTTCCAGCATGCTATTCGGCTGGGCTGTGATTATGTGGAGATCGACGTGCGCACCACGCGCGACGGTAAACTGGTCATCATGCACGACCGCACCGTCGACCGCACCACCAATGGCACCAGCGCGGTGAACGAGATGCCCTTCTCCGCCATCCGCAGGCTGGATGCAGGTACCAAGTTCTCCCCGCTGTATCGCGGCGAGAGGGTGCCCACTCTGGACGAGGTTTTGCAACTGTGCCGTGGCAAAATCAATGTGTACGTCGACCATAAAGAGGCTCCCACTGAAGCGATACTGCGCACCATCCACCGCCACCGGATGGAGAAGCAGGTGCTGGTATACGGTGGGCTGGACAAGCTGAAGGAGTGGAAGCGGTTGGCTCCGCATATTGCCGTCATGCCTAGCCCGCCGCAGGAGTATCGCAAGCCGGGTGGCATCGCGGAGCTGAAGAAGGTCTTGTCGGTAGAAGCCCTGAACGGCGACCTGGACCTGTGGACGCCGGAGCTTGTGCAGGAGGCACATCGCGAGGGCATTACCGTTTACGTGGATAACCTGGGGTTCTCCGACACGCCCGAGGGTTACCGGCAGTCGCTGGCGATGGAGGTAGACGGTATCCAGACGGACTATCCCGACGAACTCTTGAGACTGCTGAAGCAGATGAAGCTTCCCCCCTCCTGAAACCAGGAGAGGGGAAAAGATTTATTCTTGTGGCTGGGCGAAGCCGAGCGCGATGTCGATGTCGCGCAGGTCCTCCGGCGAGAGATGAACGCCCGATGCCTTGACGTTGTCTTCGATCTGTGACACCTTGCGCGCCCCGATGATCACACTGGAGACCATCGGCTGGCGCAAACACCATGCCAGCGCGAGCTGCGCCATCGTCAGCCCGTTGCGCTCGGCGATGGGGCGCAGTTTCTGCACTTTGGTCAGCACCTCGTCGCTCATCAGCCAGCGCATGAACATGTTGGAGCTCTCATCGGCGGCGCGGGTATCTGGCGGAGGCGGCGAGCTGGGCTGATACTTGCCCGTCAGCACACCCTGCGCCAGCGGCGAGAAGACGATATTACCTATCCCCACACGCTCGCACATCGGCAGTACCTCTTTCTCGATCTCTCGCCCCAGCATGTTGTAGTGCGGCTGGTTGGACACAGGCGGGTCGATATTCATCTGCTGGCACAGGTGGATAGCGTCCAGTATCTGCGACGCCGACCACTCGCTCACGCCCCAGTATAGAATCTTGCCCTGCCGGATCAGGTCGCCCATGGCACGCACCGTTTCCTCTAACGGCGTCTCCCGGTCGTAGCGGTGGCACTGGTAGAGGTCGATATAGTCCGTACCGAGACGTTTCAGGCTGGCGTGGCACTGCTCGAAGGCATGTTTGCGCGAAAGCCCCCGATCGTTGGGTCCATTGCCCATGGGGAAGTAGACTTTGGTTGCCAGCACATACGAGTCGCGCCGAAACGCCTTGAGTGCCTTGCCCATCACCTCTTCGGCGCGCCCGGCGGCGTAGACGTTGGCGGTATCGAACAGGTTAATACCCAGTTCGTAGGCACGGTAGATACACTGAGCGGCGGTTTGCTCATCGGTGGCGTGTCCGAAGGTTAACCACGAGCCGAGGCTGACCTCGCTGACCTTCACCCCCCATTTGCCCAGCTTGCGATACTGCATGCTCCTCCTCCTGTTTGCGGTTCTAGAACGTTTAAGGTAAGTATATCTTAACATGCTAACGGCTCATCGTCAAGCGACCAAGGGGGGATGTCGTTCTATCTGCCAAGTATCAGCGAAGCATCCCGGCCGATTGTTACCGAGATGCTTCGCCTCAGACAGCAAGTTATCGTGGCGTGCGGGGAGTTGATGGAGCGCCTGGCGAACCGGCTCCCATCTGAATCCTGCGCTGGACATCTGGCGGTGGACCGCCTTCAGCGCTGGGGATGCTGGCAGGGGCTTTGGTTCTCCAGTAGAATATGGCTCCTACTACAACCAGAACCACCACCACCACGATCAGCGCTACCGCTGGTGGTATTTCCTTGCGCATCATTGCCTCCTTAGGCTCGGGAGTAGAGGGTGGAGTTCCACCCTCTACATCACCCTTTTCTCGCTACCGATAGGCTGGCGGAATGGCGTTCGCCAGCGCGACCAGGTCGTAGGCACCCCCTGGCGATACAC
>Ga0209989_100214_pt1 | contig 11114 bp, 9 predicted proteins | sample Antgeofumaro1A2B_FD_188083 | JGI IMG/M metagenome (GOLD analysis project Ga0209989, IMG submission 188083) | Geothermal fumarole subsurface microbial communities from Mt. Erebus, Antarctica - 1A2B (SPAdes) (version 2) | ecosystem: Environmental > Terrestrial > Volcanic > Fumaroles | place: Mt....
GCACGCGGAATTCTTGCAAACATCGTTCCATGCGCCGGGCGGCGTCTATGAAACGACGCCCATACGCTGTGACCTTGACCAACAGCGAATCGTAATAGGGCGTAATAACGGCACCGCTGAACGCAGATCCCGCGTCCAGCCGGATGCCCAGGCCGCCTGACGAGCGATAATGGCTCAGCCGTCCGTAATCCGGAATGAAGTGATTGGCCGGATCCTCCGTGGTGATACGGCATTGGATGGCAAATCCCTGCGTGGTCACCTGCTCTTGACTACCCAAGCCGATTTCCGGATCGTTCAGGGGCAGTCCGCGGGCGATCAGGATCTGGCACTTGACGATATCCACGCCGGTGATCACCTCGGTGACCGTGTGTTCCACCTGGATGCGCGGATTGACCTCGATGAAGTAATAGCTTCCCGAGTCCAAATCGTAGAGGAATTCGACGGTCCCGGCGTTGTCGAAGTGGACTGCCTGCCCTAAAGCGACCGCTGCCTCGAGGATGCTCTGCCGCACTTTCGGGTCGAGTGCCAAAGCCGGCGCGATCTCCACCACTTTTTGGTGGCGTCTCTGCAGCGAACAATCCCGCTCGTAGAGGTGGATGACCTGCCCATAGTGATCGCCCAGGAGCTGCACTTCGATATGTTTGGCCCGCGGCAAGTACTTTTCCAGAAAGACATCGGGTACGCCGAAAGCTGCCTCTGCTTCGCGGCGCGCGCTATCCCAGGCCAGGCGCAAAGTGGGCTCGTCCTGGGCGATCCGCATGCCGCGTCCCCCTCCTCCCATGGCAGCTTTGATGAGTACCGGATAACCGATGGCACTTGCCAGATGGCACGCCTCGTCCAGATCGGCGACTGGCTGATCCGTCCCGGGCAAGATCGGTATGCCCACCCGTTGGGCCAGCCGACGAGCTTCGGTCTTGTCTCCCAATCGCTCCAAAAGCTCGGTGCGCGGCCCGATGAAAGTCAACCCTGCTTCCCGACACGCTTGTGCGAACCGCGGGTTCTCCGAAAGAAATCCGTACCCAGGGTGAATCGCATCTACCCCATGTTCGCGGGCCACCGCCAGGATGCCCTCAATGTCCAAATAGGCGCGGATAGGCTCTCCCGGCTGCCCCACTTGATAGGCTTCGTCCGCTTTGAAGCGATGCAGAGCGAAGCGGTCTTCGTGAGAATAAATGGCCACCGTGCGCAGGCCCAACTCGTGAGCACTGCGGAATACGCGAATGGCAATTTCGCCGCGGTTGGCCACCAGAATTTTCTTCATGGCTCGGGTACTATCCACGTCGCTATCGGACCCGGAAAAAAACCTGCAAGGCAGGCGCAGTCCGTCCCTGTCTGCATAGATTTATGACCCGATGCGTTTTTCCGCAACGGGAGGAACATCGCCGCACGCCCCAGGGGTGTTGCCGGCCACGCGGCGACGGTAACGCATCGTCAGATAGCACATCGCCACCCAATCGTACACCGTGTGGGCTATCACCGGCGCAACCAGCCCGCCCTGGAGCCCCCCGGTGAAATACCAAGCACAGGACATATACAAGCCGGCGACAAAGGCAAGCACTGCATAGGTCGGGGTGACTGGGTGCAAAAGACCGAACAACACATTGGGTAACACCAAGGCCCACAGGACACCGAGCCGATCCATGGCCCAAGGAGTGAGCACGCCGCGAAACAGAAGTTCTTCGCCGATCCCCGCTAGGGCCGCCAAAAGCCCGACTTCGTGCCATTTCAGCTCGGCAAGCAGGGGCACGAACCATTCGTCGAGCAGCGCTTCGATCCGGCGCAAAGGGGCCCAGGGCACATGGACGAGTACAAAAAAACAAACCACCGGCGGCAACGCCCACAGGCCGATCTCCGGCCAAGCCGTTGCCTCTACACGCCATTGCTCCCTGAGCGCAAGCCCGACATACCAAGCCAAAAACAAGGCACTGACGACGAGACTACCCTCGAAGAATAGCGCCAGCACCAACAGCCGTTTGCTGTCCGCCGCGTTGCTCACAGGGTGTGCCTCTCGCCTCCCCTCGCAGGTGTGCTCGGCCCGTTCGATCTGCAGGGTCCAAGGACCATGCCTGGGAGCGGATCACAACAACTCGGCGATCGGCTGCGGGTCGTCCAACAAATGCACCGGCCGTCCTCTGTGGTCCGTGAAGGTCATGGCCGGATCTATGCCGAGGAAACGGTAGACAGTAGCCAGGACATTCTGGATGGTGCACGGACGGGACTGGGCGAACTCCCCGCGGCTGTTGGTGGCGCCGATCACTTGACCCGTGCGTACCCCGCCGGCGATCAAGCAGGACATGACGCGCGGCCAATGATCGCGTCCGGCGCTGCCATTCACGCGCGGCGTGCGTCCGAATTCGCCCCACATCACAAGCAGGGTATCCTGCGCCAGGCCACGCTGGTGCAAATCGTCCAGCAAGGTCGCCACGGCATGGTCCAGCTGTGGCAGTTGTTGCTCGAGAGTCCGGAAGTTGTTGCTGTGCGTGTCCCAGCCCCCGAAGGCCAGCGTGACGCAGCCGACCCCTGCCTCGATCAAGCGGCGCGCCAGGAGGAATTGCGTCGCCCGGCCATAGCGGTCGCGCACGCGCGGATCTTCCCGGCTCACATCGAGGGCACGACGCATCGTGCCCGAAGTAATGATGTCGAAAGCCTGAGAAACGTACGCGTCCATGCCGTCCAGCACTCCGGAGACTTCGAGGTCCCGCCGCAATCGGTCGAACGCATTCAACAGCGATCGGCGGTCTTGTAAACGCTCGAGCGTGATGCCACGTGCCAGACTCAGATTGCGCATCCCCGGCCCGCTCGGCGTAAAAGCGCGATAGGCAGCTCCTAAATACCCGGGCTCCAAGCCGCGCATCAGTCCGCGCAAACTGACGAAGGGTGGCACTCCTTCCGAATCGGATCGCAGCCGCGCAACCACCGACCCCAACGAAGGCCGCTGGGCGGTGCGGTTTTGGGCCTCGCTGTACCCAGTCATTACCTGCGAATCGGAGTGCTCGTCTACGCCGCCCACCACCGAACGGATTACGGCCAGTTTGTCCATGCGGGCAGCTTGCAAAGGCATGTGCTCGCACAGATACACCCCGGTCAGACGCGTCGGGATGGCCTTGAACTGCCCGCGATACTCCACCGGCGCCTGTGGTTTGGGATCGTAGGTGTCGATATGCGATGGCCCGCCCGGCAGATAAATGAAAATCACGCTGCGCTTGCGGGCCACTGTGCCGCTGCTTGCCTGCAATCGCAACAGGTCAGCCAACGACAGCACACCCCCCAAAGCAGCGATCCGCAAAACGTCTCGGCGTGTGACGGCATCGCAGAACGTGCGCGCCCGCCCCCAAATCGTCAACATGGTCGGCTCCTTCTACCTACCGAATCCATCGGTATGGCCCCCGATTTTTGCCCACCAGCACTAGTCACATTGTAACAAATCCGCGCCGCCGCTTACAAGCAGCGACCCGAAGCGGGGACTTGGAATCGGCGCAGCTTGCTCGTAGAGTTGTCAGCAAACGGCGTGTGACCCACCTGCAGCGGGCGAGGCAGTCCGCTAGCAGCGTGCAAGGACCGTCCGTGCACTCGGCACGGGCACCTATCGGCAGGAGACACCGGCGATGGATCCCCGACTGCGGCATTTGTGGGCTCCTTGGCGTCTGGCCTACGTAGCTCAGCCGAAACCTGCAGAGGCCAACGATCCGTGCTTCATATGCCTCGCTCTCGCCGCCGATCGCGACCGCGAGCATCTGGTAGTGCACCGCAGCCGGCTGAGTGTCGTCCTGCTCAACAAATTCCCTTACAACAACGGCCATCTCTTGGTGGCACCCAAAGCTCACAAACCGCATCCGTGTGCTTTGAGCGCCGAAGAGGCTCTCGACCTGCACGGGGTCCTGTGCCACATGGTGCAAGCGCTCGAAGCGCTGCTGCATCCGGACGGTTTCAATGTGGGACTCAATTTGGGCCGTGCCGCCGGGGCGGGCTTGCCCGACCATTTGCACTGGCATATCGTACCCCGCTGGTCGGGCGATACCAATTTCATGCCGGTACTCGCCGACACCAAAGTGATCGTTCAGTCCCTCGATGCTCTGTACGATCTGCTGCGTCAGCGACTGGACCAGTCGTCGGATGCGGCGCTGCCGGCCGAGGCCCAGATGCGCGTCGAAACCGATTCGAGCGCTCGTGCATGTCGTCTTGCCCGAGGTTTGGAGTGACTATGGCAGATCATTACGATGTGGCGCTGCCGCCGGTAGCGAAGCCAGCCGACTGGGAAAGCTGGGAAGAAACGTACCTGGCGCCTTACGCTATGAAGACTCGACTCAGTCGGGGCCGACTGCACAACGAGCCGGCGCATCCTTATCGCACCCTCTATCAACGTGACCGCGATCGTATCGTCCACAGTGCCTCGTTTCGTCGCCTGATGTACAAAACCCAGGTGCTGGTCACGCATTACGGCGACCACCACCGCACACGACTGACGCACACCCTGGAAGTAGCCCAAATCAGTCGCACCATCGCCCGCTGCCTGCGTCTCAACGAGGACCTGACCGAAGCGATCGCTTTGTTGCACGACCTCGGCCATCCGCCTTTCGGCCACGCCGGCGAGGAAGCCTTGAACGAATGCTTGCGCGAACACGGCGGCTTCGAACACAATCGGCAAGGTTTGCGACTGGTCCAGATTTTGGAAGAGCGCTATCCTGGTTTCGACGGCTTGAACCTGAGCGTGGAGGTGCTGGAATCGTTGGCCTACCACAGCAAGGACCGGGCAGCGCCCGATGTGGCCCCTCTGCTCAGCACTCCCCAACCGACGCTAGAAGCCCAGGTGGTAGATGCTGCCGACAGTCTGGCCTACGACGCCCACGATGTGGACGATGCCTTGAGCGTGGCATTGATCGCGCCGGCACACCTGCAAGAAGTTTCGGTCTGTCGCCAGGCTGCGCGCGTCATCGAGGAGCGTTACGGGCAGTTACCTGCCAAGCTTTGGCAGCCTACTTTGGTGCGCACACTCATAGACTGGCAAGTAAGCGATCTGCTAGCGTCGAGCAAGCGTCGGCTCGACGAGGCCGGTATCCACACGGTCGAAGAAGCACGGGCGTACCCGGAGCCTCTGATCGGTTTCAGCGATCGCTGGTGCGCCTGGCGTCGCGAGCTGGAATCGTTCCTGCAAGAGCGCGTTTACCGGCACTATCGCGTCATGCGCATGGCGACCAAAGCCCGACGTTTCCTTCGGGCGCTGTACGAAGCCTTTACCAGCTCGCCGACGCTGCTGCCCCCCAAATACCAAAGACGCTGTGAAAGCGACGGCGTACCCCGTGCCGTCGGCGATTACCTCGCCGGCATGACCGATCGCTACGCCCTGGAAGAATACCGCAGGTTGTTCGAGCCTTTCGGAGAGCGTGAAGGCAGGCAATCCACGTAGACCAGCCAATCCTTTTGCCTTCGTCAAGCTTTGTCAGCTATGACGATTGTTCCAATTGCTTCAAGTCTGCCGTAAGAAGGGCCGATTCACAGTTAAGCAGTTGCCAGACGGAGGATCTACGGATGCGTCCGGCGTTGCCAGGCTGGGCTCGACTGAACGCTGACCGCATGTTGCCGCAGGCACCGGGGGAAAATCAGAGAAACCTGACTCACGGCACAGGAGGAGAGGGTTCCATGACTACACGGAGCGGATGGCTGGCGTACATGCTGATCGGGGCATGTCTATGGACGCCGGCGTCGGCACGGGCGCAGTACTTTGGCCGAGGCGATCTTGCCCCCTCCTGGGAGTTTCCATTGCCGCTGCGTCTCGATCACCGTGAAAGCGGCTTTTACACTGCTTTCGAAGGTCTTGCCTGGCGTCTGGACAACCCCCTGCGGCCGCAAGTGCTGGCACGACGCGGCTTTTTCGACGAAAGCGGCTTCGCCCGCGGTCAGGGCGACACCTTCGATCTATTCACCGACGGCACCCGTGTGGGTGGGTCCGGTGTCGGGAACGAATTCCTCGGCAGTTTCTTCGTCGCTCCCGGTCCTCCAGGACGCTTTTTCGGCAGCGGCGAACCGGCTCTGAGCACCACCGATGTCGGCGGCGACAAGTGGGAACCTGGCTTCCGACTGACCCTCGGGTACCGCTTCCAAAACGGCCTGGCTGTGGAAGTCGTTTTGTGGCGTCTAGCAGACTTCCGCCATACCGCCAGCGCCGGCATCCTGCCTGCCAACTTCAATGTATTCAACGACTTTGCCAATTCCTTTGTCACCGCTCCCTTCTTCAATTTTCCCTCGCTTTTTGCCGGACCCAGTCGCGATGTGTTGTCCAACGTCCTCCCGTTCACGCCACCGGCGGCCCCCAACGGCACGGTCACCATAGATCCGCAAACCTTACAGGACCTGCGCACTTTTCGCAACTTCCCCATTCCCGCGTTCGGGATCTGGAACGCCGCAGACAACATTTCCATAGACTTTGAACAACGCACCTGGGGCGGCGAGTTGACCTTCCGACTGCCCGTGTATCAAGACGACATCCTACGCACGTATGTCCTGGCCGGTCCTCGTCTGGTCTGCGTCTGGGAGCGTTTCCGCTTGCGTGCCGAAGATGCTGACTTAGAAGGCAACATCTTGCCCTCGGATGTAGCCCTGTACACCAACAAATGGGAAAACCAAATGTGGGGCGCGCAAACAGGTATCGGCGGGGACGTCTACCTCGGAGCCGGTTTCGCTTTGAGCTTCGAAGGCCGCGTGGGATTGTTCGCCAACTTCCGCGATGTCGAAGTCAAAATGGAACGCAAGGACATTTTTTTCGCCGTCAAGCGTGACGACCATGAAGTGGCTCTTTCTCCCATGTTCCACGCCGGCGTCTACCTGTGGTGGTATCCCATTGACGGCGTCCAGGTCCGTTTTGGTTATGAGTTTCTGGGCATCTTCAACACCTTGCGCTCCACCCATCCTGTGGACTTCAATGTCGGACGACTGGCGCCGGACTTCGACGAACGCTTCATGCGCTTCGACGGCCTCAGCCTAGGCATCGCTTTTATCTTCTAAGGACGGACAGCCCCAGGTGGCACCGCTCCACCCTAGTCAGAAAAAAGCGGCCGGTAACCACGACGTTACCGGCCGCTTTTGTAACCCCCACAGCTTTGAACGACGTTACTGTTCGTCGAGATTGACCTGGACGCCGTCGTTACGGCCACCGACGCGCCACCAGATCCACTCGTCAATGGTATACCGGAAGTTGTGCACAGAACCGTCGCCCATCAGGCCATTCATACCGGCGGGGTGAGCACCACCGAAGCCAAAACCTTGGCGCCACTCATCTATACCATAGTTGAACGGCCCATTGTGGTCCTTGCGCAGCGGAATGGCAGTCATGCGCACAATATCCGGATCCCAGCCGCACAGCCAGCCCTGGTCGTCCATCCAGTCGTTCGTCAAATAACGATCGGGTCGGATCCACTTCTCGCCGATCATCAATGTCTGGCTGGAGCCATCGGTAATGTTGGAGAAGGTTACCTTGGGTCCCACGAAAGGCGGGTTGCCCGCGTTCAGCTGCGCGATGGCAGCATTGAAATCACCCCGATGGGTACGCACAATGATTCCCCGGTGGTCATATCCGTCGCCCCGCCAGAAAGGTTCTATGTCCCCAGTGAAGCGTTTGAAACCGTAAATGGCCGAGGCATAGTCGTTCATGGCGCGCCCATTGGGGGACTTTTGCGGGGAACGCCGACTGGGACAGAAGTACGTGTTGATGGGAGTCCGCGACACCGGCCCAGGGTTGGTCCAAGCATCGTTGGACACGGTGAAATACAGATCGCGCTGTTCTAGGTAAGGCAGGATTTGGTACAACCAGCCGACCGTTTGCCACGGGACCTCGCGGGGACGGCCCTGGTCATAGGAAATGCCATACCACCAGTCCCACCCGCCTGTCGGAAATCGCTTGTACTCGTCGTGGAAGCTGTGGATCGCGATACCGATTTGCTTGAGGTTGTTGGCGCAACGCATACGCGAGGCCGCTTCGCGCACTTTCTGCACCGCCGGCAACAAAAGACCGATAAGGATGGCAATGATGGCGATCACCACCAGCAGCTCGATGAGCGTAAAGCCGCTGTGCCACTTACGACCTCTCCACCTGGTCATACAGCACCTCCTTCAAAAACCTCACCACAACAATGATAACGCAAGGCGATCAGTACCCGTCACTGACCGCCGACCATTTTCTTGAATTCGTCGTCGGTAACTTCCACCACGCTGCCGCCGACCGAATAGAGCACGTAGCGCTTACCGTTTACACCTGTCTGCTCGGCGGCGATAATCGGTGTGCCGGTTTGCCCGGCTTTGGTGTCGCCTTTCAAGCGCGCTGCTTCCGCAGCCGCGGCTCGCTCGAAATAAAACTTATAAGGCCGCTTGTCGCGCGGCGAAGTCCATATGTCCTCGCTGGGGTCAATGTTAAGATCTTTCCAATCATCCGGCTTGAGGGTTTTGACAAAGTCGCGCAATTCCTTTTCGCTTTTGGGAGGCTGTCCTTCGTTGTTGGCCATGTAGCGCGTAATGACTCGGCCCAGCTTAGTCAAATGAGGCGGCTCCGTCGTGGGTCCGCCCTGCTGAGAAGCCCGCGAACAGCCGGAAAGAACGAGACAAAAGCCCAAAAACCCTACGCCGAGCACCCCCCAGCGACCAAAAAAGTTGCGAGTCATAATGCCCCTCGTGTTGCGGCTTCTGTTAGCCCTCGCTCATGACAACGACAAAGCCCCTGTTGTGCTAGTTCTTATCATCCAACCTGGCAAGCGGGTTGTCAACTAAAAAATCTAGAAAATCGCCGAATGGGGAGATCCTCGCAACGGTGCAGAGCAAATACTATGCCAATCAATTATGGATTGATCTGAACAACGGCCGGAGTTAGAGTGCAAGGGTTGTCCTGTGCGCGGGGCCCGCTGGGGCCTGGTCTGCTTGCTGCAAAGATCGGAATGCAAGGATTGGAAAAATGCTAGTTTATGACGCCGAACTGGTACGCGAGCTGGCGCAATTGCCAATCTGGGTCACAGGGCTTTTGTTAACGATCGGCCTGGGCCTGTGGAGTTGTGGCTGGCGCTTGTATCGTTTTTGGGCAGCTGTATTTGCCACGCTCGCTGGAGGCGTGGCCGGTATGCAGCTCGCCTTGCATATGGGCTGGCATCCCATCTGGATCGGACTGCTGGTAGCGATAGGCTGCGGCAGCTTGGCTCTGGCACTGCTTCGTGTGTTTTTGTTCTTGCTCTTCGGGGGGGTCGTATGGCAGTTCGGGCAAGTCGTCTTGGGTGACCGTGTGCAGCCGATCGTGCTCATCGTCGCAGGTGGGCTAGCTAGCGTGCTCTTCCTCCGCCTATGTCTGGTCTTGTTGACCAGCGTGCTCGGCGTCTGGATAGCGCTCCACGCTGGGGCTGGTCTGATCGGCCATCTGCTGGGTGGCGACAACGGCGTTTGGGCGGCCCCCGATTCCCAGACCGTGCACATCCTTTTTTGGGGCGCGGTCCTGTTGGGCGTCGTGACTCAGTACAGCTCCGAACGGTTATTGGCTTGGTGGAAAAACTGGCGCAAAGAGTGGCACGAGTACAAACAAAAAAAGAGCGGCGCCTCTTCTGCTTCGCTGCGCAAAGCCGGCTAGTGCTGACATCCGTTCCGTGCCTGCGATTGCGTGTGCGCCGACGGCAAGGCACGTTCGGGTGCTAGCCGTCGCCGATCATACTTGTCCGGCATTTCCAGCGACTCGGAAATAACTTTGCGCATCCGCGCGTCCTTCACAGTCATATAAAAGGCCAGCGAATAACAGCAGGAGCTATGTGGCTTCCGGTAGGGCCAAAGGTGCTGCCGGCGATGGTTTCGACCCACTACCCAGTGGTTTTGTCGGTCGTGACACCAGTTTGGGCTGTCGCCTCGCAGGGAGCGGAGGTCGTTTCGGCACTGATAGGACTGCTGGTCACGGCCGGGGCGCTCGTCCTGGTGTTGCTGGCCACCAGGCGCCAAAGCTCGTGAGCTACATGGCTCTACCGTGGGGAGAGCAGCAGCTCGTACAACAGGCCTGAACCATGTGCGCCAGGCGCCGGTTTCGGCAAGCACCTGGCACGCGCTATGACAGGGAGGACGCAAGCATGTGGCAAAGGGAATTGGACTATCTGGAATTGGCGCGTCGGGTGATCGCGGGAGAAGTGCTCGAGCGGGATACCATCCGGCAGCTATTCGCGGTCGAAGGGGACGAAACGTACGATGTGCTTTATGCGGCGCACAAAGTGCGTCGGCATTTTCACGGGCGCCGTGTCACCTTTTGCAGTATCGTCGCCGGCAAATTCGGCAATTGCAGCGAAGATTGCAAATTCTGCGCGCAAAGCGGGCATTATGCCACGGGCATTCAGCCGCATCCGATGATGGAGCCGCAAGAGGTCAAACAGGCATGTGTTTCGGCGCGTGCCAATGGAGCCAGTGCCTTTGGGTTGGTGAACAGCGGCCGCGGACCGATGCGACACGAATGGCCCAAGATCCGCGCCGCCCTGCAAGCCATGAAAGAAGTAGACGGGCTGTGCCATTGTGCGACCCTGGGAGAACTGACCGCTGAGCAGGCCCGCGAACTCAAGGCGCTCGGCATCCGGCGCATCAACCACAACATCGAGACATCGCGCGAATTTTTCCCGCACATCGTCACCACCCATACGTTCGAGGACCGGTTGCGTACCCTGCGCATTGCCCGCGATGCTGGGTTGGAATTGTGTTGCGGGTGCATCTTCGGCATGGGCGAATCGCTCGAAGATCGCGTCAGCATCGCTGTGACCTTGCGCGATATCAACCCGCAAGTCGTGCCCCTCAACTTCCTCAATCCAATCCCAGGCACACCGCTCGAATACGTGCCTCCCTTGAGGCCGTTGGAGATTCTCAAGATCATCGCCGTCATGCGGCTGGTATTGCCACGTCAGGAAATCAAAGTCGCCGGCGGACGGGAAAAAAATCTACGCGATCTGCAGAGCTGGATCTTTTATGCTGGCGCCACCAGTGCCATCATCGGCAATTATCTGGCTACCCTGGGTCGTGCTCCGGAAGAAGACTGGCAAATGGTCAGCGACCTGGAACTCGAAGCGGACAGTGGACCGCCAGACGAGGAGCTCGCCACGTGGACTTTTGCCCCCCATTTCTCG
>Ga0209989_100215_pt1 | contig 11051 bp, 10 predicted proteins | sample Antgeofumaro1A2B_FD_188083 | JGI IMG/M metagenome (GOLD analysis project Ga0209989, IMG submission 188083) | Geothermal fumarole subsurface microbial communities from Mt. Erebus, Antarctica - 1A2B (SPAdes) (version 2) | ecosystem: Environmental > Terrestrial > Volcanic > Fumaroles | place: Mt....
AAAGGACGAGGCGGAACGGGAGCGGGCGAGGAGGGAGGCGGCAGGCCGCATCCGGGAGGTCCTGGCGGAGGTGGGGGAGGGGGGGTATCTGGTCCTGGGGGACCCCGGGCTTTACGGCTCCCCCTACCACCTCCTGCCCCACCTGGAGGGCCTGGAGGTGGAGGTGGTCCCGGGCTTAAGCGCCCACCAGCTGGCCGCGGCTAGGAGCCGCCGCCCTTTGGCCATGGGGGATGGGGGGTTTGCCGTCCTTTCCGGCCTGGCCCTTCTCCGGCAAAAGGTGGACCCCAAGGCCCTCCAGGCTTTCCAGAGCGTCTTTATCTACAAGGCCAAGGACCCCCAGGCCCTGGCCCGGCTCTTTCCGGACCGGGAGGCCTTGGTCTACAGGCGGCTGGGGTTTCCGGGGGACCCCTCTTTGGAAGGCCTTCCCCCTTCGGAGGTGAAGGAATGGGACTACTGGACCCTTCTCGGGCTTTGGTGAAGGTGTACGTGGTGGGTGGGGGGACGGGGGAGCCGGACCTCCTCACCGTGCGGGCGGCAAGGCTCCTCCGCGAGGCCCGCTTCGTCCTCTATACGGGAAGCCTCTTTCCCGAAGGGGTGCTTTTGCAGCTCGCCCCAAAGGCGGAGCGGGTGGACTCCAAGGGGCTGGTCCTGGAGGAGATCGTGGCCCTCCTTGCCCAGAGGGCCCGGGAGGGAGGAGTGGTGGTCCGGCTCCACTCCGGCGACCCTAGCCTCTACGGGACCCTCTGGGAGGAACGGCAGGCCCTGGAGGCGCTTGGGGTGGGGGTGGAGGTGGTCCCGGGGGTCACCGCGGCCTTTGCCCTGGCCGCCCGCCTGGGCCTCTCCCTGACCAGCCCGGAGGTGGCCCAGGCGGTGGCCTTTGCCCGCCTGGGGGTGCGCACCCCCGTGCCCCCGGGCCAGGAGGTGGGGGAGCTGGCCAGGGCCGGCCTCACCCTGGCCGTCTACCTTTCGGGGATGCACCCCAGAAGGCTCCACCGGGCCCTCGAGGCCGCCGGGCTTGGCCCCAAGACCCCCGTGGCCTACGGGCACCGGTTGGGCCAGGAGGGGGAGGAGGTGGGGGTTTTGGACCTCGAGGCCCTTCCCAAGCTTCCTCCCCGGGACACCACCGTTTTCCTGGTGGGGGAGGGGCTTTTCCGGGGGGGGGCGGAGCCGGCTGTACCACCCCGGCTTCCGCCACCGCTACAGGAGGTGAGGGATGGGAGAGCTCTACCTGGTGGGCATGGGACCCGGGGATCTCCCGGGGCTTACGGGCAGGGCCCGGCTCGCCCTGGAAAGGGCCGGGACCGTGATCGGGTATACCACCTACATCCGGCTCCTCGAGGGGATGGGCCTTTTGGAGGGGAAGCGGGTCTTGCGCCGGGGGATGACGGAGGAGCTGGACCGGGCGGAGGAAGCCCTGGAAAGGGCCCTTTCCGGGGAGCGGGTGGCCCTGGTCTCCAGCGGCGACCCGGGGGTCTACGGGATGGCCGCCCCGGTTTTGGAGCTCATGGAGGAGCAGGGGTTTCGCCGCCTGGAGGTGGGGGTGGGCCTTCCCGGCCGGTTCGGTCTGGACGGCAGGGAGGTCTATTTGGAGGTGGTCCCCGGGGTGACCGCGGCGAACGCGGTGGCGAGCCTTCTGGGAAGCCCCTTAAGCCACGACACCTGCCTCATCAGCCTCTCCGACCTCCTCACCCCCTGGCCCCTGATCGAAAGGAGGCTAAAGGCGGCGGGGATGGGGGAGTTCGTGGTGGTCCTCTACAACCCCCAGTCCAGGCGGCGCAGCTGGCAGCTTGCCAAAAGCGCCGAGATCCTTCTCCAGTACCGTTCCCCCAAGACCCCCGCCGCCCTGGTGAAAAGCGCCTACCGGGACCGGCAGGAGGTGCGCCTCCTCACCCTGGAGGAGCTCAAAGAGGCGGAGGCCGGGATGCTCACCACCGTGGTGGTGGGAAACGGCCAGAGCCGGTTCTACGAGGGGACCTTGCTGACCCCAAGGGGGTACGGCAACAAGTACGACCTGTCCACGGGGGAGGCCCGGCCCGGCCAGGTGCCGGGGCTTTCTTTAAGGGGAGGGGAGGATGCCTGAGCTAGGGCCTTTGAGGCCGGAGCGGGTGGCGGTCTACACCCTTACCCTCCCCGGCCTGAGCGTGGCGGAAAGGATCCAGAGGGTCCTGCCCGGAAGCACCCTGTACCTTTCGGCCAAGTACCGGGCCTTGGCCCCCCAGAAGGCGGTGGTCTTCGCGGAGCCCATCCGGGAACTCCTTCAGAGGACCTGGGCCCTCCACGACGGGCACGTCTTCGTCATGGCCTCGGGGATCGTCTTGCGGGCTTCGGCCTCCCTCCTTTTGGACAAGCGGGTGGACCCTGCGGTTTTGGTGGTGGACCCCGCGGGCCGGTTCGCCATCCCGCTCCTTTCCGGCCACCTGGGAGGGGCCAACCCCCTGGCCCGGTACCTGGCGGAGGCCTTGGGGATGCAGGCCGTCCTCACCACGGGCACGGACAGCCTGGGGGCCCCCGGGACCAGATACCCCCCCTCCCCCACCTCCGCCAGGACCTCCCGGATGCGGCCTGCCGCCTCCCTCCTCGCCCGCTCCCGTTCCGCCTCGTCCTTTCCCGTAAAGAGGGGCAGGGCCTCGAGGCGCTTCGCTTCTGGGATGTGCGGCCCGGCGATGGATAGGGCCAGGGAAGGCCGCCCCTCCTCCTTTGGGTAGAAGAGGACGGGTAGGGTCCGGATGAGCCGGAGGGCCTTCAGGGTAAGGAGCTCGGGGTCGCCAGGGCCTAATCCGATCAGGTAAAGCCGCTTCCTCATGGCTTCTTTGCGGCAAGAAGGGTCACGGGGCTTTGGGCCTCGAGGCGGTGGTACCCCGCCAGGGGTACCACCCGGCCCGAATAGACCTGAACCCCCTCCAAAGGGAGCCCCGTCCCCTTCAAAAAGGCGTAGGCCGCGGCCAGGTTCTCCAGGGTGATGGCCGCCACCAAAAGCCTCCCCCCGGGGCGGAGGGCGCGAAGGCTCACCTCCAAAATGGCCTCGAGCTCCCCCCCGCTTCCCCCCACGAAGACCGCGTGGGGCGGGGGCAGGCCCCTTAGGGCCTCCGGGGCCGCCCCACGGACCAGGCGGAGGGCGTGGGCCCCAAAGCGGCGGGCGTTCTCCTCGATGTGGGGCCAGGACTCGGGGTTTTTCTCCACCGCGTAGACCTCGCCAAAGGGGGCAAGCCGGGCCGCCTCGATGCCCACGCTGCCCGTCCCTGCGCCGATATCCCAGAGCACCCCGTCCGGGGGGAGGCGGAGGAGGCCCAGGGCGAGAAGCCGCACCTCCCGCTTGGTGATGAGGCCCCGCCTGGGCGTCCGCTTCTCAAAGGCCTCATCCGGAAAGAAGCCCAGCCGGGGGGGAAGGGGGGCGGTCCTCTGCAGGATGAGGAGGTTGGGCTCGGCAAAGGTCTCCTTGGCCACCTCCTCGAGGGCGGAAAACCGCCTGAGCCTTTCATCACCTTCCCCAAGCCGCTCCGCCACGATGGCCTCAAACCCGCCCTCCCCCATCTCGAGGAGGAGGGCGGCCACCTTGGCGGGGGTGTTTTCCGGGTCGGTGTAGACCACGCTCAGGGGGGAGAGGGCGATCTCCAAAAGGAGCCCCCCCACCTCCCGGCCGTGGAAGGAGAAAACCCGCGCCCCATCCCAGGCCAGGCCGAGCCGGGCAAAGGCCTCCTGGAAGGCGGTGGGTGCGGGGAAGACCTCGGCCTTTGGGAACCGGGCCAGAACCAGGCGGCCGATCCCGAAGAAGAGGGGGTCGCCGGAGGCGAGAAAGGCCACCCGCTGCCCCTCCTTGACCCGGGCCTCCGCCAGGTCCAAAAGGGCCTCCAACCTCCCCTTGACCGGGACCTTCTCCCCCGGATGGTCGGGGAAGGCCTCGAGGTGGCGGCTTCCCCCAATCAGGACCCGGCTTGAAAGGACCGCCTCCAAGGCCTCCAGGGAGAGCCCCCGCCGGCCCCTTGCCCCCATGCCCACGAGCGCCACCACGCCCCTCACCTCCTAAGGCGCCGGGAGGTGTCCACCCCCCCGTCCGCGGCCAGCCTGAGCAGGGCGTGGAGGGCGGCCACCACCAGGGTGGACCCCCCTTTGCGCCCCCCGGTGACGATCCAGGGAACCCCGGTGCCCATCAGGGCCTCCTTGGCCTCCACCACGTTCACAAAGCCTACGGGCATCCCCAGGACCAAGGCGGGCCGGCTTCCCGCCTGGATGGCCCTGGCCAGGGCCAGGAGGAAGGTGGGGGCGTTTCCCACCCCCACCACGGCCCCCTCGAGAAGCCCCGCTTCCCGGGCGTAGCCCACCGCGGCCTCCGCCCGGGTCCCCCCCGTGGCCCGGGCCCGGGCCACCACCTCGGGGTGGGTGAGGAGCTCCACCACCTCGTTGCCGAAAAGGGCCAGCCTTTCCGGGTTCAGCCCGCAGGCGATCATCCGGGCGTCCACCAAAATCCGCGCGCCCCCCATGAGGGCCTTAAGGCCCGCCTCCACCGCGCCGGGGCTAAAGCGGGCCAGGTCCTTGTACTCGAAGTCCGCGGTGGCGTGGATCATCCGGCGCACCACCGGCCACTCCAGTTCGGAAAACCCGTGGGGCCCAGCCTCCAGGTCCACCACGCGGAAGCTCTCCTCCTCGATGGCCCTGCCCTTCTCGGTCATCTGGTGGGTGGGGTTGAGCCGCCTCTGGATCAGATCATCCACGGTACACCTCCGGATCCGGAAAGGCGGCGAGAAGCCGCCCCTGGTCAAAATCCGTCAGGGCCACGCTCACCCGGGGCCTCGGCCCTATATAGGCCTGCAGCCGCTCTTGGGCGAGGCGCACAAGCCTGAGGAAGAAGCCCTCCAGCCCCTCCTCGAGGGCGATCTCCATGAACCTCCGGGCGGTGGGGGCCTCCTGCCCCTCCCTGAGGGCGCGGGCGGAGGCCCCGCTCTCGGCGAGAAGGCCCAGCAGAAGCCCCCGGTTCACCTCCCCCCCCGCGGCATGAGTCATGGTCTTTCCATCAGCCATCTTGGATATTTTCCCAATCATACCCACGATCCGCACCACCTCGATCCCCAGCTTCCGGGAGGCCTTGAGCACATCCCCCACAAAGTCCCCCATCTCGATGAAGGCCATCTCGGGCAGGTGGGGCAGAAGCCGCATGGCGAAGCGCTCGCTCTTCCCTCCGGTGGTGGCGGCGACCTCCAAAAGCCCGTTCGCCCTGGCCACCCCCACCGCCTGGACCACGCTCATCCGGAAGGCGCTGGTGGAGTAGGGCTTGACGATCCCCGTGGTCCCCAAGACGGAAAGCCCCCCCAGGACGCCAAGCCGGGGGTTCAGGGTCTTTTTGGCCAGCTCCTCTCCCCCCGGGATGGAGATAACGATCCGCAGGGGCCGGTCCGTGACCTCCCGCACCGAGTCCCAGATCATCCGGCGGGGCACCGGGTTGATGGCGGGCTCCCCCACCGGAAGCCCCAGGCCCGGCCGGGTCACCGTCCCCACCCCTTCCCCAGCCTCGAGGGCGTCCTGGCTGGCCCAGCGGACATAGGCCTGGATCTCCGCCCCATGGGTCACGTCGGGGTCATCCCCCGCGTCCTTGATGAGCCCCGCCAAAACCCCCTCCCCCTTTCGCTCGAGGCGGTGGACGGAAAAGGTCTGCCGCCAGCCCGCAGGGAGCCAGATCTCCACCTCCTTCACCTCCTGGCCCAGAAGGGCCAAAGCGGCGGCCTTGGCGGCCGCGGCGGCGTTGGCCCCGGTGGTGAAGCCGATGCGGCTGCCCTTTTTGTCCCTGGGAGGGGGATAGGGGTGGGCCAAGGCCGGCCTCCTAGGGCGCCATAGGACGCAAGGTGTAGACCCTAAGCCCCACCAGGAGGGCGAAAAGGGAAAAGCCGAGGGGAAGGGCGAAGGCCTCGAGGTCAAAGGCCGAAAACTCGGCCAGGGCAAGCCCCATGGCGGTGAAGGCGACCACGTACCCCAAAAGCCCGCTCGCCCTCCGGGCCCGCCCGCCATCCCGGGCCAGGCCCTGGAGCCGGGCCGCAAGGAGGCCATCCACCCCGTCCACAAGGGCCATGCCCAGGGTGAAAAAAAGGCCAAGCCGAAGGGGGTGCATCTGGGCGGAGAGGGCCAGGGCGGAAAGCTGGCTTGCGGTTTCAAACCCGAGGCCGAAAAGCGCCCCTAAAAGGAGGGGGTTCGGGACGGGAAGCCGGGCCGGGCCCCTACCCTGAGCCCCTTTGCGCCCGGCCAAGGCCAGTTGGTAAAGGGTGAGGCCTCCCACTAGAAGGAGGAGCCAGGCGGAAAGGTGGTACTCTTCCCAGGGAATACCCTTGAGGACCAGGGCGGCTGGAAAAGCCAGAAGGGTCACCACCGCCCCATGCCCCAGGGCGAAGAGGAGACCCATCCAGGGGGAAGGGCGCAGGCGCGCAAGGCCATCCACCGCCGCCAGATGATCGGGGTCCAGCCCGTGGCGCATCCCCAGGGCCACGGCCAGCGCCTCGAGGCCCGTCACAGGACCTCCTGCCGTGGGTAAGCCGACTTTTCCGGAAGGCCAAGAAACCGGTGGGTCTTTTTCATCCCAGGCCTCCTTTCACCCCTGCTCGGGGGCAGGTGAGGCGCGCACCGGGGCGGGTATTCGGGCTTCCGGCCTAAGGGCCGGTTACCGTTGCGGCACAGCGCCGGACTTGCACCGGTCTTCCCCCTTTGCTGCCCCAGGACATCCGGGCCCTGGGGCACCCCGGCCGCTTTCTCGGGCCCCTATCGGGGCTTAGCCAACCTTATACCCCCGGCCGCTTCCCCCGTCAAGGGAGGGTGCCGGACACCCAGGCGGGTCTTCCTATAATGGGACCATGAAAACCCTTATCCTCACCGTAGGCACCTCGAGGCCGCCTTTGGAAGAGGCCCTGGCCCAGCACGCCCCCCAAGGGGTCATCTTCATCGCCAGCCAGAAGAGCTTTCCCGTGGCGGGGGAGCTCGTGAAGGAGTATGGAGAGGCTTTGAAGCACCACACCCTCATCCTCGAGGACGAAGAAAGCCTCGAGGAGGCCTACAAAAAGGCCCTCGAGGCCCTGAAGAAGGCCCTGGAATGGGAGGCCACCGCCATCGTGGCCGACTTCTCGGGCGGGACCAAGCCCATGGCCGCGGGCCTGGTGCTGGCCCTCACCGGGCGGGGGGTGACCTTCAGCTACGTGGGCGGACAAAAGCGCGACCCCGAGACGGGCCGGGTTCTTTCCGGGCATGAGCAGCTCCGCCTTTTGGAGGATCCCACGGCCCGCTACGGCCTGAGGGAATGGGAGGGCTTCGTGCGGAACTTCAACGCTTTGAACCTCCCCGCGGCCATCTCCGAGCTGGACGCCCTCCTGAAAAAACCCCTCTCCCCCAGCGAAGTCCGCTTCTACGGGGCGCTTAAGGGGGTGACGGAAGGCCTCCTTCATTGGGACCGGTTTTGGCATGAAAGGGCCCTGGAAGCTTTAAACACCCACCTGGACGTGGCCCTGGCCGTGGCGGAGGCCTGGGGGCATGGGGCCAAGGTCCGGGTGCTGAAGGAGTTGGAAGGGGCGAGGGAGAACCTTAAGACCATCGTGGAGAAGGGGAAAAGGCCCACCTTTGCCCTTCTGGCCGACCTTTTGGCCAACGCCGACCGGCGCTTTCGCGTGGGCCGGTACGACGACGCCTTAGCCCGGCTCTACCGGGGCCTCGAGCTGGCTGCCCAGGCGGATCTCTATGAGCGGCTGGGCATCGACCTCAAAGACACACAGACCTTTCCTAAAGAGTTCCCCGAAGGGCTGCGGGAGACGGCCCTTCGGACCCGGGGCCTGGCCGAGATGCTGGACGTGTCCTTCAACATCGACCTCTTTTATAATCAAAGCGGGACCTTGGCCCAAAGGCTTTACAGCGATTTCCAAGGAAGGCTCCAGCCCCTTTTGAAAAAGCGGCACGAGAGCATTCTCGGGCACGGAACCAACCCTGTGAAAAAAGAGGACTACGAAAAGTTCCGGGCCTACTTTGACGAGATGGGCCTGAAAGCCCTCCCTCCCTGGCCGGCTTTCTGATGCACTTGTACCTGCTCCATCAGGGAAGTCTATCCCGCTTGGAAAAGGGCCGGCTTGTCCTGGAAGAAAGGGGGCCGGGCAGGAAACAAATTCTGGAATCTTTGCCAGCTCGCAAGGTGCGAAGCGTGTCTGTCTTTGGGAACGTGGGGTTCTCCACCCCTGCTCTTGCTTTTCTGCTCAGGCAGGGCGCAACGATATATTTTTTCTCTATCGAAGGATCTTTCTATGGCACTCTCGCACAAAATCCAGAACCCCATCCAGCAGTCCTTAGGGCGCAACTTCAAACTCCTCCGTTTTCTCTGGCCAGGGCCTTTGTGCTGGGCAAAATGCGTTCTGCAAAAGCTCTCCTGGAGCATTACCACCTTTCGACAGCTCAGATGGACGGTTACCTTTCGGACTTGGAACGGATTGGCGACCTGAGGCGGTTGAGGGGGATAGAAGGAATAGCTGCTCGTGAATACTTCCACAGGTTCGCAGAGATCCTTTCCAATTATGGCTTCCACGAACGAAACAGACGACCACCCAAAGACGCTGTGAATGCGGCGCTTTCCTATGGATACGCGCTTTTGCTAGGCCAGACATTAACAGCCGTCCGGATAGCGGGCCTCCATCCCGAGATAGGCTTTTTGCACACCACCGGAAGGCGAAGGCCTGCTCTGGCCCTGGACCTTATGGAGGAGTTTCGCATTGCCTTGGTGGACCAGATCGTTGTATCTGCTTTCCGAAGGGGCATCTTTCAGGATCTACACTTTGAAAACCGAAATGGGGGCGTGTTTCTCACAGAGGAAGGAAGAAAGGAGATGATTCGGCTCTTTGAAGCTCGCCTGTCCACGGAAGCAAAGCACCCCCTTGGGTTCAGAAAACCCTACAAGGAGATACTTATGGCCCAGGCCCACCGCCTCAAAGCCGCACTTCTTGCCAAAGGCACCTATACCCCATTTTATCTGAAATGAGGAAAAGCCCCGAGCGCTAAGGCGCATTTGTCCATTCAAGTTGTGTAAGGAATGATAAGAAAGGGCTTTTGGCTCAGGAATTTAGACCTTGACAACTTTTCCGGTCAGTGGTAAGCTTCCCCTCAAAGGCCGGGGTTTCCGGTGGGGGATCTTGACAATCTAGACCCATCTGCAAGGGGAATATGCGATTTGCGCTCTTTCTCTGCGTCTTGAAACCGCTCTTCCCATCGCCATAAACCCCCCAAAACCCCCTCTATACTCCTTACGTATATTCCAATCTTAATCTTTCTCATCAAATCCCTTTCAAGAGCCCCGTCCAGGACGGCATTCTTAGGGGGTACTCTTGCAAAGGTTTCTTCCCCGTTAGGGGATTGCGACGCCGAAGCTAGTTCCTCTAGCGCAATCCCCTTCCATTCTCCTTGCAAAGGTTTCTTCCCCGTTAGGGGATTGCGACGTCCACGTATTCGAGGGGGCTGAGGTTCCCCCTGTAGACCACTTGCAAAGGTTTCTTCCCCGTTAGGGGATTGCGACTTCTAGGGGATTGGCATTGTACCCCTTCCTTGCCAAGTACCTTGCAAAGGTTTCTTCCCCGTTAGGGGATTGCGACCCCTTCAAAAGGTTGGCCAGTTCTCTCGTCATCTTTGCCTCCTCTTGCAAAGGTTTCTTCCCCGTTAGGGGATTGCGACCTCGCCTTCAGGGCCTTCAGGGCCTTCTCGTAAGGCTCACTTGCAAAGGTTTCTTCCCCGTTAGGGGATTGCGACAACAGCTGCTTTTCGTTCATCATCTCCCTCACCTCCTACCTTGCAAAGGTTTCTTCCCCGTTAGGGGATTGCGACGCCTCCTCTCAATGTGGTCAAGGCACTCCTCCAGCTTGCAAAGGTTTCTTCCCCGTTAGGGGATTGCGACCAAGGTAAGGGTCCTGCTAGGCGCCGGCGCGGTTCAGGGCGCTTGCAAAGGTTTCTTCCCCGTTAGGGGATTGCGACACTCCCCCTCCTCTGCCGCAACGATCGTGGCCTCAGGAACGCCTTGCAAAGGTTTCTTCCCCGTTAGGGGATTGCGACAAAAGCCGCGCCTGTTCCGCAGCGCTAGGGTTGTCATCTGGCTTGCAAAGGTTTCTTCCCCGTTAGGGGATTGCGACGCCGCCCCGGCCCCGAGGACCAGCACCCACTCGAGCGGGCTTGCAAAGGTTTCTTCCCCGTTAGGGGATTGCGACACGCGGATGCCGGGTTCCGGGCTAGCTGCTGGAGAAGCTGGCTTGCAAAGGTTTCTTCCCCGTTAGGGGATTGCGACCCCGGGAAGGAAGGGGGGCGTATCTACAGTCCAGATCCCCCCCGGCTTGCAAGTTTCTTCCCCGTTAGGGGATTGCGACTCCAGGACCTCTTGATGGATTTGGAAAACCTTGGCCAGTCTTGCAAAGGTTTCTTCCCCGTTAGGGGATTGCGACACACCGAGCTCATAGGCCTCAATTCGCAAGGCCCTTGCGACCCTCTTGCAAAGGTTTCTTCCCCGTTAGGGGATTGCGACTCAAAGGTGTATCCCCTGTCTTGCAAGATTTGTACCAACCCTTGCAAAGGTTTCTTCCCCGTTAGGGGATTGCGACTTGCCCCGAGCCGCCCTGAAAGCGTTTCGCTCCGCAACTTGCAAAGGTTTCTTCCCCGTTAGGGGATTGCGACCACCGCCAGGAAAATTCGTCCCAGTACCTCTCCCAACTTGCAAAGGTTTCTTCCCCGTTAGGGGATTGCGACTTGGACGCCATCGGCCCTGGAAGGCGTTTTAGCTCCTCCTCCTTGCAAAGGTTTCTTCCCCGTTAGGGGATTGCGACGGGCGGCGTTCCGAGGCGTCTATGCCATTCCCAACACGGGGCAAAAGGTTAGTTAGAATGAAAACATGGGCAGAAAAAAGCTATACGCCATTGCTTACGACATACCCGACAACAACCGTCGGGTTAAGGTTGCAAACCTGCTCAAAAGCTATGGGGAACGGGTTCAGCTTTCTGTTTTTGAGTGTTACTTGGATGAAGAGCTACTATCAGATTTAAAAACTCGAGCCCAAAAGCTCCTCAACC
>Ga0209989_100216_pt1 | contig 11037 bp, 13 predicted proteins | sample Antgeofumaro1A2B_FD_188083 | JGI IMG/M metagenome (GOLD analysis project Ga0209989, IMG submission 188083) | Geothermal fumarole subsurface microbial communities from Mt. Erebus, Antarctica - 1A2B (SPAdes) (version 2) | ecosystem: Environmental > Terrestrial > Volcanic > Fumaroles | place: Mt....
CCCCGAGCTGGTGGGGGTTTTCGCCGTAGCGGAGGATGGTCGCCCGCTCCAGGGCTACCACCAGCTGGTCGGGGAAGGGCTCATCCCCCAGCAGGTATTCGGCCACCAGGGCATCGAAGGCGGCCGTAACTTCGAAGGCTTTGGCCGCCAGCCGCCGGCGGAAGGCCAGGTCGGAGCTTCCGCCCCGCAAGAACTCTAAGACGGCCGGGTAATCCGCTGGGTCGCACACAGGCAGAACGAAAGGGTAGTTTTTGGCGGCAGCCCGAAGGAGGGCTGGGCCGCCGATGTCGATGGCCTCGAGGACTTCGGCTTCGGCTGCCCTCTCTCGGGCCACCTGCTGGAAGGGGTAGAGGTTGACGGCCACCAGGTCGATGGGCTCGATTCCCAGCCGCTCCATCTCGGCCAGCTGTTCGGGCAGGTCCCGCCGGACCAGGATGCCGGCGTGGATGGCGCTGTGGAGGGTCTTGACCCGGCCGCCCAGGATGGTAGGCAGGCCCGTCAGCTCCTCGATGGTGCGGACCTTAAGGCCGGCCTCCTTAAGCACGGCCCGGGTCCCGTCGGAGGCGATGAGCTCGAACCCCAGCTCCTGAAGGCCCCGGGCAAACTCCACGATTCCGGTTTTGTCGCTTACGCTCAGTAATGCACGCCTCACGGTTTCCAACCCCGGCTCTTAATTCGTACTCGCCGGCCCACCACCTCCAGCCGGCCCTCGGCGAAAAGTTGAATCGCCCGCGGTAAGATTTTATGCTCCTGCTCCAGAATCCGGGCGCTCAACGTCTCGGGGGTATCGTCTTCGAGGACGGGCACCGCCGCCTGGAGGATAATGGGGCCGGCGTCGACCTCTTCGGTCACGAAGTGAACGGTGCAGCCGCTGACTTTGACGCCGTATTCTAGTGCCTCCCGCTGGGCGTGTAAAGTGCCGCGGAAGGCGGGCAGTAACGAAGGGTGAATGTTGATTATCCGGTAAGGGAAGGCCCGAACAAACTCGGAAACCAGGATCCGGTCGAACCCGGCCAGGACCACCAGGTCGACCTGGTAAGACTTTAAGATTTCGGCAATGGCGAGCTGATGGAGAAGCCGGTTCGGATAATCCCGCTGGAGGAGCACCGCTGTGGGCACCCCAAAGGCGGCCGCCCGCTGGAGAGCCGGCGCCTCGGCCCGGTTACTGACGACCACGGACACGACGGCATCTAGTTCGTCCCGTTTGATGGCCTCCAGGATGGCCTGAAGGTTGGTGCCCCGGCCGGAGACCAGAACCCCCAGGCGGGCCGGCAGCTGGGCTGGCCGGGGGTTAATCGAGGAGCAGTCTGACCCGCTCATCCCCCTCAGCCCGGACAATCTCCCCCACCGGGAACGCCTCCGGCAGCTCCCTGAGGACGGCCGTCGACCGGTCGGCATCGGTGATGAAAACCAGCCCCACCCCCATATTGAAAACCCGGAACATCTCGGCCTGGGGAACCCGGCCCGTGGCGGCAATCAGCCGGAAAATGGGCGGGATTTCCCACGCCGGCCGGATGACCGCCGTAGCTGTCGGCGGGATTATGCGGGCCACGTTCCCCGGGAGGCCGCCCCCGGTAATGTGGGCGACCCCCTTGACCAGCCGGCGGACCCGCCGGATTTCGTTTAGATAACAGCGGTGGGGCCTTAAAAGGGCCTCCCCAAGGGTCTGGCCCAGCTCCGAATAGTAGCGGTTGAGGGTGCCGGTGGCCCCGGCCAGGTCCAGGCCGAACACCCGGCGGGCCAGGGAGTAGCCGTTTGTGTGGAGGCCGTCGGAAGGCAGACCCAGAATCACGTCTCCCGGCCCAATGTCGGCCCCGGTGATGAGGGCTTCCCGGTCGACGATACCGACGAGACACCCCACCAGGTCGAATTCCCCCTCGAGGTAGATGCCAGGCATCTCGGCTGTCTCGCCCCCGAGTAGGGTAATGCCCCACTCCCGGCAGGCAGCGGCCACCCCGACGATTACGGCCTCGGCCACCTCGGGGTCGAGGTGGCCCGTCCCGTAGTAGTCGAGCATAAAGAGGGGCTCGGCCCCGCAGGTGGCAACGTCGTTTACGCAGTGGTGGACCAGGTCCCGCCCCAGGCCGTCATACCTGCCCAGCAGGGCGGCAACCTTCGTCTTAGTCCCGACACCGTCCACGGTGGCGGCCAAAACTTTTCCCGGCAGGCTGGGAATAGGATAGAGGCCGGCAAAGCGGCCGAAGGAACTGGCCGGCAGACCCTGAAACATGGTACGGATGCGCTCGGCCAGGCGACCCTTCAGCCGGTCGGCGGCGGAGATGTCGACCCCGGCAGACCGGTAGGTCAGACCCTCGGTTTCGGGCCCGCGCTCGGACATGGGGTTGAAAGGTTCGAAGGTCATGGTCAAGGGTTCGGGCTCTCAGCGGGCGGCCGGTGCCTCGAGGACGTACTTGCTGACGGTGTCCGGGATGGGCACCGGGTAGTCCCCGGTAAAACAGGCCAGGCAGAACTGGGAACCCGGGAGGTCCACAGCCCGCAGCAGCCCCTCAACCGAAAGGTAACCTAGGCTATCGGCACCTGTCCAGGCGGCTACCTCGGCCACATCCTTGTGGGCAGCAATGAGTTCCTCCCGGGTGGCCATATCCACCCCGTAGTAGCAGGGCCAGCGGATGGGCGGGGCGCAAATACGGAGGTGGACCTCCCGCGCCCCGGCCTCCCGCAGGAGGCGCACGACCCGCGGGGTTGTGGTGCCCCGGACGATGGAGTCGTCGACGACCACCACCCGCTTGCCTTGCAGGACTTCAGGCAGCGGGTTGAACTTGAGCTGAACCCCGAGGGAGCGCATGCGCTGGTCGGGCTGGATGAAGGTCCGGCCGACGTAGCGGTTTTTGATGAGGACTTCCCGGAAGGGGATACCGCTGGCCTGGGCGTAGCCGATGGCCGCCGGTATGGCCGAGTCCGGCACCCCCGTCACCAGGTCGGCCTCCACTGGGTGCTCCCGGGCCAGCTCGGCCCCCATCGCCTCCCGCATCAGGTAGATGAGCCGGCCGGAAAAGCGGCTGTCGGGCCGGGCCAGATAGATGAGCTCGAAGATGCAGAAAGCCTGCCGGAGGAAGACCCGTCCCAGGTAAGACTTAAGGCCGTTGCGGTCGATTTCGACGATCTCGCCGGGCTCCACCTCCCGGACCAGCTCCGCCCCCACGTGGTCGAGGGCGCAGGTCTCGGAGGCGACGACCCACGAGCCGTTATAGCGGCCCAGGGCCAAGGGCCGAATGCCCAGGGGGTCCCGAACGGCGTATAGGGCATCGTGGGTGAGGAGGGCCAGGGAATAGGCCCCCTCCAGCCGGGCCATTGCCGCCCGGATCTTGTCTACCCAGGTGGAGCCCGGGCTCAGGGCGATGAGCTGGCCGATAACCTCCGAGTCGGTGGTCGTTCCGAAGACGGCGCCCCGACCGACCAGCTCAGCCTGAAGCTCCGCCGCATTGACGATGTTGCCGTTGTGGGCGATGGCCAGCTGGCCGACGGGACTTCCCACCAGGATCGGCTGGGCGTTGTAGATGGTGCTGGAGCCGGTGGTTGAGTAGCGGGTGTGGCCGATGGCGGCATACCCCGGAAGCCGGGCCAGCCTAAACTCGTCAAAAACCTGGGCGACCAGCCCCATCCCCGTGTGCAGGTAGATGCGGTGGCCGTCGGTGGTAGCGATGCCGGCGCTCTCCTGACCCCGGTGCTGGAGGGCGAAGAGGCCGAAGTAGGTTACGCGGGCAACGTCTTCCTGGGGTGCGAAAATGCCAAAGACACCACAGGCGTCGCGGGCCTGGTCCGGGCCTTTGGTCATCGCACCTTTAGTTTAACACACCGCCCGTTGCCAAGGCAAAAGCCGCCAAGCCACAATACGGCAGAAAGCATGGCCCACTTCGCTGAGTTGACGGGGCGACAGCCCGCCGCCTAAAATGACGGCGGACCCTTGTGAACACGCGAACTAGCCATCCGGTGAGGGGAGTATAAGTCTATGGTGGAATTGACGTCCACGGACGGGGAGGTGGTCGTAACCCGCATCTTCACCCAGACCCTTCAGGTTCAGGCCTCAACCGCACCGGCTTTCGTTGACATTACGGAGCAGGTTGAGCAAGTGGTTGCCCGGGCCGGGATCCAGCACGGGCTGGCGATTGTGTTCTCCCGGCACACCACCGCCGGGATAAGAATCAATGAGAATGAGCCGGAGCTTCTGGACGACTTGGCCCGGTTTCTCGGCAGGCTTGCCCCGGCTGGGGCCTACTACCGGCATAACGATTTCGACGTCCGGACCCACAACGTCGAGGCCGAGGAGTGCCCCAACGGCCACGCCCACTGTCAGCACTTCCTGGTGGAGGCGAGCGAGGCGGTGCCCGTCCTGGGGGGAAAGCTTCAGCTCGGCCGATGGCAGCGGATTTTCCTCGTGGAGCTGGACCGGCCCCGGCCCCGGGAGGTTATCATTCAGGTATTTGGGGCCTAAAAGGGGCGGCCCCGCCCGCAATGTTTCAGCCCAGGCTCAAGGTCAGGCTCCTCGGGGCGGCTGACATCCGCCGGGCGGTGCCCATGCGCAGGGCAATCGAGGCGACCCGGGAGGCCTTTGCGGCCCTATCGGCCGGCAACGCCCGGGTGCCCCCGCGCATCCCCGTGGAACTTCCACCGGATGCGATAACCCTCTTTATGCCCGCCTACCTGGCCGGACACCCGGCCGGCCTCGGAGTCAAGGTGGTATCGGTCTTTCCGGGAAACCGGGAGCGAGGGCTTCCCCTCATCCACGCGCTGGTCGTCTTGGCCGAAGGGGCCACCGGCCGGCCCCTGGGAGTTTTGGAAGGGGCATTCCTTACGGCCTGGCGGACCGGGGCTGCCACCGGCCTGGCCACCGACCTGCTGGCCCGCCGGGATGCCCGGGTTCTGGCCCTCATTGGGGCCGGGGCCCAGGCCGAGGCCCAGGTGCTGGGGGTGTGTGAGGTGCGGCCCATCGAGCAGGTCAGAATTTTCAGCCGGACCCGGGAGCGGGCCGAGGCGCTGGCCGGACACCTGCGCACCATTGGGATGCCCGTCCCCCCAGCCGTTCGGGTGGTGGACTCGGCGGCCGAGGCGGTCCGGGGAGCGGACGTGGTGGTGACCGCCACCACCTCCCTGGTCCCGGTCTTCGCCGACGAAGACCTCCAGCCGGGAGCCCACGTCAACGCCATCGGGGCTTTCACCCCCGAAACCCGGGAGCTGGAGACGGCGACCGTCAGGCGGGCGAAGGTGGTTGTGGACTCCCGGGTTGCGGCCCTGGCCGAGGCGGGGGATATCTTAATTCCCCTCCGGGAGGGAGCCATCGCTGAGGGGCACATCCACGCCGAAATCGGGGAGATCATTCTCGGCCGGAGGCCCGGCCGGACCGATCCCCAGGAAGTGACGGTTTTCAAGTCGGTCGGGAACGCCGTCCAGGATGTGGCCGTTGGGGGCCTGGCCCTGCTGGAGGCGGAGCGGCTCGGCCTTGGCTTTGAAATCGAGCTTTGAGGCTGCCACCTTCCCGCCGCGGTTGGGCTATAATCATCGGGCGAGTGAAGCGTAAAGGCTGGCCAGATGCCGCGCAAGCTTGAGCGGATGCTCGTGGCCGTTAACGGTAGCCCCCTGGACGCCGAGGTGGTGGCCCTTTCCATCCACCTGGCCCGCCGGGACAAAGCGAAAGTTTTTGTGATTTATGTTATTGAAGTAAAGCGAACCCTACCGCTGGAGGCGACCATCGAGGAGGAGGTCGTCAAGGGGGAAGCCATTTTAGACAACGCCGAGTCGGTGGCAGAATCCCTCGGCTACCAGGTGGAGACCGAGCTCCTGCAGGCCCGGGAGGCCGGGCCGACCATCGTTGACGAGGCGGAAAGCCGCAACGTGGACATGATCGTTTTAGGACTACCGTATAAAAAGCGGTTCGGTGAGTTCGACATCGGCCGCACGGTGCCGTACGTCCTGAAAAACGCCCGGTGCCAGGTGGTGCTCTGGCGGGAGCCCCTGGACCGGCAGGCACGCTAGGGGCACGGAGGGGGAAGGTTCGGTGAAGGTGGTAATTATGGGTTGCGGTCGGGTTGGGGCGATGTTGGCCTGGATGCTTGACCGGGAAGGCCACGAGGTCACGATTATGGATATCGACCCCAACGCCTTCCGGTTCCTGCCACCGGATTTCAAGGGTATGCCCATCGTCGGCAACGGCATCGACGAAGACGACCTGCGGCGGGCGGGCATCGAGGAGGCCGACGCCTTCGTTGCCGCAACCCGGGGCGATAACCGCAACGTTATGGCCTGTCAGATCGCCAAGCACATCTTCGGGGTGCCGAAGGTCGTCTGCCGCATCTTCGATCCCATCCGGGAGGACCTTTACCGACGTCTGGGCTTGATTACCATCTCTCCAACGCTGGTAAGCGCTAAACTGCTAAAAGAGGCCCTGGAACAGTAAGAATGTACATTATCATCGTTGGCGGGGGGAAAGTCGGCTACTACTTGGCCCGGACCCTTATTAACGAGGGTCACGAGGTGCTGGTTATCGAGCTGGACCCCCGCAAGAGCGAGCGCATCGCCGACGAGCTGGGCACGGTGGTCCTCCGGGGCGACGGCTGTGAAGCTTCAACCCTGGCCGAGGCGGGGGCAAGCCGGGCGGATATGCTCATTGCCGTCACCGGCGACGACGAGGATAATCTGGTGGCCTGCCAGGTCGCCAAAGTGCGGTTTAAGGTGCCCCGGACCATCGCCCGGATCAATAACCCGAAGAACGAGCGGATTTTCAAGCGGTTGGGCATCGACGTGACCGTGAGCGCCACCAATATCATCTTGGAGCATATCGGCCACGAGGTCCCCACTCACCGTCTTACCCGGTTGCTGGAGCTACGGGACCTGGGCCTCGAGATCGTGGAGGTCCGGATACCCCCGACATCACCGGTGGTGGGCAAGCGGGTGGCCGAGCTTAGCCTACCAACCCCGAGCGTCCTGGCGGCCATCATCTCCCGGGGCCGGGGCGCCCAGATTCCCAACGCTGAAACGGTGATCCAAGCCAACGATGAAGTTTTAGCTGTGGTGTCGCCCGAGGTTGAAGCGGAATTTCGGCGGGCCCTAACCGGCGCTTAGGGGGACCTGCGATGCCTAAGAAGGTCGCATACCTGGGACCACCCGGAACCTTCAGCGAGGAAGCCGCCCTGGCCTACGACCCGACGGCCGACCTGCTGCCGCTGGGCAGTATCCCGGCGGTGGCCTCGGCCGTCGAGGCCAAGATGGCCGACGAAGGCGTGGTACCCATTGAGAATAGCCTGGAGGGTTCCGTATCCGCTACAGTGGACCTCCTCATCCACGAGTCGAGCCTGCTGATCCGGCACGAGCTGGTCCTGCCGGTGGACCACTACCTGCTGGCCAAACCCGGAACCGACCCCCGCCGCATCCGGGTGATCTTCTCCCACCCGCAGGCCCTGGCCCAGTGCCGCCGCTTCATCGAGCGCTGCTTCCCCAAGGCGGAGGCTGTGGCCTCCTTGAGCACGGCCGCCGCCGTCGAGGAAATGCTGAACTATCCCGACAACGCCGCCGCGGCCATTGGGACCCTGCGGGCGGCCGAGCTTTACGGGGCCGAGGTGCTGGCTGCCCGGATTCAAGACCACCCGGTGAACCTGACCCGGTTCGTGGTCCTGGGCCTCACCGACCACGACCCCACCGGCGACGATAAGACGTCCATCTGCTTTGCCGTGGCCGGGGACGACCGGCCTGGAACCCTCGTGGCGGCCCTCCAGGAGTTTGCCCGGCGTCAGATTAACCTGACCAAAATCGAGTCCAGGCCTTCCAGGCAAGGCCTGGGTAAATATATCTTTCTGGCCGACCTTCAGGGCCACCGTTCCGACCCGGTGGTTGCCGAGGCCCTCGAGGCCCTGCGGGCCCACTGCACCATGATCAAGGTCTTCGGTTCTTACCCGCGGTTTAAAGACGACCTTTAAGCTGGAGGTTCCGGGTGAATCTAGGGCGCATCGACAAACTGGTGGTCGGCGAAATCTTCAGCTCAAACCGGGGCTTCGAGCACCTGCTCTTCCTGTGCGATGAGCTGGGCAGCCGGTTCGCCGGAAGCCCCCAGGAGCGGCGGGCGGCCGAATACATCGCCGAGCAGCTGGAGGAATTCGGCTACGAGCCGGTGGTGGAGACCTTCGAGTTTTTGGGCTGGCAACGGGGTGGCGCCTTGCTGGAGATACTTAGCCCGTTCCGGCGGGAGCTTCCGGCCCTGGTCCTGCCTTACAGCCCCCCGGCCGACCTGGTGGCCGAGCTGGTCTCGGTGGGCCAGGGCGAGGCCGAGGATTTCGCCTTGGTGGGCGACCGGCTGGCCGGTAAGGTAGCCCTCTGCGCCGCCGAAACCACCCCCGCCCCAGGCCGGCGGGCAAGCCACCGGCGGACGAAGTACCGGCGGGCGGTGGAGGCCGGGGCCGTGGGGTTCATCTTCTGGAACCAGAATCCGGGGCAAGTAATAATAACCGGGAGCCTGGCCAGCGACGCCGAGGCCCCGATTCCCGGATTCGGCATATCCCGGGAGTCGGGCCTCTTTCTTTTGCGGATGCTGGAGCGGGGTCCAGTAACCGTCCGCCTTAAAGCCGACGGGGCGACGGTTCGGCTTACCTCCCAAAACGTCGTTGTCGACCTGCCGGGCCGTTCCGGGGAGCTGGTTATCGTCGGGGCCCATTACGACGGCCACGACATATCCCAGGGCGCCCTGGATAACGCCGCCGGGACGGTGGTGGGGCTGGAAATCGCCCGGGCCCTGCGGGCCGCCGTGGACGCCCCCCTGGAGCGGACGATTCGGTTTATCTTCTTTGGCGCCGAGGAGGTGGGGTTGGTGGGCTCCTGGCGGTACGTGGAGGCCCACCGGGCCGAGCTGGACCGGGTCGTCTTCATGCTGAACCTGGATACGGCGGCCCGGGGCCGGCTGGGGACGGAGTACCTGGTCCTTACCGGTTGGCCGGAGCTTGTGGCCTATTTCCGAGAGCTGGGCCGCCGCCTCGGCTACGAATTCGGGGTTGAGGACCGGTTCAATACACATTCCGACCATTTCCCCTTTGCGGTGGCGGGTATCCCCACGGCCACCCTCACCTCTAACGAGCGGGCCGAGGGCCTGGTGGGGCGGGGCTGGGGACATACCCCCGCCGATACCGTGGACAAGGTCTCGCCCAAGGCCCTCCAGGGCGCCGCTATGGTCGGGGCGCGGGTGGTCCTGGCCCTGGCGGCCGGGTCTGACCTGGCCGGCCTGCGCCGGTCCCCGGCCGAGCTGGAGCCCTTCCTGCTGGAGGAGCGGCTCCTGGACGAACTAAAGGAGCGGGGCCGCTTTCCATTAAAGACCCTACCAGGGGACTAACATGGTCGGCGAAGCGGTCGGACTGCGCATTGCCATCGGGGTGGCCATGATCATTATCCTCGCCGTATTCTTGCTGGGCCTCCTCTACTGGAGCTACCGGCGTAGCCAGTCCCAGTAAGGCGGAATGTTGGCCAAGGAACGCCTGGCCTACCGGGTGGGGATCGTTTTCCTGGGGCTTGCCCTCTGCTGGCAGTCCGGCTATCAGCCCCCACCCCTTGCCGTCACCGGCGGGTCAGAGCCGTGGACGCCGCCCCACCCGGTGCTGGGGGTGCACACCCGCCTCACCGACGAGCCCGACTCCCAGAAGGTCCGGCGGACCCTGAGCATGGTCCGGGCGATGGGGGCGGCCTGGGTGGTGGAATACTTCCCCTGGGGCTACCATGAGCCCCAGCGGGGCGTGTTCCGCTGGCAGCACTCCGACCTGGTCATTTCCGAGGCCCACCGCCTCGGTCTGAGACTCATCGCCCGGATCGATTACGTTCCCGAGTGGGCTAGGCCCCCAAACTCCAACGTGAAGTATCTGGACCGGACTCATTGGGGCGACTTCACCCGCTTTCTCACCGCCTTTGCTGGCCGCTACCGGGGACTGGTCTACGGCTACGTGGTCTGGAACGAGCCGAACCTGGCCGCCGAGTGGGGCTTTCGCCCCCCAGACCCGGCAGAATATGCCGACCTGTTGCGGGAGGCCTACCGGGCCATCAAGGAGGCCGACCAGCAGGCCTTGGTCGCCCTCGCCGGCCTGGCGCCCACGACGGAGCGGTCGGCCCGGGCCGTCCCGGACCTGGAGTTTTTGGCCGGTGTTTACCGGGCCGGCGGGAAGGCGTTTTTCGACGCGGTGGCCGTCCACGCTTACGGGGGAGTCCTCCCCCCGGAGGATCCTCCTTCCCCGGACCGGATAAATTTCGCCCGGGTCGAGCTTATCCGGCAGCTTATGGCGCAGAACGGCGACGGGGATAAGCCCATCTGGATTACCGAGGCCGGCTGGAACGACCACCCTTACTGGAAGGGGGCCGTCTCCCCGGCGGCCCGGGTCGATTACACCCTCCGGGCCCTGACCCTGGCCGAACGGGAATGGCCAAATGTGCAAGTGGTGGCCTTCTGGCTTTTCCGGTTGCCGAGGCCGGCCCGCAATTTCAACGATTACTTTGCCTTTGTCGGGCCGGACTTTACGCCCCGGCCCATCTATTACGCCGTGCGGGCCTGGGCCCTGGGCCAATAGGGCCGGGCGGTGATGTAATATCTTTTTTAGAGCAATCTTGCGCCTTTCCTGGGGGGAACCAGCCGATGATGGAACCCAACATTAAATTCGTAACCCGGACCCGAAGCCACGATTATTACCTGGTGAAAGAGGGCGACCGCTACTATGTTCTGCGGGTGCCCCCGGAGGTACCCGAGAACTCCAAGCGGCGGGTGGAGGCCTACGGCTATCGGGGCGAGCGGGTGTCCTGGGCCTGCCTGCCCGAGAAGGTGCGGAACTGGCTGGGGCGGGCCCGGTTCGGGCCCGACGGCCACACGGAGTACGTGATTCAGCGGCCGAAGAAAGAGACCAAGCTGCCGATGGAGCTCGCCCTCAGGTAGCCCCCATCACGAACCGATCGGCGGGGATGAAACGGCTCGGTCTTCTTACAGGCGGCGGCGACTGTCCCGGCCTTAATGCGGTGATTCGGGCGGTAGTAAAATCCGCCGTTGCCCATCGCGGCTGGGAGGTG
>Ga0209989_100217_pt1 | contig 11023 bp, 7 predicted proteins | sample Antgeofumaro1A2B_FD_188083 | JGI IMG/M metagenome (GOLD analysis project Ga0209989, IMG submission 188083) | Geothermal fumarole subsurface microbial communities from Mt. Erebus, Antarctica - 1A2B (SPAdes) (version 2) | ecosystem: Environmental > Terrestrial > Volcanic > Fumaroles | place: Mt....
TCGCTTGCCCACGGAAGCAGAATGGGAATACGCTGCACGAGGAGGCCTACATGGTGCCAACCTGGCCTGGGGTAATGACTTGCAAAACCACGGGCGGTGGCTGTGCAACATCTGGCAGGGAACTTTTCCTTATCACAATACAGCCGAGGACGGGTATGCCGGAACCGCACCAGTGTGCAGTTATCCGCCCAACGGCTTTGGCCTTTATGATGTCTGCGGGAATGTTTGGGAGTGGTGTCAGGACTGGTTCGCACCGGATTATTACCAACACAGTCCGGCGCGGAATCCATCTGGTCCCCTTGTGGGCAAACGCAAAGTACAACGGGGCGGCTCTTACATGTGTTGCGATGCCTGTTGTCGCCGCTATCGTGTGTCAGCCCGCTACCATAACGATCCAGACAGTGGGATGGCCAATACTGGCTTTCGTTGCGTGCGCGAGCCGTGATGCGACGCGTACGGCGGCCATCGCATATATACGAGACACATATGCCCATTCAGTTTCGCTGTGTACATTGCCGGCAAGTCCTCAGAATCAGCCGTCGTAAGGCCGGAACGGTCGTGCACTGTTCGCATTGCCAGCGGCCTGTAGCGGTACCGGATCTGTCGGCGCGTCCGAAAACGGGGCCTGCACAAAGTTCGGACAACGATGCACAGCCCCGGCGCCAGGACGCTCCCAGCCAAGAAAGGACTGCCACCGATAAGCCGCAGCTCGCAGCAAGCGAGGCCGAAAGATCACGGGAAAAAGCTACCTCTGGTGCGAGCGAGAGTGCCATAGAGCCAGGCAAATCAACGGCTTCTGCGGCACCTAGCGCCACCGGCAGCAGTCCCGAGCTTGGCCAGTGGACCGTCGAACCGCTGACCGGTGGCATCTGGTTGTCCTGGACCGCATGTTTGGTGGCCGGGTGTGTTGCCGCTGTTATGCTGCTGCTGGCATTTTTGCTGGGTGCGCTTTTGCGCGATAGCCCGAGCGCAACGAGCGGGAGCGAGCCAGGTCCGTCACCCCCTGGTCAGACGGCCCCTGCGGAATAACCGGCCGCCTTGTAGCCTCCTCCGGTGATGCGCCATCGTGCCCTGGAAAAGCGAAGCGAGAACACAGGTCGCCACCGTCTAACTGCATCCGCTGGTGGCACCGCAGGTGTCGCACTTGACACATGCGCCGGAGCGGACCAAAGTTAGCTGGCCACACTCTGGACACGGATCACCTTCGTATCCTTTGAGGCGCGCCCGACGGATCTCTTCTTCCATGACGATGCGCGACAACAGGACCGGCCCTGTCGGCGCCCGAGCCGGTTCTGTCCGAGACTGGCGCCGGACGCGCGATGCCTCCTCTGGGCCGGCTGTTCGCTTGCCGATCGCCGGCCTGCCGGCAGCTGCCATCGGTTCATGCCGATCGCCATTGGCGGCGGTGGCAAAAGGCTGCACGTGCAAACTGCGCGGCGTTGCGAACGCAGGCGTATGCGGCAATTTTTCCTCGTCGGGATCGAGCACGCGTTCCGATACCAACTCTTCGCCTTCGTATTCCGGCTCGTGCTCTTGCCGGTGCATCGCGTCCATGCGCAGGTCTTCCTCGTCTACCTGCGCCAAGTCGTAGCGTCCCAAGTAAGTGATCGCCAATTCGCGGAAGATGTAGTCAATGATCGAGGTGGTCATTTTGATATGCGGGTTCCCCTGGACTATGCCATTGGGCTCGAAGCGGGTGAACAAAAATGCGTCGCAAAACTCTTCCAGGGGCACGCCATGTTGTAACGCGATAGAAACAGCGATTGCGAAGCAATTCATCAGACTGCGGAACGCAGCTCCCTCCTTGTGCATGTCAATGAAGATTTCCCCGAGGGTGCCGTCTTCGTATTCACCGGTGCGCAGATAGATCTTGTGATTGCCGATGCGGGCCTTTTGCGTGTACCCAGCGCGACGATCCGGCAGTCGTCGGCGCCTGGCGATATAGCGATGGATAACCCGCTCGGCAATGCGCACTGGTTGTGCCTGACTTTCTTTGGCAGTTGTTTGTAGTGCCTGCACTTGTGCCAAAAAGCCTGTGGCTCCATCCCATAAGCTCGACAGGGGCTGGCTCAGTTTGCACCCATCGCGATAGAGTGCGATCGCCTTCAACATTGATTGCCAGCTCAGCAAGTAGGCCCGTTTGACGTCCTCGACTGTGGCCTCGTGAGGCATGTTGATGGTTTTGGATATGGCACCGCTGACAAAAGGCTGGGCGGCGGCCATCATGCGGATGTGTGCTTCGGTGGATAAGCAACGTGTGCCCTTGCGTCCGCAACGGTTGGCACAATCGAACACCGGATAATGCTCGGGCTTCAAATGGGGTGCCCCCTCGAGCGTCATAGCACCGCACACATATTCGTTAGCCTCCTGGATTTGAGCTTCGGTGAATCCCAGTGCTTCGAGCAGATCGAAGCCGGGATCGTTGATTTGTTCGTCCTTGAAACCCAGGTGCCGCAAAGCGTCGTCGCCCAGGGTCCAACGAGTGAAAGCAAAGCGCAGCTCGAAAACCTGAGGCAATACCTCTTCGATTTTATCGAGCATTTGCCTGGTGAATCCCAGCGCGGTCAGGCTCTGATGGTTGATGTGCGGACAGCCTGCCAGTGTTCCGGCACCACAGCAGTAGCGCTCGATGTCCTGGATTTGCTCGGGCGTATATCCCAGGGTTGCCAGGGCCTGTGGCACGGACGAGTTGATGATCTTGAAGTAGCCACCCCCGGCTAGCTTTTTGAATTTCACCAAAGCGAAGTCCGGTTCGATGCCGGTGGTGTCGCAATCCATGACTAAGCCGATAGTTCCGGTCGGCGCGATGACCGTCACCTGGGCATTGCGATAGCCGTGCATTTCGCCCAGTTCGAGCATACGGTCGGCTTCGCGCCGCGCCGCCTCGAGGAGATACGCAGGGCAGTGCCGAGCATCCAGCCCCTGGGGAACGACGCTGAGGCCTTCGTACTCGTGAGCAGGCGCGTCGTAGGCCGCCCGACGATGGTTGCGGATGACGCGCAGCATGGCATCCCGATTGGCCGAAAACCGCGGGAATGGCCCCAACTCGCTGGCCAATTCTGCCGACGTGGCATAGGCTGCAGCATGCATGAGGCACGTGATGGCGGCACAGATGGCTCGCCCTCGAGCAGAATTGTAAGGAACGCCTTGCACCATCAACAAGCTGCCCAAATTGGCATACCCTAGGCCGAGCGTGCGGTACTCGTAAGACCGCCGGGCTATCGCTTTGCTCGGATATTGGGCCATGTGCACCGATATTTCCAATACCAGGGTCCATAGCCGACAGGCGTGCCGAAACGCCTCCGTGTCGAAGCGGCCGTCGCGATAAAAGCGTAGCAAATTCAAAGAGGCCAAATTGCAAGCCGTGTCGTCGAGAAACATATACTCCGAGCAGGGATTGCTGGCACGAATAGGGCCGTCGGCTGGGCAGGTATGCCACTCGTTGATGGTCGTGTCGAATTGCACGCCGGGATCCGCGCACATCCAAGCCGCCAGGGCCACCTGGTCCCAGAGCTTGCGGGCGGATACGGTTCGGCAGGGCTGCGGCGCTCGACCCTCGCGACGCGCTTGTTCTTTCTCCGTGCGCCAGTAAAGAGGCCACGCCTGGTCTTCCAAAACGGCCCGCATGAACTTGTGCGTTACACGGACCGAATTGTTACTGTTTTGGCCTGAAACAGTGTAATAGGCTTCGGAGTTCCAATCCGTGTCGTACTCGGAGAATTCCACCCCGGTAAAGCCCTGCCGTGCCAAATGGATGGCTCGTTCGATGTAGTTGACAGGGATTTCGGCACGGCACGCTTCGACAATGGCGGCGCGCAAGCGTGGGTTCTTGCTCGGATCGAAGCGGTCTTGGCTCGACGGGTCGGGGTGCCCGGCGCCGTTACCCGGATCCGAGCCGTCCGCGCAGGCCCGGATAATGGCGTTCAAGTGCTTGCGGCACAGCCGCGACCCGGTGACCAGGGCAGCTACTTTTTGCTCCTCTGTTACCTTCCAGTTGATAAACTCCTCGATGTCGGGGTGGTCCATGTCCAAGATCACCATTTTGGCAGCGCGGCGAGTGGTCCCGCCCGACTTGATAGCGCCGGCCGCGCGGTCGCCGATTTTTAGGAAACTCATCAGGCCGCTCGATTTGCCACCGCCAGAAAGCGGCTCACCTGCGGCACGAATGGCAGAAAAGTTGGTTCCCGTCCCCGAGCCGTACTTGAAAATACGTGCCTCTCGGACCCACAAGTCCATGATACCGCCTTCGTTGACCAGGTCGTCGGCAATACTCTGGATAAAACAAGCATGTGGCTGCGGTCTTTCGTAGGCGGAGCTGGCTTTGATTGTTTCGCCGCTTACAGGGTCTACATAGTAATGCCCCTGGGGCGGGCCCTCGATGCCGTAGGCCCAATACAAACCCGTGTTGAACCACTGGGGACTGTTGGGAGCAGCCATCTGGTTGGCCAACATGTAGCAAATCTCGTCGTAAAAGGCGCGTGCATCGGCTTCCGAAGAGAAATACCCGCCTTTATAGCCCCAGTACGTCCAGCAGCCTGCGAGCCGATGAAATACCTGACGCGCGTCCGTTTCGTAGCCGAACCGGGCATCGGCCGCCGCCCGGCTGCGTTGTAGCCAGACGGGGACTCCAGACTCAGGGACCTTTTCGACCCGGTCCGGTACACCAGCCTTGCGAAAGTACTTTTGTGCCAGTACGTCCACAGCAACCTGGGACCAGCTTTCAGGCGCCCATACTTCGGGCATTTCGAAAACAACTCGACCATCGGGATTGACAATCTTGCTGCTTCGGCACACGAACCGGATGCCCGCGTAAGGATCCTGTCCTTCCCGGGTAAAAAGCCGAAAGATCTTCACGTGTAGCTCCTTCGGAGAAAAGAACAACTGCCCGTCCGAAAAACGCACCCTGCTGCTCGACACAGTCGCGAGAGCCGGTCGGCCAGCTTGTCGGCGCCCGCTTTATCTGCTTTAGGGGCCGATTGGCCAGGCTAAAGCCTAATCGTTTCCGTTTTTGAGCACAAAGGGCAGCGTTAGGCCTTTTTGGTCCTGATACTTTCCCTTCTTGTCGGCATAGCTGACTCGGCAAACACGTTCTGCCCGCAAGAAGACGATTTGAGCGATACCCTCATTTGCATAAATCTTTGCTGGTAGAGGAGTTGTGTTGCTGATTTCTAAGGTGATTCGCCCACGCCATTCTGGCTCGAGAGGGGTAATATTGACGATGATCCCGCAGCGAGCGTAAGTACTCTTGCCCACACAAATGGCCAGAACGTCGCGTGGTATCTCGAAATATTCAACAGTCTCAGCAAGGGCGAAACTGTTTGGGGGTATAAGGCAAAAATCGCCTTCCACATCCACGAATGCGGCGGGACTGAAGTTCTTGGGGTCAACTACTGCGCCGTACACATTGGTAAAGACCTTGAATCTGCGGCCAATACGCACATCATATCCGTAACTAGTTATTCCATAAGAAATTACTCCAGGTATCCTCTGGCCTTGCGCCAGCGGATCTATGCGGATCTCGTCCAAGATCTGCCAGTCTGCTAACACGCCCATGCCTATTCCACCCCTGCTCTTTGCTTTTGGTTCAACAGAGCTATCTGTTTCTGTGATTGCCTCAGCCAACACATTGGTGATCTTATCTGATCAAATTTTCACACTGTCTGAAATCATGTTTAGAATTCGGCACTACATCTTGTGCCCATTTAGCAGAAAGACTCAAATATTTGGCACAAGGCACGGCGTGATTATCGCAAAGGCCTCAGCGCATTTCAAGACACTAGTCAGAAAAACTGCAACCCGATGCAACTGCAGTGGTTGCAGTCTGGCGTAGCACAAGTTGTTCGGAAAATACGAGCGAATTTGCCTTCAGCTGACGATCGGACTCTTTTAGCAGTCAAAGGTATTCTGTCTGCCAGATGCTGCCGTGTAAAACGGCAACCCAATACTGGAAAACGTTTTGAGGCCTTTAAGAAGTTCTACCCGGCATGATGGCCAATGGCTCAGTCACACGTTCTGGCTCGGATGGGCTTCTTTCGATTTCGCGAAGATGGGCGCCGGCTGGCGCGGCAGTGATGTTTTCAATCCGTCGGCGCTGTGCAAGTAATCTTGTTTGGTTTGCTCTGTAAATTCGATCGGCAGGGTGACAGTGAAAGTGCTCCCTTTGCCCAGCTCGCTTTGGAGCGATATATTGCCGCCCAGCAACCGGGTCAGCTCCTTGACGATAGAGAGGCCCAGGCCGGTACCCTCGTGATCGCGCGTAAGCACACGTCCCACCTGGCGGAACTTATCGAAGATGACTTCCTGGTCCTCCGGTGCGATCCCCACGCCCGTATCTTGAACGGACATTTCCACCGTCTCTCCTATCCGGCGTGCCCGCAGGACGATGCGTCCTCCTTCCGGCGTGTATTTGACGGCGTTGGACATAAGGTTCCACAAAATCTGCTGGATTTTGTTGCCATCCTGCTTCAACAATGGCAAGTCGGCGTCTACTTCGCAGGTGATTTCGATGTTTTTCTTTTCTGCCAACGGACGGAACATGTTCACCAGTCCCTCGCTGATGTCGTGGAAGCTCAATTCTTCGACGTGGATTTGCATGCGGCCGGCCTCGATTTTGGCCAGGTCGAGGATGTCGTTGATAAGACGGAGCAGACGCTGGCCGCTTTCCTTGATGTTGGTGATCCATTTGGCCTGCTTGTCGGGTGGCACATCGCCCGACAACAGCAGGTCGCTGAAGCCGATGATGCTATTGAGCGGGGTGCGCAATTCGTGACTGACAGTGGCTAAGAAATCGCTCATGAGCTGGTTGGACTGGTAGAGGGCCATGTTGGCCTGGGCCAGTTGATCAACTTTGCGGTCCAAGTCTGCATTCACTTTGCGCAGCTGCTCTTGCATAGACACCAAAGTGCGCAGCATGCGGTTGAACGCATGACTGAGATCCTCGAATTCGTCCCCGGTCTGGATTTCACTGCGAATGTTGAGCTGGCCCGCCGATATGGCGTCACTGACTTCTTTCAGATGCTGCACCGGTTTGACGACCACATATCGCACGATCAGGTAGCTGCCCGCCATGAGAAGCAGTGTAGTGACGATGGCCGTCGAAATGAGGATGGCGCGGTTGACCTGCACCCGATCGTCAATAGCACTGGTCGAAATGACGATGCGCGCCAGGCCCAGCGGCCGAACGCTCCCCTGCTGCACGGAACTGTCCCAGCGTGCATGGCATTGCAAGCAATTGTCGCGCGCAGGCAAAAGCGTCCGGTACTCGTAGGCGCCTTGTTCCAGATAGACCATGTCTTCGTCGCCTGACATCTGCTCCCAAAGCGCTCGCCGCTGGCTATCGGCAGTGTGTGTACCGATGATCTCCCCGGTGTATTGCACCTCGGAGGGGATGGTCTGGACCAGCTCGTGGTACTGGCGCTGTAATTCCTCGAGCAGTGCCTTTTGATCGGAGCTGAGCTGCTGGTAGTGGGCGGTCGCACCCAGGTGCCGCTGGATCAAGACCTGATGGGCCAGTAACCGACCGATAACCCGCATTTGGTCGTAGGCCAGGTGTTCCGTCTTCCACGCATACCACCAAAAGCTGGCGACGATCAAGGTGATGGTCGCAGTGGCGAACAAGAAGCGACATTTACGTTCCAGACTGGTTTCGCCGAACAGACGCTTAAAAGCCCGGTACGACATCTCGCCGCTTCCCAACCCCGGCACGGCGCAGTGTGCTTATTGGTACACTAGCACCCTGCAGAGAATGGACAATGGCTGCAGCTCGGGGGTACCGTCATAAGCCCCAGAGAGAGCGAGGTGGGGTCTCCCACAGTTCGCGAATCTCCGCCGGAAGCATGCGCTGAACGTCTTCGATCTCGCCTGGAGTGATATGTTTGGCCATGACCTGAAACACGGCGCGCACGATAGCCTCCACATCTACATCGGGATCGTCGCGAAACGCCTCGCGGATATGGGCCAGGAATTGCTCTTTTTTGCGCTCTTTGACTGGTTTGCCGCTGGGGTGCCAGCCTTCGTAATAGATGCCGCGGATGAGCAGGGGCAACTGAGCGCCGAGGTCGGCTGCCTCAGTGACGGTCAATCGGTCGCGCAATGCGTGTAACACCGCCCGCAGAGCATGATAGGCGCGATGCCGCTCGGTCCATCCCATACGCTCCATGATCTCGTTGAGCCACACGTTGGTTTTCTCGATGGTGGAGTCGAAAACCGCCAGTCCTGTCGTACTCATCGTGTACACCTCCTTTTGCCCCTCCCCCTGCGCTCTGGAGCAACGCCCATCGAGAGCTGGCGGCTGCCAACACGCTATGGCTCGGAAGACGGTTCCTGCGGGTGCGGCACCAGTTTTTTCAAGCGTTGGTGCAACGCACTCATGGTCGAAGCAAAGATGCTCAGACGATGAGGGACCGGCAAGCGGCCTGTCACCTGCTCGAAATGAGCCACCAGCCGTTCTAACTCTTTGCACAGTTCGTGGCACGTTTCCACAAGCTCGTCGAGGATACTGAGCAACTCTTTGTCCGTTTTGTTCATATGGTGCCCTAGCAATAGTTAAGCCGCGTCGTCGAGGCTGCCTTAGCTTGGGCGCCCTGACGCTTGCGTGCCTGTTGGCGGTGGCCAAAGCCCATTTTATTCTTCTAAATAAGCTATGTCCATTGTCCGGATATGCCGTACTTTGGGGTGCTTAGAGACCGTTTATGTCGTGTCCGGGATGGTCCGACCTACGGCCTGGCGTCCTCGCGGCAATATATCTGCAAGGCAAGGGAATCAGGGAGGGCGGCGCCGATGAAGCGCTTTGGAATGCACTCGAGATGCATTTGTGCTACCGTTGCCGCTATAGGGCTGTCTTGGACAGCGTGGGTGGCGGCACAACCGGCGGCTGCACGCCGTCCGATCGCGCTCGAAGATTTCTTTCGATTGCTCCGTGTGAGCGATCCGCAGGTCAGTCCGGACGGGCGATGGGTCGCCTATGTGGTCACGCGGGTGGATTTAGAGAAGAACCAAACCAACGCGGACATTTGGTTGGCCAGTACCGACGGGAAAAGCCGGCGGCCGCTCACGACCTCGCCGCATCAGGATCGGCGGCCACGCTGGAGTCCGGACGGTCGGCGTCTGGTGTTCGAGTCGAACCGCAGCGGTAGTTTTCAGATGTGGCTACTCGACTTGGCCGGCGGCGAAGCCCAGCAGATCACCGATTTGGCCAGCGAGGCTACCGAGCCAGTGTGGTCTCCCGACGGCAAGCGCCTGGCATTTGTCAGTAAAGTATGGCCGGAATTCTCGCATTTGCCTTTGGCCGAGGGCCAAAAACGTCACCGCCAGCGGCTCGAAGAACAGGCGCGCAGCCCGGTCAAGGCACGTGTGTTCACTCAGCTTTTCGCACGGCACTGGGATGCTTACGAAGACGGTCGCCGCTGGCATCTTTTTGTGATGACACTCGACGATGGCGGTCCTGGGCAGCCGCGCGACCTGACCCCAGGCGATTACGACGCCTACCCGACGTCGTCCACGTTTGCGTCCGCGCAGAATTTTACTTTCACAGCCAGCGGGCGATATCTGCTGTTCACGGCACCCCCGAGGCTCCATGCCGCTTGGAGTACCAATTATGATCTGTGGCGCGTATCGGTCGAGGGAAAAACGCCGCCGGAAAACCTGACCGCGGCCAACCCAGCTGCAGACAGTGGTCCTGTGCTTTCCCCTGACGGGCGCTTTTTAGCTTATCGCTCGCAAAAAAGGCCGGGCCACGAAGCAGACCAGTGGGAACTGGTCGTTGTCGAGGTGGACGCCGACGGCACATTTCTGGGACGCGGGCGGTCGTGGACCGAGTCGCTTGACAGCTCGGTCGAAGAATACGCATGGCTGGCCCACGAACCGGGGGTAGTCTTGAGCGCAGAATACCGCGGTCGTATTCTTTTGTACACGGCACGACCGCACGGTGCCGTGCAAGAGTTGTACTCGGCGCATAGCATCGCTCAGCCGACGGTGAGTCGTACCGATGTGTGTGCCTTCCTGCGCAGTTCGCTGGCGGCTCCGGAGGATGTGTATGTCCTGCCGCTCGCTGCCCGCTCTGCAGGCCCAACGAACGCTTCCAATCTCAGTCGGGCCAACGAGGCGCTGCTTGCCCAGCTCGATTTGACGAGCGCGCAGTCGGTCGAGGTGCCGGGTGCCGACGGCACGCCCATGCACACGTGGATCGTTCGCCCGCCGCTTTTCGATGGCAAGCGCAAGTGGCCCGTTGTGTATATGATCCACGGCGGACCGCAGGCGGCCTGGCTCGACGCTTGGCATTGGCGCTGGAATCCCCAACTTTGGGCAGCCCAGGGATATGTTGTCGTCCTACCCAATCCGCGCGGCAGCACCGGCTTCGGCCAGAAGTATGTGGACGAGATCAGCGGTGATTGGGGCGGTAAGTGCTTCCAGGACCTTATGAAAGGTGCCGATTGGCTCGAGCAGCAAGCCTGGGTGGACCGCAGGCGTATCGCCGCCGCCGGGGCCTCTTTCGGAGGATACATGATGAATTGGTTCCTCGGCAATACCGATCGGTTCTGCACGCTGGTCAATCACTGCGGCGTGTTCAACCATGAGAGCATGTACGGTACGACCGACGAGCTTTGGTTCGATGAGTGGGAGCATGGCAACGGGAAGCCCCTGTGGGAGGCACGAGAACTGTATTTGAAGCACTCGCCGCACCTGCGGGCAGCTCGTTTCAAGACGCCTACCTTGATCATTCACAACGATCTCGACTTCCGAGTGCCGGTGAGCGAGGGGTTTCAACTCTTCGTGACGTTGCAACGCCGCGGCATCCCGTCCAAGTTCATCAATTTTCCGGACGAGGGCCATTGGGTACTCAAGCCGCGCAATAGTGAATTTTGGCACAAGGAGATTTTTGCGTGGCTCAAACAGTATTGCCCGCCTGGACCGAAATGACGCTCTAAACTTGTGTGATGACAGGTATTGCCAGACCTGTGTCTGTGTGCCACAAGCAGCACCCGGCGGGTCGGCCACCCTAGTGGCCTGGGCTTGTGTCGTCTGT
>Ga0209989_100219_pt1 | contig 11007 bp, 10 predicted proteins | sample Antgeofumaro1A2B_FD_188083 | JGI IMG/M metagenome (GOLD analysis project Ga0209989, IMG submission 188083) | Geothermal fumarole subsurface microbial communities from Mt. Erebus, Antarctica - 1A2B (SPAdes) (version 2) | ecosystem: Environmental > Terrestrial > Volcanic > Fumaroles | place: Mt....
GATCGGGTTTCAGATCGTGCAGTCCCTCATCGCCCTGGGGAGCGGTGGCCTCTTCGGGCGGGGCTTCGGGGCGAGCCGCCAGAAGTTTGCCTACGTTCCCGGGGCCCATACCGACGCCATCTTTGCCATCGTGGCCGAAGAGCTGGGCCTGGTTGGGGGCCTTTTTCTCCTTAGCCTTTTGGGCTTTGTGGGCTACCGGTGCCTGCGGGTCGGCCTAAACGCCCCCGATCGCTTTGGGATGCTTCTGGCCGGGGGGGTAGCCACCTGGCTGGTGGGCCAGACGTTCGTCAACGTCGGCGGGGTAACCCACCTGATTCCCCTCGCGGGGATACCCCTGCCTTTGGTCTCCTACGGGGGTTCGGCCCTGGTGGTCACCTTAGCAGCCCTTGGTATCGTGGCCAATATTTCCAGGCACCGGCCTGCGGCCGAGGCCGATGAGGACGGGAAGGGCTAGGATTCGGCTGGTTATCGCCGGAAGCCGGACCGGCGGCCACCTATACCCGGCCCTCCAGCTGGTGGGGGCCCTTGGGGAGGGGGTAGAAAGCGTTCTGGTGGTGGGTAGTGGGGAGGGGCTGGAGCCCGAGCTGGTAACCCGGGCCGGCATCCCCTACGCCTCGGTTCCGGCCGCCCCCTTTCGGGGCCGGTGGCCGGGAAGCTGGCTTCCGGGAGTGCTCACCGTGGCCCGAGGGCTTTTCCGGGCCAGGGCCGTCCTGCGAAGGTTCGGTCCAGATGTGGTCCTAAGCACCGGGGGCTACGCCGGGGTCCCGGTGGGCCTGGCGGCCCGGTCCCTGGGGATACCCCTAGTGCTGTTTCCGCTGGACGTGGCCCCAGGCTGGGCCGTCCGCCTTTTAAGACCCCTGGCCACGGCCGTGGCCGTAACCAACGAGGCGGCATTGGCCCGTCTCAGGCACCGGCGGATTCGGCTGGTAGGTTACCCGGTTCGGCCTGCCATTGGCCGGGTAGATCCGACCACCGCCCGGGCCGCCTTGGGCCTTGGGGCCGAGCTCCCGGTAGTTCTGGTAATGGGGGGAAGCCAGGGGGCCCGGGCCCTGAACGAGGCGGTTTTTGCCGGCCTCCGCCGACTGTTGGAATCGGCCCAGGTGCTTCATCTCACCGGCCGAGTGGATTACCCCTGGGCCGCCGCCGTCAGGGCCGCCCTGCCGTCCGACCTCCAGGCTCGCTACCAGCCCATCGCCTACCTGGAGGAGGTAGAATTGGCCTACGGGGCCGCTGACCTGGTGGTGAGCCGGGCCGGGGCTTCGACCCTGGGCGAGCTTCCGGCTGCCGGGCGGCCGGCCATCCTGGTGCCGGGGGACTTCTCGGACCAGTGGGCCAACGCCGAGTATCTGGCCCGGACAGCCGGGGTACTGGTCGTTCGCCCCAGGGACCTGGACTGCCTGGTTCCCATCATCCTAGCCCTCCTGGACGACGGCGACCGCCGGGCCGAAATGGCCGAAAGGTTAAAGGGGCTTCACCGCCCGGACGCCGCCCGGGCCCTGGCCGACTTCCTGCTGGAGGTAGTCGACCGTGGGTGCTGAGCACGTCCACCTGATGGGGGTGGGCGGGGCCGGAATGAGCGCCCTGGCCCGCCTCTACCGGGCCCGGGGCTACCAGGTGACCGGGTGCGACCGCTCCCCGGGCCCGACCCTCGAGCGGCTGGGCCGGGAAGGGATCGGCATATCCGTAGGCCATGATCCCGCCCACCTTTCGGACTGTGACCTGCTGGTGGTTTCGGCGGCCATTTCCGCCGATAACCCCGAGCTCACGGCCGCCCGCCAGCGGGGAATTCCGGTCCGCAAGCGGGCCGAGGCCCTAGGGCAGCTCCTCTCCGGGGGTATTGGGGTGGCCGTAGCTGGAACCCACGGCAAGAGCACCACCACTGCCCTGGTGGGCTTGGTTTTGGAGGCAGCGGGCCTGGACCCCACCTGCGCGGTGGGCGCCGACGTGCCGACCTGGGACAGCAATCTGCGGGTGGGCCGGGGACCCTACTGGGTGGCCGAGGCCGACGAGTATGACTACAGCTTCCTTAAGTTGCGGCCGACGGTAGCGGTGGTGACCGCCGTCGAGTACGACCACCCCGACTGCTTCCCCGACTTGGAAAGCCTCTACCGGGCCTTTGCCGCCTTCGTCGGCAACCTCCCGGCCGGAGGAGCCTTGATCGTGGGGGCGGATTCGCCCCTGGCCCGGCGATTGGGGACCGAACGCTCGGACCTCCGGGTCGTCGGCTACGGGCTGGGGGAGTGGGCCGGCTTTGGGGAGTTCTGGTCGGCTGGGGACGTCCGGCTTCAACCCGGGGGTGGGGCAGTCTTCGAGGTAAAATACAGCGGCCGGCGGCTCATCCGGGCCGAATCGGCTCTGCCCGGCCGGCACAACGTGGCCAACGCGCTGGCCGCCATCGCCGTGGCCTACGTCCTTGGCGTTGACCCCGGTACGGCGGCCGCCGTCCTCCGGACCTTCCGGGGGGTTGGGCGGCGGTTCGAGCTGGTGGGTACCTTCCAGGGAGCCCTGGTCTTCTCCGACTACGCCCACCACCCCACTGAAATCGCGGCCACCGTTGAGGCTGCCCGGGCAGCTTTCCCAGACTGGCGGCTGGTGGGCGTTTTTCAACCCCACACCTTCAGCCGGACCCGGGCCCTCTTCGCCGACTTCGTCGAGGCCCTCGCAACGGTGGACGTCCTGGTACTGTGCGAGGTCTACCCGGCGCGGGAGGAGTACCGGCCCGGGGACCCGACGGCCGAAACTCTCCGAACGGCCCTGGCAGCCCGCCTCCCGGGCCGGGTTTATTACCTGCCCGACCTAGGTCGGTTGGGGGACCTTCTGAGCGCCATCGTCCGGTCCACCGACCTTATCCTGGTGATGGGGGCCGGAGATGTTGACGAGGCGGCCCGACGGCTGGTAAAGAAACAGGGTAATGGGCACTGACGGCGCCATCCCGAAGGGCTGGCAGCAGGGAGTTGCTCTGCGCAAGCACACGACCCTCCAGGTGGGGGGGCCGGCCGAGTACCTTGTAAAGGTGCGGACGGTGGCGGAGTTGGTGGAGGCCGTCACAACGGCTTGCTGGCTGCGGCTGCCCTATCGGGTCATCGGCCGGGGGAGCAACCTGGTGGTTTCCGACCGGGGTCTTAGGGGCCTGGTGGTCGTCAACCAGGCCGACGGCCTCACCCTCGAGGAAACCCCAGAGGGAGCCGTCGTCCGGGCCCTGTCGGGGACAGCCTTGCCAAGGCTTGCCCGGTTCACCGCCGGCCGGGGTTATACGGGGCTGGAATGGGCCGTTCAGGTGCCGGGGACGGTGGGGGGCGCGGTGGTAAATAACGCCGGGGCCTTTGGGGGGTCCACGGCGGATGCCCTGGAACGGGTCGAGCTCTTTCACCCCCGTTACGGCTATGCCGAGTGGCCGGCAGAACGACTGGGTCTGGGGTACCGGACGAGCTGTTTCCGGCGGGGGGAGGCCGACGAGTGGGTAGTTCTGGCCGCCTGGTTCCGGCTCCGGCGCACGGACCCGGCCGAGGCGGCCGTCCGCCTCCGGGCCGCCACTGAACAGCGGCGCAAGACCCAGCCCTTCGAGCCAAGCGCCGGCTCAACTTTTAAAAATCCCGGCCCAGATATGCCGGCCGGCTGGCTGCTGGAACAGGCCGGCCTTAAGGGGGTGGGTATCGGGGGGGTCATGTACTCGCCGGTCCACGCCAACTTCATCGTCAACCGGGGGGATGGCACCGCCGCTGATGTGGTAGCCCTCATCGGCCTGGGCCGGCAGGAGGTGAAGGCCCGTTTCGGAGTGGAACTGGAGCTGGAGGTGGAGCTGGTGGGCCCGGACCTGAAAGTTCCGGGTGGGAGGTGATTAAGATGGGTAAGATCAGGGTTCTGGTGCTCTTCGGCGGGCGCTCGGCCGAACACGAGGTCTCCATCGTCTCGGCCCGGGCCGTCGTCAAGGCCTTGGACCGCGCCCGCTACGAGGTCCGGCCGGTCTACGTCACCCGAGACGGTCGGTGGATTTTGCAGCCGGACGCGGCCTGGGCCGCCCTGGACGGGGGACCGGAAGCGGCCCTCAAGGCCGCCGCTGAACCGTTGGCCGGGGAGGCCGGCCTGCCGGTGCCGGGGGGCTCCCTGGGCCTGGCCCCATGGGCCGAAAGAGCCCCCCTGGATTTGGACGTGGTTTTCCCGGTGTTGCACGGACCCTTCGGGGAAGATGGGACCGTTCAGGGCCTGCTGGAACTGGCCGGGATTCCCTACGTGGGGGCGCCGGTCTTGGGGTCGGCCCTGGGGATGGATAAGGTTCTGATGAAGGCCGTTTTTATCGCCCGCGGCCTACCGGTGGTCCCCCACACCCACTTCCTGGCCCGAGACTTCCGCCGCGACCCGGAGGGCGTCGCTGCCCGGGTCCGGGCCGAAATCGGCCTGCCCTGTTTCGTCAAGCCGGCGAACCTTGGTTCTTCGGTGGGGATAAGCAAGGTGACCTGCTGGGAGGAGCTGGAACCGGCCGTGGAGCGGGCCGCCCGGTACGACCGGAAGGTGCTGGTGGAGCGGGCCGTGAACGCCCGGGAGCTGGAGTGCAGCGTCCTGGGCAACGACGACCCGGTGGCCTCGGGGGTGGGGGAGGTCGTCCCGGCCCGGGAGTTTTACGACTACGAGGCCAAGTACCGGGACGAGCGCACCCAGCTGCTAATCCCGGCCCCAATTCCCCCGGAGGTGGCTGAGGAGGTCCGGCGCCTGGCGGTGGCGGCCTTTAAGGCTCTGGACCTGGCCGGAATGGCCCGGGTGGACTTCTTCTACTGCCGGGACTCGGGCCAGCTTTATATCAACGAGGTGAATACCATTCCGGGCTTCACCCCCGTCAGCATGTACCCGAAACTGTGGGAGGAGGCGGGCCTGAGCTTTTCGGAGCTGGTGGACCGGTTGATCCAGCTGGCCATTGAGCGCTACCAGGAGCGGAGCCGATGTCGAACCGACCCCGATTAAGGCACCGGAGCGCGATCCGCCGGCCCGGCCGATTGGGCCGGGTCTGGCGGGTTGTCCGGTGGTTCCTGCCCATTCCCCTGCTCATTGCGGGGGCCTTTGCCCTCTACCCGCGGTGGGTGGTGGCCAGCGTGGAGGTGGAGGGGTTAAACCCGCAGCTTGCGCAACAGGTGCGAGCGGCGCTGGCCCTGGAGGGGAGGCCGATGCTCGACTTCGACCGGCCCCACCTTGAAAACTTTCTCCTGGCGCGCTTTACCGACATAAAATCGGTTAAAATTACAAGAGTGTTGCCTAACAGGGTGCGGGTCGAGGCCGAGGAGCGCCGGCCGGTACTGGTCTGGCAGCGGGCCGCCCAGTCCTTTCTGGTAGATGAGGAGGGGGTGGTCTACCGGACGGTGCGGGGAGAGATGGACCTGCCGCGACTGGTCGATGGGGGCAACAACGACCCAACGGCCGCCCGGCTGGACCCTGACACGGTCCGGTGGGCCATATGGCTCTGGCAGGTGCTGCCGGACCAGGTCGGGGTGCGGCCGGCCCGGGTCGAGTACTCGGCCGTGAACGGGTTCGTGGTGACGACCCCGACCGGCCAAGTCTGGCGCCTCGGCCAGGGTGAAGGTATGGAACGGCGGGTGGCCATCCTGCGGGAGGTCCTGGCCCGGGAACCAGCGGCGCAGGTTGTGGACCTGCGGGGGGACCGGTTTGGCATTTTACGCCGGTGAAGGGCACGGTCTGGGTTGCCCTCTTGGGTATCGGCCTAGGCCTTCTGGCCGGAAGCCTGGCCGGGCTTGCGGTGCCGCCCCAGTATGCCCGCTACATCGCCGTGGGAATACTTGCGGGCCTGGATTCCCTCCTTGGGGGCTGGCGGGCCGACTTGGAAGGGGTATTCGACAACCGGGTTTTCATCTCCGGATTCCTGGGCAATACTTTAATGGCCGCCCTGCTCACCTTCCTGGCGGACCGCCTCGGGGTTGAGCTTTACTTGGCGGCCATCGTGGCCTTTGGAGTAAGGATATTTAATAACATTGCGGTTATCAGGCGCAAATTGTTTATTGAAAACAGGTCGTCCGGAGAGAATTAGTGCCGAAGGAACGGTTCATTTCGGCCGTTGACGTCGGGACCACTAAGATCTGCACCATGGTTGCTCGTCTCCTTCCGGACGAACAGGTAGAGGTCCTCGGCGTCGGCATCGCCGGATCCCGGGGCCTGCGCCGGGGGATGGTGGTGAACATCGAGGAGGCCGTCGAGTCTATCCAGGCATCCGTGGACCAGGCCGAGCGGGCATCCGGCCACCGCATCGGCCGGGCGGTGGTGGGGATCGCCGGAAGCCACATTGAGTCTATCAACAACAAGGGGATCGTGGCCATCAGCCACCCGAACCGGGTGATCACGGCCGAGGATGTGAGCCGGGTCATCGACTCAGCCCGGACGGTCAGCATTCCCAGCAACCGGGAGATCCTCCACATCATTCCCCGGGGCTACGTGGTGGATGGCCAAGATGGGGTGCGCAACCCCATCGGGATGAGCGGCCTGAGGCTGGAAGTGGAGGCCCACATCGTTACCGGGGCGGCCACAGCCATCCACAACCTTACCCGGTGCTTCCAGCAGCTCGGGATTGAAATCGACGAGCTGGTGTTGGAGCCCCTGGCCTCGGGGGAGGCGGTCCTTTCCGAGGAGGAGCGGGAGATCGGGGTCGTTCTGGCCGACATTGGGGGCGGAACTACCGACGTGGCCATTTACGCGGATGGGGCGGTCTGGCACAGCGCCAGCATCCCCGTTGGGGGATACCAGCTTACCCGGGACCTGGCCATCGGCCTACAGGCCCCCTACGCCGTGGCCGAAGAGATAAAGCAGCTTTACGGCTATGCCCTGCCCCAGGAGATCTCCATCGACGATACGGTCCAAGTCCAGACCTTCGGCTCCTCGTCCCCGCGCCCCGTGTCCCGGCGCCGGATCAGCGAAATCCTCCAGGACCGCCTGCTGGAGATTTTCGGCCTGATTCAGCGGGAGGTGGAGCGGGCCGGTAAAGAAAGGCTTCTGCCGGCCGGCATGGTGCTCACCGGCGGCTCGGCGAAACTCGCCGGCATCGATGAGCTGGCCCGGCAGTACCTGCAGGTTCCGGTCCGGGTGGGCTACCCCGCGGGGGCGGTGGGGTTAGTGGATAAGGTGGGCGACCCGGCCTTCGCCACCTCCATTGGTCTCCTCCTCTGGGCCCTAAGATACGGGGAGGGAGGTCGGCCGGGCCGGAGGTCCCGGCCCCGGGGCCGGGGGGTTTTCAGCCGGGTTCTCGACTGGTTGAGGGAATTTCTGCCACAATAAAACGGGCGTAAATCTTTCAGACGGCTAAGGAGGGTTGAATGCGGAGCCAGAACTTGTCGACCGAGAATGTGGCCAACATCAAGGTGGTCGGGGTTGGGGGGGCCGGAAACAACGCCATCGACCGGATGCTTGAGGAGGGAATCAAAGGCGTCGATTACATCGCCGTCAACACCGACGCTCAGCAGTTGGCCCGCTGCCAGGCGCCCATTCGGATCCGGATCGGCGACAAGCTGACCCGAGGATTGGGGGCCGGGGGCGACCCCGAAATCGGCCAGCGGGCGGCGGAGGAGAACCGGGAGGAGATCCGGGCAGCCCTGGAGGGGGCCGACATGGTCTTCGTCACCGCCGGCATGGGCGGGGGCACGGGGACCGGCGGGGCGCCCGTGGTGGCGGCCCTGGCCCGGGAGGTAGGGGCCTTGACCGTCGGGGTGGTGACGAAGCCCTTCAGCACCGAGGGCAGCCGCCGGCGAATGGTGGCGGAGCAGGGGGTCGAGCGGCTAAAACAGAACGTGGACACCCTGATCGTCATCCCCAACGACCGGCTTCTGAGCCTGGCCGACAAGAAGCTCACGCTCCTGGAGGCCTTTAAGCTGGCGGATGATGTTCTGCGGCAGGGGATTCAGGGCATTGCTGAGCTCATCACCGTCCCCGGGCTTATAAACCTGGATTTTGCCGACGTGAAGGCCGTGATGAGCATCGGCGGCGCCGCCCTGATGGCCATCGGCCGGGGCACCGGCGAAACCCGGGCCGTCGACGCCGCCCGGGCCGCCATCTCCAGCCCCCTTCTGGACGTCTCCATCAGTGGTGCCCGGGGGGTGCTTTTTAACATCACCGCCGGTCCCGACCTCTCCCTCCAGGAGGTGCACGAGGCCCAGGAGGTGATCTCCAAGGCGGTCGACCCCGATGCCAACATCATCTTCGGGGTAGTCATCGACCCGAAGGTGAGTAACGAGGTCCGGATCACCCTCATCGCCACCGGTTTCGACATGGCCCAGGCCAAGCCCCAGACGGACCGGATCCGCACCTTCCCGGGCCGCATGCCGGCCGAGGTCGCCGACGACCTGGATATACCGCCCTTCCTGCGGCGGTCCCAGAACCTGCGCTAGGTCATGACAACCGAAGACCAGGTCCTCGCCGCCGTCGATGGCGTCCTTGGCGAGGCGGTGGAGCTATGCCGGGAGCTGGTCCGGGTTCCGACGCTGAACCCGCCCGGGGCCGAGTACCGGCCCTGCGCCGAACTGCTGGGGGCGTGGCTTCGCCGCCTGGGCTACGACGTCGTCTACGTTGCGGCCGAAGGCCTTCAGGAGCACACGGCCGAACACCCCCGGGTGAACGTGGTGGGAACCCTGGACTTCGGGCGACCGGGGCCCACCGTCCACTTCAACGGCCATATCGACGTGGTGCCGCCTGGGGGTGGCTGGACCCGTCCGCCCTTTGGGGCCGTGATTGAGGGTGGCCGAATTTACGGCCGGGGGACCGCCGACATGAAGGCGGGGATTGCGGCGATGGTCTACGCGGTGGAGGCCCTGCGTCGGGCTGGCTACCCGATTCCGGGCCGCATCGAGCAGAGCGGGACGGTGGACGAGGAAAGCGGCGGCTTTGCCGGGGTCGCCTATCTCTGCCGGCGGGGGCTCATCCGGGCGGGCCGCACCGACTACGTGGTGATCACCGAGCCCCTCGACCCGGACCGGGTGTGCATCGGCCACCGGGGCGTCTACTGGTTTGAAGTGACGGCCAGGGGCCGGGTGGCCCACGGGAGTATGCCCCACCTGGGGGTAAATGCGATCGAGTTAATGAGCCTTTTTATCGACCGCCTCCGGCGGGAGCTTAAACCCCGCCTCGAGCGGCGGGAAACGGCCCTGCCGGTGGTGCCCGAAGTTGCCCGACGGCCCAGCATGAACGTGAACGGCATCGTTGGGGGCCAGACCCAAAAGGAAACCCTGCCGACCCCATGCGTGGCCGACTCCTGCCGGGCGGTCTTCGACCGCCGCTTTATTCCGGAAGAGTCGGTCGCGGAGGTTCGCCGGGAGGTTGAAGAGATCCTGCTGGAGATTAAGGCCGAGGTAAAGGGCTTTGACTACGAGTGGCGGGACCTTATGGTGGTGGAGCCGGTGGTCACCGAAGGCTCATCGCCCCTGGTGCGGGCCTTTGCCCGGGCGGTGAAGCAGGTTTACGGGTACGAAGGGGCCCTGGTGGCCAGCCCGGGAACCTACGACCACAAGCACGTCCGGCGGCTGGGAGGCGTCGAACACTGCATCGCCTACGGTCCCGGTCGGCTGGAGCTGGCCCACCAGCCGGACGAGTACATCGAAATCGAAGACCTGCGCCGGGCCATGGGTGTCATGGCCCTGGGACTAATAAACCTCTGGGAACAGGAGCGAGGCCAAGATGCGCTTTAAGGACCGGGTTGCGGTCATTACCGGGGCGGCCTCGGGCATCGGCCGGGCCACGGCCCTGGCCTTTGCGGCGGAGGGGGCCCGGGTGGTAGTGGCTGATATAAATGAGGCCGGAGGCCTGGAAACGGTCCGGGCGGTTAAGGACCGGGGCGGGGAGGCGGTCTTCGTGCGGGCGGACGTCAGCCGCGAGGAGGACGCCGAAGGGATGGTCCGGGCCGCCCTTAACACCTATGGTCAACTTGACGTAATGTTTAACAATGCGGGGATCCCCATGGTCCCCACACCTGCCGAGGCGATTTCGGCCGAGCTTTTCGACCGGATTTTCGCCGTGAACGTCCGGGGCGTCTTTTTCGGCTGCAAGTATGCCATCCCGGTGATGCGGGCCCAAGGGCGCGGTGCGATCATCAACACCGCCTCAACCGCCGGCATCCGACCCCGGCCCGGGATGCTGGCCTACGCGGCCTCGAAGGGGGCGGTAATCACCCTGACCAAGGCCCTGGCCCTGGAGCTGGCCCCTTACGGCATCCGGGTAAACGCCGTGGCCCCGGTGGCCACCGATACCCCCATGTTACCGGTTTTCTTCGGGGCCGACAACCCCGAGGAGGCCAGGCGCCGCTTTTTGGAATCCATCCCCTTGGGCCGGCTCAATACACCCGAGGACGTGGCCCGGGCCGTCCTCTTTCTGGCCTCCGACGAGGCGGCCATGATTACCGGGGTTTGCCTTGAGGTCGACGGGGGCAGGTGCATCTAGCTGATGGCCCCCGAATTCTGGTACGCCCTGCTGCTTGGGTCCATCCAGGGGATTACAGAGTACCTGCCGGTAAGCAGCACGGGCCACCTGGTCTTGGCCCAGTACGCCCTGGGTGTTGACGCCGATGCCTTCGGCCTAACCTTTGATGCCGTCCTTCACCTGGGAACCTTGCTGGCCGTCCTCGGTTATTTCCGCCGTGATTTCCTCCATCTGGTCGAGGCCCTAATCCGTCCCGAGGTTCGGCGGAAGGACCCGGCGGCGGGTCGGCTGGCGGCGGCCATCGTCATCGGGACGACCCCGGGGGCGGTGGCCGGATGGCTTCTGGAAGCCCGGGTCGAATCTGAGTTTCGCAGTCCGCTACTGGTGGCGGCTACCATGGCTCTTTTTGGGGTGTTGCTGTGGGCTGCGGACTTGGTGGGGTCTAAGCAGGCCGGTATCGAGGCGGTGGGGCTGGGCCGGGCGCTCCTTCTCGGCCTGGCCCAGGCCCTGGCCCTGATGCCGGGGGTTTCCCGGTCGGGGATTGTTATTACCGCCGGCCTGCTCTTGGGCCTGCGCCGGGAGGATGCCACCCGGTTCGCCTTTTTGCTTTCG
>Ga0209989_100220_pt1 | contig 10991 bp, 7 predicted proteins | sample Antgeofumaro1A2B_FD_188083 | JGI IMG/M metagenome (GOLD analysis project Ga0209989, IMG submission 188083) | Geothermal fumarole subsurface microbial communities from Mt. Erebus, Antarctica - 1A2B (SPAdes) (version 2) | ecosystem: Environmental > Terrestrial > Volcanic > Fumaroles | place: Mt....
GCGCGGGATGGTCACCCCCGTTGTGGTCGTGTTGGGATTGAGGGACGACCTTTTCCCGCCGCCGCCAAAGGTGTTTGAGTTGCTCGCTGACCACCATCGCGAGGTGTTGACAGAGCGGTTCCAACTTGCCACTTCCCTTCGCTTCCGCCGTCGCCCTCGCCACATCCCCTTCGCTGTCTCCTTTGCGCAGGAGTACCGAATGCTTTTTGCAGAGATATTAGGCATTGCGACGGAGCGGCTCGTGCTCGCTTACCCACGCACAGACCCCGAAGGCAAACCTATTGCCCGCTCCCTGTTCCTTGACGAAACGGAGCGTGCCTTGCAAGCAGCAGGCTATCAGTGGTGCTTGGAAGAGCGCGATTTGGCGGATGTGGTTCCGCCAATGAAGGGGGAAAGGGACACAGGACAGGGGATAGGGGCAGAGCGAGGAGAGCGGAAATCCGATCTCGCAAGCGAGGACGCTTGCACCACTGAAAGGGGGCAACAAACTCAAATGGTGGGGCAACCGTCTCGGTTGCTGAGGGGAGGACAAAGAATTTTGCCCGCCTCGGTAAGGCAAGCCTTGAGCAACCACGAAGCCGCCGTCACTGCTGTGCTTTATGCCTTCTCGCTGGACGCTGCACAGGAGGAAGTAGGGCTTGACTTTGCAGCAGCATTGTTGCGAGAACCGCTCTTTCGGGAGCGTTTGTGGACAGAGCAAAAGCGCTGGCAGTCCCCGCAGGAAGGACGCTGGGATGGAAAAGACCTATGCCTTGACACCTCCCCCTTGCGAGAACGGTGGGAGCGAGAGGGATTGCACGTAACGGCGTTGGAGGACTACGGGCAATGCCCCTTCCGCTTTTTTGCTCGCCATGTGCTCGGTTTGAGTTTGCCCCAAGAAGTGACCTATGCGATTGACCCAGCCCTTTTGGGGAAAGTTGGAACCGCTCTGTCAACACCTCGCGATGGTGGTCAGCGAGCAACTCAAACACCTTTGGCGGCGGCGGGAAAAGGTCGTCCCTCAATCCCAACACGACCACAACGGGGGTGACCATCCCGCGCGCATCACCGACAGTGGCGACCAAAAAGGCATCCTCGTCCTTTGGCATCGCTTCCTCGCAGGCGTCCATCAACAACGCCAAAAATTCTTCACCCGAAACGACGACTTCCCACCCCTTCAAAGCATTCAAGCATTCGTTCAGGCGGCGCAAAGTTTGCCCATCGCGCTCGTCCAGCCCCCTCACGAACCTTGACAGAAGTTTTTGCCAGTGCCGAGCATGTTCGCTGATGGGGGCTTTATCGGGCAATTGGGCAACGGCGTCCATGAACTCAAAAAGGGATGCCACAAAAGGTTCGTTCCCAAAAGTTGCCGTCAGTATCTCGCCCCACCGCTTACTCCCGCTTCCCGCCAAATGTTGGCGCACGCAGTCAAGGAACTGCCGATGCCACTGTTCGGGCAGTAGGGCGAAAGAATTTTTCGGTTCTTCTTCTGTTCGCTCCGTTGACAAATGCGGGTTGGTCAGGTAGGGCGAGGGGAGCAACTGCCAAAGAATTTCACCCACCCCGCCAGTTCGGCGCACCTGCCAAATTGCCCAGAGCAACTTCGTTAAGGCACGGTGGGGACGGGTTGCCTCGGTGACACTCCTGTAGGGCACTCCATAGCGAGCGCTCACCCCTTCTAAGGCGGGCAGATAAGGCGTCAACGATGGCACGATGAGCAGTGCATCGCTGAACCGTTGCAAAGCGCCTGTTCGCCGCCAATGCGCTAACACCCGCACCGCCGTCTCCACTTCCTGTTCCTCGCCTGCTGCCGCCACGCAAACGATGCGCTCGGTGACTTTTAGCGGTTGCTGGCTAGCCTTTCCGCCAGAGAAAAAGTACTTGGGCAACTTTTGCAATTCGTCGGGCAATTGGCTCGGCAACGGACAAACGTCCGCCCCCAACTCTTGTCTCAGTCGCTGAATGAAAGGCATTACATAAGCGTAAGCGATGGGATTGTCACAGTCAGCGGGGACGAAGAAGTAAACGGGCATATCGCCTGTATCCCAGGTTCGCAAGAGCGCCATCAGGAAGCTAAAGCGAGCATCCGCCAAAGCAGTGAAACCATAAACGAGCACACATTGGACTGGGGGCGGAGAAGGCTTACTGCTTAACTGCTCGGTGGCTTTTAGCAAACTGTCCCCGACGCTGCGCAGTCCTCGTCCCCTAATTTGCTCCTTTAAGCCACGCCACCAATTTGTCAAGGCAACGATGGTTGAGGCGTCGGGAAAAACTTGGTGCACCTCGTCAGGCGTCAAGCCATGTAACTCCAGCTCCTCCACTGCGCTTAGGAAAGCGTCCACAATCCCTACCTGCTTCCATTCTTCAGGCAAGCCCGCTGAAGGAAAGGCGGCTAATGCTGCCAGGCGCTGTTCCAACGGCGATGCCCGCCGCGTCATCCCCTGCCCTTCTAAAAGCAACTCAGCGAAGATGTCCAGCACCGAAATTTGCTCTCCCATCACCCCGCCAAACCGCTCTGCCAGCAAGGAAAGCCAGTAGGAGCGCATGGCGGTGGTGGGCACCAACATTTTCACTGCCAACCCTTGCCCGCGCGCCGCCTCCCACACCTCAAGGGCTTTCGCTTGCAAGGTTGCCCAATGGGGCGAGCAGAAAACCGTCGCCTTCACCGCTTTAACGCCTCCGCATTTTAAGGTAGCACAAGCGTCCCCCGCTTGCACTCGTTGCGCCAATTAATTGTCATAGCCACTCCCAAAAAGTTAAAGGCGGGGATGCCTTGCCCTCCCATCGCTCACGATTGCTCTAACTGTCGCTGTAACCATCGCCCGTAAAGGTAGGTGAGAACGCCGACGAGTGCGCCGACCAATGAAAAGAGAAGCAAGTTGCCGACCAGCACATCTACCCGATGCAGTCCGACAAAGTTTCGGTCAAGGTCAATGCGGATACGCCAAAGGTAAAAACGCCAAAGCCCGTAAAGCAACGGGCACAGAAGCCCAAGCAGAAAGCCTGTCAAGACACCCAACTGCCATCGGCGCGGGTGCACCCATCGGCGTGCCATCATAAAACCTGCGCCGATGCCCAAAGGCACACCCACAATCGCCACCACCAAAAGCCATCGGTCAAACGCCTCCACCGTGACAATTTCCCGCATCACTTCTTTCGCCATGGCAACCAACCCTCACCATTTTGGCGCTGGTCGGTCTGCGGAAAGGCGGAACTTCTTTAACTTTAGGCGACAATTTTGTTGCGCATGACGCCGATGTTTTCAATGCCCGTCTCCACGATGTCACCGATTTGGAGCAAGCGGGGCGGCTTGCGGAAGACGCCTACGCCTGCTGGTGTGCCCGTCGCAATGACATCGCCTTGGCGAAGGGTAAAACACTGGGAGATGAAAGCAACGATTTCAGGGATTTTGAAAATCATGTTCGCCGTCGTGCTGTCTTGCATCCGCTCGCCATTGACGTCGCACCAAATCCGCAAATTTTGCGGGTCGCCAATTTCGTCGGGGGTCACCCAACATGGTCCCATGGGAGCAAAGGTGTCAAAACTTTTGGCTCGGAACCACTGGCTTTCGCTGAACTGGATGTTGCGGGCGCTGACATCGTTGATGACGGTATAGCCGGCAATAACGCCCCATGCTTGCTTAAGTGTCAGCCCTTTTGCTCGCTTGCCGATGATGATAGCAAGTTCAGCCTCGTAATCCAGTTGAGTCACTTGTGGTGGAAACACGATGTCGTCGTAGGGACCGATGGTGGCGGCAGGGGCTTTAGCAAAGAGCAATGGATTGGGCGGCACGGGTTGTCCTCCTTCCTCCGCATGGTCGCGGTAGTTGAGCCCCAAGGCGATGAGCGTGCGCGGTTCAGGGATCGGAGCGCCACGCCGAACCGCCTCGGCTTCCACCAAAGCGGCTGCCTTCAACTCCGCCACCGGTTGCGCCAAGACTTTGCGCGCCAACTTTAAGTAATCGCCGTCCAAAAAGGCAATCGGGTCGGGCGGGATAGTGCCATTGGACGCAATGTTCAAGTCAAGAATGTAGCGCCCTTCGTCCACCAAGACACCCAACCGCTCTTCGCCCCGTTCGCCATAGGTGACTAAGCGCATCTTCCGTCCCTCCATTCGTCAGGATTGACACCCATCTATTCTGCCAACGCTCTTCCCCCTTTGACTACTTTTCCCCTATGACAGCCTGCTCCCTCTTTCCCGCTCATTCACCATTTTCCCAATCCGCCTTCCCTTACGACGAAGTAGCCCCAAACCCTCTGGTTAACCTGTTGGAAAGCCAATGCACCCAAGAAGGCTTGACAGAAGTGGGTGCAGAGTCTATAATGGCGGTAGTTCCGACCCGACCTTGAGGGGATGGCGACGCAATGTAGCGGGGTCGTAAGACACGGTTTGGGGAGGCGAAAAGCAATGGGCGAACTGACGAGACAGGAGAGGATAAGGGATTTCGCAAAAAATCTCATGGAGACCATATCCTCAGTTTTGCCTTCTCAACCCAATGAAGCCGAGTTCCGCAAGGAAATTGAGCCGAAACTGGACGAGTTTTGCAAAGAGATGGGACTGAATCCGATTGCACACGCTGAATACACGCTGACAACCGGTCGCGCCGATGCTGTCTTCAATCGCTTTGTTATTGAATACGAACGTCCAGGGACACTGGCGGATCGCTCGGGCCATCGGCAGACAAAGCACGCCGTCCAGCAGGTCAAGGATTACATCGTTGGTCTTGCCCGTAGGGAAAGACACAAAATAGAACGCGTTGCTGGTGTAGCCTTTGACGGACGCTACATCGTCTTCGTGCGCTACATCAACGGTCATTGGAGCGAGGAGCCGCCTGTCCAGGTTAACACACACTCCCTGGAACGCATGCTCACCTGGATGGCTGCACTGGCTTCGGGTATCGCACTGACATCGGAAAACCTGAACCGTGATTTTTCCATCGAACAACTCCGCACGCAGAACATTTTGCGAGGGTTGTTTCATGCCCTTGACCCTGCCCTCAGCCACCCGGAAAGCCTGACTTACAGGCTCTTTGCCCAGTGGAAGCTCTTCTTCAGCGAGGCCATTGATTATTCCGAAGCCTTCGGTGGTCGCAAATTGGAACTGCTCAAAAAGTGGGTACGCAAAGCCGGTCTTGAAGTTCAAGACGAAGAGGCCGAGCGTTTCTTTTTTCGTCCTCCATACCTATTTTGCTCTTCTGGTGAAACTGCTGGCTTGGCTGGCCCTCTCGCGCTACATGGGAGAGAAACTTGGTGTGCCCTCCTTCAGCGAACTTGCCACTGCTGACAGCCAGACCTTACGCCAGCACCTGCAGGAGATGGAATCGGGCGGCGTCTTCCGCGCCTATGGCATCCTCAATCTGCTGGAGGGGGACTTCTTCGCCTGGTATCTCCACGCCTGGAGTGAAAAGGTAGAAAACGCCCTGCGCGATATCCTCAAGCGCCTGGGTGAGTACGACCCCACCACGCTGACCATTGTCCCCGAAGAGACGCGCGACCTGTTCAAAAAGCTTTACCATTACCTTTTGCCGCGGGAGATCCGTCACAACCTGGGCGAGTACTACACCCCCGACTGGTTGGCCTGGCACTTGCTGAAGCAGGTGGATAACGAGTTCTTCGATAACGAGGATAACGAGTTCTTCGGCGGCCATAACGCAGAGCGCCTGCGCCGTAGGCTCTTGGAAACCCGCTTCCTGGACCCGGCCTGCGGTTCGGGCACCTTCCTGGTCCTCATCTTGGGGCGAATGCGCCAACTGGGCCGGGACCTCCGCGTGCCCGAGGCAGAGTTGCTGAAGGCGATGATTTCCAATGTGGTGGGCTTTGACCTCAACCCATTGGCGGTTCTGACGGCGCGAGTAAACTACCTGCTGGCGATCGCTGACCTGCTGGAACACCGCGAGGGCGAAATCACCATCCCGGTCTATCTGGCCGACTCGGTGCGTACGCCAGTAGAGGGCAAGGAACTGTTTAGTCAGGGCACCTACGAATTCCCCACCACCGTGGGCAAGTTCAAAGTTCCCGCGGTTCTCTGCCAGCCCGGACGCTTTGACCGCTTCTGCAACCTATTGGAAGAAGGTGTGAGAAGCAGTCTGAATGTGGATGATTTTCTCGCCCAACTGGAGAAGGAATTAGCCCTGACCGGACAACCCGGCTGGGATGAAGACGCAAAACAATTGCTCAGGGAACTCTACGGGAAACTGAGCGAGCTTCATCAGAAGGGCCGAAACGGCATCTGGGCGCGCCTTCTGAAAAACAACTTCGCTCCCCTCACCGTGGGACAGTTTGACTATATCGTCGGCAATCCGCCCTGGGTGAATTGGGAACACTTGCCTGATGGTTACCGCGAGAGCATTAAAAACCTCTGGCTCCGATACCGCATCGCCGGCACTTTCAAGGGCGGGCGTCCCCGTCTGGGGGCGGTCAAAGTCGATATCTCCGCCCTGATGACCTATACCGTCATGGATACATTGCTCAAAGACGGCGGCAAACTGGGCTTCGTGATTACCCAAAGCCTGTTCAAAACCTCAGCAGGCGCAGGATTTAGGCGTTTTGCTATAGAAATCCCCATCAAGGTCATTCATGTGGACGATATGGTAAGCCTGAACCCCTTTGAGGGCGCCTCCAACCGCACGGCGGTGATGGTGCTGGAGAAAGGCAAGCCCACGAAGTATCCCGTGCCCTATATGGTCTGGCGCAAAACCAAGGGTGCCCGCTTCACCTACGACAGCACCCTGGAAGAAGTGAAACAGGCGACCAAACGGCTCGAATTCGTAGCGGAGCCGGTGGACCCACACGATCCCACCTCGCCCTGGCTCACCGCCCGCCCCCAAACCCTCAAAGTCATCCGCAAGGTGCTGGGAAAGTCAGACTACGAGGCACACGAAGGCGTCAACACCGGCGGTGCCAACGGCGTCTACTGGGTGGAAATCGTCTACCGGCGCCCCGATGGGCTGGTGGTGGTGCAGAATATCACCGAAAGGCGCGAAGAGCAAAACCGAAGGCGTGAAGATCAAAGTGGACGAGAGGTGAGCGAGCCCATTGAGCCCGACCTGCTTTATCCGCTCCTGCGCGGGCGGGATGTGAAGCGGTGGAAGGCAGAGCCGTCGGCGCTCATCCTCCTTGTGCACGAACAAAACGGAAGTGTCATCCCAGAGCGTGATTTCCAACACAGGTTCCCACGGACCTATGGGTATCTTAAGCGCTTTGAGCAGGTGCTGAGACAGCGTCGGGATGCTATGGTGCAGGGCATGTATAGGCGTGGGCTACCATTCTATGCCTACAGTGCTGTCGGTGACTACACCTTCGCCCCGTGGAAGGTGGTGTGGCGAGAGCAGGCAAGCGAATTGACCACCGCTGTGGTTGGTCCTCGGGACGCCAAGCCAGTTATTCCTGACCATAAACTAATGATCGTGGATTGTCAGAGCCAGGACGAGGCCTATTACATGTGTGGGTTACTCAATAGCGCGCTGGGGAGGTTTATCGTGCACAGCTATGCTGTGGCGATTCAAATGGACCCCCATATTCTTGACCACATCCGCATCCCGCGCTTTGACCCCGGTAACCCGGTGCATCGGCGTTTGGCGGAGTTGTCCAAGGGGGCGCATGAAGCAACGAAGGAAGCCAATGATGCGCAACTGCGGCAAATCGAGGAGGAGATAGACGAGGAGGCGGCGAAGTTGTGGGGCCTGAGCGAAGCGGAACTGCGGGAGATTCAGGCCAGCCTGCGCGAACTGGAGGGGGAAGCCGCAACGGAGGTGAACTGAGGTAATGAAGGCGCTCCAAGGCATACGCGAGATCCTCAAGGTTATCTCTCAAGAGGTGGAGGTTCTCCCTGCCGTGGGGGGTGCGGTGGAAGACCTGGAGCGCCCCGATTTTGAGGAACGGGAGGACCAGGCGCTCAATGAGGACGAGAAGGTCTTCGAGGCAATCTTCGAGCGCGACCCATCTGGGCAGAGTCCGCCCCTTTATCGGCATGTGCCCCCCATCGGGCGCGCCAAAGAGCACATCTTTCGCTACTTTTTGGACGGCTCTTTCCGCTCCTATTTCCTGGGCACCGTGCTGGAGAATGAACGGGAATCGCCGGTGCACTTCGCCCAGATCGGCGCCTGCGTCCTGCGCCGGGAGGACGACGGATCGGTGCGCCGGGAGCGCCTTCAGGTGGACCATCTCCTGTTGGTAGGCAAGGCGCACCTTTCGGAGAATGTTTGGACAAAACTTGAACAACTTGCCGCCCAGATGAAGGTGAAACTGATTGACCTGACCGAACCAGACATCGTCAGTCGGGTGCTCTCCGACTTTGACCTGCGCAATAAGGCTGGAGGCAAGGTGCGCTTTGAGATGCACAAACTGGAAGCAGAGATGATCCGAGAAGTGGTGCCGCATCTGTCGGAAGACAGGTGGCTTATCGCCGATGGCTCACTGATGTTTGATCCGATCTTGAAATTTTTGAGTAGCGGTGACGCTATCCAGCCGGTGATTGGTGTGTCCAAAAACTTCCGCAAGGACCCGCAGTTTGTCTATGGGCGGGGACCGCGGGCCGAACGGCGCTCCATTTACAGGTTACTGGCCGACCTGCAAGCAGAGCACCGCACCGCTGCTTTCAGCGCTCATGATGGCAAAGTAGTCTTTTGGTACGTTCGCCTACGGGAGCAAAAGCACCTGGATTATCCCCTAATGGGCGTGGTCAAGGCAGAGTTAGTTAATCCCTCTCAAGAGCCTGTGCCTTCCGAGCTGGTCGACCGACTCTCCGGGGCGCTGGTAGCCGAGCGGAACGTTACGCCGCACGGTCAGGATCGCCGCTGGCATGCTCATCTTTATCCGATCTTCCTCGTCGAAAGAGCCGTGAAGGAAAGCCTCTTGTCCCGGGAGGCTGTCCAGCAATACCTCAAATGGAGGTGAGGGCCATGGCGGGAGACGACGAGCGGCCCGTGATCGGACGCGCCTCGGCGACGGCGAACCAGCCCAACACATCTGACGCCTTCTCCTTCTGGCTGGCGCCCGATGTGGTCGTTAACCCCTTCGACATCGTGGAGGTTGAGCAGGTTGCCTCTCAGGGCACCAGCCGCACCTTCGGTATCGTCACCACCCTGGCGCACACCACTGACGCTCCATCCCACCTGTCAAACTTTATCTCCAACGACTTCGGCCAGGTCTCCGTCGAGCCGAACACGGTCCGGCAAGGTACCACGGTGGCCTACGCGGCGGTCCTTTCCAACGATGCGGAGATCTACATGCCGGTGCTGAACGACCGCCCGGTCCGCTTCGCCGACGAGGCCTCTATCCACGCCGCGCTGGGGATCGACCAGGTGCCCGAACGCTACCGCGTGCCCGCCGGGCTGATCGAGATGTCCAACGGCACCCGGGCCGTCGTCTATCTTGACAGCCGTTACATCCTGGGTCCCGAAGGCGCGCATGTCAACATCACAGGTATCTCTGGCCTGGCAACGAAAACCTCCTATGCGATCTTCCTCATCCAGTCCATCCTTCAGAAGGCGGGGAACCGGGACCGCATCGGGGTCATCATCCTGAACGTTAAGCACGGCGACCTGCTGTCCATCGACCAGCCGCCCGCCTCCGGGCTCCTCCCGGAGGAACATGAGCTGTGGGAGGCCTTGGGTCTGACCCCCAAGCCTTTTGAGAATGTCCGCTACCTCCTGCCCCACGGCAAAGACACCCCCCGCACCGGCCGTCCCAACAGTTTCCGCATCCCGGAGCACAACTGGTTCCTCTACGCATACTCCCTCCAGGATACTTATGACAAGCTGGACCTGCTGCTTTCCAACATCCCTGACCCTTGGGACACCGTGGGGTCACTGATCGGGGAGATTCATCAGGGACTTTCTGACCCCAAGACGGGACAGTGGGGGCCGACGGGCCAATGGAAAAGCGTGACCGACTGGAACAGCCTGCTGAACGGCCCTCCTCTGGTGAATCCTAATACAGGTCAGGCCAATTCTATCGGTGAGGTGAAGGCTGTCTCCGTAGCGCGGTTCCGCCGACTTTTAAGGCGGATTGTGCAGACCCGCCAGTCCGGGCTCTTCGTGTCTCAGCGTCCTCGGGGTGTGAAGAACCTGAGCGAGGAGATCGCCCGCATCCGTGGCGGCGAGACCGTGGTTGTTGATATCGCTCGCCTTACCGACGAGGAGCAGACGCTCGTCTTCGGGGACATCCTGCGGACCGTCTATGCCCTGTACGCTGAGGAAGGTAGCGAGCGAGAAGACCTGCCCGAAAAGCTCATCATCTTCGTGGACGAGTTGAACAAGTATGCCCCAACCCGTGAGAGGGAGTCTCCCATAATTGAGCAGGTCCTGGATATCGCGGAACGAGGGCGCTCGCTGGGGGTGGTGCTGTTTGGTGCAGAACAGTTCATGAGCGCCGTGCACGAACGAGTTGTGGGTAACTGTGCTACGGTAGTCATTGGCCGGAGTGGGTCTTCTGAACTCTCATCAGCGTGCTATCGTTTTCTCGATCCTGCGGTTAGGGCTAATATTACACGACTAAAGAAAGGCGAGCTGGTCATCAGTCACGCCATCTTTCGCCAACCAGTGAAAATTCGCTTTCCCAAACCGGCTTATCTTCAGGAAGGGACTCCATGATGACATTGCGAGCAGACCTAAAGAACGCTCAGACCCCGCGCCCGTGTCACCGTCCGCGTGTGTGCTATTCTTGAAAGCGACGCTTGCAAGTAGTTCCGACCCGACCTTGAGGGGATGGCGACGTCTAAGAGTTTCCCAGATTCTTTCTGCAAGTTCTTGTCCCGACCCGACCTTGAGGGGATGGCGACATATTTGCCGTTGAGCCGTCTCCGTCCGCAGGAAGGTGAAGGCGAGAGAAAAACCGAAGGGGGTGAAGGCAGATGCGGTCCCTTTACTTTCTGTCCGTTTGGTTGTACATCCTTGCGGCTGCCACTTGGGTGGGCGGGATGATGGCGTTGGCGTTCGTTGTCATCCCTGCCTTGCGGGACCCAGAGTTGCAGCCAGTGAGGGCGAAAGCCTTGCACCTGATGGGGCTACGGTT
>Ga0209989_100222_pt1 | contig 10941 bp, 10 predicted proteins | sample Antgeofumaro1A2B_FD_188083 | JGI IMG/M metagenome (GOLD analysis project Ga0209989, IMG submission 188083) | Geothermal fumarole subsurface microbial communities from Mt. Erebus, Antarctica - 1A2B (SPAdes) (version 2) | ecosystem: Environmental > Terrestrial > Volcanic > Fumaroles | place: Mt....
CCCCCCGGGCCTTGGAGCTTCAGGTGGGGCTGGAACTCCAGGCGAGCTTTGCCGACCTCTCCCAGGCGGGAAAGCTCCCCGAGGCGCACCTCGTGGAGGATTTTCCCGGGCTCCTCCTCCCGGAAGGGATCGTGGACGCGGCCCTGGCGGTGGGCCAGGTAGCGGAGAACCCCCTGGGCCACCTCCTTCCCCCAGGGGAGGAGCATGAAGGCGGTGAGGAGGCTGTCCCGGCCGAAGGGGGCGACGAACCAGGGGATCCCGGCCGCGGGGACGAAGCCCTCCGGGGTGGCCAGCAGGAGGGCCCGGAGATCCAGAAGGGCCTGGCGCAGGGGGGCTTCCCAGGCCCCCTCTCCTCGAGGGAAGGCCTGGAGGAAGGCCTCGTAGTCCGGCAGGTGGCCGGGGGCCTCCGGTACCTGTTTCCCTGACGGGAAAGCACCCAGGGGGCTTTCCAGACGGAGGCTCAGGACGAGGGCCTCCTGGCCCTTCGGGGGAAGAAGAAGGCGGAAGCCCCCGGGCGGCGGTTCCGGGTCCAGGACCACCCGCTGCTCCACCTTGTCCCTGGCCCGGTGGCTTAGGCCCGCCCCGATGGGTGTTGTGCCGTGCCACCCCCGCACCTGGAAGAGGTCGGCAAAGCTCGCCTGGAGTTCCAGCCCCACCTGAAGCTCCAAGGCCCGGGGGGAGAGGTTGTGGAAGACCAGCCTCTCCACCACCCGGCCCCGGGCCACCTGGAGCTCTCGCCGGAGGAAGGCCTCGCCGTCGGGGCCCTGGAACCGCCCCCAAAACTGCACCAGGCGGTCGGGCCGGGGCACCCGGGTCTCCAGGAGCTGGAACCCCGGGGGCAGGTCGAGGCGGTACCGGGCCAGGAACCGGGTGTCGTGGCGGTAGAAGCCCTCGGGGCCTTCCTCGGCAAAGCCCCGGGCGCTCAGCACGAGGTAGGTGTCGTCCTCTTTAAGGGGGATCATGCCTTACTCCTTCAAGGCGCCCACGTTCACGCCCTCCACGAAGTAGCGTTGGAAGGCCGCGAAGAGGATGAGCACGGGAACCATGGAGAAGAATCCGCCCGCCAGGATCAGCCCCCAGTCCCCCACCTGGCCGTAGGCGTTGCGGAAGGAAAGGAGGCCGATGGGGAGGGTGTAGATGTCCCGGGGGCTCGTCAGGACCACGAAGGGCCAGAAAAACTCGTTCCAGACCCCCTGGAAGGTGAGGATGGCCAGGGCCCCGAGGGCGGGTGTGGACATGGGGAGGATGATGCGCACCAGGGTCTGGATGGGGGTGGCCCCGTCGATCAGGGCCGCTTCCTCGATCTCGCGGGGGATGGACTCGAAGAACTGCTTCATGATGAACACCGCCCCCGCCCCCACCAGGCCCGAGAGGATCAGGCCGGCGTAGGTGTTGAGGAGGGTGTCCACCCCGAAGAGCCTGGAGAGCCCGAAGATCCCGTCCCTTAAGACCAGGTAGTTGGAGATGAAGGTCACCTGGGAGGGCACCATCATGCTGAAGAGGGTGAAGAGGAAGAGGGCCTGCCGCCCCGGGAACCGGAGGCGGGCCAGGGCGTAGCCCGCCATCGAGGCGAAGGCCAAGGTGGTGAGGACCTTGGCCAGGGCGAGGAGGAAGGAGTTAAGGGTCCAGCGCAGGAAGAGGCTCTCCCCGGTCTCCAGGCTCCGGGTCTCCCGGAAGGCCCGCACGTAGTTGTGAAAGACGTATCCAAAAAGCCCTGGGACCGCGTTGTCCCAGCTGGCCACCCGGCCCCGCCTTTCCAGCCGGGTGGGGTCCAGGCTGGCCCCCACCAGGACCATCCCCCGCGCCGCCTCGAGGTCCAAAGGAACCCGTTCTAAAAAAGGCCCCTTCCCGGCGGGGTAGACCAGGCGGAGGCGGTAGCGGAGGACCTCCCCCTCGGCCTCTCCCAGGCGGGCCGGCCGCCTTTCCAGAAGGGTGGGCCCCTCGAGGCGGACCCATTCGGAGGCGTACGGGGCTTCAAAGACCGCCCCCATGCCGGCCCCGGCCTTGCGCCGGGGGATCTGGGCAAAGACCTCCGCCTTCTGCCCCTGGGGGAGGAAGTAGGCCACCTCCAAAACCACCTCCCGCCCCGGCCGCATCCCCCCGAGCCACGGATCCCCCGAGCCCGCCCGGCCCAGCCGCCAGGCGGCGGCCCAGTTCTTGGGGGAGACCTGGGCGAAGCGGAGGCTGAAGGGCCACTCCAGGGGGTCCGGCTTCAGGCTGGCCAGAAACCCCATGAGGAAGGGGGCCACGAAGAAGACCCCGAGGGCGAGGAGGAGGCCGTAGGTCCAGGCCACCCGGGCAAAGAGGCGGGGCCCCATCAGGACCACCCCCTCTCGCTCACGCCAAAGCGGCGCTGGAGGAGGACGATGAAGAGAGTAAGTCCGGCCAGGAAGAGGGCAGCGGCTGAGGCCAGGCCCACCCGGGGCTGGGCCCCCGAGGGGAAGGCGTTGTTGTACACGTAGAAGGCTAGAGTGATCGTGCTCTCCAGGGGAGCCCCCCCAGAGCCTCCCACAAAGAGCACCTGGTCAAAGAGCTGTAGAGTGCCGATGAGCCCCAGGGTGATCACGAGGAAAAGAACCGGCCTTAGAAGGGGTACGGTGATACGGGTGAACATCACCCAGGGGCTGGCTCCGTCCAGGGCGGCGGCCTCGTAAAGGGTCCTGGGGATGCCCTTGAGCCCGGCCAGGAAGAGGACCATGAAGGTGGGGATGGTGGTGTAGGTGTTCATGAGGATGATGGCCCACAAGGGGTAGGGCAGGCCCAAAAAGGTGGCCCGCGTGGGAAGCCAAGGGATTTCCACCCTGAGCCCCAGGGGCTTGAGGAACCCAAAGAGGGCCAAGGCATAGGTCCCAAAGAAGGCCCCCAGGGCGGAAAGGATGGCTAGGGCCGGGTCCCAGAACCCCGCCCGCCTTTGACGTCTTTTCCAGGCCACCTGGAGGGTTTGCAGACCCAGGAAAAGGAGGGCGAAGGCCAGCAGGTGGGGCAGATGGGCGAGGAACAGGGTCAGGTTCTGGTTCACGAGACCCGTGCGCTGGAAGAGCCAGAGGAGCAGGAGGCTTGCCGCTGCGGTAGAGACCACCGAGGGGAGGTAGTAGAGGGTGCGGAAAAAGGTGACCCCTCGCAGCGGCCGATTCAGGGCCACGGCCAAAAGCAAGGCGAAAAAGGTTTGGAGCGCGGTGACGATGACGCTGTAGATCAGGGTGTGCTTTAGGGCGGTGAGGAAGAGGGGGTCTTGGAACAGGCGGAGGTAGTTGCTGAGCCCGATCCACTTCGGGGGGGCGAACAGGTTGTAGTCGGTGAAGCCGAAGTAGAAGGCGCGAAGAAAGGCGTAGAGGAAGAAGACCCCCAGGGTGAAGAGGAAGGGCAGGAGCAAAAAGAGGGCGTAAAGGCCCTCGAGGGTGCGTGTGCTAAGCCGCATGCTCGAACCTCAAGGGGTGGCCCAAGGGGGCCACCCCTTTGCCCTTGGACTACCGTCTTCCGGTCAGCCGATCCAAAGCCGTCTGGGCCTCCTTAAGCGCCTGGTCCACGCTCTTTTGCCCCGTGATGACCGCCTGCAGGGCCTCGTTGATGGGGCGCATCCAGTCCCCGCCGTAGCCCAGGAACTTGAAGGGGTAGACGTTCCCGCCCTGGAGGCCGGACCCCGTGAAGACGATGCGGTTCAGCTCCGGTTCCCTGCCCGGCCGCTGGAAGTAGGGGTTGTTGGCCAGGGCCCACCGGCTCGGGATGGCCAGGCCCCGCTCCAGAACCCACTGCTGGGCCTCTGGGGAGGTAAGGGCCTTGAGCACTTTGGCCGCCGCTCCCTTGTTCTTGCTGGCGGCGTTCATGCTCCAGGATACCGTGAAGACAAAGTTCCCCCGCTTCTTGGTGACCGGGTCTATGGGAAGGAAGGTGGTCCTGTACTTCAGGTTCGGGGCCTTGTCCCGAAGGAATCCCCCGATCCAGGCCCCCTCTATAGCCGTGGCTGCCTTTTCCCCGCCAAAGCAGCCGCCCGTCCAGCCCTCCCCCAGGTCCTGAGCAAACCGGGCGGCTCCCCGCTTCACCAGCCCCGTGTACCACTCGAAGGCCCGCCGGAAGTTCTGGTCCAGAACGGTATGCCCCTTTTCATCGAAAGGTTTCCAGCCTGTAGCGAAGGCAAAGGCCCCGAAGCGTGCGAAGTCAGCCACTACGCAAAGTCCCGCTACGTCCTTCAGTTTGCCTTGCACCTTTTGGAGCTTGGCCTCAAAGGTTTCCCAGGTGTCCTGCTGGTTGGGGTAGGGCACCTTGGCCTCATCGAAGAGGTCGGTGTTGAACTGAAGGGCCAGGGTGTTGAAGTCCTTGGGAATGCCGTAGAGCCTCCCCCTGTAGGTGAAGGCCTGGACCAGGTTCGGGAGGAACTCCCCTACCTCCTGTTTGCTAAAGTAGCTGTCCAAAGGTTCCACGCGCCCGGTGGCGAAAAGGCCTTCTGACCAGAAGATGTCCACATAAAAGAGGTCTGGGGCCGTTCCTGCAGAGAGGGCATTGAAGAGCCACTGGGTGTAGTCTCCCTCGATGGGTTCATAGAGGACTTCGATCCCCTCCTTGTCCAGCTTAGGCTGGACCACCTCCTTTAAAAGGCCGTTTACGATTGCGATATCCGTTCCTCCCCAGCCCGAGATGCGCACCTGGGTCTTGGCCAAGGCCAGGCCCGAAAGGGCCGCCAAGAGGATGAAAAACCGCCGCATGCTTTCCTCCTTTCCTTGAACCTCGCTCAACCTAAAAGCCGCTAACCGCCGGATTTTTTCCTAGTCTCCCACCCCCCTTCGCGCCGTGGTGCCCCGGGGAATGAGGTGGACGGGCACCCGTTTCCCCAAAGGGGCTTCCCCCGCCAAGGCCAGGCCCAGGAGGTGGACCGCCTCCCGGGCGATCGTGGGGAGGTCCTGGTGGACGGTGGTGAGCCGCTCCCCCACCTCGGGGAGGTCGTCGTACCCCACCAGGCTGACCTCCTCGGGCACGCGCAGGCCCAGGTCCTCCAGGGCCGCCCAGGCGCCCAGGGCCATCTCATCGGAGGCGGCGAAAAGACCCGTGAAGCGAAGCCCCCCCTCCCAGGCCCTGCGCACCGCGCGGTAGGCGGAAAGGGCGCTGAACTCGCCGTCTAGGACCCTCTCGGGGTGGAAGGGCAGGCCGGCCTCGAGCAGGGCCTTTTTGTAGCCCATGAGCCGTTCCCGCCCCGCCTGGTGGTGAAGGTAGCCCGTGAGCACGGCGACCTCCTCGTGCCCGAGCTCGAGGAGGTGCCGCGTGGCCAGGTACCCCCCGGCCGGATCGTCGGGGGCCACCCAGAAGCTCCCAGGGTAGACGCCGATGAGGACAAAGGGGTGGCCGGCTTTCTGCAGGGCCTCGATTCTTGGATCGTGGTCGTGGGCCCCCAAAAGGACGTAGCCCCGGGCTTCCTCCAGGGGAAGGCCCCGGGCGTCCGTGGCCACCTCCTTGACCCGGAGCCCCACCCGCCAGAGCTCCTCCGCCAGGTTTTCCAGCAGGAGGACGAAGTAAGGGGTGTAGCGCCGCACCTCAGGGGCCAGGAGAAGGCCCACGGTGCTGGGTTTCCCCACCAGCTCCCGGGCCACGGGGTTAGGGGCGTACCCCAGGGTGCGGACCGCCTCCATCACCCGTTCCTGGGTTTCGCGGCTTACGCCGGGGCGGCCGTTGAGGGCCCGGCTCACCGTGCTTACGGAAACGTTTGCAATACGTGCGATTTCCCTAATCGTAGGCATCTTTGACCTTTTCATCGTAAACGTTTACACATCCAAGCTAACCGGTCTTCCCGGTCCTGTCAAGGGTGGGGCGGGCACCGCCTTCTTGCGGCCTCCATCCCGTTTTTGCGGGTCCTCAAGCCCTCGTCCGGCCCTCTCCAACCCCGGGGTGTGGGCCTTTCGGGCTGGGGCCCCCTATGCGCTTTCCGTTCGGGCCGCGTGTGCTAGGCTGGAAGCGGATGACCCTGGAGGAGCGCCTGTACAAGCTCGAGGGAATCGTGGAAGGGGTGATGGCCACCCTTCCCCAGGAGATCTTTGCCCTCCGGCAGGAGGTCAAGGCAGAGCTTTTGGCCTTTCGCCAGCAGCTGGAGGGCTTCAGGCGGGAACTCTGGGAGGAGTTCTCGAGCTTCCAGAAGCGGGTGGAGGGGCGGCTGGAGGCCTTTGAGCGGGAGGTCCGGGGTGAGCTTGCCGGGCTTCGGCAGGAGGTGGAGGCTTCCAGGGGGGAGACCCGCGGGGAGCTGTCCGCCTTCCGGGAGGGGATGGAGGTCTTCAAGCGGGAGGTCCGGGGTGAGCTTGCCGGGCTTCGGCAGGAGGTGGAGGCTTCCAGGGGGGAGACCCGCGGGGAGCTGTCCGCCTTCCGGGAGGGGATGGAGGTCTTCAAGCGGGAGGTCCGGGGCGAGCTTGCCGGGCTTCGGCAGGAGGTTCAGGCCGCCATTAATACGGGTTTCAACCGCATGATGCTCCTTTTTACTGCCCTGGCCCTTTTGCTCAGCCTCCTTGCCCTTTTGGGCCGGTAGGGGGTTGCGGCCTGTACCCGCTAGGTGTCCCAGCCTTCCAGGCTTGCTAGACCTCGCATCCCGGTCCAGTAGGCCACCTTCTCCCTGGGATGCCCTGCCTTTAGGAGGTTCCGGATGGCCCGCCACCGAAGGCGCAAAGCGGAGTCCAGCCGGCTTTTGCCCTCCTGCTTGACGCCCGCATGCTTCCAGAACTCCCTCAGGAGCCACTTCCCTTCCGCCAGGCTCAGGGGTTTACCCGGCTTCTTTTTGAGGGGTTGAGGAGGAGCTGAGGATAGGGGAGGGGGCGGTGGCTCGCCAGGAAGTCCCGCTGGGGAAGCCAGTCTTCCAGGGTCTCCCGGGCCAGGGGGGGTAGGGGCACCTCCCTGAGCCGGGTTCCCCGCACCCGCAGGACCCCCCCGTTCAGGTCCTCCCGCCATAGCCCTAGGGCCTCCTTCAGGGTGATCCCCACCTCCCCCATGAGCACCAGGAGGAGTTTGAGAAGGGGGCGCCAGTGGGCAGGGGTGTAGGTCTCAACCCGTTTGAGAAGCCCATCCCACTCCTCCTCGGAAAGGGGCCTCCGGCCCAGGGCCTGAATGAACTCCCCGGGCGGGTAATCCACGTGCGCGGGCATGGGGTGCCCCGCCCATTCCAGAAAGCGGAGGAAATGCCCCGAACCGGCCCGACAGGATGGGCACGTTCCGGTCGGTCTTCTTCCGGTGCCGCACCAGGTGGGCCCAGACCCCCTCCGACCCAGAAGAGGGTTGGCATCGGGGGTCATCTCGTAATACCCCACCAGCTGGCCTCAGGATCCCGCCCCCTCCGGAAGGGGGAAGCAGGCCAGGCCCGCCTCGAGGGTCGGGTAGAGCCAGCCCCGGTCCATCCCCTCCCGGAACCCCGGGGAGCCTCCGGGGTTGGAGCGGCCGAGGAGGACCCTGGGCCCCTCAGGACAGAGGTAGAACCCGGTGGCCAGGTCCACAGTGAGGGGAAAGGGCAAGCCCTAGTGAAGCGGTGGCAAAGGCCATCCGGCGCACAGGCCAGATGGGAAGGCAAGCCACCGACCCACCTCCCCCGTCTAGGCCCCGGTGGCCAGGGGAAGCTCCGGGGCCTCGTAGACGCCCTTGGGGGTCCTCACCCGCCACCCTTCCCTTCTCCGCGGGGCCTCGAGGAGGGGTTCGGCGTAGCGCACCTCCGCCCCAAGCGCCCTGGCCCGCCGGAGGTAGAAGGCGGTGGCCCCGTGGGAGTCGATCACCCCGTCCATGGGGCCGAAGGTGGCCAAGGCGATCCCCTCCCCCCGGAAGGGGACCAGGGCCTGGGCCTCCTGCACGGAGAGGCGCCGCACTGGAACTCCCAGGGCCTGCTGGATTCGGAGGGCCTCCACCCAGGCCTCCTCCAAGGCCTCGGGGACCAGGAAGAGGTAGCCCGTGGGCCGATGCCCCGCCCCAAGGTACGCTGCAAGGTACGCTTCGCGTGACCAAGGTACGCTGTCGCGTGACGCGCGTGACCCAAAGCCTGGGCGGCGCAGGCCCCTGGCTTTAGCCATGGGGAGAACGTCAACGGGGATCTCCCGATACTCCAGGATGGAGCGGTCTGCAGCCACTCCAGTGCTCCCCGAAGGGGGCACCTTTAGGCTTCATACCAAGCGTCAAACAGAACCCCTTCTGGTTGAAAACCCTCTGCCTTAGCCCAGGAGAGCAGGGCCAGGGCCAGCTCCAGCTTGGTCCCTTCATCGGCGAAGTAGGGTAGGAAGGCCAGGGGGAGTTTTCTCTTCCGATCCATCCAGGCTAAGACCACCGAGGAGAAACCGAAGACGTAGCTTCCGGTGGAGGGATCTTTCAGGCGCTTTAGGCCCATTTGGCCGGAGCAATAGCGTTTGATGCTGCTTCGCATAGCGAACACTGAGTGGACGTCGTCGATGAGGTTGCTTTGGCCCAAAGGGCCAAACACCGAACGAAACCCCTTTTGCAGACCCCCCGGGCTTTTGCACCTTTGGAGGGCCAAGGCGCGGTAGATCTGTAGCTTCCGCCATGGCCAGGGCGGAGTTGTTGATGGGGCTTTGGGCTAAAGCTTCTAGAGCGCGCAAGGACATGCCGTGGTATCTTGTTCATCGGGCCTCCTCCGTGACCGGAGGCCCATTCTAAATGGCTTTATGGCACTTGCGTAAGTCCAGGTTCAAGAAGAAATCACTTCCCTTTTCGACGCGCGGTACCCTCTGACACAGACTTCGACACAGAGAACTTGACCCTCTCGTTTCGCCTGCCCTCACTGCGGGTTCCAGGAGCACGCGGACCTCAACGCCGCACGGAACATCCGCAACCGCTATGCCGTCCTTCGGGAGGGTGGGCCGCGGTCAACCGGCCTTGAAGCCCTGTCCGGCTTGCCGGGCGCTGCTTCGCGGAGCGAACACCGAGAGGGCAAGCCCCCGGCTTTAGCCGTGGGGTAGTTGACCCAAGAAGCACTTGAGCTCCGCCGCCGCGTCCACGCCTTGGGTGCCGTAGTTGTTGTTGAAAATCACGAAGACATTCTTCGCCTGGGTCTCGAGGACCCGTGCCGCCTGGGCGAGGTCTTTGAGCTCCTCGTTGCTGTAGCGCCAGTTGAACCGCTCGTAGGCGGCCCGGTGCGGTCCCTTCCAGGTCTCGGCATTGCGCCCGTGGCAGCGCAGGACCGCGACCTCGGGGTGGGTTGCCTCGAGCACCCGGGGGACGGCCTCAGGGTGGGCGGGCGCGTCCACGCACACGTGGATCAGGCCCTGCGCCTCCAGGATCGGGCGGACCCGGCTCCAGGCCGCGTACCAGGAAGGGTGGCGGAACTCCACCGCCGTCCAGTGGCCCTGTGTCCGCTCGGCCAGGTGCTCTAGAAAAGCAAAGCTCCGTGGGGTGGCCCGAACCCAAGGGGCGAGCTGGAAAAGCAGATACCCCAGCTTTCCCGCCTTCTTGAGGGGCTCGAGTGCGTAGAAAAAGCGGGTCCAAGCCTCCTCCACGAGCTCCTTGGGAAGCTCTCGCTGGGGCACCCTCCCCGAGCGCTCGGGGTCGTAGAGCAGGGCGCGAAGGTCCCGGGGCAGGGCCCTGGCCTCGACCCCGTGCCCGGTGAAGGCCGAGAAGGCCTTGACGTGGAAGAAAAAGCCCGGGGGCGTGCGCGCTACCCACGTCTCGGCCACCTCTCGGCGGGGAAGGGCGTAGTAGGTGCTGTCCACCTCAACGGTATCGAAGCGCTCAGCGTAGTAGCGGAGCCTTCCCTCGCTGCTCCTCGCCACCTCAGGCGGGTACCATCCGGATTCAATCAGCGTTTTGTCCGTCCAAGAGGCGGTGCCGACCCGGATCATGACGGGGCTTCCTTCGCCCCATTCTAGCACCCGTCCGGCCTGGTCCGTGGACGATACACGCCCTCAAAGGCTTTCCACCGCCAACGAGGGTTCGGTTCAAGAACCGCACGCTCTTCGAGCACCGCTCCCGTGGGGAAGTCCTCCGAAAGGACCACCGGGATTCCCTGGAGCCGGGCTACCGCCCAGATCTGGTCGTCGTAGAAAGCCAGGCCGTGGGCCTCGACCCCGCGCAGGGCATCCGGGGCTACCGGCGGGGTCGTGGGGAAGGATGCCGGGGGATCTACCGCCCTGGGAAGGGGTTTATCGGCCAACCCAGCGCTGGGCTGGCAGCGGGGGTGTTCGAGGCCATCGTGCAGGACTGGGGGTGTGGTTGGGGTTGGCTGAGGGCAGGAGGGCCCAACCCTCTGCCCCCCTTCTTCGACAGCCGCACCCTGCAGGGGTGGGCGAGGGGGCTGCGAGGGCGCTAAACGTCGGAAGCGCAGTAAGGTGCACGTGGCCATGGACGCCCTGGGACCCCTGTTGGCGTTCCACGTTACCCCAGCCCACGAGCAGGACCGCGGGCTCAGATGACTGAGCTAGCCCAGGCCGTGCGGCAGGCCACCCAGCAAGACCCCGGGCTGGGTTACACGGATGCGGGCTACACCGGCGAGCGGGCCCAAGGTATCCACCTGGAAGGGGCCAAACCGCCCCAGGTCAGGAAGGGCTTCGTATGGCTACCGAGAAGGTGGGTGGTAGAGGGTTCGTTCGGTTGGGTGGCCAGGTTCCGACGGCTCGCCGGGGGTTACGAACCTGGGCGGGCCTGCCCTTCCTGGCTTTCGCCGTCCCGCTCCTGTCCCAATGCGCCTGAGACCCTCTAGAAGCGGGGATACCCCGGTTTTTCGCCCTGCTCGATCGGACGGAAGAAACCTTTGGAAGGACCAGTGGGATGGCCTTTAAAATAGCCCTGGAGCCTTGTGTAAAGCCCTCCTCAAGGGCCTGTATAAACGATACGGTAAATCACCCCAGCAAAATCATCGGAAACAAGCAGAGAACCGTCAGGAAGCTCCTGAATGTCCACAGGCCGGCCCCATGCAGAATCGCCCTCTAGCCAGCCCGAGGCGAAGATCTCTTGAGAGACAGGGTTGCCCTTTTCGTCAAATCT
>Ga0209989_100223_pt1 | contig 10930 bp, 9 predicted proteins | sample Antgeofumaro1A2B_FD_188083 | JGI IMG/M metagenome (GOLD analysis project Ga0209989, IMG submission 188083) | Geothermal fumarole subsurface microbial communities from Mt. Erebus, Antarctica - 1A2B (SPAdes) (version 2) | ecosystem: Environmental > Terrestrial > Volcanic > Fumaroles | place: Mt....
CGAAATTGACCAAGCCTACGGGCGGCGGGGCGAAGTTGGCGACAGCGGTGTCTCGCAACGGTTGTGGGCAAAGTTCACCACTTTCATGGCGGACACTTCTCTTCGCGGTTTGATGTTAACTGTTTGGGCGACGAACCGTCCCGATTTGGTGGATGAAGCCATCAAGCGTCCCGACCGGGCGGGCGACATCAAAATCCCCCTCTTTTTCGCCGCCGAAGATCCAGAAGCGGTGCTGCGCATCAACGCCCAGAAGCGCTGTTTCCAACTGGACGAGTTTGACTTCGCCCCTATTGTGGAGAAAGTGCGTGGCTATTCGCCTGCCGAACTGAATGCCGTGTTGACACAAGCGCGCTGGTTTGCTCTGGAAGACAACTCGCCCGCCATCACTTTTGACCACATGATGCGAGCGGCAACCACTTACACCCCTTCCCGCAACGAGCAAATGATTGCCTACATGGAAGCCCTTGCGGTTTTGGAGTGCACCGACCAAAGATTGCTTGTCTCACCTTACCGAGAAATGTCACGGGAGGAGTTGATGAGGCGAGTTCAAGGGTTGCGCTATGAACTGGCGCGTCAAGGATTACTGTGAGCGCCAAAAGCCAGAAAGCGTTCACTCAAGAACGAGGGCGTCCCTATCCGTGCGGCATCAAAATGGCTCATAATTGAGCGGGAGGTTTCCATCATGTGGAGCACACTGTTTCGGCAAGCCAGTCGGCTGGCACAGGAAGGTTACAGCCGCGAGGAAGTGCGGGAAATTTTGCGGCGCGCTGCGGAGTTACAAGAACAAGCCGAGAAGGAAGCAAAGGCGTCGGGAAGCGACCGCGTTAGGGGCGATGCTTTGCGAGTAGGAGCGATGGCGGCAGGCATTCGTCCCGAATTTCTGGAGCGTGCCCTGCAAGAGTTCCACGCCCAAAGGCGTTCCCATACTGCTGAGGGAGAGCGGAAAAGCCATTGGGGCAAGTGGGTTGGGTGGGCAATTGCAGGGCTCTTCGCCGTGCCCATCCTGCTGTTCGTCTTGGGCGTGGTCGGCTTCACCTTCAGCGTGGTCTTGACAGTTCTGCTTACTGTCGGGTTAGCGTTGGGCATAGCCGGGTTAGTCTTGCTCCTCGTCTCGCCTTTCGTGGGACTGAGCCTTTTGATCGGTTTGGCTGCCGCTTTGGGTGGCTTGTTTAAAGGTGATAAGTGGCGCCGATTTCGGCACCGGTAGCACGACAATTGACCTCCCCCGCAGCACAAGGTGGTGCAGATGAGTTATAATCCAATTGCCGAGAGCACCCGTTAGTCCGCGAGGGAGTGCGGCATGGGGAACGATGAGGCGGTCATAAGCGCTTTCAAACTCGTTCTGGCAATCGTGTTCCTGTGGCTCTCCGCCCTTTTCTCGTCTGCGGAAACCGCCTTGCTTGGAGTGGGAAAAATCAAAGCCAAGCATTGGGCGGATGAAGGCGACGAAGATGCTGCGAAGGTGTTGAAACTGTATCGCAATCCGCCCCGACTGATTGCCACCCTCATTGCTGGCATTACCGTCTCGGAGTATTTGGCGGAAGCATTGGTCACTTCTATCGCTTTAGAATGGGCGAGAGCCGTGCAGGTAGCGGGGCTTTCCATCGCTATCTCCCTGCTTTTCGCCTTCATGGTGCTCACCTTCATAGATGTCCTTCCTGCCCTTTATGGCTCCGCTTATGCCGACCTTGTTGCCTTCTCAACGGCTCGGTGGGTGATGCTTTTCCAGAGTCTTCTCGCCCCTATCGTCTTTTTAGCCGAAAAAGCGGTCAACGGTATTTTGACCATCTTGGGGATGAAGGATGTCCGACATCCCCCGTTGGTAACGGAGGCAGAAATTTTCGCCACACTGGAAATTGCCGAGCGGCAAGGGGTCTTGACAAGGGAGAAACGACAAATGCTTACCAGCGCATTGGAGTTCAAGGAGGTGCGAGTTGGGGAAGTGATGGTGCCGCGAGTGGACATGGTGGCAATTCGGCACGACACGCTGTTAGACGAAGCCATGCGGGTGATGCGGCAATCGGGTCATAGCCGTTTGCCTGTCTACCGCGACACCCGTGACGAAATCGTTGGCATTTTGCACGCTAAAGATGTGTTGGCGGCATGGTATCGGGGCGAGCGGGAGAAAACAGTGGGTGAATTGGCGCGCCCTGCCCTCTTTGCCACCGAAAGCCAACGGGCTTACCAATTGCTCCAAACTATGCAACGCCAACGGCGCGGGATGGCAATCGTGTTGGACGAGGAAGGCGGGACGGCGGGATTAGTGACGGTGGAGGATTTGCTGGAGGAAATTGTGGGCGAAATTTACGACGAATACGATGTCGCCGAGACGCCTGTCCGACAAGTCGGGCAAGGCGAGTTTTTAGTTCGGGCTCCTTTGAGCATCCGCCAAGTGGAAAAGTATCTGGGCGTAGAATTGCCCGAAGAGGAATACGACACAGTGGCAGAACTTTTAGTCGCCCACTTGGAGCGGTTACCGCAGGTGGGAGACCGTGTGGAATTGGATGGAGTGGTTTTGGAGGTGGCGGAGATGCGAGGACGCCGCATCACTTGGGTCAAAATCAAGATCACCCACACGCCCGAACCAGACCTTGACACATCAACGGATGAAGTACGCCACAAGGGAGCCGAGTGAATATGAGTGAGCGCCTTCTCGCTGCTTTGACACCTATTGAGGTCGCGCTCATCGTTGTGATGCTATTGTTGATTTACCTGTGTTCGCTGGGGGAATCGGCGTTGGTGGCGGTCAATCGGGGGCGTTTGCGCGCCCTATTGCGTCACCATCCCCCTTCGGTGGCGATAGCCGTGTGGGCGTTTCTCAATGACCGCGCCAACCTGTCTAGCCTGTTGGTGGGCATTACCTTGCTCATCCTGCTAACTTCTGCCTTGGCAACCCACTTGGTAGAACTGCGATGGCACGGCCTAGGCGAAATCGCAGGATTGGGAGTAGCAGTGCTCATCGTGACCTTCTGCGAAGTTCTGCCCAAGAGCATCGGTTCAGCGCGGGCGGAAACGGTGCTGGTTCGTTGGTTGAGTCTTTGGCAATTCCTCTCCCACCTCTTTCGTCCTCTCAACCGATTGGTCTACGCCATTGCCACTTCCACGATGCGCTTGCTAGGACTTAACCCTCACCGCCAACCGAAACTAATCCCCGAAGAAGTGCTCGCTTTGTTGAAAGCGGGACGGGAGACAGGCGCTATTGAGCCTGAAGAGCACCAATTGGCGGAACGCATCTTGCGTCTTGACGAAATTGTGGTGCGCGACATCATGGTCGCTCGCCCCTACCTTGTGGCGCTGCCCGCCGAAAGTTCGTTGGAAGCGGTGATGGAAACCATCCTGCAAACTGGGCACTCTCGCATCCCCCTTTACGAAGGCAACCTTGATAACATCGTGGGAATCGTTTATGCCTACGACCTCCTCGCTCGGATCGCAGACGGAGAACGAGCCATAGAGCCTCGGGCAATGGCACGCCCGCCTTATTTCGTGCCGGAGACGAAACCCGTCAGTGAGTTGCTCCACGAAATGCGAACCAACCAAATGCACATCGCCATCGTATTGGACGAGCACGGGGCAACGGCAGGGTTAGTGACGCTGGAGGACATCGTGGAGGAGATTGTTGGCGAGTTACGGGATGAGCATGATCGGGAGGGTGAGTTGGCGTGGCAAATTGACGAACGCACCTTCGTTGTGGATGCCCGTGCGGACCGCCGACAGTTTGAGGAGTTGGCAGGCATTGAGTTGCCTGAGGGTGAATTCCGAACCGTCGGCGGTTTTGTGTTCACCGAGTTGGGGCGTTTGCCCTCGGTCGGTGAAAAAGTCATCACCAAGGACGCTATCTTCATCGTGGAAGAGGTTCAACGCCGTCGCATCACAAAGGTTCGGGTCATCCTCCGCCACGCCACCAGCACGGAAGGCTCCCACCATGCGGAGGACACCCTTTGAGAGACGGTGCGCGAACTCACTCAAACTGTGCGGGAACTCGTCCAAACCGTGCGTGAGTAAAGTTGCAATAGTGTCACAGCCCATTGCTCTGCACGGCGTCCAGAAGGTCCGTTAACTTTGCAATAGCAAGCCCGATGCAAGTGTCGGCGGCACCATAGTAGAGCCACACTTCATCGCCCCGCACCAAACTACCGCAAGTGAACACGATGTTGAGCCCGTTACCGATGCGCTCGTAATCGGTGTTGGGGCTGAAGACGGGGTAGAGACATCTGGCGACGAGTTTGGATGGGTCGTCCAAGTCCAGCAGTGCCAATCCCAAGCGGTAGGTAGGCGTCCCCGCAACTTCCTTGACACCGTGATAGATGATGAGCCAGCCTTCCGGAGTTTCAATGGGCACATTTCCTGCCCCTACCCGCACCCCATCCCACCAAGTCCCGCCTCGTTCTCGCAAAACGATGCGCGGGTTGCCCCAGTGGATAAGGTCGGGCGATTCTGCCAACCAAATGTGTTCCGTGCCCCAAGACATCGGGCGGTGGAGCATGTACCAACGACCGTTGATGTGGCGGGGGAAAACAGCCGCGTCTTTGTTGGGTGGTGGCATCGCGATGCCAATACGCTCTGCCGTTTGAAAATTGCGGGTGCGCGCCAAGGCGACCGCAGGACCTGCTACGGATACCGCCACATAAGCAATGAGCCATTCCCCCCACTCCTCAATGTAGGTGACGCGCGGGTCCTCGCAGCCAATGGTCTCATACTCTGCAATGGGATTGTCAGGGTCATCGGGAGTAAGAAGGGGTGTCTCGCTAATGCGCCAATTGCTCACCCCGTCTTTACTGCGAGCGACGTAAAGGCTGGAGCGTCCGTCCGCCAACTCTACCCGCAACAGTAAGACCACTTCCCCGCCCACTTCCGCTACGCCCGGATTGTAGACGGCGATGGCGGGAAACGGCAAATCGTTAACGGTCAAAATTGGGTTGTTTTCGTGACGCCGAAATAAGTCCATGCGCACTCCCGTCCTTTGTGCCAATCTTTGTTCAGGCAGCGCCACCGATGAGATTGGACAACGCTGCTCACCATTTAGTTATCGCCCCAAATGCAAGCACTTTTAAACATGGGGGGACGAACATGAACCGAGGGTGGTGGGTCATCGGGCTAGTTGCATTGGCGGGGTGTGCGAAGTTCCCAGAGCAACCCATCGCCTTGCCCTCCCGAGACCGGTTGGTGGTAACTTTGACTTACGCGGCGAACATTGACCCCACCGCCTTTTACTACATCGCCATCGACGACGACGGTGACCCGACAACGGGACCGTTGCCCGCCTTGACGCGCCCGTGGGGAAATGGGTGGGGGGTTCCGTTGGACCAGCGCTTGGGGTCACGCATCCACTTCTTCGTGGAAATTGTTCGCCAGTCGGCACAAGTGTTTCGCATCACCCGCTTTGAGCCGCCCTACCCCACTATCCTGCTCGGACCGCCGTTGGATTTCGCCTTCCCGCAACCGAATCAAATCCGCGTGACAGTGGACTTGCGCCAATTATTCCCGCCGCCCAACCCGATTCCTGAGCGAATTGAATTGAACTTCATCAGCGTGGACGAACTGAAGACGAACCCTTACGACAACACACCGCGCACTGGCTTTGACGCCCTGGGCGTGACAGGCAACGATTTCATTTCTATCCCCCTCGCATCCACGCAAACCTTCCGCAACGGTCAAGGGATGGTGGGGGAGCCCTCCGGCGATGCCCGCGTGGATGCTTTGGACTTGATAGATTGGGAAGTGCAGGTTATTCGGGGCAAATGAAGGTGCGCTAAACTTTGTAGCACCAAGCCCGTAAGCCGAGGTGGTGAAAGTTGCCAGAGGATAAATCGGTTGTCCGTTTGGGTTTTTTGGGCATGGGCGTTGTTGGCTGTGGGGCTGCCAACATCTTGCTGAAGAATGCCGCCATGATTGCCCATCGGGCGCGGTGCCAGTTTGAGATTGTCAAGGTTGCTGTCCGCAATCCCAAGAAACCTCGTCCTGTCAATTTACCCCCTGAACTTTACACGACCGACCCCTACAGCGTCGTTACTGACCCACGCGTGGACATTGTCGTGGAGGTCATGGGGGGATTAGACCCTTCCTTTGACCTTTTAGTGACGGCGCTCAAGCAGGGCAAGTCCGTCGTGACTGCCAACAAGGAACTGCTGGCAAAGCGTGGGAGCGAACTGCTGGATATCGCCAAAGAGATGGGCACGGATGTCTACTTTGAAGCCAGCGTTGCTGGTGGCATCCCCATCATCACCGCTCTTAAGCAAAGTTTGGCGGGCGAAACCATTCACCGCATTGTTGGCATCCTCAACGGCACAACCAACTACATCCTGACCCGAATGGGGCGGGATGGGCTCAGTTTTGAGCAAGCGTTGCGTCAAGCGCAGGAGAAAGGCTTTGCGGAAGCCGACCCATCGGACGATGTGGATGGACACGACGCTACCTACAAAATTGCCATCCTTGCCGCCATCGCTTTCGGTTTCCGCATCCGTGTGGACACCATCTATCGGGAAGGCATCCGCAACATTGACATCTCCGACATCCGCTATGCCGAGGAGTTAGGCTATGCCATCAAGTTGCTGGCAATCGCCAAGCAGGAAGACGGTGTGATTGAGTTGCGCGTTCACCCGACTTTGGTGCCCAAGACCCACCCCCTCGCTGCCGTCAGCGACCAGTTCAACGCCATCCTGATTGAAGGGGAAAATGTGGGGCGGTTGATGTTTTACGGGCAAGGGGCAGGTGGTCCGCCGACAGGCAACAGCGTCGTTAGCGACATCATTGATGCCGCCCGAAACATTGTCTTTGGCTCCAAAGCCCGCATCGTTTGCACTTGTCGGCTCAACCCGCAATTGAAGCCAATTTCCCAGATGGAGAGCCGCTTCTGCCTACGCATGGATGTGATTGACAGACCCGGCGTTTTAGCCAAAATCGCTTCCGTGTTTGGAAACAACCAAGTCAGCATCGCTTCGCTCATCCAACGGGAAAGCAAGGGCGAGACCGCCCACATCGTTTGGCTCACCCACAAGACGCCTTACGCGGCGTTGCAAAAATCCCTTGCAGAAATTCGGCAGCTCAAGGTCGTCCTTTCCGTCCGCCCGCCCTTGTGGGTGGAAAGCGAATAGCCTCTCGGCTTGGGGGTTTGAAGCGATGGAGAGTGATATGCGCCTTTCGGTCACCCGTTGGCAAGGAATCATTGCTCACTACCGTGATTTCTTGCCTGTCACCGAAAAAACGCCCATTGTCACCCTCCACGAAGGCAATACCCCGATGTTGCGTGTCCGCTGGTTGGAGCGGTTACTGGACGACCGAATGGAAGTCTACCTGAAGTTTGAAGGCACCAACCCGACTGGCAGTTTCAAAGACCGAGGTATGACTGTCGCCGTCAGCAAAGCGTGGGAGCGGGGCTTGACCGTTGGCATTTGTGCTTCTACAGGAAACACATCCGCCAGCGCAGCGGCTTACTGTGGCGTGGCGGGAATGAAGTGCGCCATCGTTGTGCCCGCCGGGAAAATTGCCGCTGGCAAACTTTCCCAAGCGTTGGCGCATGGTGCTATCATTTGCGCAGTGCACGGCAGTTTTGACGATGCCCTCCGAATTGTTCGGGAGTTGACAAAAGAGTTGCCCGTTGCCCTCCTCAATTCCGTCAACCCCGACCGCATTGAAGGGCAGAAAACTTGTGCCTTTGAAATTTGCGATACACTGGGCGATGCTCCCGATTTCCATCTCCTGCCCGTCGGCAATGCCGGCAACATCACCTCCCACTGGAAGGGCTACTGCGAGTATCATGGGGCGGGGCGCATTGTGAATTTGCCCGTCATGGTCGGCGTGCAAGCGGAAGGAGCAGCGCCGTTGGTGCGGGGCGAACCAGTGCCCAATCCCGAAACGATTGCAACCGCTATCCGCATTGGCAACCCCGCCAGTTGGCAAGGAGCGCTCCGAGCGAGGGATGAGTCGGGCGGAACGATTATTGCTGTCTCTGACGAGGAAATCGTGGATGCCTATCGGTTGTTGGCTCGGCGGGAAGGGTTATTTGTGGAGCCCGCCTCGGCTGCCAGCGTGGCGGGTCTGTTAAAACTGGCGAGGGAAGGCTACTTTGAACACAAGTTCGTTGAGCGGCGCCAAGCCCTCCGTCTTGACCGCGACCGTCCCGTTGTTGTGTGCGTCCTAACGGGACATGGATTGAAAGACCCGCAAACAGCACTGCAAACTTTCCAATTGCCCGAACCGCTCCCACCGACAGTGGAAGCGGTGCGGCGTGCCATTGAGACGATGGTGTGACTTACCTGTGGTGACCGGCACAATGCTGCTCTGGTTCTTGCTCGTTGTCGCATTCGTGTTGTCCGTCCTCCGTTTTCCCGCCACGCGCCGGCATTTGGGACGCAAAGGCGCCATTGCCATTCTCGTCTTCCGATGGAGTGCCTTCGTTGCCGTCGCCCTCTTGGCATCGCCCCTCACCTTCTCCCACCAACGCCCTCTTGCCCAACCGGCTCGCATTGCCATTTTGGTGGACGCTTCGCAAAGTGTGGAGCCGAAAGCGCGTCAAAAAGCCCTTCGGCAATTGCGGAAAGCCCTTTCAACCTTTCAGGGTTCGGTGACCGTTTGGGAATTCGCCGACGACCTTCGCCCGATGTCTTTGGAGAAACTGTCAAGCCCAATGGGGCAAGGCTCTCGCCTCTCTGAGGCTGTTCGTCGCATCGCCGAAACCGTTCGCCCTGACGAATTGCTCCTCATCACCGACGCTCAGGATACTCTCCCGCTCGCCGATACCGAACTCCTTGCCGCCCTTCAAAGGGCGAAGACGCGGTTGAATGCCCTTTTGCTCCCTGCTCGCTTGCCGCCCAACTTGAGCCTTCGCCTTTCCCCCGTTCAGTCTTTCCTGTTCGCTGGCGAAGAAGCGAAGATAACCGTCAAAGTGCAAGGCGAGCGCATTCCTGACGGAACGAGTGTGACCGTTCGGGTTCTTAAAGGGCGACAGCAAGTGGCGAGAGCGCAAGTTCGGGTTGTCAAAGGAAGGGCACAAGCGCAATTTTCCCTGCGTCCCGACAGGGCGGGTTGGCATCGCTTTCGGGTGGAAGTTCTGCCGACGGCAGGGGAACGATGGACGGGAGACAATGCAGCGGAAGTTGCCCTTTGGCGTGCTCCGACGAAATTGCGGGTGCTTTTGGCGACGGGAGCGCCCTCTTTTGAGTTCAAGTTCGTCAAGCAAGCGATGGAGAGCGAACCCAACTTTGAATGGGTTGCCATTGCCAGTTTGCCCGACGGCACTCGCTACCAACAGGGGACGCCTTCTTTGCTCCCCGCTTCGCTGCACCAACTGACGCTTTTCCATGTCGCCCTTGTCCTTTCCCCAACACCTGCTGATTTCGGCGCTACCGAAGGGCGCTCCTTATGGCAATTCGTTCAACAGGGGGGCGGTCTGCTGCTCAAGCTGAGTGAGCCTTGCGTGCGGGCAAGCGGGTGGCGGCTCATTTTGCCCCTGCCTTTATCGGTTACTCCCCTTTCACCTTCCGCACCATTGACAATTCCTCGGCACGATGTGTTGGGCGAACAGTTGCCCGAAGTGCTACCGACCGATGCGATGTGGGCGGTTGAAGTTTCTCAGCGCCCCGTGCAAGTGGCGCTGGAAAGTGGCGGGAAGCCTGTTTTGGTTTGGTGGCAGGAAGGGTTGGGCAGAGTCGCCGTCTTGGGCATGGACGGGACATGGCGATGGGCAATGGAAGCCGCTCGCAAAGGCGAGCCACCCAAACAGCACCGACAGTTTTGGCGCACCCTCGTCCGCTTCCTCGCTGACCCGATGAAGGGGACAAGGGACAAGGGGCAAGGGACAGGGGAAATGGTGTCGGCGGCGCCGAAGCCACCGCCGATGGAATGGTCAACCGCCCCGCAGCCCGAACGAGTGCGTGCATGGGTTGTCGCGACAGGTGGGAAACTTGTCACCCTTGACGACTTGTCAAAATGGCTTCAGCAGGCGAACAAAAAGCGAACCATCACTGTGTCAACCCATCGCCCTCTCTCCGCCTCCCCCTTCCCCTATCTGCTTTTGCTCCTCGCCTTGACAGCGGAGTGGTGGCTCATTCGCCGAAGCGGCTTACCGTAGCGGGAACAACTCAATTGCTTTCGGCAAGCCCCTATGGCACAATGATGGCAGTTTCGCCGAAGGAGGTGGATTTGGCATGATGGGACAACTGCCGCCTTTTGAAGAGCGGGAGGCTTACGGGGGGTTCTTCCCTGCCTTCAGGCAAACTTGGCTTGCTGCTTGCTTTCGCCCCGCTAAGTTCTTTGAAAGCGTTGGCAACAGTCAAAACCTCACCACTGCCTTGATCTTCGGCGTGTTGGTGGGATGGGTGGGCAATTTCGTGGGGCAACTGTGGTCGGTGCTCTTTCAAGCCCCCCTCTTTATTTCCTTCCGTATCCATCAGCCTTGGGTAGGAAAAGAAGAAGTGGCAATGCAACTGGGCTGGTTGGTGGCTTTGGGGCTTTTGGGATGGCTGTTCGCGCTGCTCAACATCTTACTATTGGGACTCCTCTTCCATCTGTTCCTGCTGCTTTTTGGTGGGGCGAAACAAGGGCTTGTCACCACTTTACGAGTGGTCGCTTACGCTCAAGCCCCAGCGCTTTTCCTCGCCATTCCTTGCCTCGGCCCATGTGTTGCGGTCATTTGGGGGCTGGTGCTTGATATCATCGGGTTGGCCACTGCGCACCGCACGGAGATTTGGCGCAGTGCGCTCGCCGTCCTTGTGCCCGTTGTAGTGTGCCTGTTGTGTCTTGTTGGTGGTGCTATGATAGCCGCCTTCGTCTCGCAAAATCAAAAAGTCCCGTGAGCCAATGTGTCACAGGAGTGGGAGGATGCTTTCTTGAAGGGGCAGCGTCGTCACTTCCACGGAGCGTTCGTGGACGACGAGATTGATTTCGCTTCGGACGCCGATTTCGGGTCCGTAAACGCCCGGCTCAACGGTCACCA
>Ga0209989_100224_pt1 | contig 10911 bp, 10 predicted proteins | sample Antgeofumaro1A2B_FD_188083 | JGI IMG/M metagenome (GOLD analysis project Ga0209989, IMG submission 188083) | Geothermal fumarole subsurface microbial communities from Mt. Erebus, Antarctica - 1A2B (SPAdes) (version 2) | ecosystem: Environmental > Terrestrial > Volcanic > Fumaroles | place: Mt....
TGGTGGTTTTGGAGGTAAGCCTGGGAAGGGGGGAGGTCCTCGTCCGCCTGGAGCGGGAGGACGAGGCCCCCATCACCCTAAAGGACCTCGAGGCGGCCAGCCGGGCCATCGAGCGGGTTCTGGACGAAAAGGACCCCATCCCGGGGAGCTACCGCCTGTTGGTGGAGTCCCCAGGACCCCGGCGCCCCCTCCTTACCCGGCGGCACTTTGAACGGTTTCAAGGCCTTAAGGCCAAGGTGGTGAGCCTTACCCCTCTGCCAGGGGAGGCCCGGCCGGAAAGCTTTACCGGGAGGATCCTCCGGGTGGAGGGAACCCAGGTGGTCTTCCAGGTGGGCCAGGAGGAAAAGAGACTGGAACTGGGCACGTTCAAGGCGAACCTTGCCGAGTGGCCGGAAACACCGAGGTGAACATGAACCGGGAGTTTGTGGAAGCAATGCAGCAGGTGGCCCTGGAACGGGGCGTGAGCATGGACGAGCTTCTTTCCGCCTTTGAGGACGCGTTGAAAAAGGCCTATCTCCTCAGGGAGAAGAAGCTCAGCAAAGAACAGGTGGAGGAAGGTAAAGGCCCGCTGGTAGAGGTCTACCTGGACCCCCAGACCGGACAGATCGAGATGGTGGAGGTCCGGCGGGTGGTGGAGAAGGTGGAGGACCCGGACAAGGAGATCGCCCTTTCCGAGGCCCTCCAGTACGACCCCGAGGTCCAGGTGGGCGAGGAGATGGAGTTCCCCATTGACCCCAAGGAGTTCTCCCGCATCGCCATCCAAAACCTCCGCCAGGTTCTGACCCAAAGGCTAAAGGAGGCGGAGCGGAACCGCATCTACAACGAGTACAAGGACAAGGAGGGCCAGGTCCTCACCGGCCAGGTCACCCGGGTGGACAACAAGGGCAACGTCTTCGTGGAGCTGGGCCGAGGGGAGGCCTACCTTCCCAAGAGCGAACAGATCCCCACGGAACGGTACCACCCCGGCCAGCGGATCAAGGTCTACCTGAAAAAGGTGGACAAGTCGGCCAAGGGGCCTTCCCTCTTGGTCTCTCGAGCCCATGAGAAGCTCCTGGAGCACCTCCTGAAGCAGGAGGTGCCGGAGATCGCCGAGGGGATCGTGGAGATCAAGGCCATCGCCCGTGAACCCGGCCGCCGCAGCAAGGTGGCGGTGACGAGCCACAACCCCAACGTGGACCCCATCGGGGCCTGCATCGGGCACAAGGGGCAGCGCATCCAGGCGGTCTCCGCTGAGCTGGGACGGGAAAAGGTGGACATCATCCTCTGGGCCAAGGACCCCAAGGAGTTCATCCGCAACGCCCTTTCTCCCGCCCAGGTGGGCTCTATCGAGGTGGATCTGGAGAAGAAAAAGGCCAAGGTCCGGGTCACCAAGGACCAGCACTCCCTGGCCATCGGTACGGGGGGGCAGAACGTCCGGCTGGCCTCTAAGCTCACCGGGTTTGAGATCGAGTTTGAGGAGGCGGAGGTCTCCGACCTGGACGAGGCCATCCGGAAAGCGGCCCTGGAGGAGGAGGAGTCTAAGAAAAAGGAGATGGCCGAGGCCTTTGAACGGCTGTTCAAGGATGAGTAAGCATGTCCCGGAGCGCATGTGCGTGGCCTGCCGCAGGAGGAGGCCCAAAGGGGAGCTGCTGCGCCTCCTCCTGCGGCAGGCCGGAGTGGAGATAGACCCCACGGGCAAAAAACCCGGCCGGGGGGCTTATGTCTGCAAAGACTCCCCGGGGTGTTGGCAGGAGAAAGCGCTCCGCCGCTTTGCGGGCGCAAGGGCCAAGGCGCTTTCCGAAGCGCTCCAGTCGTTTTTAGCATAAGGAGGTGCGCATGGCGAAAGTACGGATTTACCAGCTGGCCAAGGAGCTCGGCATGGAGAACGAGGGCCTCCTGAAGCTCCTGGACCAGATGGGGGTGGCCTACAAGTCCCACGCCTCCACCCTGAGCGAGGAAGACGCGGAGGCGGTGCGGGAGATCGTCCGGGAGCAGCGAGGCCTCGAGGCCAAACGCAAGGAGGAGGAGGCCCGCAAGGCCCTGCCCAAACGCCCCCCCCGTGGTGGTCATCATGGGTCACGTGGACCACGGGAAGACCACCCTTCTGGACTACCTGCGCAAGAGCCGGATGGCGGAAAAGGAGGCGGGGGGCATCACCCAACACGTAGGGGCTTTTGAGGTCAAGACCCCCCAGGGGATCGTCGTCTTCATCGACACCCCTGGGCACGAGGCCTTCACCACCATCCGCCAGCGGGGGGCAAAGGTAGCCGACATCGCGGTCATCGTCATCGCCGCGGACGATGGGGTCATGCCGCAGACCAAGGAGGCCATCGCCCACGCCAAGGCCGCGGGGGCGAAGATGATCTTCGCCATCAACAAGATCGACCTCCCCCAGGCGGACCCTGAGAAGGTCAGGCGCCAGCTCATGGAGATGGGCTTCGTTCCTGAGGAGTACGGGGGGGAGGCCATCCTCGTTCCCTTAAGCGCCAAGACCGGCCAGGGGGTAGAGGAGCTTCTGGAAATGATCCTCCTCTTAGCGGAACTCGAGGACCTCCGGGCCGACCCGAACGCGGAGCCCCGGGGGGTGATCCTGGAGTCCAAGCTGGACAAGCAGGCGGGGGTCCTGGTCAACATGCTGGTCCAGGAGGGGACCTTCCGGGTGGGGGACTACGTGGTGGCCGGAGAGGTCTATGGCCGCATCCGGGCCATGACCGATTCGGACGGGAACCGCCTCCAGGAGGCGGGGCCGGGCAAACCCGTCCAGGTCCTGGGCTTTTCCGAGCTTCCCCACGCCGGGGATACGGTGGAGTGGGTTCCCGACCAGGAGGCGGCCAAGGAGATTGCGGAGGAACGGAAGGCGGAGCGGCTCCGCCGGGAAGAGGAGGAGAGGAGCAAAAGACCCAAGACCATGGCCGACCTGCTGCAAGCCCTGGAAGAGAAGGAGGAAAAAGAGGTCAACCTCATCCTCCGGGCAGACACCCAGGGGAGCCTCGAGGCCATCCAGGCCATCTTGGCGCGGGAAAGCAGCGGGGAGGTAAAGATCAACGTCCTTCTCGCCCAGGTGGGTGCCCCCACGGAGTCCGATGTCCTCCTCGCCTCCACGGCGAACGCGGCCATCTTGGCCTTCGGGGTGAACCCCCCAGGCTCGGTCAAGAAGAAGGCCGAGGAAAAGGGGGTCCTTCTCAAGACCTTCCGCATCATCTACGAGCTCATCGACGAGGTACGGAACATGGTCAGGGGGCAGAAGGAGCCCCAGTACAAGGAGGAGGTCCTGGGCCGGGCCGAGGTGCGGGCCATCTTCCGTCTTCCCACGGGCAGGCAGGTGGCCGGGTGCATGGTCACCCAGGGCCGGATCCTAAGGAGCGCCCAGGTGCGGGTCATCCGGAAGGGCGAGCCCATATGGGAGGGCCGGATCGCCAGCCTAAAGCGGTTTAAGGAGGACGTGCGGGAGGTGGCCCAGGGGTACGAGTGCGGGCTTGGCCTCGAGGGGTTTGACGAGTTTCAGGAAGGGGACATCGTGGAGGCGTACCAGATGGTTGAGGTGCCCGCCTGAGGCCTCCTCTATAGGCGGATGAAGGGCATCCACCCATCCCTTTGGGGAAGCGGCCGGCTTCTTCTCGCCCTGGCTTTGGCCCTTTCCTTTTTTGGAGAAAGGCCCCTTTCCCAAGGCAAGGTGGCCACCAAGGCGCTTTTCGATCTGGCCGTCCCGGCCTCCGGGCTCGGGGAGAAGCCCATAGGCCTCCCCATCTGGGGGCGGCCCAACCCCAACCTCTTCCCCATTTCCCTCCGCCCGCCCGAGACCCTAAGGACCTCCCTCCAACCCGGAGCCCCCAGGCCACGCCCTCCATACCGGGGAAAGGTTCCCTCGAGACCCTCCGAAAGGCTTTTTCTCCTCTACCGTCACCTGCTTTTGGAAGGGGGTTAAACGCGCCCCCGGCGGTCTAGGTTTTAACCGGATAGGTGCGTTGCGAAAAAATAAGGGAAGGCAGGGCGTTTCGATGAAAGGAGTGTGGCATGAAAAAAACCTGGACGGGTGTATTCCTTCTTCTCGTCTTCCTCGCATCGATTCTGTTCTTATGGAAACCTTGGGCCAAGGCCGAGCCCAGGATCCGGTTGGGGCTTGATTTAAAAGGAGGACTAAGGATCGTCCTCCAGGCGGATGTCCCCAACCCCACCCGCGATGATCTGGAAAAGGCCCGCACGGTCTTGGAAAACCGGATCAACGCCCTGGGCGTGGCCGAGCCCCTGATCCAGATCCAAGGGCAGAAGCGGATCGTGGTGGAGCTTCCCGGCCTTTCGCAGGCCGACCAGGAAAAAGCCCTTAAACTTATCGGCCAAAGAGCGGTCCTGGAGTTCCGCATCCTCAAAGAAGGGGCCACGGGCACCACCGTCTCCCAGATCAACCAGGCCCTGCGGGAAAACCCCAGGCTCAAGCGGGAGGACCTGGAAAAGGGCCTGATCAAGCCCGAAGACCTGGGCCCACCCCTCCTCACCGGGGCCGATCTGGCGGACGCCCGGGCGGTGTTTGACCAGTTCGGCCGCCCCCAGGTCTCCCTCACCTTCACCCCGGAAGGGGCGAGGAAGTTTGAAGAGGTCACGCGCCAGAACGTGGGCAAACGGCTTGCCATCGTTTTGGATGGGAAGGTCTACACCGCCCCTGTGATCCGGCAGGCCATCACCGGAGGCCAGGCGGTCATCGAAGGCCTCTCCAGCGTGGAGGAGGCCAGTGAGGTCGCCTTGGTCCTACGCTCAGGCTCGTTGCCCGTCCCCCTGAAGGTGGTGGAGATCCGGGCCATCGGCCCCACCCTAGGCCAGGACGCGATCGAGGCGGGCATCCGGGCCGCCCTTCTGGGAAGCCTGGCCATCTTCCTCCTCATCTTCGTCTACTACGGGTTCTGGCTGGGGTTGGTGGCTTCCTTGGGCCTTCTTTACACCTCGCTCATCATCCTGGGCCTCTTCTCCGGCCTGGGGGCCACCTTGACCCTCCCCGGCATCGCAGGCCTGGTCCTTACCCTGGGGGCGGCGGTAGACGGAAACGTCCTCTCCTTCGAGCGGATCAAGGAGGAGCTCCGCTCGGGCAAGACCTTTCGCAAATCCATCCCCGAAGGCTTCCGCCACTCCACCCTCACCATCTTTGATGTGAACATCGCCCACCTCCTGGCGGCGGCGGCGCTTTATCAGTACGCCACCGGACCCGTGCGGGGCTTTGCCGTGGTTTTGGCCATCGGCGTGGTGGCCAGCGTCTTCTCCAACCTGGTCTTCAGCCGGTATCTCCTGGACGTCATCGCCGTAAGGCGGGAGATCAAACCCCCCATGTGGCTGGTGGATCCCCGGTTTAACTTCATGGGCATCGCCCCGGTGGTGACCACCTTAAGCCTGATCCTGGCCCTTCTGGGCGGGGGCATCATCCTTACCAAGGGGTTCAACTACAGCATAGACTTTACCGGCGGGACTGCCCTTCTGGTGCGCACCGCGCCCGAGACCAAAGTGGATGCCCTACGGCGGTTTTTGGAGGCGAACGGCTACCCCGCCAAGGAGGCCATCATCACCGAGGTCCAGGCCCCGGCGGCCAGCTACCGGGAGTACAGCCTGAAGCTTCCGCCCCTCTCCGAGGAAAAACGGCTGGCCCTCGAGGGCCTCATGGGAGAGAACCTTAAGGCCACCGTCCTCCAGTCCGAGACCGTGGGACCCGCCATCGGTTCGGAGCTAAGGCGGAACGCGGTCATGGCGGTTCTGGTGGGACTGGGCCTCATCCTCATCTACATGGCCTTCCGGTTTGACTGGATGTTCGGCGTGGCGAACGTCTTGGCCGTGGCCCACGATGTGGCCATCGTGGCCGGGATGTACAGCCTCCTGGGCCTCGAGTTCTCCATCTCCACCATCGCCGCCCTCCTCACCATCGTGGGCTACTCCATCAACGACTCCATCGTGGTCTCAGACCGGATCCGGGAGAACCAAAAGCTCCTCCGGGGCACCCCCTACAGGGAGCTCGTCAACCGCTCCATCAACCAGACCCTCTCCCGCACGGTGATGACCTCCCTGACCACCCTTTTGCCCATCCTGGCCCTCCTCTTCCTGGGCGGAAGCGTGCTTAGGGACTTCTCGCTCGCGATCCTGGTGGGCATCCTCGTGGGCACCTATAGCTCCATCTACATCGTCTCCGCCTTGGTGGTCTTCTGGAAGAACCGCCTGGCCAGGCGGAGGGCCGCTTAGAGCTCCACCAGGTCCACCCGCTCCAGAACCGGAAGGCTCCGTAGGGCCTCCAGGACCTCTGGGGCGGGTTTTTCATCTACGGCGAGGACAAAAAGGGCCCGCCCCCCCGGCACGTCCCGGCCCAGCTGCATCCCCGCGATGTTCACCCCCGCCTCTCCCAGGAGGGTCCCCACCTGGCCCACCACCCCAGGGCGGTCGTAGTTGACGCAGACCAGCATGTACCCTTCCGGGACGACCTCGAGGGCGTAGTCGTCGATCCCCACAAGCCGCGGCCTCCCCCCCATCACCACGCCCCGGGCCCGCCGCTCCTCCTGGTCCGTGCGGAGCCGAACCTCCACCAGGCGGCTATACCCCTGGGTCTCCTCCGTGTGCCGAGTGAAGAGGGCAATGCCCCGCTCCTTAAGAAGGGGCCGGGCCGAGACGAGGTTCACCGCCTCGCTGCCCAAAACCCGCTGGAGGAAGCCCTTGGCCACGGCGGTGGCCACCGGCTCAGGGCTCTTCTCAAAGGCCCCGAAGAAGGAGACCTCCAGCACCTCGGGCCGGCCCCGGGTGATCTGGGCCAGAAGCTTCCCCAAGGACTCCCCCAAGGGGAGCCAGCCCCTTAAAGCCTCCAGGGCCTCGGGGTCAAAACCGGTGTTCAGGGCGTAGGCAAGGTCCCCCTCCAACGTGCGGAGGACCCGGTCCAAAATCGCCTCCCCTACCCGGTCCTGGGCCTCAAAGGTGTTCGCCCCCAGGTGGGCGGTGTGGACCACCCTGGGGTGGTGAACCAAAGGATGATCCTTGGGCGGGGGTTCCTCGGCGAAGACATCCAGCCCTGCGGCGAAGAGGTGCCCCTCCTCAAGCACCTCCAAAAGGGCCTTCTCATCCACGATCCCGCCCCGGGCCGCGTTCACCACCACCGCCCCCCGGGGCAGAAGGTAGAGCTCCCGCCTCCCGATCATGCCCCGGGTCTCCTCCGTAAGCGGGGTGTGCACGGTGAGGAAGTGGCTCTGGCGGAGGAGGTCCTCCAGCTCCTCCACAAGCTCCACCCCCAGGCTTTCCGCCCGGGCCCTTGGGATGTAGGGGTCGTAGGCCAAAACGCGCATCTCGAAGCCCTTGGCGAACCGGGCCACCTGGCTTCCGATCCGCCCCAGGCCCAGGATCCCCAGGGTCTTTCCCCTCAGCTCGAGGCCCAGAACCTTCCGGTCCCAGACCCCCTCCCGGATCTTCCGGTCCGAGTCGGCGATCCCCCGGGCAGCGGCCAAAAGGAGTCCGAAGGCGAGCTCGGCGGCGGAGCGGGTGTTGGCCTCGGGAACATTGACCACCAGGATGCCCAGGCGGCTGGCCGCCTCGAGGTCCACATTGTCCACCCCGACCCCGCCCCGGCCCACCACCCTAAGCCGCTTTCCCCGGACCAGGACCTCCCGGTCCACCTGGGTTCGGCTCCTTGTGATGAGGGCATCGTAGGCAGGGATGATCTCCAAAAGCTCCCCCCGGGAAAGCCCGGGCCGGTAGTCCACCTGGGCCCTAACCCCTTTGACCTCCCCTAGGCGCATCTCATCCGTGACCAGGATCCGCCACATAGCCAAAAGGTAGCACCCACGCCTCCTTGGGACAAGGCAGTGGTATACTGGCCCAGCGTATGAAGGTAGCCCTCGTCACGGACTCCACCGCGGACCTGCCGGAGTCCCTAAGGCAACGCCTAAAGGCCCGGGTGGTCCCCCTGTACGTCCACCTGGGGGGCCGGGTCTATCGCGACTGGACGGAAATCACCCCCACGGAGATCTTCGAGAAGGTCCGCCAGGGGGTGGCCTTTCCCAGCACCAGCCAACCCTCCCCCAAGGACTTTGAGGAGGCCTACCGCGAGGCTTTACAGGAAGCGGACCACGTGCTTTCGATCCACATCTCCAGCAAGCTTTCTGGCACGCTTCAGTCTGCAAAGCTCGCCGCCCAGACCTTCCCCGGCCGGGTCACCCTCTTTGACACCCAGGCCGCCTCCTTGGGGATCGGGATGATGCTTTTCAGGGCGCACGAACTCCTCCAGGAGGGAAAGGGCTTGGAAGAGGTCCTTAAGGAGCTCGAACGGATTCGTGACGACCATTTCGTCCGCTTTAGCATGGCCACCTTGGAGTTCCTCCGCCGGGGGGGTCGGATTGGCGGCGCTCAGGCGTTTCTGGGCACCCTTTTAAACGTCAAGCCGGTCCTGACCCTCAAGGCGGGCCGGGTGGAGACCGCGGGGCGGGCCCGGGGGGAGAAGGGGGCAAGGGAACAGATCTTCAAGGACTTCCTGGCCTGGGGCAAAGGCCGGGGGCGGATCCGGGCCTATTTCCTCTATAGCGCAGACAGCCAGGCGGTGGAGGCGCTCAAGGGCATGGTTTTGGCCTCGGGCCTCCCCGTAGAAGAGGGCCTCACCAGCGAGCTGGGAAGCGTGATCGCCAGCCACACCGGGCCTGGGACCTACGGGGTTTACGCCTACAGCCTGTGAGGATCGCTTTCGTCGCCGACTCCACCTTAGGCCTCCCTCCAGAAGAGGCCCTGGCCCAAGGCATCCACCTGGTGCCCCAGCAGGTGGTCCTGGAGGGGAGAAGCCTCCGGGACTATCTGGACATCTCCCAAGAGGATGTCCTCCACCACCTTGTTCAGGGCAAGAGGCTTTCCACAAGCCAGGTGGCCCCAAACGACCTTTACGCTGCTTACGAGGGGCTCCTTTGCCGCCACGACCGGGTCCTTTCCGTCCACGTATCGGGAAGGCTTTCCGGAACTCTTTCCACGGCGGAAAGCGTGGCCCGGGCCTTTGGCCAAAGGGTCTTGGTCCTGGACTCCTGGAGCCTGAACGGGGGGCTCCACCTGGTTCTAGACGAAGCGAGAAGGCTTTTAAAAAGAGGGGTGGCCTGGGAGCGGCTTTTGGAGGCGGTGGCGCCTTACCGCACCCAGGTGCGGGGCCTGGTCCTACCCAGAACCCTCACCTACCTCCACCGCTCGGGACGGATCGGAGGGCTTCAGCGCTTTGTGGGAAACCTGCTCCACCTCTTGCCCATTTTGGAGGTCAAGGGGGGGTTGGTCCAGGCGGGACCCCGGGTGCGGGGTTTCAAGGAGGGGCTTTCAAAGATGGCCGAGCTCTTCCGCACCCAATTCCCTCGAGGGGCCTGGGTCCACCTGGCCCACGCGGGAAACCTCGAGGCCGCTCATGCGCTAAAGCAGCTTCTCGAGGAGGAGATCCTATCCGTCCGCCAGGCGGGCGCGGCGGTGAGCGTTCACACCGGGCCAGGCACGGTGGCGCTCTTCGCCGGGCCAAAGGTAGAGTAACGCCATGCGGGCGGTGGTCCAGCGGGTCTCAGAAGCCTTTGTGGAGGTGGAGGGGGAGGTGGTGGGCCGGATTGGGCTCGGCCTTCTGGTCCTTTTGGGCGTCCATCGTCAGGACACCCCCATGGACGCGGAGTACCTGGCCCGGAAGGTGGGAAGGCTCCGAATCTTCGAAGACGCGGCTGGGAAGATGAACCTGGACCTCAAGGAGGTGGGCGGGGAGATCCTGGTGGTCAGCCAGTTTACCCTTTACGCAGACACCCGAAAAGGCCACCGGCCGAGCTTTTTGGAGGCTGCCCCCTTCGACCAGGGCCGCCGGCTTTACGAGGTCTTCATCGACCACCTGGTGGGCCAGGGTCACCCCGTGGAGACGGGCGTCTACGGGGCCGAGATGCGGGTCCACCTGGTGAACGAGGGGCCCGTAACCCTCCTCTTAGACTCCAAGGACCGCACGAGACCCTAAGCCTCACGTTTCTCATCCCCTTCGTTTTTAAGCTTGAGCATCCCTGCAAAGGGGTGGAAAGCATGAGCCAAAGGACCCCCGTCGAACCCAAGGACTGGATTCCCCTCATCAAGCCTTACGCCAAACCCAACCTCTGGCGGAGCCTCCGCCAAGTGGCAAACACCGCGGTTCCCCTTTTCACCGTCTTCGTTCTAGCCCATAAGGCCCTCGAGGTCTCCTTGGCCCTCACCCTCCTTTTGGATCTTGTGGCCGCCCTCTTTTTGGTCCGCCTCTTTATCCTCCAACACGATGTGGGCCACGGCTCCTTCTTCCCTAGGCGCTGGGCCAATGACCTCCTAGGCTTTTTAAGCGGGGTCTTAACCCTCGTCCCCTACCACTACTGGCAGGCCAGCCACGCCCGGCACCACGCCACAAGCGGCAACCTGGACAAGCGCGGCGTGGGGGACATCCACACCATGACCGTAAAGGAGTACCTCGAGGCCACGCCCTGGGAGCGGTTCAAGTACCGCGTTTACCGCAACCCCTTCGTGATGTTCCCGGTAAGCCACTGGAGAAGCCTGGGCAGTTTCAGATAGGTGCTCCCCTCCATGGCCGCCTTCAGGTACTCCCAGCGGGGGTCGTGCTCCCAGTAGGCGTCCTCGAACTGGTGCTGGACGTAAAAGAGGAAGATGCCGATCATCCCTGCCAGGTACTGGATGGGGAGATAGACGAAAAGAAGGGTCTTTGCCCCAAAGAGAAGGACGATGCCCGCGAGGAGAATGGCGATGCCCAGATTGGTCAAGGCCACGCTGTTTCGAAGGTGTGGCTTGTCCGAGCCATATCCGAGGGGAAGGCGATGGGAGAGCATAAAGACGTAGACGGGGCCAAGGAGGAACATCACGAAGGGGTTGCGGTAAACGCGGTACTTGAACCGCTCCCAGGGCGTGGCCTCGAGGTACTCCTTTACGGTCATGGTGTGGATGTCCCCCACGCCG
>Ga0209989_100225_pt1 | contig 10879 bp, 12 predicted proteins | sample Antgeofumaro1A2B_FD_188083 | JGI IMG/M metagenome (GOLD analysis project Ga0209989, IMG submission 188083) | Geothermal fumarole subsurface microbial communities from Mt. Erebus, Antarctica - 1A2B (SPAdes) (version 2) | ecosystem: Environmental > Terrestrial > Volcanic > Fumaroles | place: Mt....
GCCATCTGCTGTCGGAAGATAGCACACGGGTGTGCAAAGTCGCAAGCCATGGCGCCGTTTCCGGGTACTCGACCTTGATATACCCACAGGATCGCCGGGGAAAGTTAGCCTGAGCTAGGTTCGGCTTCTTTAGGGGCCCCACCTGCGGCCGAGCCGGTTTTAAGCCGGACCGACGGCGAGCTTTTCTGGTACATTACCAATGGGGTCGAGCGGGACGGGACCCGCTACATGCCCCCCTGGCGCAACCTCATACCCGAATCCGACCGCTGGGCCCTGGTGGCCTTCATCCGGTCCCTGCAGGGCCGCTAGAATGGGCGGCGGGACGGAAGGAAAGCCCAAGGGTTAAAATTAATCGTGAAAACTGTCACCAGAGGGAGGTAAGACATGCGGATTCCCCTGTTAGTGGCGGCCGTGCTGGTTGTGCTGCCGGCCCTGCTTTCGGCCTGCGCCCCAAGTGGGGGTGGGGGCGGCGGGGGCGGAATTACCGTCACGGCCACCGAGTTCAAGTTCGACCCGGCCAACCTGACGGTCAAGCGGGGTCAGGAGGTGGTGGTGACCATCCAGAATCGGGGCACCGTTGTCCACGACTGGGTCATTAAAGACCTTAACGTCCAGAGTCCTAAGATCCAGCCGGGGCAGTCGGCCACGGTCAGGTTCACCCCCCAGCGCAGCGGCACTTTTAAGATCGGGTGCATCGAGCCCGGCCACGCCGAGGCCGGGATGGTTGGCCAGCTGACAGTTCAGGACTAGCCGGGGCCAGCTCTCCGCCCAAAAGGACCCGGGGTAGGGCCCTGTGCCCCGATGGGACCGTCGGGGCGTTGGACAAATTTGGGGCCACCCCTTAAGGGTGACGGATGGTCCCGGTCCAAAACTGGTAAAAGTGGTTTACCGGGCCTTTCCCGCGGCCCAGGGGAAAGGCGTGGCGCAGGGCTCCGGTCAGATACTCCTTAGCCCGGGCCACGGCCTCGGGCACAGGGTAGCCGGCCGCCAGACCGGCGGCGATGGCCGAGGCAAAGGTGCAGCCGGTGCCGTGGGTGGAGGTAGTCTGAATTCGGGGGCCGTGGAACTCCCGAAACTCCTGCCCGTCGTATAAAACGTCGATGGCCGGCCCCTCCCCGTGGCCGCCCTTCACCACCACGTACTGGGGACCCAGGGCCCGGATCCTTTCGGCCGCCCGACGCATCCCTTCCAGGCCCTCCACTTTCTCACCCAGCAGGGCCTCGGCCTCCGGAATATTCGGGGTTACCACCGTGGCCAGGGGAAAGAGCAGCTCCCGCAGGACCGCGACCGCATCCGGCCGAAGCAGGGGGTCGCCGCTTTTGGCCACCATCACTGGGTCGACCACTATGTTCTGCAGCCCGTACTCCCGGAATTTGTCGGCGACCACCCGGATGATCTCGGCGTTGGCCAGCATCCCCGTCTTGACGGCGTCGGTGCCGATATCCGTCAGGATGGCGTCGATCTGGGCGGCCACCATCTCCGGCGGAAGCTCGTGGACGGCGGTGACCCGCAGGGTATTTTGGGCCGTGATGGCGGTGATGGCGGTGGTGGCATAGGCCCCGAGGGCCGAGATAGTCTTTAAGTCGGCCTGGATACCAGCTCCGGCCCCAGAATCGGAACCGGCGACCACCAGAACACGCGGCGGAGTCCGCATCTTCACCCTCCTTCTAAAGACTTGGCGCCGAAACACCGGGATTCGGCGTTCGGCGCCCAGCTACGTGCTTGCGCCCTTCCTACGCCGGCATTACCCGGTTCAGGTTCGGCGGTCTGCGGTGGCCGCCCCGGTCAGGGGCCCTAACCGCCCTCTCAGCCCGGTTTGAGCCCCGGGCTCCCGCGGCGAAGCCGAAAGGTCCTTAGTCGGCTTTAACCGGCTCCCGGGCCCCGACCAGGGCGGCGATAATCTCCCGCATGAAGGCCGGCAGGTCGGCGGGGAACCGGGAGGTTATGATGTTGCCGTCCCGGACGACCTCCTTGTCGACGTAATTGGCGCCGGCGTTAATCAGGTCGTCCTTAATGGAGAAGAAGCCGGTAACGGTGCGACCTCGGAGGACCCCAGCCGAGGCCAGCATCCAGCCGGCGTGGCAGATGGCCGCCACCACCTTGCCCTGCTCCACGGCCTCCCGCACCAGCTTCACCATGGCCGGGTGGCGACGCATGTGGTCCGGCGCATACCCGCCTGGGATGACGACGGCGTCGAACTCGGCGGCGCTGACCTTATCGGCCGAAGTGTCGGCCTTGGCCGGGTAGCCGTGCTTGCTCTGGTAGGTCTCGGCACCAGAGCCCACCACGACCACCTCCGCCCCGGCCTCCTTCAGGCGGTAATATGGGTACCAAAACTCCAGGTCCTCGTAGATGTTCTCCACCAGAAGGGCAACCCGCTTACCCCGAAGCTCGGACATCCTGACACCTCCTCTCGATAAAATCCCCCAATATTCTAGCACCGAGACCGCCTAGCGGAGCAGGCCGAGGGCCACCAGCCAGTATTTAATCAAAAAGACTCCGGCCCCGATGAGCAGGGCGGCCGCCACCGAATGCACGTAAGGCACCACCGCCCGGATGAAGCGGGCCACGACGGCGTGAAAAAGGGAGGTGGCCACGATCACAACGCTGAGCACCAGACCCATCCCCAGACCGTAGGCCAGAAACCGGGCTGCCGCCTCGGTAAGGCTGCCGGCCGCAAGGGCCGACCCGACCACCACCAGGAAGACCGGCAGGGTGCAGGCCAGGGACGCCACCGCATAGCCCACCCCAAACAGGAAGGGCGATAGCAGGCCGCCCCCCAGGGATCCGTATCCGGCGGCCCGACCAACGGCCGCAATGCCGAACCCCGCCCCCCGCAGGGCAAGCCAACTTCCCAGGACCGTAAAGATGAGGCCGATAACTACCCCGGCCACCGGGAAAAGGTCGACCAGCATACGGCCCCCGGCTCCAAGGATGAGGCCCACCCCGGTGAACAACAAAATAAAACCGGCCGCCGTCAGCAGGCTCAGAAGCAGCGCCCGGCCGACCCGGCCGGCCGCCGTCTTTGCCCCACTCTGCCCCAGGTAATAGGTCACCAGGGCGGGCAGAAGCACAATCCCGCAGGGGTTGACGGCGGCCACCATCCCGGCCCCAAAGGCGTAGCCGAAGGCGAGCATGGAGACAACCCTGGCCAAGTTCCCCTGAACGGCATAGATGGACTCGGTCGCACCCCCGAGCAGGAGGCCGAAACCAACCCCCGCCAGGACGACGAGCACCCGGCCCGGGTGGATGCGGTAACGTTCGGCCGTAGCTTCCGGAAGGGACATAGGCCCAACCCAAGTTTACAACAAACGTGGATAAGTGGGCTGAACGTCCGGATGCCACCGGGTACAATCCCGGGGAAGTAGGCCTTGCTGGGATCCTCGATTTTCGATTCTGCCGGAGCGGAGCCGAACGGGTGGACTTTTTAACTTCCCGACCCGACCCAAGGCCGGGTCGGCGGTTCCTGAGGGCTTCTCTGGCCCGCGGCGCACAGCCGTGTGCCCCTACCCCCTTGCCAACTGGCACCGCCCTTCCCGGGCCAAAGCCTGAAATACCCTGGGGCCTTTTACTGGTCCTAATGGCGTTTTTAGGCACCGGCACGGTCCTTTTCTCCCCGGCGGTCAGGGCCCAGACCGTGCACTACGTTGGGCCCGGGGGAAACTGCGACAACCTTCAGCCCTGCTATGCCACCATCCAAGACGCTGTTAACGCCGCCAGCCCCGGCGACACCATCCGGATCCTCCCCGGAGGGGTTTACAACCAGGTTAACAACCTGGGCGGTACTTCTCAGGTGGTCTATATTACCAAATCCCTGACCCTGGAGGGCCACCCCTCGGGAACCCCCACCATTGCCCCCGAGTCGCCGGCCCGGGGAGTCTTCATAGCCGGGGCCACCGTGACCCTGCGCAACCTTAAAATCGCCCTCGGGGATGCCGGCCGGCTCGGGGGGCAGGGGGGTGGCCTCTACGCGAGAAATGCTCAGCTCACCATCGAGGACTGCGAGTTTGCCTCCAATCGGGGAAACGGAGCTGGTCAGGGCCAGGGTGGGGGGGCATTTATCACAAACTCCACCGTGACCATCAGGGGAGCGAAGTTCTTAAGCAACCTGGGCGGAGTGGCCGGGGACGGGGGCGGCCTCTACCTGGCCAACTCGACGGCGACCATTGGGGCCTCAACCCGCAGTTCGACTATCTTCCAGAACAATCGGGCCGCCGGGGGCGATTCGGGCCGAGGCGGGGCGATCTTTGTAAGCGGCGGGTCCCTTACCGTGGACAATACCGAAATCCGAACCAACATCGCCAGCGAGGGCTCCAGTGGGCAGGGTGGAGGCCTCTACGCCGAAGCCGCCGGCGTTACCGTCGGCTCGGGGACCCTCTTCGCCGGAAACACTGCCGGCCAGGCCGCCGGGGGCGACGGGGGCGGGGCCTTCATTTCAAGGGGCCAAGTGAACATCGGCCCGGCAGTCTTTCAGGACAACGTGGCGGCCGTTGGGCCTGGTCGGGGCGGGGGCCTCTACCTGGCCAGTGTTTCCGGGTCCGTCTCGGGCACCAGGTTTAGGGCGAACCTAGCCAGCCTTTCCGACCAGGGCCGGGGTGGGGGCGTCTACGCCGACGGCGGGTCGGTTACCCTGTCTGGGACCGTCTTCACCGGCAATATCGGCAGCCGGTTCGGGTTTGCCGGCTACGGTGGGGCCCTCTTTCTGACTGGGGTCGGGGTCACAGTAAGCGGGGGCAGCTTTACCGGCAATTTCGCCGCCCGGGGTGGGTCCGGCTACGGCGGGGCTATCGCCGCCCAGGGCGCGGCCGCCCGGCTCACCGGAGTCGAGGTCAGGTTAAACAAGGCCACCGACGCCCCGAACGCCACCGGCCAGGGGGGCGGCCTCTGGGCCTCTGGGTCGAGTCTTACCATCCTCCAGGCGACGGTGGCCCAAAACACCGCCAGCGTCCGGGGAATCGGCACCGGCGGCGGGCTGGCCTTCACCGACGGAAGCGACGGCTTCGTCTCGGCCAGCACGGTGGGCGGGAGCGGCGTCGACGGCAACGTTGCCTCGGCCGCCCCGGATCAGGCCGGCCTGGGCGGGGGCTTCTGGCTCAACTCCAGCTCCACCAAGGTCGTCGGCAATTTGGTCAGCAATAACCTGGCGGCAAGCCAGGCCGGCGGCGTCGGCTACGGCGGGGGCATCTACCTTACCAGGAGCCCGGCCGAAATCAGGCAGAACACCATCACCGGTAACAACGCCTCCCTGGGGGTGGGGCAGGGCGGCGGAATCTTCGCCGTCGACAGCCCGGCCCTGATCGAGGCCAACCTGCTCCAGAACAACTTTGCCAGCCAGGGGGGCGGTTTCGTGCTGACTACTGAAACCCTCGTTGGCCAGGGCCTTCGGACCTTTCAGGCCGCCGGGGGCGTTCGGCTCCTGCGCAACCGCATTTTGGGCAACCAGGCTTCGGGGTCTGGGGGTATGGCGGCTATCGGGGGCGGGGGGATCATCAGCCGGACTTCGGATTTTAGGCTCGTGAACAACGTGCTTGCCCAAAATACCGTCGCCGCCAGGGGAAATGGCATCGCCCTCTGGTTCGGTGGAACTTCGGCAGTGCCCGCCTCGGGCAGTATTTACTTCAACACCCTGGCCGACCACCGGCCCCCGACCGGGACCACCCTACCCGGGGTGGTCTTCCTTTCCGACTACGCCCAGGGCCTGAATTTCGTCAACAACATCTGGTCGGAGCGGGCCGGTTTTGAGGGAAGTTACGGGGTTGTCGCTAACGGGGTCGGGACCCAGGCCAGCCTGAACTACACCCTTTGGAACGGGTTCTCCGGCCGGCGCACCTCCGGTTCGAGCATCACCACAGCCAACGACTTTACGGGGGACCCGAAGTTTGTAAACCCCGGCGGCTTCGACTACCACATTCAGTCCGATTCGGCCGCCGTCAACAAGGGCGTCGACGTCGGGGTAGCCAACGATATCGACGGTGACCCCAGGCCCTGGGGCGAGGGGTTCGACCTGGGGGCCGACGAGTTTATTCAGGTGGCGGCCCGCCTCTTTCTGCCCATCATCCGGAACGGCGCCCCTTAGCCTTCGGGTTCGGCCGTCGGATGGCGGGCCTGTTCGGCGAGGGACCGCAGGGCCTTAACCTCCCGCCGCAGCTCCCGAACGGCCCGGCCCAGGTAAAGCAGATACCCAAAGCTCAGGAGCCACAGGACCGTATAGCCGGCAAATAGATAAACGGTGTTATCGGTCATTCGGCCAGCCTCTGCCGGATGAGCTGAAGGTCATCCCGCACCTCTTCTACCATCACCCAGTGAATCAGCAGGTAGACATACAGCAGGGTCATAGCGACCAAGCCCAGAAAGAGGGCTGCCAGCATCGGCGGCTCCAAGGCGGGGCCGCCGGCCCGCACCACCACCGGCTCGGGGTGGAGGGTGCGCCACCAGACCACCGACATGTGGATGATGGGCACATCGACAAACCCGATGATCCCTAAAATGGCCGCGTAGCGGGCCGCCCGGTTGGGGTCCGAAACGTAGGACCTTAACGCCAGGTATGCCAGGTAGATGAACCAGAGGATGAGCGTCGTGGTCAGGCGGGCATCCCAGGTCCACCAGGTTCCCCAGATGGGCCGGGCCCAGATGGAGCCGGTAATGATGGTAAGGGTGGCGAACGCGACCCCAACCTCGGCCGAGGCCCGGCCCAGCCGGTCCCAGAAGGCCGAGCGCCGCCATAAGTAGGCGATGCTGGCGACGAATACCACGAAGAAGGCCAGGTAGGCCACCCAGGCTGAGGGGACGTGGAAATAAAAGATGCGCTGAACCGGCCCCTGAATCCGCTCCGTGGGCGCATAAACCAGGGCCCCGTATAGGGCGGCAATGAGGCTGAGGCCCGTAACAATACCGAGCAGGTCAAGCCATTCAAGCTTTCCCTTTGACACCATCGGAGGCCATCCCCCTTACAGCTAATCCTCGACCACCAGCTCGAAAACCAAGTAAGAGATGCCCACGAATAGGGCGTCGAACCCCACCAGCAACTGGAGCCACGGCAACGCCAGCTCCCAGGGGTCGCCGGCAACAACCACCGTCGTCGCCTTCACGGTGGCGATGATGACGGGCACCGAAATGGGAAAGAGCAGGATGGGCAACAGACCTTCCCGGGTTCGGGTGTGGGCGGCCAGGGCCGAAAAGAGGGTTCCCACCGAGGCGAACCCGAGGCTACCCAGCAGGGCCACCAGGCCCAGGGGCAGAAGGGGCAGGTTAAGGCCGAACAGGGCGATAAAGGCCGGGATAGCCACCGCCTCCACCACCAGCATCAGGACCAGGGCGCTCACAAGCTTTGCCAGGTAGATCGCCCCCCGGTCTATCGGGCAGAGGAGAAGCCCCTCCAGAACGCCCCGGTCCCGCTCGGCTGCAAAGACCCGGCCCAGGGCCAAGACGGCGGCAAAAATAAATGTCACCCACAGCACCCCGGGGGCCAACACCTGCAGGTTTTCTGCCCGCAGTTCGAAGGCGAAGTTAAATATCACCAGAACCAGCAGGGCGAAAACCAAGGTCGAGTAAGCCACGTCCCGGGACCGCAGCTCGATGAGGAGGTCCTTGGCCACCAGGGCCACAAGCCGGTCAAACCCGAGCATGGGCTCCCCCCAGGTTGAGAACGTTGGCGGGAAGGTCGGAGGCTGGCCTGTCAAACACCAGCCTTCCGGCCGAAAGAACCAGGGCCCGGTCGGCCCAGGCCCGTTCCAGCTCGAAGGCGTGGCTGCTGAAGAGCACGGTCCGCCCCCGGGCCCGCAACTCCCCCAGCAGGGCGGCGAGCCGGCATCGGCCCTCAACGTCCAGGCCCGTGGTCGGCTCGTCCAAGAGCAGGACGGGCGGGTCGTGGAGCAGGGCCCGAGCCAGGGCCGTTCGCTGCTGGAAACCCCGGGATAGGGCCCGGACACGGGTATTCAGCCGGTCGTTCAGGCCGAAGACCTCGGCCACCTCCCGGATACGGCGGTCCAGGTCGGCCACCCTGTACATCCGGCCGTAAAAGCGCAGGTTCTCGGCCACCGTTAGCTCCTCGTAAAGGTAAGTTTGGTGGCCCGAAAACCCGATAATGCCCCGCACTAGCCGGCCGTGCCGGCGCAGGTCCAACCCCCCGACCTCCACTACCCCCCTGTCCGGCCGCACCAGGGTGGCCAGCACCTTGAGGAGGGTCGTTTTACCCGAGCCGTTGGGTCCGAGCAGGACGCAGACCTCGCCGGGGGTAAGCTCGAAACTTACCCCCCGCAGGGCCGGGGTGAGTCCGTAGCGCTTCTCAAGGCCCTCGACCCGAACGGTCGCCTTCATCCCGGTCCCTCCCCGGCGGTGAGCCTGCGGGTCAGGGTTAAGAGCTCGGCCTTAAGGGCCGCCCGGCGCTCGGCATATTCGGCCGCCCCAACCTCCCCCCGCTCGTAGCGGTCGTCCAAATCGGCGATGGCCGCCACCAGCTCCGACCGCCGCCTGGCCAGCGCCTCCGCCGACTCGGCCTGGGGTACGGCCCGGGGCCCGGCCCGGCGCCGCCACCAGACGAGGCCCAGGGCTGCCAGCCCCAACCCGCCCCCACTGACCACCAGGAGGGGCAGGGTCCGATTAGCCATAAGCCGGCCGAGCAGGCCCGGCTCGGGCAGGCCCGTCAGGTCGAACCCGACCGGGGCGTTCCCGGGCAAGCCGGTGGCCACGTAAAGGTTAAAAGTCTGTTTCCGGGCTTGGGTCGGAACCTCCACCTGACCGTGGGGGCTGAGTCCACCCCCCTCCACCCCAATGGAACCTGTTGGGGCCAGCACCAGCAGCCGCTCCACCGGGAAGGCCGGGGTAAGGCCCACCGTTAACCGCCCTCCGGCATAGGGCAACACGTAGGCAAAGGCCAGGTCAAGGTCCCCAGGCGGCAGGGCCATGGCCACCCCGTAGCCCCGGGGCGTGCGGACCAGGTCCTCGGTCCGGGGTCCGCTGTGGATGACGATGTTCTGGGCGCCGGTGGGGATGGGCAGGGGGAGAAAGCCCACATCCATCCCCATGGGCTTCGAAACGTAGGTGCGGTCGCCCCGGTTAGAGAAAGTTACCAGGCTGAAGACGATAACCTGATTCTGGTCGGGGTTAACGTCGGCCACCGCAATGCTCAGCTGCTGAATGGCCACCTTCTCGACCGAATCGGTGGCCTCGTAGATGGTGATGTCGGCCCGCTGGACCGGGTCCACATTAACAAAGCTTACCTGGCGGCCGAAGTAGGAGGCCCCTTGGTACCAGACCCACGGCAGGTAGGAGTAGCCGGGGTCGGCCTTAAGGCCCCGGAAGACAAAGTTGCCCTCCGGGTCGGCCTGGGTGGTCAGGGTATCGACCACCTGGTCGTTAAGGAAGACAGCCATCCGGACTTCAAGGCCCGCCGGCACCGACGCCCCAGGGGTACCGTTTTGAACCTGGCCGACTACCCCGTAATCTTCCGGCTGGGCCCGGGCGGGCGCGGATATAAGGAGGCCCAGAGTCAGGACCAGCAGGAGGCTAACGGACCGGAGCATTATCCTGGAAGGGGCGAAACGTTCAGGGCATGGCCGCAGTGGGGGCAGAAACGGAAGTCTTCCGCCAGGGGCTGGCCGCAGTCGGGACAGCGTCGGCGGGCGAGGGCCACCTCCCGCTCCAGCAGTTTTTCCAGGGACTCCACGTCGGTGCCGAGGGCCTGGTCGACGGCCTTCAGGGCGGCCAGGGCCCGGCGGCGGTAGCGGGCCCGTAGAAGCTCGTACTCCTTGTCATCAATTTTGCCCAGCCGGTGGTCCTCTTCCAAATCCCGCAGGGCGTTTAAGGCCAGCTCCCGCCGCTCCAGGAGCTCCCGGATTCGGTCGGCCCCGGCCGGGTTCTCCGGCTGCGGTAGCCGGGCCGGGGGCCGGATTAAGGGCCAGGCGGCAAAGAGCAAAACCCCAGCCCCGAGCAGAAGGGCCACAATAGTTCCCGGTTCAGACATCCCTTACCGCCTGCTCCAGCTCGGGGGCGTAGCGACCCTCATCGGCAGGGTCCAGGGCCGGCTCGGCCTCGGGCCGGGTGCGTCGCCAGGCCCGGACCGCCCCGAAGATGATGCCAAGGCCCAGCAGGACCCCCACGGCCGGCCCGACCCAGGCCAGCAGGCCGAAGCCCTGGCGGGGCGGCTCCAGCAGAACCCCATCACCGTAGCGCTCCACAAAGTAGTTTATGATCTGCTCTTCGGTCCAGCCCTCAGCCAGCTTCTGACGGATGATGGCCCGCATCTGGGCAGCCAGGTCCGAGGGCGAATCGGCCACCGAGATCGTCTGGCAGACGGGGCACTGGAGCTTCTTGGCGATGGCCCGGGCCCGGTCGTCCAGGTCGTCGGCCAGGGCGGGGGAAACCAGGCCCCAGGCGAGAAGGGCCAAAAGCAGGATACCCCCCAGCCTAGCCCCCACCGGCCACCACCCCCCGGGCCGGAACGGCCGCCGGCACCGCCCGCGTCTGCCTGGCCGGCCAGGCCGCCAGCACCCCCCCGGATAGGGCCACCGCCGCCCCGAGCCAGACGAAGGAAACCAGCGGGTTTACAAAGACATGGATGGTGGCCGAGCCGTCGGCCGTCCAGCCCGTCAGAAAGACGTAGAGGTCCTCCAGCCAGGGCACCACCGTCACAATTTCAATGTGGCTGGCCGGGGTCTGCTCCCAGTTCCGGTAAAACTTCCGGTAGGGCAGAAGCTCCCATTTAAAGGGCTCCACCAGGGTAACGAGCGCCCCGACGTTTCGGACCCCAGGGTCCGTCCACTCGCCCAGCTGTTCAAACCGCAGGGTGTACCGGCCGAGGCTGAAGGTTTCCCCTGGCCGGACCGTGAACTCCCGCTCCAACTTGAAAAAGTTCGACCCAATGACCCCGACGGCTATCACC
>Ga0209989_100226_pt1 | contig 10871 bp, 7 predicted proteins | sample Antgeofumaro1A2B_FD_188083 | JGI IMG/M metagenome (GOLD analysis project Ga0209989, IMG submission 188083) | Geothermal fumarole subsurface microbial communities from Mt. Erebus, Antarctica - 1A2B (SPAdes) (version 2) | ecosystem: Environmental > Terrestrial > Volcanic > Fumaroles | place: Mt....
GCTATGCGAGTCAGGGCATTGACGGCGTCCAGGATACGGCCCACGCTGGCGATAGGATCCTTGGCCTCGCGGATATAGGTGCCTTCGCGCGCTAGCCACAAGACGACATTGCGGCAGCCCAGCATGTTGCCGATGTCAATACAACGCTTGGAGCGCTCGAGAGCATAGCGACGGGCTTGGGGATCGTTGGCGCTGTAGGCGCCGTCAATCGTCCGCGCATCTTCCCACAAACGGGGAGCGATGATCTCCACGAACAGGCCGAGATCGTCCAGCTTCTTTCTGACGTCGCGTACCGCCTTTTGTGTCGTCGGCCAATCCCAATCCGCCGGGCAAACATCGTCGTCGTGAAACTGGATGCCGTCCATTCCGGCGGCCTTGATCAGTCGCAGTTTGTCATCGAAGGCAACCTCCGGACGCACCGGGGGGCCGAACGGATCGGCACCAGGATGGATATTCCACGGCCCGCAAGTAAAGCGATACCTTGCTGTTTCACCCATGCATCCTACCCTCCTTTCCGGCGACCTCGCTTTTGCGCACAAAGCGCATCCAGTACTCAGCGTCGGGCCGATCACCTGCTATGCCCGGTTCTCAGGCAGCTCGGTCCTTTTGCTGGCGGCGGCAGCGCGGACCCTTGTGTCGAACGAGCGGCCGTCTCGACGCGCAGCCACTCAGGCCGAGGCTCATGGCTGCATGGCCTGCGCAAGATCTTGCTCGAGGTCGTCATAATCCTCGATGCCGACGCTCAAGCGTACCAAGCCTTCGTCTATGCCCCTGGCCTCGCGCACCGCCGGGGGAATGCTGGCGTGCGTCATAGTAGCAGGGTGGCAAATAAGCGATTCCACGCCGCCCAGGCTCTCGGCCAAGCTGAACACCCGAGTGCGCGTGACCAAACGCCAGGCACCATCGCGGCCCCCGCGCACACGCACACTGATCATTCCCCCAAAATCGCGCATTTGCTGCTTGGCGACCTCGTGTCCCGGGTGATCCGGCAAACCGGGATAATACACCTTCTCTACCCAAGGTTGCTGGATCAGCCAGCGACTGAGCCGGCGAGCATTTTCGCAATGCCTCTCCATACGTACGGATAAAGTTTTCAGACCGCGCAGGACCAGCCAGCAGTCGAAGGGACTGGGCACAGCGCCGGCCGCGTTCTGGAAAAACTGGATGGGACTCAACAGTTCAGCGCGTCCGGCTACGGCACCGCCCACGATATCCGAGTGGCCCCCCAAATACTTGGTCGTGCTATGCACCACCAGGTCGGCACCGAGACACAAGGGCTGTTGCAAGTATGGGGAGGCAAAGGTATTGTCCACTACCAAAAGCGCTCCCGCCCGATGCGCTACTTCCGCCACTGCCTTCAGGTCTACGATGTGCAACAGGGGGTTGGTCGGCGACTCGACCCAGATCATTTTCGTATGCGTCGAGATCGCCTGTCCGAAGGCCTCGGCACTGGTGCTGTCTACATAGCGTGCTTGCAATCCCCAGCGGCGCAAAACCTGCTCCAGCAGCCGAAAAGTACCGCCGTACAAGTCGGCTAGCGCGAGCACTTCGTCTCCCGGCGACAGGAGCGCTTGAAAAACGGCCGTCGTCGCTGCCAGTCCGGAGGCAAAGGCCAAAGCGCGCTCGGCCTCTTCCAGCGATGCCAGGCAGGTTTCCAAAGCGGTCCGCGTGGGGTTGCCCGTGCGCGAATACTCGTAACCGCGGTGCTTGCCAGGCGCCTCCTGGGCGAAAGTGCTGGTCGCGTAAATGGGGGGTACTATAGCCCCGGTCGCCGGATCCGGCGGCTGACCGACATGGATGGCGCGCGTGGCAAAACCCTGCCCTGCCTTCGGTTCCATGACTCGTTTCCTTTCCTGTGCTGCACTTACTAGATTAGCATTACCCCGACCAGGTACCAGATGTCAGTTCACTCGACGATGCCCCACTCACCCGACGATGCCCCACGGGCCTTCGCAGCGTAGTATGCATCGCCACGAGCGGCTCGAGGCAGGAGCTCGCGCAGATCGGCGACTCACTGGACCGACACGTGGCCGCACCGGCGCCAGCAGTCGTCAGCTCATCGCTGTGGCTATAGATGCGCCGATGCAGACGCGGCTGGTGTCTTTTGTGCGCCGACACATGGAGCAATTGCCGGAAGCAACTTCGTGACGGACAATGTGGCCTGACTGTCGCCGAAGAGCGGTCGGTTCGCCGGTCCCGCTAGCAGCGTCGCCAGCCTACTTAGGGTCACGACTGGGTTCCTTCTTTTTGCCGGCGACGATTCCAGTATTCGATCAGGTCAATGCGGGTAATGATGTCCACGACTTGGCCGTTGCGAGTGGCCAATACGCCGGTGTGGCCTGCCAAAAGCAGTCGGTAGGCCTCGTCCAGGTGGATGTGTTCGTCCAGTTCAGGCAAAGGGCGCGCCATGACTTCGCGGATGGGCAAGTCGGCGGCGTTTTCCTCGTCGTGCAAGACCCGGGCGAGCGTTACCTCGTGGATACTCCCTAGGGAGTGTCCGTCTTGCATCACCGGCAATTGTGAAATGCCGTAGGTCTCCAAAAGCTGGATGGCGTCTCCGACAGTTGCCTCGGGTGCGACCGTGATCAAGCGGCGCGGACCTCGACTGCGCAGCAGGTCGCCTACGGTGTGCACTTGCGCCGGCGTATACTGCAGGGCGTTCTGGACCAGCCATTCGTCATCGTAAAACTTGCTCAGATAGTTGCGCCCCGTATCGGGGCAAAGGGCGACCACCAGATCGCGCGACGTAAGCCGACGGGCATAGCGCAAGGCTGCGGCGACCGCGGTGCCGCTCGACCCGCCCACTAGCAGTCCCTCGCGGCGTGCCAGCAGTCGTGCGGTGTAAAACGATTCGGCATCGCTGACCCGAATCCATTCGTCCACCAACTGGCTGTTGAAGGTCTTGGGGACGAAATCTTCGCCGATGCCTTCGACTTTCCAGGGCTTGGGCGCTCCGCCCGACAAAACGGATCCTTCGGGGTCGGCCCCCACGATGCGGACGTCGGGGTTTTGCTCCTTGAGATAGCGGGCCACCCCTGTCATGGTTCCTCCGGTACCCACGCCCGCCACGAAGACCGTAATGCGTCCCTCGGTTTGCTCCCAGATCTCCGGACCGGTGGTGCGATAATGGATTTCCGGATTGGCCATATTGGTGAACTGGTTGGGCCGCCAGGCACCGGGAATTTCACGGGCCAATCGGTCGGCTACCCCGTTGTAACTCTCCGGTGAGTCGGGAGCTACGTTGGTAGGCGTGATGACCACTTCGGCACCGTAAGCCTTGAGCAATAGGATCTTCTCGCGGCTCATTTTGTCGGGCAAAACGAAGATACAGCGGTAGCCTTTGACCGCGGCGGCCATAGCCAGGCCGATGCCTGTATTGCCTGCCGTGGCCTCGATGATCGTACCCCCAGGGCGCAGCCAGCCGCGTCGTTCGGCCTCCTCGATCATGGCCGCCGCCACCCGGTCTTTGACACTTCCTCCAGGGTTTTGTGCCTCGAGCTTGACGGCGACGAGGCACGGCAGCCCCTCTACCACACGCTGTAACTGGATCAGAGGTGTTCGACCGATAGCTTCCAGAACCGACTTGAACATGGCCTGGACCTCCTCGGACCAAGGGAATGAGGCACTCATGCACGCACGTGGCTGCCACAGGTCCGTCCGGTGTATTCCGCCCACGCCAGCGGCCTTTCATTCCATAGCCGGTGCCCCCGATACCATTGTGGGCTACGGTCTGCGCCTGTGACAAGGGCAATCCGCAAAACGAGCAGCCGATACCCGCACCAGCCGGATCCCATGCTGCAGCGCCGTACGGCGATGCCCCCGTGCGTACTCGATGGGGATCGTTGCAGTATTCAGCCTACCCACAAGCAATCCGCTACAACAGCTGCAAGACGAACATGCTGCGCCCCAGATCGAAGGAACGTGGAGCGGAGGCCATGCGCATCGGACTGGCAGGTATTTCCGGTAGCGGCAAAAGCACGGTATTCCACTGGCTGACCGGCATAGCCCCAGACCCTGCGAGCACCGGACGCGGCCAGCTAGCGGTCGCCCACCTGGCTGACCCGCGTCTCGACTGGTTGGCCTCCCTCTATCATCCCCGCAAAACGACCTACCCGGCGCTGGAAATGTACGATACACCTGGGATTGCACTCGATGATTCCCGCGACAACGCCCGTCGTTTGGCCCTGGTGCGCGAAAGCGACGCTTTGTGTTTGGTGCTCAACGGCTTCTCCTCGGAGCCACTCCGAGAATGGAACCGCTTGCGCGAAGAATTCATCCTTTCGGATCTGGCGATCCTGGAAAACCGCATCCACAAACTGCAGGAGCAACTGCGCAAACCACGCCCCGCACGCGAAAAAGAGAAGGACGCCCACGAGCTGCAAGTGCTCGAGCGTCTGAAAAGCGAGCTGGAGGCCGGCTGCGATGCAGGTCGCCTGCAACTGACTGCCGACCAAGAAAAGCTGGTGCGCAGTTTCCAATTGCTGACCCTCAAGCCGCGGCTGGGACTGGTCAACACTGCCGACAAACTCGAACACGCCCAACAGGCCCAGATCGCTGCCCAGGTGGGCCAGACCCTTGTCCTGCCGGCCCTTTTAGAATTGGAACTCAGTCAATTGCCCCCGCCCGAGCAAGAAGTATTCCTGCACGAGCTGGGCTGGGAGCGCCTGCATCGAGACGAACTGTTGCATACGCTGTGGGAAACTGCCGGGCTGATCACTTATTACACGGTGAGCGAAGAAGAGTGTCGCGCTTGGCCGCTCGTCAAGGGGCAAACAGTATTGGACGCCGCGGCGCAAGTTCATAGTGACTTCGCTCGCGGCTTTGTGCGGGCTGAAGTGATCGGCTTCGACGACTTGCGCCGGGCTGGCTCCATGAAGGCTGCCCGTGCCCAGGGACTATGCCGCCTAGAAGGCAAAGGGTATCTGGTCCAAGACAGAGAAATCATCTACATCCACGCCCACCGTTGAGTGAGTGTCGGCTGCCTTTTAGTCTCTCCATCGGTTCCGTCCTTCGAGTTCAGGCTGCTTTCGCAGCCAAGCGTAAATTGTCTGCCCGATCAAACTGGGGAATCTGGCGAAAACGCCTCAGGAAGCAAAAAGGGTTTGACAATGTCCTTATCCAGACTTATCATCTAACCCAGAATGTGCGTCTTGCTCATTCTCAAGGGACTGATGGACGAACAAGCAATCAGGAGGGAAGAGGATGTACAGTATCGTATTAATGGCGGCGTTATCCACAGGTCCGACGACGCCTACGTGGTTTTTCAGCTCGAAATGCCATGGTTGCTATGGCGGCTGCCGAGGCTGGGCCAGTTGCGCCGGTTGTTTCGGCTGGTCCTGTTACGGCGGATGCTATGGGGGATGTTACGGCACGTGCTACGGATGCCATGGCTGTTATGGTTGCTACGGATGTTATGGGTGCTACGGCGGAGCCGCGCGCCCGGCTTATAAGCCCGCCGTCCCTGCTGAACCGGAAAAGGTAAAGGCAGTGCCCAAAGGAAAAGAAGAGAAAAAATCGGAGACGCCGGGTCGGGCCCGTATTTTCGTACAAGTGCCCGAAGGCGCGGAACTCTATATTGATGACAAACCCACGCGCCATAGCGACCGATCGGTACGCGCTTTTGTGACGCCGGAACTGGACCCGGCCAGCGAATATTTCTATGATTTACGTGCGGAGCTGGTGCGCGACGGCAAACGTGTTGTAGAATACAAAAGGGTGGTGTTCCGTGCCGGTTCCGAAGTACGGGTAGCCTTCGAAGAGCTGGGATCGGACAAGGAAACAAAGGCCAGCGCTTCCAGGCGTTGAACGCGAGCTTTTCCCGGCCACGGGTAAGGCCCGGGAGCATGGTTGTCCTCCTTTCGCATGCAGGGACGGGTTCTACAACGGGCCCGTCCCTGTTTTGCTTGCAGAGGTGCATCGCTTTTTGACGAGGGCAGTCCGAGGACTTTGAAGGACGTAAACAGGCCGCGATGATCAGAGACGTCTGCGGGCGCGTCCCCTGCGCGGCTTTTTGACCTGCTCCGTCATGGGAGCCTGCCCTTTGAGAGCCAGGATGCGATCGCGTATCTGGGCAGCACGCTCGAAGTCGAGCGCTTCGGCGGCGGCCAGCATTTCCTGGTGCAATTCTTCCAAGTACTCTTCGGTAGCCACTGCCTGATCGTCATCGCGGTGGATGACGGCATAGGCCAGTTTGTGCGCGGCAATTTCTTCTTCGATGCCGGCACGGATCGCCTTGCGAACAGTTTCCGGCGTGATGCCATGCTCTTGGTTGTAGCGCATCTGCAACTGCCTGCGGCGATGGGTCTCCTCGATGGCACGGTGCATCGCCTCGGTCACTCGATCGGCATAGAGGATCACTTCGGCATGGATGTGGCGCGCCGAGCGGCCGATGGTCTGGATCAGGGATGTTTCAGAGCGCAAGAATCCTTCTTTGTCGGCATCCAGGATGGCCACGAGGGATACCTCGGGCAGGTCCAAGCCTTCGCGCAAGAGATTGACGCCGACCAGGACATCGAAGGCGCCCTCGCGCAGTTCCTTGAGGATGTGCCAGCGTTCGATGGCGTCCAGCTCGGAATGGAGCCACTTGCAACGCACCTGTGCCTGACGCAGGTAGGTGCTGAGGTCCTCTGCCAGCCGCTTGGTCAGGGTCGTGACCAGGACGCGCTCGTTTTTTTGCACTCTTTTTTCGATTTCTTGGATCAAGTCCTGGACTTGGCCTCGAGCTGGGCGCACGTGGATGAGCGGGTCAACCAAACCGGTGGGGCGAATGATTTGCTCGACCACTTCACCGCCGCACCGTTCCAGTTCGTAAGGCCCTGGCGTAGCCGAGACGAAGAGCACACGCCGCGCTCTTTTTTCCCACTCGTCGAAGCGCAACGGCCGATTGTCGAGCGCACTCGGCAAACGGAAGCCGTGCTCGACCAGCGTCAGTTTGCGGCTATGGTCGCCCGCGAACATGCCGCGGATTTGCGGAACGGTCACATGCGACTCGTCCACGATGACCAAAAAGTCTTCCGGGAAAAAATCCATGAGCGTATAGGGAGGTTCCCCGGGAGCACGTCCGGAGAGCCAGCGGCTGTAGTTTTCGATCCCGGAACAGTAGCCGCATTCGAGCAACATTTCCAAATCGTATCGGGTGCGCGCACTGAGCCGCTGCGCCTCCAGCAGTTTTCCCTGGGCGCGCAGCTCCTGGAGCCGGTCTTCCAGCTCTTTTTCGATCCCTTCGACGGCTGCGCGAATGCGCTCTTCCGGCGTGACGAAATGCCGCGCCGGATAGACGAAAAACTCCGCTACCGTGCGCAACACCTGGCCAGTGACCGGATGGATCAGGGCGATCTGTTCGACACGGTCGCCGAACAGCTCCACCCGCACCGCGTATTCTTCGTAGGACGGCCAGATGTCCAGGACGTCGCCGCGAGCACGAAAATGGCCCCGTGTCAGCACGGCATCGTTGCGCTGGTACTGGATGTCCACCAGCCGCAAGAGCAGATCGTCGCGGTCCACACTCTGGCCGCAACGCAAGGGCACCATCATGCGTCGGTAATCGCTGGGCGAGCCTAACCCGTAGATGCACGACACACTGGCCACGATGATGACATCGTCGCGGCTGACCAGCGCACTGGTCGCTGCCAGTCGCAGCCGGTCTATCTCTTCGTTGATGCTGGCGTCCTTTTCGATGTAAATGTCCCGCTGCGGGATGTAAGCTTCGGGTTGATAGTAGTCGTAGTAGCTGATGAAATAGTGCACGGCATTGTGGGGGAAGAATTCGCGGAATTCGGCATACAATTGTGCTGCCAAGGTCTTGTTGGGCGACATTACCAGAGTGGGCAGACCGAGTTGGGCGATGACATGCGCCACGGTGAACGTTTTGCCGCTGCCTGTCACTCCCAGTAGCGTTTGGCAGCACCGCCCGGCGCGAAACCCCTCGACCAATCGGCGGATAGCCTGGGGCTGATCTCCGGCGGGCTGATAGTCGCTCACCAGCTGAAAACGGGCCATCGCCGATCTGTCCTTCACCGGTTGGCGTCTTGGACCTTCGGTGTCGGCTGTGCCGTCACATAAGGACGCAATTTTTCCAAAGTCTTACCCTTGATCCCGCGCACACGGGTCAAATCGTCCACCGAGCGGTATGGGCCGTTGCGCTCGCGCTCCTCGACAATGCGATGGGCCAGCACCGGGCCGATACCGGGCACCTGCACGAGTTCCTCGACACCGGCCAAATTGACATCGAGCCGATACGTGGCGTCTGCGTCTCCGAGTGCGTCGCTGCGTTCGCGCACCTCCACAGGGCGCGTCGGCGTCAGCCAGCGCCCATACATGCGTTCCAGGGCCGCACACGTCACTACGCCCAGCAAGAACGCCAGTGCCAGCTGTCCGCAGGCACCCTCGGCCTGTCGCTGCAACAACACATCGCGCGCTTTACCGAGCCATGCAGCCACGTAGCTTTTCATCGCCGGCGCTCCCGCACCGACTCATTTCCCGGCGCCTGCAGTCCCCCTGTGTCTGCTCACTATTGTACCAGGGGTGCCGCGTGCCGTCGTCGGCTGCGGTGTGTGCCCTTGGTCGCCTGGCCGACCCGGTGCGAGGCTTTTCACGGCCACACAAAACCCAGTACCGCGATCCAACAAAAATATCCCACCAGCGAGTACCCGATGGCATGGCCTAATTGCAATTCCAACAGCAACGCAGCGCAGGCCATCCACACACCCCAGCCCCACAAAAAAGCGATGGCGGAAGCAAAGACCGGCGCCGGCGAGCTGATGCGGATGCGCCCGAAGTCCTCGCCTGTCATTTCCAGACCCTCCGGCGTCCGAAATCGCGGACTGCCGCCGCGACTGCGGTCTATATATCCCTCGGCATCGCGCACCACTTCCAGCTCATATTTGCGGCCGTCCCGAGCGACCCCGATCAGCCTCGTCACCGAAGCCGGCAACGGCCGATCCTGGCTATCCCGGTACTCGACCCCGCGCGGCGTCTTGCGCCGATCGTAGCGGATCTGCTTATCGCCTGCACCCGGGACTAGAAAATAATCGAACTCGATGACTTCGGAGTCGCCAGTGACGAGAAAAATGTCTGCGAAGGTGACGGGCCATGCGAAGCCTCCGCTATAGTCCACGCCCGCGGGAAGGGCCAGCGTAAGCAACCACATAATGCCCGCGGCAGCCGGTGCCCGCCAGTACAGATCCGCCGGGATCTCCGTGTACAACACGGCATGCAAAAAACGCGCCAGCCCGTACACAGCCAGCACCAGTCCCACACCCAAGACGAGTGCTTTGAGGATCAACACAGTCATTCCCTCCCACCTTGGTTCGCCTCGGGCTGTAGCCTCCCTAATTCTCCCCGTTTGCCCAGCAAAGAGCAAGGACACTCGGCCCAAGTATCCGAAAGCGATCCTGCCAACCGGACTTGTGCGGCTGTAGATAGCCGCTATAATCGGCGCACTCGTTTGCTAGGACGTCCGAGAGACTGATTATGAAGCCGGAACGAATCGGTGCGCTGCTTTCGGTACTGTGTTTGTCCATAGCGATACTGCCTCTGTACCCGCAGGAGCAGCCTTGGCCGGCAGTCCCGAAACTGCTGTGCGGCCATGAACTTATCTACCGCGGCACCATCGAGGAATCTACTAACGACCAAGGAGTGATCTACCAGCACAAGTATTTGATGGAAACTCGGCTTTTCGTTTACGAAGTGACGCCGGAAGGCTTCCGCATAGCGCTGCTCACCAAGGTCACGCGGCAGGAAGACCAGTCGAAAAACGCGCCGACAGCCCGTCTGGAACTGGTTCGTCTCACCCCCGAAGGCAAGCTGGTTCCCGAGCGCCAGACCTCATTGGCGGTCAGTCTGGATGGTCCGACTGCTTTGGAAATCGGCTTTGCCCTGGAAGTTCCGGCAGGCGGTCTGCGTCGCGAGCAAACCTGGACGCTGGCCGAACCGGATCGGCCGCCCCGCACGTGCCGCGTCCTGGGACTCGATACCGTCCAGCAAGTTTCCTGCATAAAAATCCAATGCCTGCAACAATCCGAGGACTGGGAACAACCCCGAGCGGACCAATCGGCCTGGCGACGGCAGGAAACCGTCTGGCTCTCTACGCGGTACGGATTGGCTCAGCGCGTGGAACGGATCATCGAGCGACGCACCCCCGCCCGCGAAGAACCTACCTGGCGTCTTACTACACGCTACGAACTGGACAGCACGCTGCGCTTCGAAGGACCATTTTTCGAAGACCTGCGCCGCGAAGTGCAACAGGCTGCTGCTTTCCAGGAAAAGCTCGACGAGCTGCTCCCGGAAGTGGGCCGCGTGGGGAGCAAGCCGTTCGAAAACCTGCTAGCCCGTCTGGACCAACATATGCAACGGACGCCCGGCACCCCCTATCGAGCCGCCCTGGTACAGATCCGTCAACAGCTGGAAGCCGCACGACGCGGCCAAACGCCTGTGCGCCCGGGAGATAGTGCTCTACCGCGGACACTGACCGTAGGCCGGCCGGCGCCCGAGTTCGTCCTCACCGACCTGACAAGCGGCACGGTCTATTCCATCCGTAAATGGCGCGGGCAAGCAGTGCTTTTGTGCTTTTATTTGCCGGGCGCCGTCACCGCTGACGACGTACTACCCTTTGCCCAGACCCTTGCCCAAGCCAAAGATCCGCCGGTGGTCGTCGTCGGCATGGCTATGAGTGACGAAGCCACGGTCGTGCACAAGCTGCAAATGCGCTACAGTCTGTCTTTTCCCCAACTGGCGGCTCGCGGCCCGCGGCACAGCTACGCCGTAGACGCCACCCCGCGCTTTGTGATCGTGGATGCCGAGGGTATCGTGCGTGCTATCCACACCGGATGGGGGCCAGATATTCCTGTCCTTTTGACTAGAGACTTGCGCTC
>Ga0209989_100227_pt1 | contig 10869 bp, 9 predicted proteins | sample Antgeofumaro1A2B_FD_188083 | JGI IMG/M metagenome (GOLD analysis project Ga0209989, IMG submission 188083) | Geothermal fumarole subsurface microbial communities from Mt. Erebus, Antarctica - 1A2B (SPAdes) (version 2) | ecosystem: Environmental > Terrestrial > Volcanic > Fumaroles | place: Mt....
CCAACCAATGTCCGAGGTGGACCACCAAACCTCTCCGGGCCGCAGGCCGAAGCACCAGCGGCCAGTGCTGTGGATTCCCACCTGGTAGCCGCCGTGGGTGTGGACGGCCAGCTTGGGCTTGGCCGTCGTGCCGGAGGTGGCCAAGATGTAGGCCGGCTCGTTAGACTCCATCTCAACCCAGCCATCCGGCTGGCCCTCGGCCCGCTTTAAGAAGTCCGCCCAGAAGAGGTCCCGGCCGGGGCTCATCGGCACGTCCTGGTCGGTCCGGCGCCAGACGACCACGTGCTCAACGGTGTCGCCGGCGGCCTTCAGGGCCTCGTCGACGATCTCTTTGAGCCGGACATCCCTCCCCTTGCGGTAGGTTACGTCGGCGGTAAAGACCAGCCGAGACCCGCTGGCGGCAATCCGGTCGGCCAGGGCCCCGGCCCCGAACCCGGCAAAGACCACCGAGTGGATAGCCCCGACCCGCACCGTCGCCAGCATCAGCATGATGGCCTCGGGGCTGGTGGGCATGTAAATGGTGAGCCGGTCACCCTTTTTAATGCCCATGCCCCGAAGGGCAGCCGCCAGCCGCCGGACTTCCCGGAGGAGCTGGGTGTAGGTGTAAGTCCGGCGCTCACCCCGCTCGTTTATATAAATAAGGGCGGCCTGGCCGGACCGGCCTGCCGCCACGTGGTAGTCCAGGCAGTTATAGGCTAGGTTCGTGCGCCCCCCAATAAACCACCGGAACGTGGGGAAATCCCACTCGAAAACCCGGTCCCACCGGCGAAACCAGGGGAGCTTCTCGGCCGCCCGCGCCCAGAACCCCTCCGGGTCTTCCCGGGCCGCCTCAACCCACCGCCTGACGACGGGGTTAATCACCTGCATCGGTTGCACCTCCCGGCCAGGTGTGCAAAGGGCATGCTCAAGGGGCGGAACCAGTACCCGATCAATGCTAAGGGGTTCAAAGCGTGCTTCTCAACGGGGCTGGTGCTGTTCGACCCCTGAAAACTGCCGGTCGGTTCCCCTTTTCGACCATTCACCGGCAATTTCCGCCAGCCGCCTCAAATTCCTAGAAGATTCCGCAGGCTGCGGACGTGTCCCCGGCTGACGGTAAGCTCGGTGTGCTCCTTGTCGTCGACTTTTAGCAGGTAGACCCCGTTAAAATACGGCCGGATCTCCACCACCCGCTTCAGGTTGACGATAAAGGAGCGGTGGATCCGCAGGAAAGGCGGATTAGGCAGCCGGGCCTCCAGCTCGTTCATAGTGAACCGGACGGTGTAGACCTGGTCGTAGGTTTTGACCAGGACCAGTTCGTCGTGGGCCTCGGCGAACCGGACTTCGGCCAGGTCGATGAGCAGGGTCCGGCCGGATTTCTCCACTGGGAGCCGGTCGATGAGCTGAAACCGGGGCGGCTCGGGCTTCGGGGTGGGGTGGCGCCGCTCCCGGACCCGTTCTAGGGTCTCCATCAGCCGCTCGACCCGGACCGGCTTGAGCAGGTAGTCGGCCGCCCGCAGTTCGAAGGCCCGGACGGCGTACTCGTCGTAGGCGGTGACGAAGACAACCACCGGCGGCCGGTTGAATTCGGCCAGGAGCTCGGCCAACTCCAGACCCGTAAGGCCGGGCATCTGGATGTCTAAAAAGACCACGTCGAAGTCCCGCTGGCGAATCAGCCGGAGGGCGTCGGTGGCCGTGAGGGCCACGCTCACCTGCACCGGCCAGCCCGTCTCCTGAAGCCGGTATTTTAGTTCGATGGTTGCCGGCTCCTCATCGTCCACGATAAGGGCCTTTAAGGTGGGCAAACCAACCGTTATCGGGCTTAGGCCGCTCATAGCCGCGCCACCGCCACCCCGGCGTGGAATTTGGGTATGACGAACCGCACCTGGGTGCCCTGGCCGGGGGCCGATTCCACCTCAAGGCCCCGCTCCGGCCCGTAAATGCCCTTAAGCCGCTCGGAGACGTTGGCCAGCCCAAGGCCGCTACGCTGGCGGGGCTCCGAATTCAGCACCTGCTTGACCTGCTCGGGGGTCATCCCAACCCCGTTGTCGCTTACGGTGATGAGCACCTCGTTGCCCCGGTCCTCGGCCGTAATCACCACCCGCCCCGGCCCCACCTTCCGGCTGATGCCGTGGCGGATGGCATTTTCCACCAGGGGCTGCAGGACCAGAACCGGTACCGAGACCGGCAGCACCTCCGGGTCAACCCGGTAGACCACCTCCAGGCGGTCGCCGTAGCGGGCCTTCTCTAAGGTCAGGTACTGGTGGACGTATTCCAGCTCATCGGCCAAGGAGGCAAACTCACCCCGGCGCTTGAAGGCCCGGCGGGTGAAGTCGGCAAACTCAACCAACAGCTCGTGGGCTTGCTCCGGGTTGGTCCGGATGAAGGCGGCGATGGTGTTTAAGGTGTTGTAGATAAAGTGGGGGGAGATCTGGGCCTGCAGGGCGGCCAGCTCGGCCCGGGCCAGCCGCTCGGTGTGGCGGTCCAGCTCGGCCAGCTCCATCTGGATGCTCATCAGCCGGGCCAGGCTGTCGGCGATGCGAATGCGGGTGGGGGTAAGGGCCTGGGCGCTGTCATAGTAGACCTTGAGGCAGCCCACCGTCCGGCCCCGGACCCGCAGGGGCACCACGACAGCCGATTGGAGGGGGCAGTTCGGGTGGTTGCAGCCGATGGCCTTGACGTCGGGGGCGACAATGGGCCGCCCCGTCCGCAGCACCTCCCGGGTGACTTGGGTGAGGGTCTGGGCGCCGGGCCGGTGGTGGTCGCTGCCGGCCCCCACAAAGGCCAAGATCATGCCGTTGCCCACCAGGGCCACGGCGCTGGGCCGCAGGCAGTCGTAGATAAGCTTCACCGTCTGCTCGGCGGTGTGGGGGGTGAGGCCGTGACGAAGATAGGGCAGGGTGTGGTTGGCCAGGTGAAGGGTCTCCAGCATCGCCTGCTCCCGACCCTCACTGACAGTCCGGTTCCGCCGGGCGATAAGCAGGGCAATGCCGCCGGCGAGGGCCGCCAGCGCCATCAATTCGGTCAGGACCAGCGGCAGGGTCTCCATTTGGGTCCGCCATTTTATTCTCTAATATACTCCGTCCGCAAGCCAAGCTGTTCCGGCACGTGCATCCGCAGCATCTTCAGGTTAATGTCCAAGGGCACCCGGTCTCGGGTCAGTCGGGAGACGCTCACCATCGTCCCGAAGGCGATGGGGATGGCCCAGATGGCCGGCTGGGCCAGGAGGGTCCAGAGCAGGGACTCCGATGCTCCCAGGTCCAGGGGCGCCAGCCACATGGCGGCTAAGATGGCCACCGAGGCCGAGATGCCCCCGATGACGGTGCCGGCCATCGCCCCCGGCAGGGTGAGCCCCTTCCACCAGATTCCCAGGGTAAGCAGGGGGAAGAAGGAGGCGGCGGAGATGGCGAAGGCCCACCCCACCAGCATGTTGATGGCGAACCGCTCCACCTGGATGCCGGCGACGATGGCGATAAGGCCGGCCAGGATGGCTGAAGCTTGGAAGGCCAGCCGCCGGGCCCGGGAGCTGGCCCGGGGCCGCAGGGTACGGGTGTAGATGTCGTGGGCCAGGGCCCCGGCCACCGCCACCATCAGCCCGGAGGTGGTGGACATGAAGGCGCTGAAGGCCCCGGCCGCCACCACCGCCTCCAGCAGTCGGCTCAGCCATTCCGGCCCGACCGCCGAAGGCACGGCCAGCAGCAGCCGCTCGGTCTCACCCGAGGCGTAAAGTTCGGGTACGAGGGACCGGCCCAGGGTGCCGATGAGGGGTGGGAACAGGTAAAAGAGGCCGATCAGGCCGACGACAATGATGGTCGTCTGGCGGGCGGCCTCCCCGTCCTTGTTGGTGTAGAACCGGACCAGGATGTGGGGCAGGCCGGCGGTGCCCAAAACGGTGGCGATCATCAGCGAGTAGGTGAAGATGAGGGGGTAACCGAGGCCGCTGGTGAAGGGCCCGAAGGGCTTTGCCCAGCTCTCCCCCGCCGGGGCGTTGGGTACGGCCGATCCGGCCTGGTATTCAAGCCGTCCACCGGCCACTATCCGGCTCTGGCCCGGCGGCAGGGTAAAGGCCGTGCCGGCGGGTATCTGCCGGAGCTCCCCGCCGGGAAACTCAACGGCTACGGGGTCCAGGGCTCGGACCCGGGCGGCCTCCGGAAGCCTTAAGACGGTTCCGGCCTGGTGGGCAACCACTTTCGCCTCGGGGAACCTTAAGGGTTCCGGGCCGCTCACCCGCTCAAAATGGTGGCCGTACCAGCCGGCCACCGTCATCACCCCTAGGCCCAAAAGGGTCAGGGCGAAGAGCTTGACCCAGAACTGGAAGGCTTGAACATAGGTTATGCCCTTCATCCCGCCCAGGGCCACGTTTAAGGTGATGACGCCGCCCACCACCACAACCCCCACCCAGTAGGGGGCCCCGGTCAGCACGTTGAAGGTGAGGCCGGCCCCCTTCATCTGGGGCAGCATGTAGAAAATGCCCACTATCAGCACGAAGATGACGACCACCCGGCGGAAGGTCGGCGAGTCGAAGCGGCCCTCGGCAAAGTCGGGGATGGTGTAGGCCCCGAAGCGGCGGAGGGGGGCGGCCACGAAGAGCAGGAGAAAGAGGTACCCGGCGGCGTAGCCCACCGGGTACCAGAGGACGTCGTAACCGAAGGCCATTACCATCGCCGCTACCCCCATAAATGAGGCGGCGCTTAAGTACTCCCCGGCAATGGCCGACGCATTGAGCACGGGGCTCACCATCCGGGAGGCAACGAAGTAATCCGAGGTGGTCCGTACGACCCGGGTAGTGTAAAGGCCGACCCCGACGGCGGCCACGGCCACCCCGAAGAACGTCAGGAGCGAGAGCCAGTGAATACCGCCCGGGGTGAGCATCCTAGCGCAGAAGCTCCCGGAATTCCTCTTCGTAGCGACGGGCTCGGTGGGCGTAGAACCAGGCCAAGGCCCAGACGAAGGGGTAAATAATGGCGGCCGGGATGAGCCAGCCCAGGGGCAGGCCAAATAGCCGCAGGCCCATAAGTTCGGGCATAAACAGGTAGGCGATGGGCAGGCTGAAAAGGCCCCCGATGAAGAGGGCGGCCACCCCCAGTCCGAGCCGGAGCTGGCGGCGGATCAGGTCTTCCAGGAGGATAGCTCCGTAGGTGGTCTGTTCGGCGACCTCCTGAATGAGGGCCTGCTCCTCCTCCGCCCAGAAGCGGCCCAGCTCGGCCAGGTAGGCCTCGATCTCCCCGGCCGTATCGGCCAGCTCCAGGGCTAGCTCGGTCGGCTGCCAGTCGCCGGTAGGTCGCTCAGCCCCTTCGGCCACGGTCGGACCTCCTAATCGGCCACCAGGTCGGCGTAATATTCCTGACGGACCACGCCCTGGGCCCGCCCCACCGCCTTAAAGGCCTCCTTAAGCAAGCTCCGTTCCAGGGCCGAAAGCTGGCCGGGGTCGATGAAGTTGTCGGGGGCCTTTCCCGCCTGGATTTTGGCCCACTGGGTCCGGATCCGCAGGCCCAGGATGAACTCGAAGGCCTGGGTAAGCTCATCGGCCAGGTCGGCGGGAATTTTGCCGGTAGCCTGAAGGGCCTCCAGCCGGCCGACGGTGCTGGTCTCGGTGATACCGTGGCGTAGGGCCAGAAACCGCACCAAATCGAGGATGGGCCGGGTCCCCCGGGCCTTAAGGTCGAGCTGGTTGCGGTGCTCGCCCCCCGGTTCTACAATGAACCGGCCGAGAAAGCCCAAAGGCGGCGGGGTCTTGGTGGAGAGCTGGGCCAGGTGAACGAGAAAGAGGCGGCTGCTGGCCAAAAGCCCGTTTAGGTACTCCCGGAGGGCATCGGCCAAGGTCAGGTTCCCGTAAATCCCCCGGAAATCGAAAAAGATCAGGGAATTTAAGACGGCCTCTGGCTCCGGATTTGCCAGCCAGCGGCGGAAGTGTGCCCGCCAGCCCGAAAGGGGCTGGACCCACTCTGGGTTGTCGGCCGTATAGCGGCCGGGACACGCGGGAAAACCCACCTCTACCAGGGAGGCCACGGCCCGCCGGCCGAACTCCAGAAAGTATTCCCGAACGGCCTCGGCCTGGGAGTCCGGGGGGTCGGCGTAGATGAGGGCGTTGTCCTGGTCGGTGCGGAAGGTTTGCTCCCGGCGGCCCTCGCTGCCCAGAACCAGCCAGCAATAGGGGACCGGGGGTGGGCCCAGAACCGCCCCGGTAAATTCCAGGACCCGGCCGATAATCCGGTCGTTGATGTCGGTCATGAGCCGGCCAAGCTGGCTGGCCCGGATCCCCTGGCGCAGTAAGAAGGGAACCACCCGCTGGGAATCGGCGACCAGCTGGCGGAGACCCGGCAAGTCGTGGCGGCGCTCAATGTCCCGGGCGACAAAGAGGGCCGAAGTGCCCTGCAGGAGGATCAGGTCGTGGCCGGTAATCATGCCGGCTGGGCGGCCGGCCTCGGTAACGACGATGTGGTGGATACCCCGACGGACCATCTCGGCGACTACCTCATAGACGGGGGCATCCGAGTCGACGCTGATGACCGGGGAACTCATCACCTTGGCCACCGGCTGACGGATATCCCGGCCGGCGGCCACGACCCGCTCCCGCAGGTCCCAGTCGGTCAGGATGCCGGCAGCCCGACCGTCGGGGCCGAGAACCACCACCGAACTGACCCGGTGGTGGCTCATAAGCTGGGCGGCCTCCTGAATGGTGGTCTCAGCCTGACAGGTGACCAGGGGCCGGTGGGCCACCTCCCCGGCCCGGGCGGTAAAGGCGAGCCGACCAGACCCGGTGAGAACGGGCAGGCGCTCGAGCTCTTCCAGGCTCCAGTCCAGGTAGCAGCGGATGGAGAACTCGTAGAGAAAGCGGGCGATTTTTGGCTGGGTATCCAGCAGGTCCTCGACCACGGCCCTTGGGATGGCGTAACAGAGGGTGTCCTCAAGGGCGATAACGTCCAGCCGGCTGCGGTCGCCCTCCAGGGCCGAAAGTACCCCGAAGATTTCCCCCTCCCCGACCACCTCGACGGTAATGTCGCCGACAGCCTTTTTAACGCCGCCCTTCTCGATGACGTAAAGATACCGGGCCGGGGGACCGTCCCGCTGGAGGATGCAGGTGCCCTTGGGAAAGAAGTGGATTTCGGCTTGGGCAACGACCCGGGCCAAGGTCTCCCGATCCAGGTACCGGAAGGGGGGAACCTGGCTTAAGAAGGCGACAGCCACCGCTTGAGCCGACATTCCCGCTGCGCCGCCCGAACTTTCACTCCCAGTATAATGTCAATCCGCCGCCTTTTTCAACCAATTACCGGCCATTTCTGCAAATCACCGTTTGGAGTTGTTAACCTGAGATATCATAAGACGGCGAAGAGAGTTTTGAGCATAAACCCGTCGGCTAATCGTTCCTGGAAAGGGGGGATAATTATCGCAAAATGGTATAAAGATTCCGTGAATCGGAATTATGAAGGTTTAAGCCCATTTCCAAGGAGGTGAGTCCCGTTGGCAGCCACAAATTCCCGCAGTTACTATGAGGCCGTGGAGCCGGGCTACCTGCGGCTGGTCATCGGCGCCTCTACCCTCGGCACCATTATTGAGTGGTACGATTTCTACATTTTCGGTAGCCTGGCCACCATCCTTTCCCGGGAGTTCTTCCCGCCCGGCGACCCGGTGGCAGCCTTCTTAAACACCGTCGCCATCTTCACCATCGGCTTCCTCATCCGGCCCCTGGGAGCCTTTGTCTTCGGCCGCATCGGCGACCTCATCGGCCGCAAGTACACCTTCCTGGTCACCCTGACTGGCATGGGCCTTTCCACGGCCCTCATAGGCCTGCTGCCCACCTACGCCCAGGTCGGCCTGCTTGCGGCCTTTATCCTCTTCCTCCTGCGCCTCGTCCAGGGCCTGACCCTGGGGGGCGAGTACGGGGGCGCCATCACCTACGTGGCCGAGCACGTGCCCGACCAGCGGCGGGGCTTTTACACCGGCATCCTCCAGACCTCCCCGTCCATCGGCCTGATGATATCCCTGGTGGTGGTCGTCGGCACGAGGCTACTCCTCGGGGAACAGACTTTTAACGCCTGGGGCTGGCGCATTCCCTTCTTGCTCTCCTTCCTCTTGGTGGCAATCTCTGTGTACATCCGGCTCAAGCTTCAAGAAACACCCGTTTTCGCCCGACTTCAGGCCGCCCGGCGTACCAGCCGCTCCCCCTGGCGGGAGGCCTTTCTCTCGCAGAACATTAAATATGTCCTTACGGCCGCCGTTGTCGTGATCGGGCAGGGGGTCGTCTGGTACAGCGGCCAGTTCTGGGCCCTTTACTTCCTGCAGACCATCAAGAAGGTCGACCTGGTGATGTCCAGCACCATCGTCGGGACGGCCATCCTGCTGGCGAGCCCGATGTTTATAATCCTGGGCGCCCTCTCAGACCGCATCGGCCGCAAGCCCATAATCCTGGGGGGCATGGCCCTGGCGGCCATCACCTATTATCCCCTTTACAGCGCCCTGGGGGTTGTGGCCGAGCCTTCGGGCCTGGCCATCGGCAACCCCAACTTCTGGCTGTCGGTGGTCATCGTCTGGGTGATGGTCGTCTACGTGGCCATGGTTTACGGGCCCATCGCTTCCTTCCTGGCTGAGTACTTCCCGGCCCGCATCCGTTACACCAGCGTGTCGGTGCCTTACCACATCGGTAACGGCTGGGGTGGCGGCCTGGTGCCCTACGTGACCTCGGCCATGTACGCCGCTACTGGCAGCCTGTTGGCCGCCCTGGCATACCCTATCATAATCCCGGCCATCATGTTCTTACTGTCCCTCTTCCTGGTGCCCGAAACCAACCGCACCCGTATCTGGGAAGAGGCAGCCCTCGCCCCAGAGGCCGGAGGCGGAGGCGATTAGGCCGGACGGGTCTGACCCCGGGGCCGGGCAGAAGCCTTTGGCTTCTGCCCGGCCTTTTTATCCCCGTATCTTTCGCTAATCCGGAAGGTGACTTATGAAACTTGGGCCAACTCTAGTGCTGTTTTGGGGCATTTTTCGATAATTCACCGGCAGATTCTGCTTAAAGGGACAAAATTGGGCCGCGGCCGTTTTATCATCCCAGGGAACCATGATGGCAAAGCTGGCGGCGCGTCTTTGCCGGGGTGCGGTGTTCGGGGTGCCCTCTGACCTGGGTCGGCCCCTGGACGAGGTCGGCTTTGTCGTCCTGGACACTGAAACCACCGGCGTCCAGGAAGGGGTCGACGAGATTTTAGAGGTCGGGGCCGTCCGGATGGTGGGGTGCCGGGTCCTCGTTGGGCAGACCTTCCACCGGCTGGTGCGGCCCAGGCGGGACGGTTGGGGTCCGACGGTGCCCATTCACCGGATCCGGCCGGCGGATGTGGCCGCGGCTTCGCCCATCGAGGCCGTGCTGCCGGAGCTCGAGGAGTTCTGCCGGGATAGTGTCATCGTCGGCCATAAGGTCGGCTTCGACCGGGCCTTTCTTAAGCGGGCTGGGTTTGCGGTGAAACGTTTCCGGTGGGTCGATACCGGCCGGGTGGAGGGCTGGCTGGAGGCCCAGGCCGCCGGTGCCCCGCCGGCGGACCCAGGGGTGGTCTGGGACCTGGAGTCCCTGGCCCGGCGGTATGGGGTGGGGCTGCTTATGCCCCACAGCGCCCTGGCCGATGCCTTGGCAACCGCTCAGGTATGGCAGCGGCAGTTGGCCCGACTTGAAGGCCTTGGGGTCAGGACCCTGGGGGACCTGCTCCTGGCCGTTCGGGGTATTTAGGACAAAGGGGGTGATGCCCAGGAACGGTGGCCCAGCCAACTCAGACATGAGCGGAGCCCTGCTTAGACTTAAACCTTGACCGAAGGAGGAGGCTTATGCAGCAGTCACCGCCGGAACGCACCGGTCAGGATGAGCGCATTCGGGCCTACTGGCGGGCGAACAGCCGGCTTATACTGTTTCTCTTCGTCCTCTGGCTGTTGGCTGGTTACGCCCACCCGCCATTTGCCAAGGCCCTCAACAATATCACCATCCTGACCGGCTTCCCCCTGGGCTATTACCTGGCGAGCCAGGCTTCGCTCACCATCTTCGTCCTCCTGATCTTCGCCTACGCCCTCATCATGAACCACGTTATCGACCGCAAGCACGGTTTCGAAGAAGAGGAGTAAGGGGGTCGGCCGATGTCGCAGGAAACCTATTACACCCGGGTATCCAAGCGCGAGGTTAAGGTCTTTCGGCAGAAGCTCTTTCGGATTTACGGCGTCTTCGTCATCGGGCTTATGCTCTTTACGACCGTCTTGGCCGTTCTCGAGGTCAACTTGGGCCTTTCCAGGACGGCCATCGGCTACGCCTATCTGCTTCTTACGCTCCTCCTCTACGCCGTCATCGGCATCCTAAACTTTACCCGGCGGCTCGACGAGTACTACGTGGCCGGGCGGCGGGTGCCCGCCTTCTTCAACGGGATGGCCACCGGCGCCGATTGGATGAGTGCGGCGTCCTTCATATCGATGGCCGGCACCCTCTTCATCCTGGGTTACGACGGCCTCGCCTACGTCATGGGCTAGACGGGCGGCTATGTCCTGCTGGCCCTTTTCTTTGCGCCCTATCTTAGAAAGTTCGGCCAGTTTACGATTCCAGACTTCGTGGCCGCCCGGTTCCCGGAGAAGGGCCGGACGGTCCGGGTGGTGGCCGCCATCTGCGCCATTGTGGTCTCCCTCACCTACGTTACGGCCCAGGTAACGGGCGTGGGCATCATCATGTCCCGGATCGTCGGCCTACCCTTCGAGGTCGGCGTCTTCGTCGGTCTGTCCGGCATCCTGGTCTGCTCCTTCCTGGGCGGCATGAAATCCATCACGTGGACCCAGGTGGCACAGTATATCATTCTGATTATCGCCTACCTGGTGCCGGTGACCTTCCTTTCGCTAGTCCGGACCGGCGTGCCCATCTCCGAGCTCATGTACGGG
>Ga0209989_100230_pt1 | contig 10821 bp, 9 predicted proteins | sample Antgeofumaro1A2B_FD_188083 | JGI IMG/M metagenome (GOLD analysis project Ga0209989, IMG submission 188083) | Geothermal fumarole subsurface microbial communities from Mt. Erebus, Antarctica - 1A2B (SPAdes) (version 2) | ecosystem: Environmental > Terrestrial > Volcanic > Fumaroles | place: Mt....
TGCGCCGCCCGGAGGTACAACGGGGGCTACAGCGGGCGGGATTTCGCGTGACGAAGGAGCCTGCGCCGCGTCCGCTCCGAAGGCATGTTGGCGTCTAGCGCTCCGAACCAGCGATCAGCGTGCGGGGCGGGATGAAAGTGATGTTCTCGCGGGCGGTCTCCAGGCTCTGCACGGGAACATGCTCCTGCCCGCGTAGAAGCTCTCCGATGATCGCCTGCACAGAGCTTTCAGGGGTAGATGCCCCGCTGGTGACGCCCACTACGGGATAATCGCTACGCCATTCGGGAAGCACTTCTGATGGCTCCAGCAGAAGATAGGCGGGTGTACCTGCCTCTCGTGTCACCTCGCACAACCGATTGGAGTTACTGCTAGAGCGGCTACCGATCACCAGCACCAGGTCGCACATCTGCGCCAATTGCTTGACCGCGTTCTGGCGATTGGTGGTAGCGTAGCAGATGTCCTCTTTGGGGGGAGTGTGCAGATGCGGAAAGCGGCGCCGCAGGACTGCCAGAATGCGCTCCACCTCGTCCACGCTCAGGGTAGTTTGTGTGGCTACCGATAGCGGAGCATCGGGCACCTGCACGCTCTCTGCCTCTTCCACGCTGGTAATCAGCGTCACCTGTTCCGGTGGCGCATGTCCCATCGTGCCCTGCGCTTCCACGTGCCGGTGATGCCCAATGTACAGGATGTGGAACCCCTGCGCGGAATACCGCTCGACCTCGCGGTGCACCTTCGATACCAGCGGGCAGGTGGCGTCTACCACCCGCAGTCCACGCTCCTGTGCCTCGCGCCGAACCTGGGGCGAAACGCCGTGCGCGCTGAACACCACCACCGACCCTGGCGGCACTTCGGACAGCTCTTCGACAAATATCACTCCCCGCTGTTCGAACGAGCGCACCACGTGCTCGTTATGCACAATAGCATGGCGGGTATACACCGGCGCGCCATAGCGCTCCAGCGCGAGGTTCAGCACCTCGATGGCGTAGGATACCCCCGCGCAGAACCCACGCGGCGAAGCTAAGAGGATTCGTTCCATTTGGCACCTGATTCTCTCATGCTACTTCAGTTATTTTATCATAACTTCTCTTGCCTCTTCATCCCCCATAGGATTTAGGGCATCACGTCGGCTTTCTGTTCGTGAATATTTGCGCTGTCTTAACAGTTGAGGTATACTGGAATCGCTTTGACTTCACAATGTTACGGGTGAGGAAAAAGATGGCGATAGCAACGGCACACCGAAAGTCTCTCGTTGTAGCGGACAATCACATCCTTCACAGACTGCATTCGCTTTCGGGTATCGTCCCCGTAGGTGTTTTTCTAGTTCAGCATCTGACACTCAATTCGTTCGCGCTTGCCAGCCCCGGGCACTTCAATGCGGTGATAGACATCTTCAATGAGAAGATGCCCAGGCACATCCTGTTCGTGCTGGAGTGGGGGCTGATCTTCATCCCCATCCTGTTCCATGGGCTGTACGGGCTGATCATCACGGCGCATGGGCAGGTGAACGTGGGGCAATACGGCTACTGGCGCAACTGGATGTACCTGTGGCAGCGGATTACTGGCGTGATTCTGGTGGTCTACATCGCCCTGCACGTGTGGGGCACGACGATTAGCCACCGCCTCTACGGCACCAATATCCACTACGATGGCATGGTCGCCTACTTCCAGAACCCGTGGACGGTCGCGTTCTACCTACTGGGCATCACATCCGCCACCTTCCACCTGTCCAACGGCATCTGGAACTTCTGCATCCGCTGGGGCATCACCGTCAGCGAACGTGCCCAGCGCGGCTGTGCCTGGGTGTGCGGAGTGGTTTTCGTGCTGTTGACCGCGCTGGGCTGGTCGGCGCTGTTCGCATTCCGATAGGCAGAACGAGGTGAGATACCATGGCAAAAGCACGCACAATTGTGGTTGGCGGTGGGCTGGCTGGGCTGATGACGGTCATCAAAATCGCCGAGCAGGGTCTGCCGGTGGATCTGTTCTCGCTGGTGCCTGTGAAGCGTAGTCACTCGGTCTGCGCACAGGGCGGGATCAACGGTGCAGTGAACACCAAAGGCGAAGGCGATAGCCCCGAGGAACACTTCGACGATACCATCTATGGTGGGGACTTTCTGGCGCACCAGCCGCCCGTCAAGAGCATGTGCTACCGTGCCCCCGGCATTATCTATCTGCTCGACCGCATGGGGGTGCCCTTTAACCGCACTCCGGAAGGTTTTCTGGACTTCCGCCGCTTTGGGGGTACTAAACACCACCGCACCGCCTTCGCTGGCTCCACTACTGGACAGCAACTGCTGTACGCGCTGGATGAGCAGGTGCGCCGCTTCGAAGTGCAGGGGCTGGTCAACAAATACGAAGGCTGGGAGTTCCTGGGCATCGTGAAGGATGAGCAAGGCAGGTGTCGTGGTATCGTGGCGCAGAACCTGCACACGATGGAGATTCGCGCCTTCCGTGCCGACGCGGTGGTGATGGCAACGGGCGGTCCGGGCTATCTGTTCGGCAAGTCGACGAACTCCATCATCAACACCGGCTCCGCCGCCAGCATCTGCTATCAGCAGGGCGCGTACTACGCCAACGGCGAGTTCATTCAGGTGCATCCCACCGCCATTCCCGGCGAGGACAAACTACGCCTGATGTCCGAAGCCATTCGCGGCGAGGGCGGGCGCATCTGGGTGCCCAAAGACCCCTACGACAAGCGACGCCCGCAGGATATTCCCGAAAGCGACCGCTGGTACTTCCTCGAGGAGAAGTACCCGGCATATGGCAACCTAGTGCCTCGCGACATCGCCACCCGCGAGATTTTTGAGGTGTGCGTCACCCAAAAACGCGGCATCATGGGGCGCAATGAGGTGTACCTGGACATCACGCACCTGCCGCGCGAGGAGATCGAGCGCAAACTGCTGGGCATTCTGGAAATCTACACCAAGTTCGTGGGCGATGACCCGCGCGAAGTGCCCATGCGCGTCTTCCCCGCCGTACACTACTCGATGGGCGGGCTATGGGTGGACTACGAGCGCACCGCCGACGGCTTCCTGCACCCCGAAAGCACACGCAACCAGATGACTAACATCCCGGGACTCTACGCCGCGGGCGAGTGTGAATACCAGTATCACGGCGCCAACCGCCTCGGAGCCAATGCCCTGCTCGCCTGCATCTTCGGTGGGGAGGTGGCAGGCAATGCGGTGGTGCGTTATGTGAATGGGCTAAGCCGTTCGGCGGATGACCTGCCCGCCTCGCTCTATGAAGCCGAACGCCTCCGGCACGAGCAGGACTTCCAGCAGTTGCTGAAGATGACGGGCGACGAGAACCCCTACAAACTGCACCAGGAGCTAGGCGAGTGGATGACCGATAACGTCACCGTGGTGCGCTACAATGACCGGCTCCGGAAGACCGAGGAGAAGATTCTGGAGCTGATGGAACGCTGGAAGCGCATCAATATCAACGACTCCTCGCTGTGGACGAACCAGATTGTGCCCTTCACCCGGGCTCTGCGCAACATGCTGATTCTGGCGCAGGTGATCACCCGCGGGGCACTGTTGCGCAACGAGAGCCGCGGCGCGCATTACAAGCCCGAGTACCCCGAACGCAACGACGCCGAGTGGCTGAAGACCACCATGGCAAGCTACACGCCGGAGGCACCGGAAATCTTCTACGAGCCGGTGGATGTGTCGTTAATCCCGCCTCGTGCCCGTAAGTACGATGTGGACAAGAAGGCGACGCTGGCAGAGCCGGTATCTGCTCCCCAGCCAGTGGGAACCAAGGATGATAGAGGAGAGTGAGAGATGGACGGCATCAAAAGCGTGGTGCTGAAGATCAAGCGGCAGGCTGACCCGCAAAGCAAACCCTACTGGGAAGAGTTCGAAGTGCCCTACCAGCCGCGGGCGAACGTCATCTACTGCCTGATGCAACTCCAACGCAACCCTGTTAACCGGCAGGGGCACCCCACCACCGCGCCCGCCTGGGAAGCCGCCTGCCTCGAGGAGGTGTGCGGCACCTGCACGATGGTGATCCACGGCAGGGTACGGCAGGCTTGCTCGGCTCTGGTGGACGAGGTGGGCAAACGGGCTGGAGAGCACCTGCAGATCACCCTTGAGCCGATGACCAAGTTCCCGGTGGTACGCGACCTGATCGTAGACCGCAGTGAGATGTTCGAGACCCTCAAGCGCATCAAGGCGTGGGTGCCCATCGACGGCACGCACGACCTCGGTCCCGGTCCCCGCATCCCTGATAGCGTCCGCGAACTGCGCTACGAGTTCGCGCGGTGCATGACCTGCGGATGCTGTCTGGAGGCATGCCCGAACGTCAACGCCCACTCGAACTTCATCGGTCCCGCCGCGCTAGGGCAAGTCAAGCTGTTCAATCTGCACCCTATTGGCGCCGCGCTGGAAGACGAGCGCTTCGACGTGCTGGCAGGACCCGACGGCATCACCGGCTGTGGTAACGCTCAGAACTGCGTGCAGGTGTGCCCGAAAGACATCCCGCTGACCCGTGCGATCGCCGAGCTGAACCGAGACATCACCCTCAATCGGTTGCGCAAATGGCTGACGAAGTAGACCAGCGGGCGGGGACGCTCTCCGGCGTTCCTCCCCCCATCGTACACGAAGAGTTCTATACGGCTGAGGACGGCAGTCAGTGGCTGATGCAGATTGAGGTGCGGTGGACGCCCCGCTATGAAAGCAGGGTGCGCCTGCTGAAAATGCCCGAACGTGTCCCCGTGAACCTCCCCGCGAACCTGCCTTATCTAGAGGTTGTGCCCCCGAATATCCGCGAAGCTGCGCTGGACGGACGCTTTGACCTTCAGGCTATCACTCATTACTGCCTTCAGCGATGCCTGATAATGTTGCGGGAGTATGTCGAGCGCTTTGGTGATGACCTGTAAGAGAAGTGTTTGTCTTCCGATAATGTAAGGTGTTGTGCAGATTATCTCGTTCCTTTGGTGGTGCCTCGAGGTGTACGCGATGCAAAACGCTACGGTAACCGATGTTCGCGTGCTGGTGGTGGATGACGAGTCTCTGGTGGGCGAGGCGATCGAGCGCGTTCTCCGTTCCTGCGGCTATGTCGTCAGCGTGGCTCACAGTGCCGAGCAAGCCCTGCAGATACTGGCGCAACAGCCCGTTCATCTGTGCCTGTCCGACCTGCACATGCCCGGCATAGGCGGAGAGGAGCTAGTCAAACAGGTGCGTCAGCATTACCCGGAGATTCCCGTGGTGATCATGACGGGAGATTCCTCCATTGAGGTGCTCCGAGAAGCGCTGGACAACGGAGCCAGCGACTTTATCACCAAACCCTGGCGTTCCCATGAACTGCCAGTAGTGGTGGAACGCAACGTCCGTCGGCATAACCTGTGGATGGAAGAGCAAAAGAAACATCTCCGCCGGCTGAACGAAGCCTATTCCGACCTGCTGGAAGCACTGCTCAGCGCGCTGGAGACACGGGAAAAGGAGATTGAAGGGCATTGCGAACGGGTGACCGCGTATACCATGATACTCGCCGAGGCGATGGGCGTGCCTCATCAGCAATATCCCGATCTCGAGCGAGGCGCGCTTCTGCACGATATTGGCAAGATCGGCATCCCCGACAGCATTCTGTTCAAACCGGGTCCGCTCACCCCCGCCGAATGGGAGGTAATGCGCCAGCACCTCATGATTGGCTATCAGATGTGTATGAAGGTGCGCTCTCTACATGCCGCCGCGCGCGAGGTGGTGCTGTGTCACCACGAGCAGTGGGACGGGAACGGCTACCCGCAGGGGCTACGCGGCGAAGACATCCCGCTTGGGGCACGCATCTTCGCGGTGGCGGATACCATCGACGCCATGACTTCCAACCGACCCTACCGCTCCGCGCGCTCTATAGACGAGGTGTCGGCGGAGTTGGAGCGATGTTCTGGTACCCAGTTCGACCCCCAAGTAGTACGGGCGTTCTTCAGCATTCCCGCCTCGACATGGCAGTCGCTCATCGAGAACCTGAAAGGCATTGCGAATCAACGCGCTCCAGGCCAGTTGGCGAACTTCCCGCTGTTCCCCGACACCCTGGGCAAAGCGGCGTAACTATCTGCTAACAAGGCTCAACTGCACTTGCAGTTGACGCTGTTGTGCGCTCCACAGGATCTGAGGCTGGATGCAGTGCGCTGGTAGGATGAGGGCAATCTGCCAGTCGCGCCAGCTCCGCTTCTCTATATCCCACTTCCCCAGCACGTCCAGCCCCCAGTGCCCAGTCAAACGCAGGCGAAAACGGGCTTCCCGGCGCGTCTCCAGCTGGTCGAACACGAAAGGACTGCTTCCTTGGGTGATAGCCGTCGCTAGCCCCGCGCCCAGGGTCAGACGGCTGTTGGCGTTCCAGTAGATGCCCCATTGCGCTCGTGCCCAACGGTATGCCTTGCCCGGGTACACCCCGGCTCTGGCGTCCAGGATCAGGTCGGTTGCTACCCGCTCCCCGACTGCCAGCGCAGGGGACTGCCAGCGTATCAACGCCACCGCACGGTTCGCGGTGACCAGGGTGGGGCTTTCACGCAGTCGTGCCAGCCTCCATTCCGTTTCCAGCGTTCCGCCGCCCAAGGGGTGTAGCGCCTGGTAACCCAACTCCCCCCCCCGCAGGTACAGGTCGGTACGCCGAAGGTTCTCTACGGGCGAGTTCGCCCGCGCCGAGAGGAAGAACCCCTGCTTGCTGTGCGTTTGCGGGGTCGTGCGCCAGCCGCTGGTGCTGATGGTTTCCAGGAATGAGGTGCCGGGGCGTTCGGTAGGCTCTAGGTGGCGCAGAGGTTCCTGGTCGCCGGTGTCGTCCAGCCGGCGCAGGAGGTCGATCCGCACTTCGGGGTCGTGTCGGGTGAACACGCGCAGGCTGTAGCCTACCAGTACCCCGCGCTGGGGGAGCAGGTCGCCACAATACACCATCAGTCCTCTGCGGCGCGAGTAGCCTACCTGCGGGATCAGCGGTTCGCCGGGCTCGTGCCTGCCGATTCGTCGGCTCAGGTAGGGGATGCTCACCACCTTGCTTCCCCATGCCGATAACGACACCTGCCGGGCGCGTATCCGTAACGCTGAACTCAGGCTGAGGCTCCGGGCAGAGAGCAAAAAGTCAGGGGGTGTTTTGTCGCAGGTGGTCAGGGTCACATTTTGCATCTCCAGATTTCTGCCGTCAGAGCGTAGAGCGTCGGCGGTGATGCGAATGCCCTCTATCGCGCCGTGCACGCCCAGCAGGTCGCCTTCGCGGGTCTTTAGGTTGAAGCGCATCTGTGAAGCATAGAGCTTTCCCCCCTCGTCCTCAAAGAGCACATCACCGGTGGCGGTGATCCAGCCTGACTCTGTGTCTCCCTCGATACGTTGTGCCCGTACGCGCCGACCGCCCCACTGTACCTCGGCGTCCCCCTCGGCGATGAAGCGATGCAGTGCTATCGCCTCCATACGCTTTGCTACCAGCCGCCACGCCTCTGGCTCTGCGCGAGGTGGCGCAGACCACACCACGCCCCAGCCCAGCACGAACATGAGCGTGAAGGCTATTTTGAACGCTCCACCAGGCGAACAATCCACTCTACGGCTCCCAGCAGGTCAGGCACTATGTGGTCGGGAGGATGATTTTGCATTTCGGGTCCATCCAGCATATCAGGCTTCACGTGCCCGCTCAGTACCAGCACGGTTTTGACGCCCGCGGCTTGCCCTGCCACGACGTCCCGCCAAGAATCGCCCACAAACACCGATCGCTCCAATGCGATGCCGTGCTCGCGTGCCGCCCGAATCAGAAGCCCCGGCTTGGGCTTGCGACAATCACACCCGTCGTCATCATCGTGTGGACAGTAGTAGAAGGCGTCGACGTGTGCGTTGTACGCGCTCAGCAGTTCCTGCAGACGCTCGCTGATTCGCCGAAGGTCTTCCAACGTGTACAGCCCCTTTGCCACCCCCGACTGGTTCGAGCAGACGATGACCGGCACCCCCAGCGCGTTGAATCGGGCGATCGCCTGTGCTGATGCGGGCAGAAGATGCACATCTTCCGGGCGGGTGACGAACTCCACCGGGTCGACGTTAATCACGCCATCCCGGTCCAAAAACACCGCAGGGCGGGCAGATTTCGTGCTCAAACATGCACCTCCTTCTGGCATTCTCCAGAAGGACTATATCGGAGTTCATAGCGAATCGTCAAGGGGAGACGGGCTATAGGGGGTGCGGAGCATGGCTCGGCGCGTGCTAGTCGGCACATCAGGCTGGAGCTATGATCACTGGCGGGGAAGATTCTATCCCCCGGAACTGCCGCGCGAGGAGTGGCTTGCTTTTTATGCGCAGACGTTTCCTACTGTGGAGGTCAACTCCAGTTTCTACCGCCTGCCTTTTGCCAACATGGTGCTCGGCTGGCATAGGCGAAGCCCCGAAGGGTTCCTGTTCGCCGCCAAGTTCGCCCGACGAGCCACGCACGTGCACCGCTTGCACGACTGTCAGCAGATCGTTCAGCGCTGGCTGGAGCGCATGCAGTTGGTAGGGGCGAAGTTGGGGGTGATCCTGGTGCAGTTGCCGCCGGGTTTGCATCGAGAGGTGCCCTTGCTAGAAGCTTTTCTTCGTCTGTTCCCGCCTGGAACGCGCGTGGCGGTAGAGTTTCGGCATCCGTCGTGGGAGTGCGAGCAGGTGTACGACCTGCTGAGGTCACTGGGCGTGGCGCACTGTACCATCAGCTATCCCCGCTATCCGATGGACTGGACGGTCACCGCCCCCTTCGCCTACGTGCGCTTGCATGGGGTCACTCAGGCGTATGACTATTGCTACAGCACGGCGGAGCTCGAGCAGATCGCCTCGCGCATCCGTGACCTGCCCGCCGAGGTGCAAGAGGTGTTCGTCTACTTCAACAACGACACCAACGCCTATGCTCCTGAGAACGCGCGCCAACTGCAGGCGATGCTCGCATCAGAATAGGGCTTTGCAGGAACCCGGCTCCGCAGGGCGAATAGCCATATCAACCACAGGCAAGGAGGAAGGGTGAAGTTGAGAACGGACTGGTTGTTTGTGCTGGTACTGTTGTGTCTGTTTGCATTGCCGGGCGAGTCTAGGCGTCGCCTCGGCGTTTCGCACCTTCTTACCGAACGGCTGGAGAACCCGCTGGGGATCGACACCCCGCATCCGCATTTCTCGTGGCAAATCCAGCACCAGCACCGCGGCGCCAGCCAGAGCGCGTACCAGATTCAGGTCGCCAGCAAGCCAGAGCTCCTGCGTGACGGCAAGACCGATATGTGGGACAGCGGTAAAGTGCTCTCCTCGCAAAGCCTGCATATCCCTTACGCGGGCAAGCCTTTGCAAAGCCGAACCACCTATTACTGGCGTGTGAGGGTATGGGACCACGACGGCATCACTAGCGCATACAGCCAGCCAGCGACCTTTGAAACCGCCTTGCTGGACCCCAACGAGTGGAAAGCTCGCTGGATCGCCGTGCCTCGCACGGGAGGTAACGGTTGGCACTCGCAGTTTGCTGATAGCGTGGATGTGAACAAATGGGTGCAGTTGGACCTGGGGCGGTCGGTGGCGTTTCGGCGGATTGTGCTGTATCCTGCGCGCCCCTATAACTGGAAGCGCGATGAGCCCGGCTTCGGCTTCCCGGTGCGTTTTCGCCTCGAAGCCAGCGATGACCCCGATTTTACCCAGCCGCGCGTACTTGCCGATTACACCCACGCCGACGTGCCCAATCCGCGCACGAAGCCCATGAGCATCGACGTGGGCGAGCAAAAAGCGCGCTACGTGCGCCTGGTCATTACCAAACTGCACCACCCCGCCGATACGCGCCCGCTAGCCGCCCTGGCGGAGATGGAGGTGCTGAACGCCGAGGGGGGCAACCTCGCTCTGCACGCCCCAGTGAGCACCGATGGCTGGAATATGGACAGCATCGAAGAGAACGATTGGGGACGGGCGATGCTGACTGACGGTTTACGGGAATCGCGCCCATCAGATACCTGCGCGCCCATGCTCAGGCGTGAGTTTACCATAAACGGTAGGGTCAAGCGCGCCCGCGCCTACGTGACCGGACTGGGCTACTATGAGCTCTATCTGAACGGCAAGAAGGTGGGCGACCGGTTGCTAGACCCGCCTTATACCAACTTCCACAAGCGCATCTACTACAGCACTTACGACGTCACCACCCTGCTGAAGCGCGGCGAAAACTGCGTGGGAGCACTGCTGGGCAACGGCTGGTGGAAAGGCGCTCCCCACTTTCTCCTGCAGATGCATATCGAGTACACCGACGGCGCCCAGCAACTTGTTACCAGCGATGCCGGGTGGCGCTGGGCAAAAAGCCCCCTCTTGAGCAACAGCCTGTACCATGGGGAGACCTATGATGCCCGCCTCGAACAGCCGCAGTGGGCAACCGCCGGGTTCGTGGAGCCACGCGAGGGAGAAAACGCTTGGCAGAAGGTGCAGGTGAGCGATCTGTCCAAGGTCACCCTCTCGGCGCAGATGATGCCCCCCATCAAGGTCACCCAGATTCTCAAGCCGAGATGGATCAGCCAACCCCAGCCGGGCGTGTTCGTGGTGGACTTCGGGCAGAACTTCTCAGGCTGGTGTCGGCTGAAGGTGAAAGGCAGTGCGGGGACGACGGTCACCCTCAAACATGCGGAGGTGCTCTTCGAAAACGGTCTGGTCAACCAGCAGAACCTGCGCAGTGCCAAAGCCACCGATACCTACATCCTGAAAGGGGAAGGGGTAGAGGTTTATGAACCCCGCTTCACTTACCATGGCTTCCGGTATGTGCAGGTGGAGGGCTATCCGGGTACCCTGACGGCAAACGATATCGAGGGGTGCGTGGTGCATACCGCCTTCGTCCAGCGCGGACAGTTTGAATGCTCTAACGACCTGCTCA